>Ga0187884_10003724_pt1 | contig 11673 bp, 6 predicted proteins | sample June2016WEW_20_4_FD_132983 | JGI IMG/M metagenome (GOLD analysis project Ga0187884, IMG submission 132983) | Peatland microbial communities from SPRUCE experiment site at the Marcell Experimental Forest, Minnesota, USA - June2016WEW_20_40 | ecosystem: Environmental > Terrestrial > Soil >...
ACGGAGCGCTTGACGGCCGTACCCGGGCCGAAGAGATACAAGGTACCGCTGCCGCTACCTGAGCTTGGAATGCTCAGTCCAACTCCGGCGGTTACGGTTGCAGGCACGCGCAGATCTGCGGCACGCGCCATCCCCGAACACATGAGAACACTAAGCGCGCCAGCCGAAATGACATTTCTCAAGAAGAGCATTGTCGTCATGACCTAGTTGTCGCGATCCATCATGTATTCGTTTACGGTGACGCGATAGTTGTGTACGTTCGCAGCCTCGTCACTCAAACTCACGGCAAACGGAACTGGCGTTTGCGGCGGCAGCGCCTGATCGACGTATCCATCCGAAACCCAGATGACCTTGCCGGAGTTGTCGTAGTACGTCGCCAGCACGTGCGGAATGTTCACAGTGTTGCCGCTTTCGTTGAGCAATTCGCCCTTCAGCACATGACGCCCGCGCGCGTCGGTTTCTACCCGTTGATGGAGCACTCCGATCACGGGATCGGCAGAGGCCGGCACCAGCATCGAATTCGGCTGCATACGAACGTTCTTGACCGACGAGAGCTTCACGTTAGGGAAATCGATACGAAACGGTGAGATCTCCTTCGGCAGCAGGGTGTGCGAGATCTTGTCGAAGCTGGTTTCTTCACCCAACACGCTGCCGTCTTTGCCGGTTAAAGTGGCGCCCACGGAGACGAATCCGGGAACGGTATCTTCGTTTTCAATCTCGCCGACGACGATGGTGTTGTTGTCCTGCTGAATCGCATTCATGGAGACGATGCGGACGCGTGGCGCTTCGACGTTCTGTGCGCCCCAGTCGTCATTCGCTCCGCGAGTCACGACATCCCAGCGCAGATAATTTACTTGGATCACCTGCGGCGGAACCTTGGCCTCTTTCACGACCGGCCACTCCACCTTCCAGTTGCCGTCTTCCTTCACGACTTTGAGATCACGCGTGTCGTAGAAAGCGCCGACGGCGGTTGCATATTCCAGCGAGGCGCGTACCAGGGCTTCGCTGTCACTGGCATGCAGAACCTTCGTGTCCGCCTGCTGTAATGCGGAGTAGGTACGCAGGCTTCCATCTCGACCGGACAAATCGCGAATGAACGCCTCCTCATCCGTGTCGCTGTTCTTGGCGACGTAGGCGAACGCTCCTTTGAAGTCATGCGACTTCACGTGGGCAAACAGAGACTGCACAGCGGCATCTGGGGAGGTTGCAGCCGACGACTGATTCGACTGCATGGTCGCCATCGCGACCAGAACCACGGCAAGAACAATCAGGATTATGGGCAGAACTCGTCTCATTTACTTGGCCTCCCGCAGAACCAGGGGTTCGGCCGTGGCTCGGGCTGGAAATTCCAGAGTATTTGCTAATGGCCGGCGCTCCGGAACCAGCACAACAAGAAATAATGCAAACAGACTGCAGGCCACAGGCAGAATTCCCCACAGCAGACCTTGCATCTGGCTGGGTTGGAATGCGGCGAACTTCAACTCCTTGGCAGGAGGAACGTCTTCCTTCGTCCACAGCGTAATGTTGCCGTTGTCATACGTCTCTGCTTTGCGCCAACCGGCAAAGGCGAGCAGCGGCTCGTAATAACGGTCGCGAACGAACACATATTTCAGACCGTACTGATTGGCGTGCTTCAGCACGGCACGCAAGGCTTCCATACCCGCAAGACCGTAATACTTGGAGTTATAGAGCTGGCCGGCGCCGTACGCTGTCATTTCCGGCAGCAGGCGGGCGGAGTTGTAATCGCCGTCCACGCTGTCCGCCTTGGCATAGGTCGATACCTCGGCGAACTTGCTGCCGAATCCCAAGGTAATGTAGCGAAAGTTGGCATGATCGTCACGGTTCAGGAAGGCAATCACCTGGTCCACGTTGAAGGGCGAGCTGGCAATCGGGTTGATCTCGATCCATGCCACGGACGAAGCCATGGTGGCGATTGCCGCGATGGCCAAACCGATAACGGCCTTTAGACGAAAACGCTGAATCAGGCCGAACGCCAGAAGACCCACAAACGGCATAGCCATGAGGGTGGCCCAGAATGTGAATCGCTCATAGGTCAGGACCTGATAGGCACGGCCGAGCAAAATCTTGCCGGCCGGCGTCGTACCGCCCAGTCCTAGAAGCGTAGTGACATACCAGCCGATAAGAAGAGGACGCAGCCGACGTTCCGCAGCGCCTCGCACCAGGATAAAGGGAATCGCCAGGATCATCGCTCCCATGGGGATGATCCAGAAATTGATTCCGCTGAAGGGCTTCAAAATATAGTTGTCACGCGAGCCGTGCGGGATAGGCATCTGGCTGATCGGATTTTTCAGCAACGCCATCCAATACGGCGCCAGAACGATCGCAACACCGGCGATTGCGACTACTGCAAAAATGATCGCCCGGCCTAGCACGCCGCCTATCGATGCGCGATCTTCCTCGGCCTCATCGGCATCACGGTCAAGCAACGCCAGGAAGAGAACCGGGATCGCAAACAGCACAGCGCCGAAGAGCAGCGTTACGTGGTGAGCCGCCGCCGCCGTCCATGCCAGGGCAACACCCTTCAAAAGCGCCATGAACTCGCCGCGCTTCAGCCAGATGTAGAAGAACGGCAACGCATTGAGGGTCAACGCGGCAGCCGCAGTCGTCGGTAACTGTCCCGACTGGTACACCAGCATGGCCAGCGAGCCCAGAAAGATCGAGCCCAACGCTGCGTAGCTCGCGGAAACCTCATCCACCCATAACTCGGCGTAACGGTACATGCCAATCGGCAGCAGCAGGATGGCCAGCAATTGCACGAACATGTAGGCCATCTTCAGACCCATGATGTGCGAGAACAGCGCGATCCACTGATGCGTTAGCGGAGGATACGTTGTCTGCGAGAAGCCACCAAACCACTTTGGGTTCCAAGGATTGAACCAATGCCGAGCGTAGTGCGACGCGAAAAACATGTGCGTATTCGCGTCGTACGAACTCGCCGGCAACTGCATTAGGAGCAGAGGCCCATGCACCGCCAAAGCGATTAACAGAATGGCGGACAAGGGAATCGCTCGTGAGGGAAAGGTGGGCGACTGCGAAATCAAAGGACTGCCTCCGCGATAACGGTTCAGAGCTGTTCGATTCACAGTTTCGCCCTGCGGGTTGCAAAGAGCGGATAAAGCAGAGTTGAAGGTACCGAGGAACTTCTCCACTCTCTACTCAAAATGAGTATCGCGGTGCTACTTACAACCGGAGTTGCTGATGTTCCGAGCTGCCGAACAGCCATTGAGGAGCATTCCGCATCCGACGAGAAGGAATTCAGCTTTGAAGCAGAGTTCCTGCACTCTCGACATGTCTGTGAGTCGTCTACGTGAAAATGAGAACCGTTCTCCTGATTCTGAGCTCCCTATTTCTCTCGCTTGCGGCCATGGCGCAAACGTTCGAGGTTGACGGTCAACAGCCGCAACCGTCACAGAACTCTGCGCAGAACTCATCTAAGAAGAAGAACCAGCCGGCTGCACAGGTGACTAGCGCCGACAACGGTATTGGCTGGGGCAGCAGCATTGAAGTGGGCCGTCTCGCGCGAGCCGCCGAAGACGCGCTCCGCCGCGGGAATCCCGGAGTTGCGGCCGACTACGCTCAGCGCGCGGTCAACGCGGCTCCTCAGGACAACAAGCTGTGGTTCTTGTTGGGCTATACGGCTCGGCTGGCCGGGCGCTACCAAACCTCCGTCGAGGCGTATCAGCACGGCTTGAAGTTCGCGCCAGGCAACGCCGACGGCATGAGCGGACTGGCTCAGACGTACGCCCGCTTGGGCCGTACCGATGACGCCAAGCATCTGCTTGCACAGGTGGTTAAAGCCAATCCCAATCGCATCAATGACCTGCTTGTTTTAGGCGAGCTCGACATGCGAACAGGAGACACCCAGCAGGGTGTGGCCTTGCTGCAACGCGCTGAGTCGCAACAGCCGAGCGCCCACGCTGAGTTGATGCTGGCGATGGCGTATCTAAAACTGAAGCAGCCTGATCGCGCCAAGCAAATGCTGGACCAAGCCAAGAAGCGCGCTCCCGGCAATGTCGAAATCTTCCAGGCTGTTTCGAACTACTATCGCGAGGAACACGATTACAAAGCCGCGATCGCCACGCTGAAGAGCGCGCCCAAGATGACGCCCAGCCTGCTGGCCGACCTTGGATACACCTACGAACTCGATGGCGACAACGAACAGGCAGCGCAGGCGTATGTCCGCGCCGCGAATGAAAAGCCGAAAGAAATTGGCTATCAGCTCAGCGCCGCGCAGGCCGAGCTTCGACTGGGAAGTACCGACAAGTCACGCGAATACCTGAATCGCGCCGCTGCGATCGACGCGAATCACTACCGGTTGCATGCCATCCGTGCCCTGCTGGCGAAGGAAGAGAATCGGCAGGCCGCTGCCATCGCCGAATACAAAGCCGCAATCGCGGCGATGCCCGCCGGCGGAGTTCCCGAAGGTCAGCTCTACCCGATTCAGCTGAGATTGAACCTGGCCGAACTCTACCGCGAGAGTGGAGACGATCAGGCCGCGCACCAGGAGTTGGCGACCGCCGAACAAGAGATCGACAGGCTGAATGTGCAAGGTACGGCGAAGGCCGAGTTCCTGCGGGTCCGCGCTTCCTTGAAGATGTCCGACAACGATCTGAAGGGCGCTGAAGCCGATCTTGTCGAGGCGCGCAAACTTGATCCTGATAACACCAACATCACGCTGCAGTACGCCAACCTTCTGTGGAAAGAAGGGGAGAAGGACGAGTCGCGCAAGATCTACAACGACGTCCTGGCAAAGGATCCTGACAATCGCTATGCACTGGAAGCGATGGGCTACCTGTACCGCGAGGACAACGATCCGAAGATGGCTGCCGAATACTTTAATCGGCTAGCCAAGGCGTATCCGGACGACTACATCCCGTATTTGGCGCTCGGCGACTTGTACACACAGACCAAGCAATTTCAGCTCGCCGACGACAACTATCAACAGGCCTACAAACTGGCACCCGACAATCCGCTCGTCATCGCCAACGCTGCCAACGCTGCCATCGAGGCTCAGCAGATCAAGCTGGCCGGCGTGTGGGTGAATCGCGCAACGGGCAAGATGAACGACGATCCTCGCGTTATGCGCGAGCGCGAACGTTATCTGCTTCACGAAGGCAATTTCGCAGAGTCTGCGAAGCTGGGTTACCAGGTTCTGCAAAAGCTGCCGAAGGATCGCAACGCATCGGTTTATCTGGCATATGACCTTTATAACTTGGGCCGCTACGACGACGCCCTTGCGGTTGCTGACAAATATGATTCAGTCCTCCCGAACGAACCGAACTTCCCGCTGATTGAAGGGCATGTCCACAAGCGAAGCGAGCTTTTGGATGAGTCGGTTGACGACTATACACGTGCCATTCAGCGCGATCCGAAGATGGTTGAAGCTTACGTGAATCGCGGCTACACACTGAATGATATGCAAAACGCGCAGCAGGCATCGCAGGACTTTCACACCGCGCTGCAGTTGTCACCTAACGACGGCATCGCGCACCTGGGCTTGGCATTCAGCGAGTTGCAGCTGCGCCATCCGAAGGAAGCTCGCGAACAAGCGGAAGAAGCTCAGAAGCTGCTCGGAGAATCCGGTTCGACTCACCTTGCACTAGCCACGGCCTACCGCCAGGAACACCTGCTGTCCAGTGCCGAGAAGGAATATCGCGCCGCCATCAAGTACGCCCCCAACGACCTTGGGCTGCAGTTGGCGCTTGCGGACACGCTCTACGACATGCGGCGATATCAGCAGTCGATTGATGCTCTGAACGCGGCATTGGGTATTTCGCCCGACGATCCGCTGATTTACGGCCGCATGGCACACGCCTATGCGCACCTGGGCCGCAAGGACGAGACGATGCGCTACGTGGAAGCCGCCGAGAAGCAGGGCGGCAATCAGTCGGCGATCCTGCTCGATACCGGCGACGCGCTGCTGACGCTCGGCGATCGCAAAGCGGCGATGGACCGCTTCGCTCGCGCCCTGGAAGCGCCGGACGCCGACCGTGTTGATGCCCGCCTGGCGATTGCCCGCCTAATGGTGCGCTATGGCCAAGACGACGACGCCAAGCAGCAGATCAGCCTGGCATTCGCGGAGAGCCGCATCGGAGAAGCGCCGCCGGTAACGGCGGACAATCTGATCGAGGCTGCGAATCTCCTGCTGGCCATGCACGACTTCGATCTCGCGACTTCTTATTTCCAGAAGGCCGGACAGGCCGGAGCCTCGCCCGACATCGTTTCCATCGGGTTGGCCAATACCTATCTCGCCCAAGGCAAAACCAAGCAGGCTGACGAACAGCTCGCCACCATCGCGGGGGATCCTTCGGCCAATCAGAATTACGATTATTTGATGGCTCAAGGCGAGGTGTATCGCCAACGCCATCAAGGCTGGAATGCATTGATGACGCTGTCCCAGGCCGACACCCTGGGAGACAGCGAAATCGCGCAGTTGGAAGGCATGCAGGTCGCTAGCGAAGAGGGTATGCGGGTGACCGATCACCTAAGCGTGCTTACCGACTTCACTACCGGTGGACTGTATGACGACTCCACCATCTACATGCTCGACAAGCAGATTTTCGGCATTACGAACAATGCCAATTTGCCGCCGCCACGCTCGCAACAGGAGTCGCTGTGGACCACGGCGTACCGCTACCACTTCGACAACAACTTTCCGATGTTGAGCGGGTTTTTCCAGATCCGCAACGCGAATGGCGAAGAGTCGCTGCCGCAGGAAGCGCTCATCATCAATCGCAACACGTTTGATTACAACTTCAACAGCGCATTGAATCCCGTTCTGCATGTTGGCAATAACTGGGTCGCGTTTAACACTGGACTCCAGTTCACCATCCGCCGTGATACCGAAGCGGCGGTATACATGAATCAAAATCTGTTCCGGCAATTTGCGTACTTCAACAGCAGTTCGTTCGGAAACTGGCTGTCCTTCAACGGCAGCATGTATCACGAAGCCGGTCCTTTCACGGCGACTCCCTACAAGCAGAGTTCCAATGACGTCGGCACCACGTTGCAATTTACGGTGGGCCGTCCCTGGGCCAAGACCGCGTTCATCACCGGATATACGCGGCGCGATCTGACGTTCAGCCCGACGCCGCAGCAATTTTTCACCACGTCCACTTATGGCGGTTTGCAAAGGAAATTTGGTCAAAAGCTCACAGTGAGTGCGGTTGGCGAGTACATCCGGTCATTCCGCACGCAAAACGGAATTCAAGCCATTGCGCAGGCACTACGGCCGGGTGGAACCATTCAATACAAAGCGAACGACTCCTGGACGGTCGATGGTCAGTTTGCCTGGACCCGCGGAGAAGGGTTGCAGGAGTATGACAACGTGTACAGCGGTTTCTACATCAGTTATGTGAGGCCGCTACACCGGTCCTTCAGCGACGACGCCGGGGAGTACAAGATCGCATATCCCCTGCGGCTTTCTTTTGGCATTGAGGCGGAACAGTTCCCAGATTTCACAGGGACTGCAAAGAGCGGAACGATGGTCCGCCCTGTCATACGCCTATCAGTTTTTTAGACCCAGGGGAGTTCATGAAAATTTGTCTGATCACGGCGTTTCCGCCTAGCCGGCGGGGGCTGAACGAATACGGGTATCATCTGGCACGGGAATTACGACGTGATCCACTCCTGAGTCTCACGATTCTTGCAGACGAACTCGAAACTCCAGCGGAAGAATTGAACGATTTCGACGTGATCCGCTGCTGGCGCTTCGACTCTATTTCGAACCCCGTGCGGCTGACCAAGGTGATTCGCGACATCAAGCCCGATGTCGTTTGGTTCAACCTCTTGTTTTCGACATTCGGGAATAAACCGGTTCCGGCATTTCTCGGTCTCGGTGAGCCTGCGATTTCGCGCCTCAGTGGACATTACACACATGTCACGTTGCACCACTTGATGGACAACATCAACCTTGCCGACTCCGGCATCCGCTTCCCGCGCGTTTATCGAGCTGCGGGCTCACTCGCCACGCGAATGCTGCTGATGGCGAATTCGATCTCGGTGCTGTTACCTGTCTACCGTCGCACCCTCATCGAAAAATATCGTGGCGACAACGTGCATTTTCGCGCGCACGGCATTCTAGGTGGATGTCCTGAACCTCCCGACTTCGAAAGCCGCGGGAACCCCGAGCATCGAATTCTTGCATTCGGCAAATGGGGAACCTACAAGCGCGTCGAATTATTGCTCGAGGCATTTGATCAACTCTCGGCAAGAATGCCGAACGTTCGGTTGGTGGTTGCGGGCGGCAATCATCCGGCAACGCCCGGATATATCGAGTCGGTTGCAGAGAGCATGAAGGGCAATTCGCGCATCGAATTTACAGGCTACGTTGAAGAGGATGACATTCCCCGGCTGTTTCGTAGTGCCAGCGCCTTAGTACTCCCGTATTCGTCAGCGACAGGTGCCAGTGGTGTAGCCCATTTGGCTTGCGAATTCGGGGTTCCGATCATATCGGCGGGGATCGATGACTTTCGAGAGATGGCTTTCGATGAAGGTTTAGCGGTCGCGTTTTACCAGGTTGGTAACGCGGCTAGCATGGCGGCTGAATTGCAATCACTATTGCAAGACCCAATTCTCATGCGCGAAATGTCAGAACAAAATTTTTCAGCCGCTTTGCGGATGACGATGCCCCAGATTATTCGGCAGTATTTGCGTTCGTTCGATTTGCAGCAGCGTACCCGGGCACTTGAACCTATCTCGCGGTTCCGCAGAATTCCTTCGTGGGTTCCTTCTCGTTCAGCGATCTTTCGAGCGGCCGCGCCGAGGTGGCAGTCATGGACATAAGGGCCATCCTGTTGATCGGCGGCCTTGACGCGGAAACGCCCGGCAGCACGGAGCGTTTTGGCAGCATACCGCTTGCTTGCCTGGATGTACTCGGCATCACAGTCGAGGAACGCATGGTGCGTCGCCTGCAGCACTTCGGCGTCACCTTGTGCAGCGTGGTTTGCGATGCGCCACGTGAGACCGACCGCTTCACCCAATGCTCAGTTCTCGATTCCCGAATGCAGCATTTGCATGAAACGGGTGAGCACTTCTGGCAGATCGCTGAGCAAACGTTTCATAGCTGTGTCGAAGATGGCGCAGAGTTGATCATCGTTCACCGCGTCGGATCTTACGTCGAAGTGGATTACGAAGAGATGATCCAGCACCACCTCGATCGTCGCAGCGCGGTCACACGCGCAGTCGATTCCGAGAAAGCGGATTTGGATGTTTTCGTGTTGAGCGCGTCGGCGCGGACGGATGCGGTGGAGTTGCTCCAGAGCCGTTTGAAGCACATCCGTCGGGAATCCGAGCCCTTCCAAGTTTCGGGTTATGTCAACCGCTTACAGAAAGCGGCTGATCTGAGGCGGGTGGCGATGGACGGTCTACTGGGGCGAAATGGGGTAGTGCCGCATGGCACGGAAGTGAAGCCGGGGATCTGGTATGGGCCGTCAGCGCGGGTTCATCGCAAAGCCCGGGTAGTGGCACCAGCCTATATCGGCGCTCATGCAAAGATTCGCGCGTCAGCGCTGATAACGCGTGGTACAGCGATTGAGCGCCATGCGGAAGTCGACTGCGGCACGGTTGTAGAAAACGCGACTGTCTTGCCTTTCAGCTGTCTGGGTGCGGGATTGGACGCAATGCATTGCGTGGTCGGTTTCCGCCGCCTTGCCCACTTGGTGCGCGACGTGGAAGTAGAAATCCACGATGGCAAATTGGTCGGCATGATTCCTTTAAGTGCTGTTTCTCGATTAGCAGGCAGCACAGCTGCTCTTTTTGGCTTCTTACCCAGAGAGCTTTATCGCGGCCTGCGCGCGTCGGTACGGCGCAAGCAGATTGCGAAGAGTGCGGATCCTACGGATGAGGCGGAGCCCTCACCGGCGAATCCGGTTTTGGAGGGATCGCCCTCTGACTCGGAACCCACGGAGTTCCCCTCAAACTTGGCAGTCGTGAGGAGATATGGAGACCATTAGTCGGCCCGTTGTAGTGAAAAGAATGCCTGAGAAGATGAACCTTAAACAGGCTCGCAAGTTTCAGCAGGAAGTACAGCCCTTCGTCAATTCGGACCGGCCCCAGATTGTTTTTGATATGTCCCAGGTGCGGCATATTGATGCCGCCGGAGTCGACGTGCTACTGCAATGCATGCGCGCGGCAGTCAAGCACGATGGCGATCTAAAGTTGGCCGCTTTGTCGCCGCAAGCCGCTATCGTACTCGAATTGACACGAACCGGCCGGCTATTCGAGATCTATGAGAACTCGACTGCCGCGGTAAAGAGCTTCAGCTGCTTCCTGCCTAATGCCATGCGGCAATTTGAACCGCACGGGATGCAGGGCCCTGTCCCCGTGCCGCCGATTTCAGCTAAGGATGATCAGCAGGGCGCCGGACTGGCGGCATGAGCGCAAATCCGGAGACGATTGTGATGAGCGTTCCGCCGAGCGCCCGCGGCAGCGTGCTATCACGCTGGCTGCCGCAACAGGATGAGCACGCCAAGATCCTGAACGGCAGCATCATTCTGCTCATCGGATCGATCTTCGTCAGCCTGGCAAACTTCGGCTACAACATTGGGGTCGCGCGGATGTTGGGTCCGGCCGATTTTAGCCAAGCTGCTGCCGCTGTCACGATCCTCATGCTGATCTCCGCCATTACCTTGGCCTTCCAGCTGGTTTGCACCAAGCTGGTCGCAAAAGCGGAAACCACCGAGGCGAAAGCAGCGGTCTTTCAGCATTTGATGAAGCGGTCGTGGATGATCGGAATTGGCTTGGGCGTTTTTATGCTGCTGGCGAATTCGATTCTGACAACCTACCTGAGGCTCTCAAGTCCCTGGATCATCATCCTGCTGGCTGTAGGTTTGACGATATACGTTCCGCTCGGCGTTAAGCGCGGAGGTCTTCAGGGAACGTGCCGATTTCGTGGATTGAGCTGGAATATGGCCTCCGAGGCCATCATCAAGTTTGTAGGCGCCATCGTCCTCATTAAGCTCGGCTATGGCGTCCTGGGCGCCGTGGCCGCGATTTCCGGGTCAGTCATTCTCGCATTTCTTCTACCTGATAGCGCCCGGGAACTTCGTGGAACCGCGCTGGACCGCCCCACCGCACCGGTGGGAGAAGCGCGACAAGCGATCGTGTTCTTTGTCGGCCAGGTCATCATCTGCAACATCGACATCCTGATGGTGAAGCACTTCTTCCGCCCAGAAGATGCGGGCTTGTACGCCGCAATTGCGCTGGTGGGCAGGCTGCTGTACTTCGCGAGTTGGTCGGTCGTCAGCGCCATGTTCCCGGTGTCCGCTGAGAAGAAAGAAGAAAACGCCTCGGGATCCTTGCTGGCCATCCCGCTGGTGTTGGTTACGGCGATGTCGGTCGTGTTTGTCCTTTTGTTGGCGACGTTTCCGCGGTTGGTTTTCCAATCGCTGTTCGGAGCTCACTTTCATACCGACATAACGGGTTTGAATTTGCTGCTCTGCATGAATGCAGCAGCGACCGGGATCTTCTCCATCGCGGTGGTCTTGATTACGTATGAGATGTCGCGCCGAATCGCCAATACGGGATGGCTGCAACTGGTGGTGAGCGGACTGATCGTTCTCGGTATCACCATGTTTCACTCGACGTTGTTGGAGGTCATCATTGTCCAGCAGGTTCTTAGGATTTTGTTGTTGTGTGCGGTCGCCTTCCCGT
>Ga0187884_10003729_pt1 | contig 11661 bp, 6 predicted proteins | sample June2016WEW_20_4_FD_132983 | JGI IMG/M metagenome (GOLD analysis project Ga0187884, IMG submission 132983) | Peatland microbial communities from SPRUCE experiment site at the Marcell Experimental Forest, Minnesota, USA - June2016WEW_20_40 | ecosystem: Environmental > Terrestrial > Soil >...
CGTCGACGGGTTTGGTTACATGCCCGTCTATCCCCGCTCGAAGAATACGGTCGCGGTCTTCCTTGCTTGCATGGGCGGTGAGCGCGATAATTGGGATGTGGTCTCCGGTCCGCGTCTCTCGCTGCCGAATGTGGGCGGTTGCTTCCATTCCATCCATTTTGGGCATTTGAATATCCAGCAGGAGCAGATCGAAAGTCTGGCGTTCGAGTGCCGCGAGCACCTCGAGCCCGTTCTCGGCGATTGTGACTCGGTGGCCTCTTCGCGTGAGTAGCGCCGACATCAACCTTTGACTGACTTTATTGTCTTCGGCGATCAGGACCGAAAGGGGCGGCACTTCGTGTTCCCTGACAGTCCGTGGCGGCTCGATGAAAGCCGAGGATTCAGCCCTGTGCAAGGTAACCGTGAAATGGAATGTGCTGCCGTGTCCTTCCTCGCTTTCTACCCAAAGCCGGCCCCCCATCATGTTGATAATCTGCTGGCAAATGGCCAAACCGAGTCCAGTGCCTCCGTATCTGCGCGAAGTGGACCCATCGGCTTGCCGGAACGCCTCAAAGATGTACGGCTGTTTGTCGCTTGGGATCCCAATACCGGTGTCTTGGACTGAGCAGTGCACCAAGGAAGTCTGGCCGGGGCCCGAAGTGGCCTGAACATTCACACGGACTGAGCCTTCCTGCGTGAATTTGATAGCGTTGCCGATGAGGTTCAAGATCACCTGGCGGAGCCGATACGCATCGCCGACGACTGCGTCGGCCTCTTCGGTAATCACCTGGCATTCCATCTCTAAGCCCTTCTGCTGCGCCGTGCCCAAAAACGTCTTCGCCGCATGTTTCGTGCATTTGCGCAGAGAGAAAGGCTGCTGCTCTAATTGGACGCGGCCAGCCTCGAACTTGGAAAAGTCCAAGATCTCGTTGACCGTCTTCATGAGCGAGATCGTGCAACTCTCGACCGTCTCGAGGTTCTCTTTTTGCTCGGGTGTCAGCTCGGAAGCCAGGGTCAGTTGAGTAAAGCCAAGGATGCCGTTGATTGGTGTTCGAATTTCGTGACTGACGTTCGCGAGGAACTGACTTTTAGCCTCCGATGCCGATTCCGCGGCCAATCGAGCGGCTTGGAGTTCAGCGGTGCGGGAGGTCACCATCCGATCCAGGTCCCCCATTTTTACCTTGGCCTGACGCTTGAGCAGCCATTTCTCGGTCATCGTGTAGGCTAACTGGATGACCTCGATATTGTCGAACGGCTTTTTTAAAATTAGAAGGCTGTCTGACCGCCCGAGTCGCCGCTGGATGTCGCTCCACGAATAGTCCGAATAGGCCGTGCAGATGACCGTTTGCAGGTCCGGGTCGGTCCGCAAAAACTGGGCGATGGCTTCGACTCCGTCCCAGCCAGGAGGCATTCGAACGTCGACAAACGCCAAGGCGTAGGGACGGCCTTCGGCGAGCGCCAACTTGATTTTTTCCAGGCCCTCTTTTCCTTGATAGGCAGAGTCTATCTCGAAGTGCTCCATTGGGACTTCGGTTGTGCCGAAGAGCAGCTCCTCGTCATCTTTGAGGTCCGCCTGCCGGTCCGAAACACCAGCCAGAACCTTGCGAAGGTCAGCGTGTATCGCCGGATTATCATCGACGATAAGAATCCGGTGATTCGGTTTTACGGTCTCTGCTAACTCCACGCTTTGCCTCGCTGCGATTTGGCACAAAGGCCAACGCGCACTTTCATTTTCTATATCGGCCTTGATTGGGCACCGTTCTACCGTATTAGTTTTGTTGTGATTACTGTAGAATCTTTCAACAGTGACTACGACGCGACGGCCCAGGCCGACCCTCTGTAGTCCTCCCTCTCCAAGAGTTCCCCGCTGGTCACCCGTTCGCCCGCCCACACTCTTTTCCATGGTGCGAGGGCCGTTCAAGGGAGGGTCTCCAGTCGTAAGATCGCAACTCCGCGATAAATGTATCGAGACCTGAGTCGCTCGGGTTTGAACCGGGGTTAGGTCAGTACGTTAACAGTACCAGCGGTACTAGCGAATATTCTTGATACAGAGGATGGTGGTACTGGGTTCGCCCGTTTCCGGCGAATGAGGTGCGAAGTGCAGGACAATTTATCCGTCATTCCAGATGTGCACATCGGAAACCTTCCGCTTCTCGCGGAAAACGACCCCCGCTGTGACACGGTAGTTATACCGGTGCGGTTATGCAATCTGCCGCCTTTTTACCCGGTTGCGAGCCGTCTACTCGCGCTCAGCTCAGACCCGTCGGTCGACACCGCGCGCGTCACTTCGATTGCGGGCGCAGACCCGGCAATGGCGGCGGAAGTTTTATTCCTCGCAAATTCGTCGCTGTTCGGATTCCCATCGAGAATACGCACGCTGGCTCACGCGGTCGCATTGCTCGGTATGGATCGCATAAAGGCTTTGGCCGTCACCGTTGCCGTTCGGGCAATGAGTCAAGGAGGCAGCGCCCCAGTGCAGCGCTGCTGGCAGCATAGCGTGGCCACTGCTGCCATTTCTTCCAAGTTGTCGGCTACTTTCGGCTGTTCGGAAAACGCCGCGTACACGGCCGGTTTGCTCCACGACATCGGACGTCTCGGTCTTCTGAAACAGCTTCCCCGGGAGTGTGCTGCGTTAGATAGTTATTATACCGATGGCGATGCGTCGCTCCAAGCCGAACGGGTGGCTCTGAACATCGACCATCGAACAGCGGGCTCCTACCTCGCCGAGCACTGGACGCTTCCAGAGTCATTCGGCGAAATCTGCGAGCATCATCATGACCCGATCCGTAAGCGCGATCCCGAACTCCTGCAGACAGTCAAACTCGCCTGCCGCATGGCGACCGTTCTGGGCTTCTCAGCGGTCCGCTTCCTCACCACGGACACGTTCGCCGATCTGCTGGGATCGCTGCCGGGTCATTTATCGACCGTGCCTTTCCCGTCCGCCGAAGAATTGCGTGACCATGTGGAAGAAGCCTTGAAGATACTTGGCCAATAGAAACGGCCAAACCCAGGTCGCGATTCAAAAGTATGACTTAAGTAACTTGTTTCGCTTGACTTCGGTTAATGTTGACCCTGCCGGCAAACCGTGGGAGAATCGGCCGTGGTATAAGATTTTCAGGGCTGAAACTATGATAGTCTGCATGAAAATGTCTGATATCTGGGCTAAGTTCGGGCAGGTTATTACCCGATGCTTAGGGGTGTTTGCCTGGTTCGCCCTTGAAGCGATGTTTCTTGCTGGTGCGGCGGGAATAGCGTTCGCCGCGCCACCCGACCGGATCATCCGTCCGATAAATCCCGGACAGACGCGCGTTCTTCACGGTAACTTGCACCGCCTGGCTCAGCCCGAATTCGACCTAGGACCGGTCGAACCGGAAACTCCGGTGAATTTCGTGACTCTTGTGTTCAAGCCTACACCGGCGCAGCAGGCCGAGCTCAATCGGCTGCTTTCCGGCCAGCAAAATCCGTCATCGCCGTTGTTCCATCAATGGCTAGCACCGGAAGAATTCGGTAATCGTTTTGGCTTGAGTTCCGCCGATATCTCGAAAGTAATTGCCTGGCTAGCTTCCGAAGGCTTCACTATGAATGAAGCGGCGCGGGGCCGGAATTGGATCGCCTTCAGCGGAACGGCGGCACAGATGACGACTTCCCTTCATACCCCTATCCATCGGTTCCTAGTCAATGGAAAAGTCCATTTCGCCAATGCCGCGGAGCCGTCCGTGCCTGATGCGCTCGGTGATGTAGTCGGCGGATTTCTGGGCTTGGACGATTTCACGCTGGAACCGTTCGTCACTCCCACATCGCCTCAATATACCGCCGGATCCTCTCATTACATGGTGCCGGGAGACTTCGCCACGATCTATGATCTGACATCCCTGTATCAGGCTGGCATGGATGGAACGGGCCAAAGGATTGCGGTAGTGGGTCAATCTGAAGTGCTGCTGACAGACATTATTTCGTTCCGCAACCGCTATGGGCTGCCTCCGAACAATCCGTATTTCATTTTGTACGGTGGTACTTCACCGGGCTATAATTCGGCCCAGCTCGAAGGCAACCTCGATCTGGAATGGGCCGGAGCCATCGCACCCAAAGCCACGATCGACTATGTTTACGGAGCCAATGCGATGACCGCAATTGTGCAGGCCGTAAATATGAACGTGGCTCCCGTCATCAGCATCAGCTACGGTGATTGCGAAATCGATTACCCTTTGTCCTACTTCCGCTCCATAACCCAGCAGGCGAACGCGCAGGGGATTACGCTGCTCAGTGCATCGGGCGATTCCGGCGCGGCGGGGTGCGATCCCCAGGCCGCGGCGCCGTTCGCCGCTCTCGGTCGCATGGTAGATTTCCCCGCGGTCTTGCCGGAGGTCACGGGGGTCGGCGGCACCGAGTTTGTCGAGGGAAACGGTACCTACTGGGCGAGCACGAACTCGTCCACTCTTGCCTCGGCCCTTTCCTACATCCCGGAGGCGGCTTGGAACGAATCCTCCAATTCGCTGAATTCGGGCGGCGGTGGCGCAAGCATTTTCTACTCACAGCCATCCTGGCAAACCGGTCCCGGCGTTCCGAACGACAACGTTCGGCACGTCCCTGACTTGGCGCTGAGCGCCGCGGTTCACGATGGCTATTACATCTTGTATACAGGCATGAGTGGCGCCGTCGGTGGGACTTCGGCCTCGACGCCGTCCATGGCCGGCATCATCGCGTTGCTCAACCAGTACCAGGTCAGCAAAAGCTTTCAGAAGCAAGCCGGCCTGGGGAACATCAACCCGCAACTCTACCGGCTGGCGCAAGCGGCGCCTACCGCGTTTCACGACATCACGGCCGGCAGTAATATCGTGCCGTGCGCCCAAGGTAGTCCTGACTGCCCGACCGGGTCCTTCGGCTATTCGGCCGGCCCGGGATACGATATGGCTACTGGCCTTGGTTCGGTGGACGCTTACAACCTGGTTACCCAATGGAACACCGCAACACAAGCCGTTACGGTGGTACTTTCACTCAGTGCGACCAACGTCACCATGAGTGACACCATCACACTCACGGCTGAAGTAAGTCCCGCTTCGGGGTCCGGCACTCCCACCGGTACGGTGGCCTTTGCCGCGGGTACTGTCCCGCTCGGCTCGGTTGTCCTCCCTGGAGGCAGCTCGCCGCAGTCGGTCTCGCTGTCATTCCCTGCTTATGTGTTTGCAGGTGTCGGCATCTTCACCGTCTCGGCCCAGTATTCGGGAGATGCGGCTTTCAGCGGCGGAGGCGCCACCAAGGCCGTTCAGGTCGTAGTTCCAACCAATGCCGCCGGCATCGTCATTTCCTGGCCCAACACGGTGTGGGCGGCTTCTCCGGACGCTCAGGGATTAAGTTGGCCGACCACCATCACGATCAGTGAGATCGCGGGAGTTCCCGCACTTATCACCGGTCTTACTATCGACGGAAGTGCTCAGAACCTCTCGGATTACTTTCCCTCACCCAACATTGCGCCCAAAAGTTCCTTCAGCACCAGTTTCGTTTTTCGGAACTTGACCGTTCCCCTGGCTCGTGTGTTCGTAGTGACAGGAACCGATGCCAATCGGAATCCCTGGTCGCGCACATTTACCGTGAATTACAATCCACCGCTGACCCCGGGGGCGGACTTCCGCCTTTCCGCCTCGCCCCTCGTCGTCACCCAGAACACCGCTGCAGATTCTTCCTGCCAGTGGCAGGTGCTACTTCATGTCGACGACGTGATGGGCGGCATCGAAGACACCATCACCGGTCTCCACGCCGGCAACGTCGACATGACGTCGCAGATTCCCTCCATTTTTGGGACACCCCGGTTAAATTCCTGGGCTTCACTGCAGGGCAAGCTCTGCTTCGGCGGAATTGTGCCCCCGGCCAGCGAGGTTGTCGAAGTGGATGTCGACGGCAGTTTGACTCAACAAATTGTGGTTTCCTTTGCCGGGCCCCCGGCCAATCCCACCAAGATCACCTCCGCTCCGACAGCCGTCAATCTGACCGCACATGACGCCACAACCCCCGCCAGCGCTACGCTTTCCATCGGCATCGCCGATAAGACGCAGCCGTGGACGCTTTCCATCTACCCTGCCAATCGGACAAGCGCCTGGTTGACGGCCTCGCAGTATACTGGTACGGGCCCCGCTCAAATCGCCCTGACGGCTTCGGGGACCGGTTTTGAACCAGGCGCCTACTGGGCCACAGTGGTCATCCAGTCGCCGAACGCTGTGCCACAAATCGTCAACGTACCGGTGATGTTTGTACTGGGAGGGAACACTTCCGGAACAGCAATCACCGCCGCGGTCAATTCGGGTTCGTTCCAGCCTACCGCGAGCCCTGGCATGTTGCTCTCCGTATTCGGATCGAACCTGTCCAACTCCACCGCGACCGCGCCGGCCAGTACGGTGGCGCCATACTCTCTGGGCGGAGTCACGGCAACTGTCAATGATATCGCTGCGCCGCTGTTCTACGTTTCCCCCAACCAGCTCAATATCCAAGTGCCGCAAGAAGTTGGCGCCGGTCCAGCGGTGCTGGGCATCAACAACAATGGCGCAGTCGCGGGGTTCCCAATCCAAGTCGGTGCGTCCGCGCCAGCCATCTTCACCGATGGCAACGGCAACGTGGTTCCGAACGCCACAGTTACACAGGGAGGATACGGCACATTTTCTTCACCGGCGCCGGAGAGATATCGAATCTGCCATTGACCGGCCAAGCCCCGTCGGTCACTACCCCGGTGAGCAGTCTCGGGAAGCCATGTCTGCCACTTTCCATCACGGTCGGCGGAGCACCGGCGCTCATCCAGTTCGATGGTCAGGCTCCGGGTAAATTCGGTACCACCCAGGTGAATTTCATCGTGCCGCCGGAAACTTCCGTAGGAGACACGCTGGTTATTGTCACGGTGGGAGGCGTCGCGAGCCCGCCCGCTCACATCAATGTAGCCGCCCCGCAGCCTGTGCAGTGACAGGATGCACAGCGGCTAAGAGTCTGGCGATGCCGCAGTCACCAGCGTGGCTGCTACTGATGCCCACGTTCCCGTGCCGCCGAAGACTCGATACTGGATTCCTGCGCTGGCGCTTGGCCTGGTAACGCTGTTGGGCGGCTTCGTCCTGGCGCGAGTTCTGGCGCCGCCTCCGCCCGCGGACGTCTTCTAGTACCGCTACATCCCGTTCACCACGGAAGAGGAGAACCCGTTCAATCCCACGATTTCACCGGATGGCAAGAGCGTCGCGTACAACGCTCCGGTGCAAGGCATCACCCAGGTTTTCGCGCGGAAACTGGATTCCACGGCGCCGGTTCAACTCACGCGCGGAGCCGCCGATTCGCGATTTCCGTTCTGGTCGCCCGATCAATCGCGGATCTACTACGTCTCCGAAGATCCTTCCGGCCGTGGGGTGTGGTCGGTGGGCGTGGCGCCGCTTGAAGTCCAGCACCGGCTCACCGCGCCTGACGCGACGATCTTCTACCACCTCAACCAGGACCTCACCCTCAACGAAGTCACGGTCGGCACGAGCTTTGAGCGCGTACACCTCGCCCTCCACGCAAGTGGCATCATCGACCACGACCTGAGTCAAGCCGAGATCGCCCAGTTCCGAAAGCTCACGTACCTCAAACGGTGAACACGCCGCCCACTAGACCCCTTCCCTTCTCGCACCTGGATTGCCTCACGTTAGATCGACCCGATTGGCTCGCAAGTAGTCGCGTAGCGTTTACCGACGGCTACGCGCCGCCGCCGACTGCTCCGGGCGGTTGACGCGCCACTCGGACAGAGCAGCGTTATTACGTGTTATCGGTAGCTATTCCCAGAGCGGGATTATCGCACCGAGAGCACCGGCCAACCGAGAGAAATTCCAAAAACCGGAACCGGTACGTGAGATTCCTGATGATTATCGCTGTCCCCGGCTCGCATCAGCCTGCCCGCGGCAGATGTCCGCGCCATTCTCCCGCAGATACCGCTCGGTCTCCACGGCGTTGAGGCCTTTAGGCATCCTGCCGAGATTCACGACGGCCAAGGTAGGGCCCGTGGGCAGAAACCCGCATTCACGGAGGATCTCTATGCACCTGTCCTCATCAAGGGCGATTCGGCACTTTCAAACACGCATTTCCATATGCAAAATATGCAAAAGTCCACATCTGCTTTGTTTTCTTAGGAGTCGCGGCGGCTTCGCGGCACGCACCCGAATATGCAAAATATGCAAAAGTCCTTGAAGCCTACCCCCAGGCTCGAACCAGCGTGGATTGACAAGCAGAAGTCGCCGCGGCAACCTGATTCAGTCGCGGTCGAGACTGTTTGAAATGTGAGGCGTAAAGATGTGGAGTCTCGTTGGACATTCCCGCTCGGAACAATTATCATCAGCGTAGAGGCTCGTTTCCAGGCCGGCGCCACGGGCGCAGTTTCCGAAAGATCCCTCAACCAAACGAGGTGAGGTATGCTTTCGCAGGAAACGGCGACCCAAAGCCTTCAAATTCTTTTTTGGCACATCGACCGCTTCATTTTCTACGCTCGGAACCCGCGGAAGAATGACGCCGCAGTGGATCGCATGTGCGCCTCGATCCGCGAGTTCGGCTTCAAAATTCCATGTCTGGCCCGCAGCGACGGGAGCCTAGTGGACGGGCATTTACGCTTGAAGGCCGCGCGCAAGCTGGGTTCGTGGCCTGGCGGCGACATTACCTGCATTCCCGTCATCCTTTGCGACGAGTGGAGCGACGCACAGGTAAAAGCGTTCAGGTTGCTCGTTAATCGGTCCGCGACGTGGGCAGACTTTGACGAGGAACTCCTCGCCCTGGAATTACAGGAGTTGAACGAGGCGGACTATGACTTATCGTTCACCGGCTTCGATCCCGGCGAGATTGACGGTCTGTTGGCCATTCCGGACGAGGAGAGAGCGAACGCGGCACCGCCGGTTCCCGAGAATCCGGTATCCCGCATCGGCGACCTGTGGCTGTGCGGTAAACACCGAGTGCTCTGCGGAGACGCCACCAGCGCGGATGACGTCATGCGCCTGCTCGGCGAGCGCAAGCCGATCCTCATGGTCACGGATCCTCCGTACGGCATCGAGCTCGACTCCGAGTGGCGCGACCGCGCCGGACTGAATAGCTGTGGCCCGGCCGAGGCATCATACATGAAGCACCGCACGGAGGGCCACACTGAGACCACCATCTCGGGCGACACTCGGGCGGACTGGTCTGAAGCTTTCGAACTGGTGCCGAGTCTCCAGGTCGCCTATGTCTGGCACGCCTCGAAGTTCACGCGGGAGGTTCTCGATGGGTTGCTGCGCATCGGCTTCATTCACCACCAGCAGATCATCTGGGACAAGGGCCGAACGGTCCTAACGAGGACGTTGTACTGGTTTCAGCATGAACCGGCCTGGTTCGTCCGGAAGGTACACGCGCCCTGGTACGGGAAGCCCGGCGAAAACTCCACGATTTGGGCCTCACCCTCTCCCAAGTTCATCATGGGCGGCTCCGACGAACAGAAGTACGACCACCCAACGCAGAAGCCGGTGGAACTCATGCGCCGCCCGATCCTGAACCATTTGAAGCGCGGTGAACTGGTATACGATCCATTCCTCGGCAGCGGCACGACACTGGCCGCCGCGGAACTTACAGAACGCGTCTGCTGCAGCCTCGAACTGGATCCGAAGTACGTCGACGTGATTGTCCAGCGCTGGCAAACGCTGGCCGGCAAGAAAGCCAAGCTAGACGGCGACGGGCGCAGTTTCGATGAGATCGGCGAGGAGCGTCGGAAGGCGGCCGCATGAATCGCCCGCTGCCGGCAGGAGATCGCAGACATCCAGACGGAGATCCGCGCGGGGAATCCCGATCTGGAAGGGCTTTGTCGGGCCCTGCTGGATTGGTCGGCGGAACTGCGGCTGCTGCGCGCCAGCCAAGGTCTGGCCACTGTTGCGCCACGTTTGGCCAACGTGCGTCCGGGCGGCGACGGCTTGGCATGAAGACGCTGTCTAGCGCCTTGTCCTGGAGCACCGAAAGGAACCCTATGACCAATTCAGGTGTGGTACTCGTTTGAATCTTCTCAGCAGACCGACGCCAGAACAATACGGGCAATCGTTAACGATGTCTGAATAACAACGGATACTGAAAACCAGTTTGGCAGCACCAGAACACTTGAGTGTGGCGGCACGAACGGACGCGCCCGCGCCGGAGTTCGCGGTGAGCGTGGCGGCAGTTGACCCTGCGCCGTCGAACCGCGGCGGATGGGGCTGAGGAACCCGGCGTGCGGTAGCTCGATGGTCCTCGCCACGTCCACCGGTATAGGCGTTTCCCGTACGAGGCGCCCGAGCGCGCCCGCGTCGGCCTTCCCGCGGCGCCACGAGAAGCCGCGCGTTCCGCGAGGGCAGGCGACGGCGCGGACCAGGCGCTGGCTTTCAGCGCGTGCGCGCCGGATAAACTTCGGGGATGGTCGAATACGGCGGGGCTCGCACTTCGACCCCGCGAATGAACAGTCGCAGGTCTCACGATAATGCTAGGATCGCCAACATGAGACCCCTCGGTATCTTATTAGCCACATGCACGTTCTTGTGCGCCCAAATTCAAACCGGCCCGCCCTTGCCTTATCGCGTCGTGGAAGGTTGGCCCCAACTTCCGACAGGATGGAACTTTGGCGAAGTCGCGGCTGTGGACGTCGACACCCACGACAATGTATGGGTCTTCAGCGACGGGCCACATCCGGTGATGCAATTCGACAAGTCCGGCAAGTTTCTGCGCGCATGGCCAGAATTTCTCGGCAAGAAGCCACATGGCTTGCGCGTAGGCCCGGATGGAAATATTTGGACGGTTGACCTGGACGCTCACCGCGTCATGAAGTGGACGCCGGAGGGCCGGCTGCTCATGAACCTGGGCACGGGCGCGCCCGCTGCCGATAACAATGCGAAGTACTCGTTCAATCGCCCTGCGACTCTCAACTTCGTGCCAAACGGTGATTTTTTTGTCGCCGATGGTTACGGAAACTCGCGCGTGGTTCATTACAGCAAAGATGGCGAATACTTGGGCCAATGGGGCACAAAAGGTCCCGGCGACGGCCAATTTAATCTGGTGCACGATGTTGCCATTGACAGCAAGGGGCGCTTGTATGTGGCCGATCGCGTCAACAAACGCGTGCAGATTTTCGATCAGCAAGGCAAATTTCTGGGCAAGTGGACGGATCTCGGTGTGCCGCAGGGGCTTTACTACGTGAAGAGCGAAGATGTTCTTTACATGTGCGACGGCGATAATTCACGCATTATCAAGGTAGATTTGGACGGCAAGATTTTGGGTGTGTTGGGTTCGTTCGGCAAGATTCCCGGCAAGATTGATACCCCACATTACATCGCCGTGGACAACACGGGAGCTATTTATGCGGCAGACTTCCGCAACTGGCGTGTCGACAAGTTTGTGAAAAAATAACTGCCATCGCCGGGTAGCCAGCGCTGGCGGAAGCGGCCGAAGGAGCCCGGCGAGTTCGATCGTCCGGCGCGTCGATGGTGCGCCGCGTTCAAGCGCGCGCCCGGCACGCGCTGTCGCGGACGAAGCGCCCGAGCGCGCCCGCGTCGGCCTTCCGGCGCGGTGCTATATAGACGATGCCGGGCGGGTTCGCAGCGCGGATGGACGCGCCAGCGCCAGATGGCTCGGCGAGCGCGGAGGCCCAGCGGAAGCGACTGTGTGGCTTGAAACACCCCAATACTGCGGTCATCTCCGCCGTGC
>Ga0187884_10003731_pt1 | contig 11659 bp, 2 predicted proteins | sample June2016WEW_20_4_FD_132983 | JGI IMG/M metagenome (GOLD analysis project Ga0187884, IMG submission 132983) | Peatland microbial communities from SPRUCE experiment site at the Marcell Experimental Forest, Minnesota, USA - June2016WEW_20_40 | ecosystem: Environmental > Terrestrial > Soil >...
CCCAGGAGCGAGAAATTGCCCGTCATTTGGATGGGCAGATTGGTGGCGCCGCCGCTGACGACGTAGAGCTTGAAGGGAGCGGCGGCGACTAACGCGCTGCTCTGGTAGAGGTCCGGGGTCAGCCCGGCATCCATGGGCACATCGATCTGGTAATTGACCCCGGCGGCCAGGCCGGGCCAGACCGAACCGGTGAGCCGCGCTCCCGTCGGGGTCTCAAGGAGGATCAGCGTCGAGGGACTGGTGAACGGGGTGCCGTATTGGTCCCGCACCGTGCCGTAGATGACGTGGAACGGCGCGGGCGGGTAGGCGAAGGCCGGGCCGGCGAGAAGAAGAGCCAGGGCCAGGAGAGCAGGGCAGCGGGCCTCGAGGGCGGAGAGCCACTGCCAGGGGGCTTGGGCGCCTTGCGGCGCTCCCCTCGCGGCTTCCCCATCACCCCTGCCCTCTGCCTCTGGCAGAGCGGCTGGGGTTTGGAGATTCTGCGCGCCAACGGCGCGCGAGCACATCAGCCCAGGGCAACGCCCTGGGAAGCGAGCCTCCGATGACACAGCCCGCCCTGCAAGGGCGGGGGTAGCTCCCCTTGGCTGCGCCCTTGCAGGGCGCAGGAATGCAGAGAGGGGCCGGTTTTCCCAGGGTGTTACCCTGGGCTGATATGCCGGCGCGCTTTCAGCGCGTGCTCGTGCGGGAACTGGATCGAAGTGAGCCTTAGGTTGCATAGGCGGGGATACCTTAATTGCCCGAGTAAGAATAGGTGATAAAGTAAAGTTTCACGTCCTTGACGGAATTGATGAACTGGTTCAGGCCCTGGTTGGGATCGCTCAGGAGGGCGTTGCCAGGAATGACCAGCTTCCATTTGCTGTTCCAGACTGAGCGGCCGATGAGACGCTTATTGGTGTACTGCGAAGGTTCGAGCGCGCCGTCGGCGCCGTAGATGCTGGTATTGAAGGCGGCGGTGGTGGAGACGGGGCGGAAGGCCTGGTGTTTGCGCACGGTAAAGAGCGGCTCGGTAAGGGAGTTGGCCGAGGTGTACATCGGGTTGCTGGCGAAGTCGTTGGCACTCACGTTGAAGGGCAACGGCACGGCCAGGTCATCCACACTCCAGGTGCGCACGGTGCTGGTATCGCCCAGCGGGGGGGTACGCATCGAGTCGACGCCGACCGGGATGAGATAGACATAAGGCGTGGCGGCCAGGGCATTGGGGGCGGTGGCGGCATTGGTGACGGCGCCGGTGCCGATGGGGTTGTCCATACCGATGTAACCGTCGAAATCGACGCCCACCGCGAAGATTTTCGTCGCGAACGAACTGGCGCTGAAGTCGTGGTCGCCGGCGGCGAGCGGCTGGCCGAAGAGGTTGAGGCCCTCCCCGATGACGGTGCCGAAGGTCAGGACGATGCCGGGCACGGGCAGGCCGCTGCCGTCATCGATTTGCATGCAATAGCGTTCGACGTCCGTGTCGGCCAGGATGTTGGGCATGAGCCCCTGCTGGAGCACGTCCACCCAATTATTGTCGCCGTCGCTGGTGGGGAGGATGCGGTAATTCTCGGTGCGGAGCGAGACGACGGTGCCGTAGCCGTCGGGGTTGTTGAAGCCCAGGCGTCCCTTGAGCGCGCTCCAGTCGGCATACATCTCGGCCAGAGCGCTCGAGAGGCCCGGGTCGCCCCTATCGCTGCCGGCGAACTGGGGCTGGCCGTCCTGGACCACGCCGAGGGCCTGGGAACTGACGATTTGGTTGATGAGCGCCTGGCCTTGCTCGGTGTTGAGCAGGCCCGTTTCGTAGTCGTAGGCGTTGGCGGCCAGGTAGGCGTACTCCGCCGCCAAATTGAACAAGGTCTTGTAACGCTGGAGGTCTTCGTTTTGGAACAGGAGAAAAGCGGCGTCTTGCGTGCGGTATTGCTGGGTCAGCGCGGCGGCGTGCTGGCGATAGGTCAGGCGTTGCTGCTGAATCTGGTTGCCATTGGCGACCTGCGTGTTGTAAGCGCCCTGGGCATCGCTCACGCTCCGCAAGTCCTGGTTAATGGTGGCCGCCTGGCTCTGGACCGTGCCCTCGAGAGAAGCCAGGTTCAGGACCTGGTTCTGGAGTGTTTGATCGAAATTCGTCTCGTTCATCTGCTGAGCGAGGGTAACTAGTTGCTGCTCGTCGGCGAGAGTCACGCCCTGGCTCACGATGGATGAGGCGAGCGAGGCGATCATGTAGGGCTGCATCCCTGCTTGGGCCAACGCGGACATAGTCTCCTCTCCCGGCGCAAATATATCACCGCCAACTGACGTCCCCACAATAGTAATCTTCGGTACTCCAACCATAAGGGTCGTGGTGATTTGGTTGAGCGAGTTTTCCCAGTAAGAGAAGTAGGCCTGCATGATGCCGTCAGCGGCTTGGGCCTTGTTGATGCTCTGCTGGACGCTCAGGGTCTGGTCCTGGTTGCTGAGGGTGGCCCAGGCTTGGTTGGATTGGACGATGAAAACCTGCATGGCCTTGTCGAGGGCCTGTTTGTCGGAGACCGCGCCGGCCAGATCGTTGCGGAGTTTATCCTTGGCGGCGATAAGGCTGGAGATGGACTGCTGGATGGTGCCCACCGAGGCGCGCAGGCTGGTCCAACCGGCCGGTTTGCCAAAGAACCCGTTGGGTCCGATGGTGAAGGCGATGCAATTGCTCATTGAGTTTGTGTAATCGGGCGAAATACTCTCGTTGATAAAGCCGAAGCTCTCGAACATACTCGTAGTCCAGTTGGTGGGGAATTGTTGGATATCAACATAGAATGTATTGGTGACAGTCGGGTCGGGAACGTCGCCGCCGAAAGTCTGGGTGTCGGGATTTTCGACGTACATATAGTGAATCAGGTCCGGCCCGTTGTAGCCCTGGGGGTAGGTCTGGCCCGGGCCGACATCCTCGGGATAGGGGGTGCCATAGACCTCGATGAGCTGGTTGTTGTAGGCCAATTCCTGGGAATCGACGCCGGCTTGGAAGTCGGCGAGGGAATTCTGTTCCTCGCGCAAATCTATGGTGACGTTCTCGGCGGCGTCGAAGGCGACGACGGCGTTGTTCAACGCGCCGACGGCGCGCTTATAAATCTGCTCGAAATGGGTCAGCGGATTGGGGCCGGTGACCTCGAGCGGGTTGATGTCGAAGGGAATGGCGTTTTGCGGCAGGCCCAAGGGGGTGAAACCCGCTTCGGCGTTATCCATGTCGGTTTGCAATTGCGCGGCCAGTTGCGGCAACTCCGTGAGCTCGGGCACCGTGGTCCGATCCACTTTCCGGATGCCCTGGTCCGCCGGATTGGGGTCAACGGGGGGCAGGATGGCATTGCCGACCACCCAGTTCAGGAACGCCCCCTGGCCCACTCGAGTTCCCCAATGGTCCAGCCCCCAGTACTCGGTGACGTAATTGGTCGTCCCGCCGGCGCCGAGATAGGGCCGCTGGTAATTGACGATGTTGGTGCTGAATTCACTCCAGCCGGCCGCCGTGCCGGGCCGGTAATTTTGGCGCCAGGTGAGGCCGAAAATCTGCTCGCCGGCGGTGGCGAGGGCGCCGGCCGCGGAGGCGAAATTGCGTTCGTGCTCGTAATTGACGGAGACCGCGGCGCCGAGCACGGTGACGGTTTCACTTTGGGGGACCCAATCGAAATAGGGGTTCATGAGGAGCGACCAATAATTGCCGATGGCGGTCAGGTAGTGGCCGTAAGCATCGCCATGGCCCATGGGGTAGAGGATGGCGGCGTCTTCGGCATTGACCACGCCGTCGCCGTTTTCGTCCTGGATGTTGTAGTTGAGGGCGTAGATGACCTCGCCGGCGGCGATGCCGTAGGTGTAGTTCCAGTAGAGCCGATTAAAAACGGGTGCCAGCGTGACGCCCGGGGACATCGAGTCGTCACGGCCGCGCAGCAGGCAGAGGTTCTGCTGAAGCAACGTGGCGACCTCGCCTTGGAAGCAAAACAGCGCGGTGGCGATATCGCCGTAGGTCACGTTGTCGGTGCCGATGCTGATGGTCGGATTGAGAGAATTGGCCCAGGCGTCGTTGCCGACGTACATGTAGAGGTCGCAGAGTTCGCCGGCGGCCAGGAGCAGGGCGTCGTTGGCCGGGCCATAATTGATGCCGGCATCGATGCTCACGCCCTCGCCCTGGTGGAGGACGGTTTCGTAAATCTGGATGAGGCCCAAATTGGTGAGGGTAGAGGCGTTAAGGGCAACGTCGCCTTGCCAGCTAGCGCCGGCCTCTTCGATGATGCTGCCGGCGGTATTGACCGGGTTGTCGAAGAGGTCGGTGGTGACCTGGTCGAAAGGATTGATGCCCTGGAGCACTCGTTTAACGTAACCTTCCGCCAGTTGCGGCGTGGTCCAGGCCGACCAATTGGTCGCCGCCGGGTCGGCCGCCGGGTCGATGGTGCGGTAGCGCATGGCGATGTAATTGTCGCTCAGGCCCAGGACGCCCGAGGCGCCCAGAGTGAAGTGGGTCAGGTCGATGCCGTTGGTCAGGGAGGTCCAGTTGTCCGGGGTGGTAGTGGGGGCCTCGCCATTGACCGGGGGCGTGACGCGCCAATCGTACTGGTAATTGGCGGAATCGCCGGCCAAATCAGAGGTGTGCTGGAATGAGATCAGTTGGCTGAGCGGATTGGGTGAAGGGATTATTTCGAGCGCCCCGGGAAAGACGGAGGGCGGGGCGTTGAGGGCGGTGTAGGGCGCCACGCGGGCGATGTAAACCGAGACCGGTTGGCCCGCATTGGCCGGATTGATTCCGTTGCCGGTGACAAAAGAGATGTAGCCCTCGCCGGGCCCGGTGGCACAGAGGGCGTAGGAATCGACTTGCGTGTCGGAATTGGTCACTTGGACCAAGTCGCCGGCGTAACGGGTGACCGTCTCGTTGGTATTGGCGACGTAACTGCCGGGCACAGCCGGGTTCTGGTAAAAGGTATAGACCTGGGCCGCAAGGTTGGCGACCGCGTTGGTCCAAGCAGCATAGTTGGCCGTGTCCGTGGTGGGACAAAGCCCCTGGACGGCCGCCAGGTCCGCGCCGCGCAGCACGTTGAGCAGGAGATAACTCGGCCCGACCGTCTCGGCGACAAACTGGCCCTGGAAGACCAGGTTGCTGGTGCCCGGATCGAAGAAGAGGCGGTTGACCAGGTTGGGCGGCAGGTTGGGGAAGTACATTCTGCCCTCGTAGGACTGAGCGTTGACGCTGGGGGGCAGGCCCGAGAGAGGAGCGGCCGCCAGACTCGAGGTCTTTTGGACGGTTGGGTCGTACAAGACCGCGCTCGCCGGCGCAGCGGTGATGTCCAGAGCGATGGACTGCTGATAGAGGACATTGACGCTGCTCTGGCCGCGAACCGCCGGCAGGTTGTTGACGGGCAGGGTCAGGGTTTGACCCGAGTAGAGCGTCGGCACCGGCAGGTTGTTGACCAGTTCCGGCCAGACCGGCCGGTACACGATGTTCAGGCTGGGGGTACTCGATGAGGTCGGGTCGCCGACAAAGTCGCCCGCGTGGTCCGTCGGCCGCAAGTAGGGCACGATCGAACCGGTCGGGGGCGGATTGGCCTCGCCCGGCCAGGCAAACCCGTTCTGGGTCACATAATAGAACTGCATGGTGAAACTATTGGTGGGGGTTGGGGCCTGGGCCAGGAACGGAGGCCGGTTGGAGTAGGTCACGAGGGCCTCCGAGTACTGGTTGGTGCTGGTAATCACCAGTGGCCCTTGGGCCACGACGGTCCCGCTGGACACCACCTTCAAGGAGAGCGTGTTGGTGACCACGCTGTTATCCGCGGTGTCGGTGATGACGAGCGTGAGCCAGTTCGAGCCGGCCGCACTCGGAGTGCCGCTAAGGACCAAACCGTTGGTGGTGGTTTGGAGAGCCAGGCCGGCGGGCAGGCTGCTGGGGGTCCCCAGCGTGAGCGAGGCCGTCTGGCGAGAAACTTGAATGTACTCCGCAAAGGGCTGATCGAGGACGGCGGTGGCCGCGAGCAAGTTTGTGTCGAAGGTATTGTTGTTGGTGTTGTAGGCGCCGGCCTGGAGGGGTGGCAAGCCCGCGTGTAAACCGCGATAAACCCAGAAATTATGATCCCGATCCTGGAAGGTAAAACCAGGATAATTGGCGTAGGGTCCGTTGGCCATACTGTCATTCCAGCCGACCGGCAGATCGCCGGAGGTGGCCGGCGGTTCCTGGTTGTAATTGATGGCGTCAGGGCCGCTGCCCGACAGGGGCGGCGCCAGCAGCGGCAAGGGCATGGGCGCTTGCAGCAGCGTGCCCGCCTGGGTGATGTAATCGAACAGGATGCCCTGCTCGGGGGCCTCGCGGCGGACGTGGTAAGCGGTCATGGCTGGCCGGCCGTCGGCCGCGGTGTAGTTCAAGAGGACATAAGGGGCGGAGGAGTAGCCGTTGGCATTGGTGACATTCAGATCGTCGCGCAGGGCGTAGGCCTGCCCGCCCAACATCAGGGCGTGTTCTTCGTTGGGGTTATAACCGGGCTGGGTGGGATCGTTCTGGACATAGATGGAACCGGCGGCCTGGAGGCTGTCCAGCGGCCCGCTCCCGGCGTTGCTGGCCAGGATGATCTCGGGGGCGCCGGCCGGCCATTGAATCGAATACCGGCCGATGACCGCCGGCCAATAAACGGGCAGGAAACCGCTGGTGGTGTCCGCGTTATCGCTCCGGAACCACCAGACCTCGAGCGTGTTGCTGCCGGGAATGGCGTTGACCGGGATGATCGCGCCCTGGTTGGCGAGAGTGAACCCCGCAGCGAAGGGATCGAGGTAGGCGCCGGGGTTGAACGAGTTGCCGTTCGTCTGGTCAATATAGCCCGCCCAATACGACGCCCCAGCGGCGCCGCCGAGTTCGGCCGCCGGGGCCGAAATGCGGTCGCCCACGTTGACCGTGTTGCTCACCACGTAGGGCGCCACGGAGAGGCTGGGGAAGTCGAAGACCAGGTTGGTCGAATTCCAGCCGGTCAGGTTGGTCGCGACCGAGCCGGCGAAGAGCAAGTTGGTCTCGAGGCCGGTGTCGAGCAAGGAGAACACGCGCTCGAAGGAGACATTATTGCCGGAATTGAACCGCAACAGCGCACGCTGGGATGGATAAGCGGGGGTCAGCCAGGTGTAGAACAACTCGGTCGGTGTCAACGTCGCCCGGGGCTGATCGAGCGGGTCCTGGTAATCAATATTCGGCGCCTCGGAAAGAGGCAACTGCACGCCGGTCAATTCCGCCTCCGCGGCGGAGGCCGCCGGCGGGCGGAGATAGAAGCTGTACATGGCCGGATCGGCGGGCCAGACCAAGTGGTAGCGGTCGAACAGGAAAGGCCATTGCAGCCCGGCTACGCCGGTAATCAGCCAATAGACTTGGAAGTCGTTCAGGTTCACCGTCGCGCGGTCGGCATAAAGGGTGGGCGTGGTGCTGCCCAGCGGCTCTTGTTCGTAGAAAAAACTCTGCTCGTTCGCTATCGGCGAGGGGTACAGACCCGAACCGCCCGTGCCGCCCTGGTAGGCGCTCAGCGTCTCGCCCAGGTAGTTCGTCACGTCCACAGGCGTGGGCGCCTGGAAAACGTCGACGATTTCAAAACCCAGGAACCGGTTCGCTCCGTTCGGGGTCGCCTCCCCGAGTAACTCGACGAAAACGCGCCCCTGGACGTTGTAAGCTTGGATCATCCCACTATCGTCCAACCAAAGCGTGCGGAGCTCTTGATAGGAGTTGGTTGGGTTGGCCGGCGGGACATAGTTGGGATCGGCGTAGGCCGTCGCGACGGTTTCGGGAAAGACGTTATTGAAGGCCACGTGTATGGAGTTGACAGCATCCGAGGGCACGCTCACGGGGTGGCCCGTGTTCGCGAACTCGCCGTAGGTCCAATAGATCGACTGGGGTGTTTTCACGGGGCTGCCCGACACCAGGTAACTCGGCGTGTAGAGCGTGTAATACAACCCGTCCTCGAGTGAGTACTTGGACGGATGGGTCCCATAATCCGCCGGAACGCCGTTAGTGGGGACTACCTTCTTCCAGGTAATGTTGATGACGCCGGGCTGGGTCGCAAAGACGGTCTGCGCATTCGGACTCCAGTAAAACGGGGCGTTGGTAAAGTTGTTGGTGGTGTAAGGCATGGCAAACCAGTAATCGAGACTGGTTCCATTGGTCAGCGCTTGCCCGTTTTCGTCCGTGGAGGGCACCGGGATAACGGACCCAAAGAGGAAGGAAATGGACTGGCCCAGAAACGGCGCGCCCACCTGGGCGGAGCGCAGAATGAGCGACACGTGGCCCGACGAATCGCTGGCATGCGGCCATCCCAAGGCGACGGCGTCATCGGCGAACGGCTCATTGGGGGCTAGATTCGTGCCGGACTGGACGGGAATGGCGCTGACGCCGAAGAACCCTTGGAACTGGTTGGTGGTCGCGGGGTGGGTCGAGGGTCCGGCGGTGAATTCGTAGCGGCCATCCGAGCCGGGCGGGTTACCTTTGGTCGAGGACAAGGGCACACCCCGATAGGACTGCCAATTGACGCCCAATGCAAAGTTCGTCCCCACCAGCGTGGCCGCCTGGGGGAGTTCCAAGGGGGGCGTTTGCGCCAGCGCCAAGCCGTGCAGACCGAGGCAACCCAGCAGCAAAAGCGCCGCGCGCAGCCAGCTTTGGAGTGCGGTGGCAAGCGGAGCGCGACACCGCTTTGGCTCGGGGAGAGCCTGGCGCGCCTGGACGTCCCGGGCGGCCGAAAGCGCCGTCTCCGCTTCGCTCCGCCGGCGCACTCCAAGAGCTTCGCCAGTTCGGATGCGGTTCAGGACTAAAGAGGTCATAGGTGGCCCTCGCTTTCACTTTAACGGTCGCTGGTGCCGGACGCCTGCCGGAGGGACGCATCGGCCGCGGCCAGCAAGTTTGGCCGTGTCGCCAGGGCCGCCTGCCGGGACTCTTTGCCGGCCTCGGCCAGTTGGGTGACCATTTTCTTCAAGTCGGCGACTTCGCGCTCGAGGGCCCCTACCCGCGCCGCCTGCTTTTCCAGTTCCGCCAGGCGCGCCTCGCGCGCTTCCAGCAGTTCCACGCGTCTGGCCAGTTCCTGGATGGCGCCGATGCCGGTGGTGAAAATCCGGTCGTAGTTCACCGTCCGGAAGTCCGGAACCTGTTTCCCAAACACGAAGACCTGCCGGACGTCCTTCTCGCATCCTGCCAGCACCAGCTCTTGCGCCGAAGGCGCCGCTGCCACGGCCAATTCCAAGGTGGAGGCGTCGGCATACAGCCGCACCCGGTCGCCCGCTTTCAGACCATGCGCCTTGGGCATCGTCAACGAAAGGGTCCGGTCCGTGGCATTCCATTTCGTTGCCGACGCGAGGGCGTAAACGTCCGGCACGAAATTGGTCCGCACGGTCACGGCTTCGGGAATGACCGGCTCGACTTCTTGCGCGATGAAGCCTTTCTTGAGGCCGCTGCCCTCCACCACCTTGTCCACCGGGCGATAGTCGGTGACCCGAAGCCTCAGAATCGTGGCCAGGTCTTGCCGCGCGCTGCTCGGACCGACGACCTCTTTGATCCGCGCATCCGAGTTGGCATCAAACTCACTAGCCACAATTCGACCGTTGGCCAAAATCGCGACTGGATTGGCTTGATTCTGACTGTTATAACCAGTACTGCCAGAACCATTAAGCCATCCGTACGCTCCGTAGCTCATCGACGCCGTCTCACTTACAGTCAAGGGGGCATTTGGACTCGATGTGCCGATGCCGACGTAGCCATTGGGCTGAAGCGTCAGGACAGTATTTCCATAGGTGCCGGGAGCAGTGCCAGTGCCCAAAAGCAGCTTCCCGGCCCCTTGGGAACTGCCAGATCCAGTCGAGACCACCTCCCAAATGCCGCCGCCACTCGACGTGTTGCGCAGCGCCAGAAATGTGCCACCGCCCGAACTGCCGTCCACCAGGGCAACGGGACTGCCTGACCCAAAAACATGGAGGGGCGCCAGGGGGGTTGTGATGCCGACGCCAACGTTGCCGCCCTCTGGGTTGAGCAGAAGGTTGTTATACGTGATAGGGAACTGTTCGGTGACCTGAATCATCCCCTCGCCACCGTCCAAGAGCGCGATATTCAAGGCATCACTGCCATAGCTCCCGCGGCCGTTCATGATCGCGAATTGCGAATAGCCCCAATAGCTCGGACTGGGCATCGAGAAGAGGTTAGGGTTACTAGCGACGGTGAGTTGGAACTCGGGGTTTGCGGTGCCGATGCCCACGAACCCATAGTCGTCCCATGTCAGCACTTGCTGAGGTCCGGTCGAGTGTCCAGTTTTAGACGAAACCGTGCCCAGGCATCCGCCAGCCCAACCAAACAACGCCGGACCGTTGACGCCGCCGGCGAAGCTGCCGCCATAGATGAGCCCATGGTTGCTATCGCCGTAGAGGGAAAGCAGCTTGCTGTTGAGGTTTAACATGCCGCCATCCAGAGTGAGGCCGTCGTTGAAGACCGGCGTGCCGCTGAACGTGGGAGAGCCGCTGAACGAGGGAGAGCCGCTGAAGTTGCCGGCCGCGATCGAGGCCGCGGTTACCGTGCCGCTCACATTCAAGGAGGTCGCCGTTACGGTGCCGCTCACGTCCAAGGCCGATACCGGGCTGGCATTGGTTTTGTTGATGCCGACAAAACCGTTGGCGGTGGTGATGAGTTCCTGGCCGGAACTCGAGACGACCGCGTTGGCGTTGGCCGCCAGGAAGGCGTAAGGCGAGGCCAGCAGCCGCAAGCGCGGGGCCACTTCGCTGTTGGGGGTGGTGATGCCGTTGACCGTGATGCCGATATAGCGGTCGGAGGCGGCGGGGCCGCTGAAAACGCCGGTCAGGTTATTGGTCCACGGATCGCCGCCGTCGCTCGCGCCCTGGCCCAGCAGCACGCTGAAATAGCCGCGGTCCACGGTCACCGTCTGGATTTCGCCCCAGAGCGCGTTGCCGCCGGTCGCGGTCAGGTAAATGCGGAAAACAACATCATAATTCGCGGGCGAGTTCGTCGCCAGGGGAATCCCGTTGGCGTCGGTCAGGAACCCTTGATAACTGATTTGTCCCGGCGGATTGGGCGTCGGTTGCGAATAGGCTGCCAGTGGCGTCAACGCCAGGCAGGCCAGGAGCGGGAAGGCCCGGGCGAGGAGCGGATGGTGTATGGACGTTTTCATTTTCATAGCGGTGTCTTCGTTTGTCATGGAAGGTTAAAGTGGGCGGTGACGGTGTGTTTGCTTTTCAAATCATTGTTGATAGAGCACGGGGAGGGTGCTGATGCAGGTGAGGGCGAAGCCGCCGGTGATATTGAAAGTGCGCGTGGCGCCCGCGAGGCCGCCCAGGGTGATGGTCTCGGAATAAACGCCGGAAAGGGTCTGGTTCGCGGTGGTGAGGCTGACGAAATCTGTCCCCGGGGGAGTGACGTTCAAGGTAATCTGGCGGGTGATCCCGTATGACTCCGAACCCTGGGGGAGTTCGGTCGAGAAGGTCGCGTCCAGGTTATCGTGGTCCGGGTGATAGGTGTGGAGAAAGGGGTTCGTGGCTTGGTCGTCGTAGGGGACGGTGGCGGTGGTGGTGAGCACGCCGCCTTCGGCGAGTTGGCCGGCAAAGGGCCAAGGCGCGTTGGCCGCCGACCACGGCAGGCCGGTCGAACTGATGCGTCGCGCCGTGCCGAGTTGGGCCGGGTCGAGCGTGGCCTGGGTCGTGGACAAGACGAGGTTCGAGCTGGTGTTCATGC
>Ga0187884_10003733_pt1 | contig 11653 bp, 20 predicted proteins | sample June2016WEW_20_4_FD_132983 | JGI IMG/M metagenome (GOLD analysis project Ga0187884, IMG submission 132983) | Peatland microbial communities from SPRUCE experiment site at the Marcell Experimental Forest, Minnesota, USA - June2016WEW_20_40 | ecosystem: Environmental > Terrestrial > Soil >...
GGGGTGCCCTGGGCCGCCTGCCGAAATCCTGAGCGAGCCGGGGTCCCCGGCAACGGCTGCTTTTGCCGTTGCTGGGGTGGGGGAAGCGAAGGAACCCGCAATCCCAGTACGGCGTGGGATTTAGGCGCAGCCGGAGGACTTCATCCCAAAGCCTTAAGCGGCGTTTTCGGGATAGTTTCCTGGGATGACTATCATCCCCCTCGTATGTTGTTAATCCTCAAACACTTACAGTTTGGCTCAATCGCATGTATCCGTCGTGTATCCGTTATGCACCGGGGATATTTGGGATTTGAGAGCCAACTCAGTATTAGGGGACAGAGGGATGATAAATGGCAAATCTCAAAGTCTCAATCATTGAACGAATCAAAACACCAGACGGCATCTGGACAAGCAAGCCCGTCCCAACCCCCAAACAGCGTCCCAGTGCTAAGGGACTTTACAGCAAAGACGACCGTGACGGCAAGTTCATGTTGGTCTGGCGGGAGGGGTCGCAGAAGCGGTATAGCGATTACATCCTAACCATGCGGGAGGCGCTGCGACAGAAGACGCAGAAAGAACTCTACTTGCAAAGTCTCTCACATGGGCTACACGTGGAAGACCCGACCAGCGGAAAAGTCAGGCTCACAATCGCTGACGCCATTGACGGGTTTCTCTCCGATCTAACGGGGCATGGAACCACGGTTCCGCAATACACACGGAACCTACGGCAATTCCAAAAATGGAACGCCGAATCCCGCACGAAGAAAACCTATGTTGACCAGATCGACCGTGCTCACATCTTCGCATTCAAGCGTTGGCTGGAAAGTGAAATCGGGAACGACGAGTTTACAGCGGTCTGGAAATGCCAGCGGGTAAACAAGATGATAAAGACCGTGCTGAAACTTGGGGCGGGTCACGGACCAGTTAAGAAGTCTGACTTCAGCGATATTCTGAACCGCAAACCGACCGTGACGACCTACAACAAAGACGAGCGGGACAAGTTCCTAGCCTACTGCTGTGTTGGTATGGACCTAACGATGTGGACACTGGCGTTAAAATGCGGCTTACGCTCAAGAGAGCTTGCCACGTTGGAATGGACCGATATTGATTTCGTCCGCCACACCGTAAACATTCGCAAAAAGCAAATGAAGGACGGTGACAAGACCATAGAGTTCATTCCAAAGAAATGGTCACTTAGGGAAATTGCAATTCCCGCCGATTTGATGGTTATGTTAGAACAGCTACCAAGAACGTCTAACGTCTGCTTCCCGACCAACACGGGACGTATCAACCAAAAGTTGTGGGAAGAGTGCAAGGCGATTGCTGCCAAAGCGGGGCTGGATGTAGCGAAGTTCAAACCTAAGAATTTTAGAAGCTCGTATGCAACCAATCGTCTGCGTAGTGGCTACACACTGGCGGACTTACGTGACCAGATGGGACATCGGGACATGCACAGCGTTGAGCATTACCTAGCGGCAATGCGTTCTGAAGACATGGTAAACAGCGGTAAGGTTGATGCGGGTTGGGATTGAAACAGAATCAGGCAAGCAAAAGCCCCGGATTGGTTCCGGGGCTTTTTGTTTTTCTGCATGACGGCGCTTTGTTTCATGGCTCATTGATAAGAGCGTATCGGCATCTCGCCGATCACCATATGCGCCATCACCGTAAGTATACGGAGCAAAGCCGGACATTCTGAAAATTATTTTTGGGGGCTAGAACCCTGAGGATTGGCCCGAGCGTCGCACGCCGAGCAGAGAACTTCCTCGTCCAACGTACCGGCGAAGTCTGCTACTTCCCAGTAAGGCAGCACAACGGTAATGTCACCGTCGCACTCGCTACACGGATATATTACTTTTACATTCATCATTATTGCCCGTCAGGTTTCTTCCTGGCGGCGAGAGCCGAGACGGCATCCGCAATCTTGGTTGCCAATTTATTTATAGCGTAGGGACATGCGACCAGTGTAGCTGCATCACCAAGCGGGGGAATGGAGTGAACGGTGCAAACGATGTAAGTCACCCAGCAAATCACAGCGACCGCAAAGACGGCGGACAGGATGCGGGAACAACTTCCAGTACCATCGACTTCAGAAAACACGGACCTGAGAAATTTGAGAAAATCTTTCATATATCTACTTCCAAAAGGTTTGTCCGCCGACACGGGCGGTCACGGGATGGACCGCAGGTTGGTCAACGATGTTTTCCTTAAACCACCCGCTGGTAATGGCTGCCGGGTTGGCGTACCAGTGAGCGCCATTGGTTAAGTCTTTTTGCCGACCAGCGTAGATGTCATCGACCGCAGCCAAGAGCTTAATGAACAACGGATCACGGGTATCCGGGTAAACTATCGTTTCGGGATCTCCCTTGACCGTCATGCTCGATAATTGGTTCTTGCCTTCCAACACTTGCTGCCACGATTGCTTCCAATCTTTCACTCGATTTGCAAGGCAACAGCCCACCGCTATCATGCCGTCCCAACCCCCGCCCCGATCTTCACGCCATAACGCAAGAGCTACAATGCTCTTCACAAAATCATCCGTGGTCATAACTAGCCCCCTATAAGGGGCTCACATATTGCTTTTCCCGATAAACCCCGTGGACAATCCCCATCTCAATCGCTTCCGATGGTCCGAAGAAATACTGCTCAGGTCTCAAGAGTCCCGCCACACGGGCGGTAGACATCCCGGTCTGATTAGCAATGAGTTCGACCATCATTCGCTGAAGAAGTGCGGTCTCATTTAGGTCCGCTTGCACCCGGTCTGCACCCTTACTGAGAACGGGATGAGTCAAGAACCTGCAATGCTCAGTAGCGTACCGATGCTTCCCCGCCAACAGAACAATCAACCCGGAACTGAAACATGCCCCGGTAGCAATCGTGGTCACGTTCCGCTGAGAGAGCACGTCGAATATTGCGAGTGCATCCACGACGTTCCCGCCGTCAGTGCTAACCCATAAGGTGTCACCGTCATGGACTTCCGTGATGCAGGGGAGCGCACTGGACTGGTTGATGTCCGCAAACAGGTAATGAGTCTTCATGCAGCAGAACGTCCCTCTACCTACGTGTGCGGTATCGGGGAGACTCATTTGTGTAGTAAGCAGGTGGGTTCGGGTAACCAAAATACCGCTGGCCTAGCTACCCGTCTTTGGCGTATGCTTTCCCGATTGTGAGCCTACCAACCAAAAGCCGGCTGCCTAGCGTCGTTGTGCCTAAGCGTCCCGCTACCCCTACGTTTTCTTACCCCGGCAGCAAGAACCGACTAGCACAACGGATCATTAGTCTGTTCCCGCCAGAGGGTCAGAGATTTGTCGATTGCTTCACCGGGCGCGGGGCTATCACTTGGCACGTGATGTCGCTCCTCAACTACAAAAATTATTGGATTAATGCAGTCGGCACATACCGTTTTTTCGACCAAATACGACATCTTGGTTCCATCCCAGAAGACACCCGACGCAGGATCATCGAGAACTACCACATCCAAACGAAAAACAGAACGTATTACGAGAGAGAGAAAGCGAACACCGTCCGGGCGGACCTGTTAGAGCAAGCCGAAGCTTACGAGGAAGCTGGCCGACCTGACATCGGTGCTGCGATACGCCGAGAAGATTTGGGTCAAACGTCGGAAGATGAAGCGAACAGTGCGGCGAATCCAGTAGTAGAGGCTTATCTATCTTTTTCGGGCGGCAACTATGGCACCACGGGAATGGGCGGCAGCGTAAGTAGGGATGGGTTCCGCCGTAAATTCCTCGAAGCCACTCTGTTGTTCGAGAAAAACTGGAAGCGAACTAAGCTGACTGCCATCGACTACCGTCGCGTGTTGGCACAATGCACTGCGTCCGACACGGTATACCTAGACCCCCCATATATCGGATACGACATGGGCAGTTACTCCGAGAAGACGATAGACTACGCAGAATTGATCAGGCTCCTGCTCAACGCAAAATTCCGATGGGTGCTCAGCGAATACGACATAAATCCCATCTATCGCCGGGCGTTTGGCGAGCCGATCAGGATCAAAGTCAAAAGGTCGATGTCATCAGCTAGAGGGGTCACGGGTGAGAGGACTGACGCAGAAGAATGTCTTTGGTCAAATTTCGAGCCGCATTACATTTCACAATCACTAGACGAAAGAGGAATCAAGATGGCAAAAATCGATCCGAAGGAACTACTTGCGAAAATACAAAAAGAGAAAGATGAACTAGACATCGCAATCAAGGCGCTCACTAAAGTGATCCAGCGCGACTATGGACCGGGCATGGCGACCAAGAAGACAGCTCCTGCACGGAAAAGAAGAGCCGTGCAGGCACCCGCCGAAGCCACAAAGACCCGCAAACGGAAGCCGCTGTCCGCAGCCGTGAGAAAAAGACTCAGAGAGTCCACAAAGAAACGTTGGGCGGTCGCAAAGAAAGCCGGGAAGACGAGTCTGTAAGGGGGAAGGTAACTGCATTGCGGGAACGCTTACTTACATCCGCCCTAAGCGAGGCTGACCAACAGAAGAAGCCTTTGAGGATTGGTCCGAGCGTCGATGTTTTCCGGAACCCGTTCCCGCAATCTCTTAACACTCAATCGTTCCATAGCGCCTCTAATTCGATAACTTGCGCCCCGACGTGGCTGCTGAGCGAGTGCAGCAACGCCAAATAAGCCGCAGCCCGGTAAACCGCCACGGACACGTTCCGGGCTTGACGATGCCCCACGGGCGTAACCGTATACCGTTGGTGGATTCGTTTCTTTAGCAGTTCATTCCTGAAGTTCATTGCTTCCCCCCAAATAGTCGTGTGAGACGTGCCTTAAATAGTTCGATTTGGCGGACGTAATCGTATAGGTTCCGGATAAACTTCTTACCCGCTAGGTTCAGCGTTCCGTCTTCGTTGCTGAGGTGCTTAATCATCATCCGACCACCAACTGGGGCGGTATTTGTGGGCGATGGCCCCCCATGTAGCGACCGCCCAATGGCGCTGCGTGGACAAGCGCCCGGTGACGTGGAGCGCGGCGACCGTGTCCTTGTGGGTATCCAGCCACCGGCGTTGCTGATCGCTCAAGCATGATCGGTTGCCTGTGACCAAGACAATGAATTTGTGAACGTCAGCGAGTTCCTGTGGGGTCAGCATTACAATTCCTCGTCATCTTCATGACCGTTGCGGTCATGTAATGGATAGGTATGAAATGGGTTGGGGTCATCCAAAGATGTGATGTTCTCTGCCCACTCAAGCCAACCTTTAGGGAGGGGACACTCGTGGAACGGGAAGGAACCATCGGGAAGTTGTGAAACCAACGTCTCGCAGTTCGTGCATTTGATCGTTAATCCAGTATTAAATTTCATATCGTTGATTTCCATCGCCCCATGCCCTGCAAGGTTTGGGGCTTTTTCTTTTTCTATAGATGGGGGCCGTAAAATGTTCTCCAACTAATTATCAAACCAGATAATTTGCAACGAACAACAGATTTACCCAACAACATTGGCAATAACGACGCCAAAATCCAGCAAGTGCGCCCACGAAAAATAGTTTGTTCACATTTTTTCCAATACATGTAGCATCAATAAGGAGTAGTTATGAGAAAAAAGACGAAACGATCACAGAAGATGCCACTCGATCAAGTCCGTGGGCTATTGGAGTCGGGGTTGGTTGGCAAATATGTCAGCCGGGCAAGTGGGTACAGCAATTCGCAGCTCAGCCTGATGTGCCGACTTTGGGAGATTAAACGCAAGTTGGGACGGCCTCGGAACCTGAAGGCTAAATTACCGCCAATGGAGACCAACTAACCATGAGTTTCAAAAATATTGCACTTCCCATCGCCAAACTAGGCATTCCAGTCTTTCCACTCCAGCCAAAAGTCAAGGAACCACCTCCGGGAATGAAGTTCCTCGAAGAAGCCACCACCGACCCTAACAAGATTGAGCAGTGGAACAGTGATAACCCGAACTACAATGTCGCTATGTTGGCTGACGGCGAATACGGCTTCTTGGAGTTCGACATTCCTGATGGAATAGAACAAGCGTGTACTGAGAAGCACCAACCCCGCCCGGTCACAAGAGAACAACTCTCTGGTGGTGGTGGTCAGCATTTCGTCTTCAAGATGAGTGATGATACCAAGGCATTAGGTAACCGCAGCATCAGCTTACCAACGCCATGCACTTGCAGCAAGCAAGACAATCAAGCGGCTTGCGTCGTCTGTTCGGAGCCGAAGGCTCATCACCATCACGAGTGGTTTAGTTTCAGAGCCCGCAATAAGTATCTAGTTGGCGCAGGCTCAACACATCCCAACGGCAAGCCATATAAGCTGACACAGAACGTGGTTCCAGCAGAGATGCCTACATGGCTGTCCGACTGGATACGAGAGAGAAGCAGCCCATCCAAAGCCGCGGACACAACCAAGCCGAAGGGAACGCTGCCTATTCATCGGAAGTTCGATCCAACAGACTTTTGGGACTTCTACGGCATTGACATTGACTTCGTTAAGGATGGCGTCTGGTATGTCGTCTCAGAGTGTCCGGGCGTCGGTCATAAGCACCGCCATAGCAAGCTGACGGCGTTTTATTGGGACGGTGACAATCTCGGCTGGAGTTGCTTCGCCCAAGGCTGCCCGACCACTGGCATGTCCATTGGACAACTCATTAAGTTTCTCAATAAGACCCATGACCCCTACAAGAAGCCTATTTGGGAAGACGATGAGAACTGGCTGGATGACTTCGACATCGACATTCTTGATATTGGCTTCGACGCCAAAGTCGATGATGTTGAAACCGTGCCAATGACGGCAGCTAAACAAGAAGAGCACAAGCCAGAGACGCCAAAGAAACCACGGCTGGTAGTCATTGGTACATCCAACAGCGGCGACGAAGAAAGGTCATTGATCGGTGTGCGGGCATCGGACGTGACACCCAAGCTGTTCCGTTGGCTCTGGAATGAGAAGATACCCCAAGCATTGACGCTGTGGGTAGGTAAGCCAGACAACGGCAAGTCGCTTGGCTTGCTAGACCTCGCTGCCAGGGTCAGCCGTGGCGACGATTGGCCGGACGGTGAGAAAAATGCCAAAGGGCCTCAAGTCGTGCTTTACTGTGCCACGGAAGACAGCACACAGATGACGCTGGTGCCCCGATTGATGGCAGCTAAAGCCAATCTGGAGAACATCGTCTTCCCACGGTATGTGCGGGTCAAAGAAAAGAAAGACAAACACAACTGCCGTCTCAATCTCAAAAACGATCTCACAGCCATCAAAAATGCGGTGCTTGAGACGCCAGAGATTGCGCTCATTGTCTTCGATCCCATGAACTCTTATTGGCCCGATGTGGACGAGAACAAAGCCAAAGAGATTGCCCCCGTATTGGAAGCAGTGGCTAAGTTCACGGAAGATACAGGCGTCACGGTCATTGGGTTGATCCACCATAGCAAACGGAGTGACACGGACGCGTTAGGCAAAGTCTTAGGTAGCGTCAGAGTCGGCGGCATAGCCCGTGCCGTATGGGAGATCAGCAAAGAGAAAGACAAGCAATCCACCGATCCGGGTGCCATCCGTATGGCGTTAGTCAAAGGAAACGTCCATAGGAAGCGTACCGGCATGAAATACCACATTGAGGGGGTGCCGCTGGTTATAGAAGGTGAGACGACCAGTCTGCCACGCATCGTGTGGGACGGCATCTTGGACAAGTCGGCTGACGAACTGCTGGACGACCAGAAGCAAGAAGAGAAAGAGGGCCATGGTGACAACAAGCTACTGCTTGCCGTGGAACTCATTCGTTCCAGCCTGCCAATGACGCCGCCCGATCTAATGCAGAAAGGGCAGGATGAGGGCATCGCCCGGGCGACCATGTATCGGGCGAAAGAGAAGATTGACGAGAGTGATGACCCGATCTATTCGGAGCAAATCAGCAGCAACCGAAAAGAGCGGCGGTGGTGGCTGACCAGCCAGTGGCAGGAGCACCTCAAAGCAACGGATGTGAAGCCAGCGGACCCATCTCAGGTGTTTTAGGTTGAGACGTGAGACTTGAGATTCACAGCCAACCGGCTGTTAATGGCTGTGAATACACAAAGATGTGTCTCACACATGCCTATGAGATGTACACGTGAGACATGAGACGCATCATTTTGGATGTGTCTCACATGGACTTTAAGTTATTGATAACAAACAATACCATATATATATATCATTAAAACCATCTTCACGTGAGGCACTCATATCTCACGTCTCACGCTGTATATCTCACAGGATGCTTGAGACACATATTTGGTTGGTTTGAGTCAATTAACGGCATGTTGGCTGCAAGGAGGAATTAAATCCATAGGAGGAATTTAGCAGCATGGCAGACGACCAACTCCCTTGGCTCCGTCCTATCGACAGACTGCAAATTGTTGACCGCTGGTCCCCACGGATACCCAAGCGCCCAGCCAAGACATGCACAGGCGCTCCAGACTGCCGTTGGTGTAACCACCAAGAGAGCCTAAAAGCCGCAGGCAAGAAAAGTAAGCCATTAGACCAGTGCCCTTGGAAGAACTGGGAACCAGACCCACCCCCATCCCAAACCATCCCAGCAACGGAACGCTTCGAACTCATCGAAGTTATCCGTGTGCCACACGGGAGACGCAATCGCCCGGTTGGCGACAGTGGTTTAGGTGAGACACGGCACATCGGCTACTATGCTACCCGCGAAGCGGCGGAGGCAGCCAAAAAGGGGAGGCAGATGCTGAAGTAGCCTACGGCAATTTGGTTATTTATCCTGCGGGTCTTCGTCATTGAACAGCGCTTTCGCTTCTTCGCTGTGCTCCTGTTCAGCTAGAAGTATTGCTTCTGCACAATACTGCCACTTACCTGGCGCAAGCTGGACACACTGTTTGCAACCGTTCGGGCTCTTGTGCCAATTCAAATCCCGTTTCATCGATTTCCCTCCGCAGCTATTGTCTCCTGATCCGACCGCAATCCGCAACCGATCCGGATCGGGTGAAGCCTAAGAAACCGGCAACGAAGCGAGCAAAATAAAAGGGCTGGATTATCTCCAGCCCCGTGACCATCCCCGACAATCTAAGCCCATTCCGCCTTGTCATAGGCGGGTAAGGCGCTAATGATGTGATCGGCAAGGGCGTGCTTGTAATCTTCCAAGGCTTTGTAAAGGGCGAACGCTTCCGGAACGTCACCCTCAGAGCATTGGTATAGGTAACAGCCAAGGGACTTGTAAACCTGAATCAAGCTGTCGGGGCGTTCCATGTGATATTCATACGCCTTACCTGCCCTATCGCCAGCCGCAGTCCCTTCGTCATACCGGGAATCCATGGCGGCATCGTTCATCTGAGACATGGACACGCCTAGCTTGGTTGTCCATTCTTCGTCAAATAAGTCAATTTGAGCAGCAGCAAGGATTTGCTTTTTATACCAGTCGAACTCACGACGGCGGTCGCAAACCAGAGAATCAATCACCCGGTTTATGGTAGTGTCAGCAACGATAAATGCGCTCATAGTTTTCTCCTTCGTCCAATGGGACGGTGCTAGTTGGGGCGAGATAAACTCGCCCCATGAATCGGTTAGGAACATGCCATGAGTTCTGTCTCAAGGCTCATCAAAGCCGACCGCACGTTATTCCCCGCATTCTTGACCAGCCGTTTGAAATCGGGCATATCGGGCGAGTCAGTTTCGGAAGTCCAAACCCGCCGCAATAAATCGGCAACCTGTTCGCTTAATCCATAGCTGGAGAACTCCAGAGTGTGGAACCGTGACAGGAATGCTACTTCCAACCGTTCGGTTGAATTACAGGTGCCGATGACAACCGTGTTGGGGAAGAAATCGGTAGCGTCTAACTTTGACAGCATAGAAAGCTGTGCTGCCGGGGTTAGGCGGTCAATCTCGTCGATGAGCACAAGATGGAATTGCCCGGTCATGGGGATATACTGGCAAGTCCGCCTGACTCGTTCGATGGATTCGAGATTGCACTCCTGACTCGGTATGTGATGCAATTCCGCTCCCATGGCAGCCACAATCGCAAGCCCCATGGTGGTTTTACCCGTCCCTGAGGGACCGACAAACAGCCAAGCCGATGGAAACGGATTCGCAACCAACTTGCTCATAATCCGCTTGGGTTTGTCCAACCCGACGAAATCGGCAATCTGCATCGGGCGATATTTTTCCGTCAACGGTTGCGGGAACTCAAATCCTATCTGGTTTGTCATTTCATCTCCTCACAATGATCCGGGTTGGCAATCATGCCTTCATGCAACTTGCCATAGCATTTACAGTTCATGGTTTCCGGGTGACCGCAGCGAATATATTTACCGTCTCTCACCCATGCTTGATAGGTATAGTCAAACCAGATTGTAGGTAGCGTCATGGCTAGTTCACCCCCGTGAGTAGTGGCGTAATGTTTGCCGGGTTGAGATACACTCTGGCGATTGCAGCTTTGCCGCAAAACGTTCCCGCTTGCACGAGTGCGAAACCTTCAGGCAATATATTCAGCGTGACGTTACCAACGTGATCCGTGCTGATAGCGTTGCTTTCGCCATTGGCTAAACCACGACGGGCAATGTCAAAGTACGGATGAGTGTTAGTCGGCAGTGACTTGCGCTGCATTGTGGCGAGTTCCACTATGGCGTATTCGGAACGTGATCCCCCATCCCAATACGAGTTGATATTCAAGCCATGTTCAGGGAAGGAATCCAAGCCAGCTTTCGTCTTCCGGTATCCGGAGAATCCGGCAAGGATAATTCGCTTAATCTCTGGCGAGTTCTTGAGTTCGATGTATTCCATGGCTAGTTCACCCCCTTGGTTGGGGTAACCGCTGACCCTAAAATCAGGTCAGCGGCTTTTTGTGCTGCTCCAGCGGCAACGATTACCAGCTTGGAATCCGACCGCAAAGCCTTAATCCACGATTGCAAGTAGCTGGCGGAATTGTTCAGGGTTTTATTCTCAATACCGCAGTGACCTGACAGGAATGCTGCTCCCATCTCTGCTACCAATTCCTCACGGGAGTAGACGGGATCACCGAAGAAATGGGGTACGTTGATGCCTTCCCTGTCTAGTCTGGAGGAATGCCCCGTCGAATGGGTTAGCTCATGGAACAGGGTATTGTAGTAAGCCTCAGGGTTGTCGAATGACTCACGGCAAGGCATGGTGACGGCATCACGACTAGGCGTATAAAATGCACGGTCGCCAGCATGGTGAATTGGTGGTTTTCCAGCGAATTCGGCAACGATTTTTTCGCAAATCGGAATCGGGTTGAAAGTTTTATCGGGTATCTCTGGGTTACCGAGGTCTAAGTTTGGAATCGTGCATTGGTCAACGTTGAAGACGTGGTATAGACGGCACATTGCCCATGTCTTAGTCGTGGTAATCTCGCCATCGGGTTCGGCTTGCTCTTCTTTGCCAAACTTCCAAAATACGATTGGGGTTGACTTCTCGCCAGCATTGACATGACCGCCAATGCCAGCAGCTTGCTTATACGTGACCCAGAATGGGGAAGAGTAAGGCGAGACCAGAGTCAACAGAGCATTGATGCCTCTGTATGGCTTTTGGCTGATTAGGTTGCGGGTTGCTGTAGCTTGTCCGCCATAGGTTAACCAAGGCTTATGCCATGGGGCGACACCCGATTCTAGGTGTTGGATTATTCGTTCGGTAATGCTATCGTAGACGGTAGCCATATCGGAAAGTCTCACTTTCTGGTTTGGTTAGCCGTTTGTGAGTGTTAGTAGCACTTGCA
>Ga0187884_10003747_pt1 | contig 11619 bp, 9 predicted proteins | sample June2016WEW_20_4_FD_132983 | JGI IMG/M metagenome (GOLD analysis project Ga0187884, IMG submission 132983) | Peatland microbial communities from SPRUCE experiment site at the Marcell Experimental Forest, Minnesota, USA - June2016WEW_20_40 | ecosystem: Environmental > Terrestrial > Soil >...
GGTCGGTCGAAGCCAGCCATCCCGGTCCAAATGTCGCGTTTCGTAAATCCTAAGGGTGACCTTCCATAAGTCAGCAAGTTTTGTGAGGGAAGCCCAGCCGCTCTGACCGGTACGAGCGTGCTCGGATCCGTCGTCGCGAACGGCGAGCTGGTTTCGTACAGGGTCTCGTACCGCAGGACTGACTGGGTATAATCACCTTCAAAATAATTCCCGGTCATCCCAAAGATATGATTGTATGGATAAACCATCTTCCCGATCACATTGAGCTGGTGCACAGGCTGGATGAAGCCCGGGTTCTTGGGGTCGGGCTGGTAGTACCCGACAATAGGCGCCTGCGATATCGAACTCAGTTGCCCCGCCGCATTAGTGATGGTAATGTCCTCAATCTTAAACGCATTGGCGTTCGTACCGCCGGCGCCGCGGCCACGGCCGTACAGATAGTCAAAAGCGAACTCAAAACCCTGTGGGGTGACGGCGTGGAAGCGCACCCCGACTTCACTGGCATCTTGCGGATTCTTCTGGAAGTCACCTCTACGGTAGCTGGTCCCCTGCCAGTTGAAAGCTGGGGTAGTCAAAGTTCCGTTGCTGACGTTGATCTGGCCGAGTCGCAGCGGATCGGCAAACGGGACGGCCCATGGGCGCGGCAGAAAGTCCACCGTGTTGCTCACCTGAAAATCGAAGGGGTTGTAGACCACTTCTAGAAAGGTATTGGACAACGGCCCTAGTTCCCCGATATCCCACAAACCTTTCCCAAGCCACAAAGGGATGCGGAGCTCGTCCCATGACTCGACCTGGAAGTGCCAAGTCTCGTCGAGCGGATTGATAATGTCCATGACGCGGAACTGGTCGCTTTCGCCCCAGATCACCTGCTGGCGGCCGATGCGGAAGCTGAGCGGCGCGTTGTTGAGCTTGAAATCGACGTACCCTTCGCGCAGCTGGTCCTGGAACTTGTCCGCTGAGCGATTCGAATCGCTTAAACGGCTGTAGTTTCCGGGAAGCAACTGGGGCAAGCTGCCTGCAGTACCGATAGGGCAGGGACCGCCTACGCACTGGCCCGGACGGTTGCCGCTGATCGGTCCGCCGATCATATCATCGTAGCGCGTTTGCCCTTCTTCCGGGCCCCCCGGGGCGATATCATAGAAACTGTCGTACACTCCGCGGTACAGCAAGAACAGCTTCGAGCGTTCGATGAACGGCAGGTCGAACTTGTCTATCAAGCGGCCGTTCTGGAGCCAATCGAAATCTACCCGGAGGCGCAGGGTGTTACGGTTCATGATGAACTGGAACTTATCCGGGTTCGAGTGGCGGACCAAGTTCAGCGAATCCACGTTGCCCGAGAGTTGCAGCGGGCCGTATCTCATGACCGCCCAGGCGGGTGGGCCGAGGGCAGCGCTCACGAGCAACGCCAGCGCAACTGCCAGGGCCACGTTCCACCGCGAAACTCCTCCACACCTTACCTCGCGCATTGCACCCCTCCTCTGGCGGCGACGGCTTGGCACCGCCCCGCCTTGCCAAACTGCTGTCTAATACTAGAAAATCAGGGACAATGGCAAGGGCAAATATTAAGGTTTGCTGGTGCCCGGTATGCCCGAATTGACTTGGTCCGGACGCCCTGTTACGGCCCTCTATATCCATGGTCCGAACCCGTTTTGCTCCGAGTCCCACCGGATACCTGCACATTGGCGGCGCGCGTACGGCGTTGTTCAGCTACCTGTTTGCGCGGCACCATGACGGCAAGTTCATCCTGCGCATCGAGGACACCGACCGCCAGCGCTCTACTCAGGAGTCCATTCGAGCCATCATCGACGCGCTGACCTGGCTGCGGCTCGAATGGGATGAGGGCCCATTGTTCCAGAGCCAGCGCATGGGGCTGTACCGCCAGCGTGCCGAGCAGTTGTTGCGTGGGGGCAAAGCCTACCGCTGTTACTGCTCAGCGGAAATCGTCGAAGCCAAACGCAAGGCGGCCATGAAGAGCGGCCGCAAGCTGATGTACGATCGCACCTGTCGGGACCTGGCTGGCGCGCCGGGCACGCAGCCGTTCGCGGTGCGCTTCAAGGCGCCTCTGGAAGGAGAAACGGTCGTCCCCGACCTGGTGAAGGGCCACGTGATTTTTCCCAACAGCGAGTTGGACGACCTCATCCTGGTGCGCTCTGACGGAACGCCGACGTACAACTTCTGCGCCGTCGTCGACGACGCCGAGATGGCGATCACGCACATCATCCGCGGCGAGGATCACCTCAGCAACACCCCCAAACAGATCCAACTGTACCGTGCTCTCGGGTACGCGGAACCCGCTTTCGCCCACATTCCTTTGATCCTGGGACCGGACCGGACGCGGCTGAGCAAGCGCCATGGTGCCACCTCGGTGATGGCGTACCGTGACACGGGGTACTTGCCGGACGCGCTGGTTAACTACTTGGTGCGGCTCGGCTGGTCCCATGGCGACCAGGAAATCTTCTCACGGGCCGAACTGATCGAGAAGTTCTCGCTCGAAACCGTCGGCAAGGCGGCCGGCGTCTATAATCTCGAGAAGGCCGAGTGGCTGAACTTCCAGTACCTCAAGGCCATGCCCGTAGGCGCGCTCGCCGAGGCGGTCAAACCGTTCATCGCACGAAAGGGGTACAGCGTTCCGGGCGACGATGCCTGGCTGGCTCGTATGGTGACGACGCTACAGGAGCGCGCCAAGACACTGGTGGAGTTGGTCGAGATGGCGCATTACTATCTGAGTCCAACCATCGCGATCGACGCCGGCGCCGCGCGCAAATTCCTCAAGCCGGAGATTCTCGAGCCGCTGCGGGCTCTGCGCGCGCAGCTCGCTGATCTGGCCGAGTGGAACGTGGAGGCGATCCGCGGCTGCTTCGAACGCGTCATCGGGCGTTTCGGACTGTCGCTGGGCCAGATCGCGCAGCCCGTACGGGTGGCGGCCACCGGCAGCAGCAGCAGCCCCGGCATCTTCGAGGTGCTCGATGTCCTGGGCAAGGAGCGCTCGCTGGCGCAGGTGGACGGTGCCATCGAGCGCATCGCCGGCAGCGGCGCCGCGAACACCGCCGCGACCGGAACGCCACCTTGACTTCGATAGCGGCGCTCCGTAATCTTAGCGCGGTCTGTTAGTGAGGAGTCGGCTAATTGGTAAGCCACCTGACTCTGGATCAGGCGATTGTAGGTTCGAGTCCTACCTCCTCAGCTGGATGATCGCGGATTGCGGACTTTGGATTGTGGATTGACTGGAGGAAGATCCGCAATCCGCGATCACCGCTCCGCAACCGATTGGTCCCATCGTCTAGTGGTTAGGACACCGGCCTCTCACGTCGGCAGCAGGGGTTCGAATCCCCTTGGGACCACTTGATTTTAAAGGGATTTTCTCGCTTCAGGCGGCGACAAAACCGCCGAGGTCGCCGGTTTTGTCGCCGCCACCGCCGGGAATCTGCCGAGCCGGACGCCGTCAGTCCCGATCAGCAGCGCTAGCTGCGTTGCCGCCCGCTGTGGCCTGCTGCGCTATCAACAAGTAGCGACCGGGAATAGCGCAGGGCACTGACGCCAGGGATGATCGAATGTCTGTTTTTTGAACGGGACGTGCGCCGCGAGCCAGGACGATGTTCCAATGTAGAGGTGAGCTGCCTAGTCGCGCACGGCGCCGGAACCGACGGCGGAAGCCGGGTTGTCTGTCGCTCCGGCGACGATGGCCATGTCCGCGCGCAACCCGAGCTCCCGCGCCACGTGCGGCCGCAGCGTACCAATTACGTCGGTGCACTTGACGATCTCGGGAAACTTCTCGGGAGCGATGCCGCAGCCAGGCAGGAGCGCCTCGCTGTAGACCACATTGGAGGGGTCGCGGTTGTCGGTCACCCACGACGTCAGAATCGAATCATAGCTGGCGACGAAGCGTGCGCTCAGCTGGAGGTCGAGGTAATCGAGGGCGTTGAGGAATTTGTAGGTCCGCTGGTAGACATCCGGATGCTGGTGTTTCACGTAGAGCATGTGGGCGGCCGGGTCCTTTCCGGTGAGGGATGGGGCGCCACCGGTGAGGCGGATCCAGCGCCACAGCCGCAGCGGGTGATAGCCGGCCACCCTGATGGGTCCGCCGGTAATCGCCCTGAGATCCTCCCGCCCCCGCGCGTCCATCCACAGGATCGCATTCATCAGCGGCCGCCCTTCCGTGTCGACCGGGACGGTGCATTCGCCCTGACTACTGCAGCAAATGGCGATGATCTCGCTTGCTGTGACGAGCCCTTGAGCGATGAGCCGCTTGGCCACGCGCAGGAACGCATTCCACCACGCTTGCGTATCCTGCTCGGCGCCGCCGTTGGGAAAGAGCAGCGTCTCGACGCTCTCGAATTCCCAGGCCAGTACCTTGCCATGGACGGACACCAGGGCCGCCTTGCATCCCGAGGTGCCGAGATCGACGGCGAGAACGTATTGGTCGCGCACTTTGGTCACGTACAGCGCTTCAATCCGCAGGTGATCGCGTACGTCATCGGCTCTCTGTCTGTAGCCATCGGCGGCATCCCTGGGCGTGCCTCTTGAGGCTAGCTCGCGCCTTCCACGCTCTCCAGCACGCGCCGGAATCCGGCCACGGCTTGCTCCACCACTTCGTCTGTGTCCGCCATGCTGGTGTAGAGACGGCTGCCGGCGACCGTGATGATGCCTTCGGCGGTGTACGCCGCCCCCATCTCCTCCGCAATCTTGCGGCGGTCGAAGAGTTTTGGGAAGAAGTCCGGATCGGCGACGTCTAGCAGCAGGATGCCGTGCGCCTCCAAATGCAGGGTGGAGCCGTGATTGTACACGAAGAACGGCAAGCCGAGATCATCGATGGCGGTCTGTAGGCCAGCGCACAGCTTGTCGCCGGCTTGACCAGCGAGAATTGGGGCGTGGGTTCGTTCCATTTCGAGGACGGCGAAGTACCCAGCAGCGGCGCTCAAGGGATTGGCGGAGAGCGTGCCGCCCACGAGTGTCTTCTGTTGTCCGCCGCCGATGCCCGCCGCGAACGTCTGCCTGATCTCGGCGCGGCCGCCTACGCCACCGGCGGCCGGAAAACCGCCGGCCACGCATTTGCCGAACAGCGTCAGGTCCGGCTTGACGTTGAAGTAGCCCTGGGCACCGCCCAGTCCGAGCCGGAAGCCGGTGACGACTTCGTCGAAGATGAGCAGCGCGCCATATTCGTCGCACAGCGCCCGCACCCGTGTATTGAAGTCGCGCTGCAGCGGCCGCGTGCCGCTCTCGGGGCCGAGCGGTTCGAGGATCACAGCGGCCGTGCCCCCGTTGGACTTGTTGCGCTCAAGTAGCGCGTGCAGACCGTTCTCGCCGTCGATGTCGTTCGGGTAGAACTCCTGCGTGTGCTGCAGCACGGACTCGGGAATGCCGGCCGCCTCGAAGGCACCGCTGCCGGGAATGCGCGTACCGAAGACAAGCTGATCGCTCCAACCGTGGTAGGCGCCGCCCATTTTGATGATCTTGCTGCGGCCGGTGAAGTTGCGCGCGGCGCGGATGGCCGCCATGCACGCTTCGGTGCCGCTGCCGAGCATGCGGAACATCTCGACACTCGGCATGTGCCGGTTGATGAGCTGCGCCAGCTTGTACTCGTACTCATAGAATAAGCCAGTGACTGGCCCGCACTCGTTGAGTAGCTGAATGACCTTCTCGCGTAGCGGCCCGTAGTTGCTTCCCAAGACCGTCGGCCCGCCGGCTTGGAGAAAATCGATGTAGCAGTTCCCGTCGACGTCCCACAGGTAGGCTCCGGCAGCGCGAGCGATGTTGATGGGGAACGGATAGTTGAAGGCGAGGTTGTGCTGCACGCCGCCGGGGATGAACTTAGCGGCTTCCGCCGTCGAGGCCTTCGAACCCCGACACTTGGTCTCGAAATAGTGGAGATACTCTTGCATTCTGTCGCGCCGAATCGGCCGTGGCGCCGCCGCCACGAGCCGCTTGGCTTTGGCGAGCAACTCGTCCGTATCGGGCCAATGGGAGATGGCATAGGCGTGTGCTGTCGTCGTCATGGGCGGGTCCCGAAACTGTAGTATTAGCTATCTATGGTTATTTGTCCAGCCACAAGGCGGCTGGCACAGATCAGACGGGACGATGGCTCGGATAGAAGGCCCAAGTCCTGTGCCTAAGCCCGTGGCTGCCGGATTGCGCGACATGTGAGAGGGTGGCGTCAGAACGTCTTGACGCGAGCTCATTATAGTGATAGCTATACCACGAGAAATGACCGGTGGCAGCATCACTGTGACTCCCAACAAGCACTCTCGGCCTGGCGCGGCGCCGAAGTCGGCAAGGAGGCGGCGGACGGGCCAGGCAGGACCAGTCCGTTCGAACCGTAGAGCGAAGCCGGAGCGACCGACTGGCGGGAGAGCACTGGTCACGTTTGAGAAGTTGGTGAAGGCAGCAGGCGAGCTTCTCGCCGAGGTTGGATTTGAGAAGCTCACCTCGAATGAAATCTGCGCTCGAGCGAAGCTGACGCCTCCTGCCTTTTACCACTATTTTAATAATAAGTACGACATCCTCGAGGAGCTTGCAGAAACATTGCTGAAGAAGCAGAGTGACGCGTTCGCAATATGGCTCTTCCAGAATGCTGGTCGAGCAGAGGGCGCGGCGCAGATTGATGCGCTCGAATTGTGGTTCCGGACCGCTGCAGACATCGTCGCCAAGGAACCGGGTGGGATTTGGACGATGCGTGCTCTTCGTGCTTTGCCGAACCTCGCACATATCAGGCTCCAGTCGCAGCGCCTCTTTACTGATCAGATGCTCGAGTTTGCCCGGCGGATGATGCCCGAGACTCGTGCGAAGACCCTTTGGAATCAGCTTCGCATTGCCGCGGAATTCGGCTTTATTGTTGATGAACTCGCGCTGGAGGAGGATCGAATTCCGCGTGACATTCTTTTTAAGGAAGCCGCGCGGCTCATGCATGGAGTCATCGACGAGATTCGAGGTTGACATCCCTGTAGGTGGGTAGCGCCGGCCGCCGGTCCGGGGGTGAGACGGCTAGGCGCGAGGGCCTGGGAACGTGAGTTGCGAGAGTTCGGAACATCGAGCATCGCTGATGGGAGAAGCCTATGTTGACTGACGCCGAGGCGCGAGAGCAGATCATCCAGATCACCAACGAGTTGTTTTCCAGGGGGCTGCTGACGCCTACGGGAGGGAACGTCAGTGCGCTGGCGAGCGACGGCGAGACGCTGTGGATTACGCCGAGCCAGATGTATTAAGGGTGGGCTGACGGAGGCCGACCTGGTGCACATCCAGCCAGACGGCACGGTCATCGAGGGGACGCGGCAGCCGTCCGTCGAGTTCCAGATGCACGCTGCCGCCTACCGGGTGCGTCCCGGCTCTACCGGCGCCTTACACGCGCATGCGCCGATCGCCACCGCCTTTGGCATCTGCAGCCAGACCTTCCCGTCCATCAACACCGACGCCGTGTTCCTGCGCGACACGGTGACCGTGCCCTGGTACATGCCCGGGTCCAAGGAGCTGGCGGCCGCGGTCGCCGAGGCATTGCAGAAGAGTCGCGGCGCGATACTTCAGAACCACGGCTTGATGACGGTGGGAGAGAATCTGCGCAAGGCTGTCACCCGCGCGATGACGCTCGAAGAGACCGCCAAGATTCTCATGTACTGCAAGCAGTTCGGCGGCACCATCAGCGTGCTGCCCGACGAGTGGGTCGAGCGCCTGGCGCCGCTAGCGGACTTCATTTAGCGCGACAGTCGACAGTCTGAGGTCCAAGGTTTGACGGGGGTGATCCAGGAGAAACTCGCAAGGAGGATTGGGCGATCATGAAGAAACTCGTGACCGGTGCAACAGGCTTCATAGGTTCAGCCATTGTGAGAGAGCTCATCAAGGATGGTGAAGAGGTAAAGGTCTTGGTGAGAAAGACCAGCGACACCCGCAACATCGATAAGCTCGACGTTGAAAGAGCGTATGGCGACATCCGTGATGGTGATTCCATGAAACGGGCGCTCAAAGGTTGCGACACGCTCTATCTTACGGCGGCATTCTTTGCCCACTGGACGCCGGACACACGCTTGCTCTACGAGGTCAACGTTGGCGGTACGAAGGCCTCGCTCAAAGCCGCGCTTGAAACTGGCGTACAGAAGGTCGTCTATACCAGTACCAACAACGCCATCGCCGCGAGCGGCCCCGTACCTACTAACGAGGAGGGGGTGTTCAATTATTGGAGCACTGGCGACCACTATTCCATCTCCAAATATGTTGCCGACAATGAGGCACGAATCTTTGCCGTGAGGGGGCTCCCAGTGGTGATCGTCAATCCCACACTTGTCATTGGGACGAATGACGTAAAGCCAACACCATCTGGCCAAATGATCATTGATGTAGTGAAAAGGAAGATGCCTGGGTACATTAATGGTGGGCTAAACATTATCGACATTGAGGATGTTGCCTGTGGTCATATCCTTGCCGCCAAAAAAGGCAGGGTAGGTGAGCGATATCTTTTCGGAAATAGGAATATTACTGTCTACGAGTATTTGAAGCTGATTGCTGATATTGGTCGGGTAAGGCCACCGATGATCAACATATCTTATCATCTCGCCCTTGCGCTTGCATATGTGCTTGAGTTTGGAGCCTTCATTACCAAGAAACCTCCGGTGTTTACGGCCGGCGAAATACGGATTGGCAAGATGACGGAATGGTATGACTGCTCCAAAGCGGTGAATGAGATCGGTCTGCCACAGACGCCTATCGATGTAACCATCAAAAAGGCCATCACGTGGTTTAGAGAAAATGGGTATCTGTCGTAAATAGCACCGCAATGCCCGCCGGCTCATCCGCGCGGACGAGGGAACAGGTCCGTCTGTGAATCGTCTGGCCGTGCCTCGCCAATATTCCGTCCGCGCGCCTTGAAGCGAGAGTCGCTCGCCCCCATTGCCTTGCAATCGCATAGGTCCCCTCGCATCTTGCCGCGATGCTGCTGCTCCTCAAGCTTCTCGTCTGGGCCGTGCGCGCCCTGGCCCGCTCGCCACAGGCCCTCGTCCTCGACAATCTCGCCCTGCGCCACCAACTGGCAACCGTGGCGCACCGCGGCCGCCGTCCGCGCCTTCTCCCGACCGACCGCCTGTTCTGGGTCGCCCTGCGGGCGCTGCGCACCGACTGGGCCAAGTCCCTGGTGGCCGTCAAACCTGCCACCGTGGTCGCCCGGCACCGGCGCGAGCTCTTCCGCTAAACTCATTGCTCAGTCGAGCAGGGCAAGTGTTTCCATTGCACGGATCGTTTGCTCGAGATTCACGACACCGGCATCTGTCCCAAGGCCCGTGGCCACCAGCGCGGCGGTGGCGGTCGCCAACCGGCACGCTTTCTCGACCGCCCAGCCCTGCGCTAGACCCGCGATGAACCCGGCGCAATAGGAATCGCCGCAACCGGTCGTATCAACCACATCAACTTTGAAGGCCGGGATGCGCTGTTCCCTGTCCGGTGCAATCAGGTAGGAACCGTCCGCGCCGCACTTGAACACGCACGCTTTCGCGCCGAGACTCATGAAGAACCGCGCCACCTCTGCCGGCTCACTCCGCTCGCAGATCACCGCCGCCTCCTCCAGGCTCGGCATGAAATAATCGACATGCGGTAACGCCGCCTTCAACGCGTCTAAGGTCCCCATCGTGGGGGCAACCAGATCACAGGTCACAGTGCACCCACGTGCCTTGGCGGCAGCCAGCAAATTCGCCGTTGGCTGGCCGTCGAGCTGTGGCAGGCCACCTACCCCGCCGAGGTGGATGAACTTGGCCCCGAGCACGCGGTCGTAGTCGGCGGGCCCGAGGGTGAGGAAATTGGCGGCGCCCAGGCGATGGAACGCGGGCCGGTCCCCGTTGCTCCGTATGGTGAGAATGGTCGCCGAGGTCGGAAAGCCCACCGCGACGCGCCAAGCTGAGCAGGAAGTCCCCTTTCTCGTCATCACCGATGGCGCCGACGAGCAACGTGCGCAAACCGAGCTTGGCGCAATTGACGGCGACGCCGGCCGCGGTGCCGGCAACCGTGAGCCGGATGTCATCGACCAGGGAGACGGCGCCGCCCTCGGGAATGTGGTCGATGGGACGCCCGAGGATGTCGAGGATGGTCAAGCCGATGCAGGCCACGTCGTGCGTCATGCTGCCGCCTTTCCTCAGGGCATAGGCCAAATTAACGGTCTTTTCGGCCCAGCCGTGACACGCTCTCCCGACTTTTCATTAGGTTCCACCCCAAGCACAAACTCGCTTAACGGCCTCCGCCGCACTGACCATAGCCCCTTCTATGAAGCAGCCACCGAAGATATCACTGACGAAGGACACACCCTTCAGGCCCTTGAGTGTCGGTTTGAAATCCAACACCTTCCGATACGATCCGGTGGGGTAATGTCCCATCCCGGCTTCTTTGTGCCAGAATACCCTGGCCTCCTCCACCCAGTTTGAGATGCCCGGTATCATCAGCTCAGTATCCGCCAGCGCCATCTTGAGAATCTCTTCGTCGGGTCGGCCAATCAGGTCCAATGTATGTGGATAGCATGGCCACGCGCTCACTACCCCCTTCCCGCTCGGAACCATCGCCGGGCATTTGACACACCCATCAATTGCAACACTGAATACCTTTTTGCCTGTGGGTTCATTGAAATATGCCCAAACCTTCCTATTCACCGGACGGTCAAGGAAGAATACCGGTATCGGAACGGGCGCCTGGACCACAGACTCGAAGAAGTCCCGCTGCTCTTTGAGTTCATCGGGAAGCATACGCCCGACTGAGGGCGCAGCCGCCGCCACTATGACATGACCAGCCCTCTTCACCGAGCCGTCTTTCTTCATCTGCACGCCGACGACCCGGCCTTTCTCCATCACTAATTGTTGCACAGGTGATTCGTACCTCACCACAAGTTTGCTGGCCAGCCCTTCCGCGAGGGAAGCAGTACCGCCGGCCAAGGCAGAGTACTTCGTGAACCAGTCGATGCGGATCAATTGGATGAAATGATACAGGCTCATCCACTCGGGCTCGCACATATTGCTTGCCAAGCTTATTGCAGACACAAGGCTTCTCAACCTCAGCTCCGAGGGAGCCCTGAACAGCTCCGCCAGTTCCACATCGTCATATTCGGGACGGTCTTCAACAATCCGGAACAGCGGCGAGCGATGCCCAAAGATAATATGTTTGAGGACGAACCAATCGAGTTTTAGATTGGTCGCCAGTCCCAATGCGGGCACGTACGGACTCCGAGACTCGAAATCAAACACAGTGCCGCCTTCGAATCTGAATTTTACCTTTGCTTTGATCGGGTCGCTGCGTCGAAGGCCTAGCTCGTCCATCAGATCGAACGCATAGCGGTAGGCCGAATGGAAGAACTGGGCTCCGACGTCCACCTTGTCCCCTTTGCGCTCAATGGTCGCCAGGCGACCGCCCGGGCGATCCAACGCCTCTAGAATCTCGACCTCATAACCTCTTTGAGAAAGCCAGTAGCCCGCCGGCACCGCCTCCGACAATAATCACTTTTCTGTTTTCCATTTCCGGCGCCATAAGTCGCATGGATTTCCGCTTATTGAGGATTGCATAAGTAATAGAAAGATCGTCCGCGGTGGTGTATACTGCGTGCATGCGACCACAGGGGACGGCGGCGGAGTTGGAGCGGCGGCGGCGGCGAGCGATACGGCTGTTGGA
>Ga0187884_10003765_pt1 | contig 11586 bp, 9 predicted proteins | sample June2016WEW_20_4_FD_132983 | JGI IMG/M metagenome (GOLD analysis project Ga0187884, IMG submission 132983) | Peatland microbial communities from SPRUCE experiment site at the Marcell Experimental Forest, Minnesota, USA - June2016WEW_20_40 | ecosystem: Environmental > Terrestrial > Soil >...
AACCAAGGGCAATCTCACTCCGAAGGAGCAGGGATTCCTGCAGAACTGCCTCTATGAACTGCGCATGGCCTACGTGGAAGTGACCAACGCTCTGGCGCATCCTCCGCAGGCGCCCGGCCCAATTACAGGTACAAACGGCTGATGCATGCGACTCTGACGGTATTAGGCAGCGGCACGTCGATGGGTGTGCCAACCATCGGCTGCGATTGCGCCGTCTGCCGTTCGCCGGACCCGCGCGACCGCCGCACTCGCCCCTCCGTGATGATCAGCTACAACGGCCGCCACGTCATGATCGACACCACGCCTGACTTTCGTGAGCAGGCGCTGCGCGAAAACATTACGCAACTCGATGCCGTGCTCTACACTCACACGCACGCCGACCACATCCTCGGAATCGACGACCTGCGTCCCCTGACTTATCGGCACAAGCCGGGCAGGCTGCCTCTTTATGCCACGACGCGAGGCTGTGAATTCCTGCGCAACATGTTCCGCTACATTTTTGAGGCCTCGTATAAGTTTGGAGGACTGCCGCTGGTCGACCTGCTGCCGATCGAGGGCCCCATCGAACTGTTCGGCGCGCGCTTCGAGCCGTTGACGGTGATTCACGGCGAAACCCCAATCCTTGGTTTCCGTTTCGGATCGGCCGCCTACCTGACCGATCACAGCGAGGTCCCGGCCGAAACGCTGGAGAAGCTGCGGGACCTCGACATCCTGTTTCTGGACGCGCTGCGCTATAAGCCGCATCCCACGCATTCGACCGTCGAGCAGTCGCTAAAGATCGTGGACGAGGTGAAGCCGAAGCGCACGTTTTTCACGCACATCTGCCACGACCTGCCGCACGAGGCGACCAATGCCGCATTGCCGCCGGACGTGCAGCTGGCGTATGACGGACTGAAATTGGAGTTTGAAATTTGAGTTCACCGCCGAGACGCCGAGATCGCCGAGTTTTCTTAGAACGTGTTCCATGAATGGTTCTTTGAAAGGGCCCGGCTTTAGCCGGGCCGCTACAAGCCGCATAAACACTGGGCTTTACGCACTGAGGGAACTGCCCGTCCCCTCTGAAACCAGATTATGAAATAAGTTCTAATAAGATTCTCTCGGCGTCTCGGCGGCGAAAAAGATTTCGGATGCTGACTTTCCACAAACTCGACGACGTCCCCCGCGACTTCGGGCCAGCGCTCGTCAGCGTCGGTAACTTCGACGGTGTGCACCGCGCTCACCGCCATGTTCTCGACGAGATTGTGCGGCGAGCAAAAGGCGGAAACGCGCAGTCGGTGGTTGTCACCTTCGAGCCCCACCCCGCCCGCATCCTGCGTCCCGATCACAACCTGAAACTGCTGACCCCGGCTCCGGAAAAACTACGTCTGCTGGAAGCCACCGGCATCGATGCGGTTCTGTTGCTCCCCTTCTCGCGCGATCTTTCGCTGATGACGCCGCACCAGTTTGCCCATGAAATTCTGAAGAAGCGCCTGCATGCCCGTGAGGTTCACGAAGGCTATAACTTCCACTTCGGGCACAAGGCGGCGGGAAACATTCAACTGCTGCGCGATCTGGGCCGGGAGATGGGATTCGAGGTGCATGATTATCCCGAGATGCGCCTGCGTGGAGAACGGGTTTCGAGCAGCCACATCCGAAAGTTGCTTTCCGAAGGCCGAGTCAGCCCGGCGCGCCACTTACTGGCGCGCCCGTTCAGCATTCTCTCAACCGCCGGCCGTGGACGCGGCTACGGATCGAAGTACACCGTACCCACCATTAACCTGGCGCACTACGAAGAACTCGTCCCCAAGGACGGCGTCTATGTCACCCGCACCCGCGACGGCCAGGAATGCTTCGATTCAGTTACAAACATCGGGAACCGTCCGACCTTTGGCAGCGATTCGTTTGCCATCGAGTCCCATCTACTGAATTTCCATCCCCTTGAACTTTCCGCGGAAACCGAAGTCGAACTCCACTTCCTCGATCGCCTGCGCTACGAGATCAAGTTCCCTTCCGTTGAAGCGCTGAGAGAGCAGATCGGACGCGACGTGGCGAAGGCCGAGCGCTACTTCCGGCTCCTGCAATAGGTTTTGCCGATTCTTCCCGGCTAGCTGCTGACTCACTCGATCGGCTCGACGACCAACTCCTCCCCCCGAGCCCGTTCCGGCAACTGGATCAACACAATCGCTACCAGCACCACAACGATTCCAACAGTCTGCATCGGCCGCAGTAACTCCCCCAGTACAAGCGCCGCGATCAAGATACTAAACACCGGCTCCAGGCAACTGGCCACAATGGCGCGAGTCGGCTCCAGGTGCTGCAGCCCGGCAAAGTAGCAGGAAAATGGCCCGAGCACGGAAACCAGCGAAAACACCAGCATGAATCCCCACTGCTGCCCGCCATAGTGAGCGGCAACAATTTTCCACGGGGGATTCACGAAGATCCAGAATGTTGACGTAGCCACCAACACCCACAGCAGTACTTTCCAGCGGTCGTAGAGCGCCAGCACACTGTGTCCGCCGACGTTATAAAACGCAAATGAAAATGCAGCCAGCAGTGCAGCCGTGACTCCGACCGCGTCCATGCGGAAGCCGCCCGAGCCAACAAAGCCGACCGCCAGCGCGCAACCCACCACCGCCAGCCCCACCGCCGCGCTTCTCCGCAAGGACGGCCGCTGCGCTCCGCGCGCCACCGTATAGAGCAGCACCCAAACCGGCGCCGTGTATTGCAGGATGATGGCCGTCGCTACGTTCGTCCGTTGAATCGCGAGGTAGTAGAAATAGTTCGACGCAGCGACTCCCAGAATTCCAAGCAGTAAAAACCGCACCAGGTCGCGCCCGGGAACGCGCAGCGCGGACGCTCCTCTCCGCGCCAGCAGCACCGGCAATAACACCGCCAGCGACAAAGTTGCACGGCTCTGCGACAGGATCAGCGGATCGATCTTTCCTAGTGGCGCGCCGAGTGAAGTTCCTAGCGACGCCCCGCCCGGCAGCAGATGACCGGTGAATGCCGCGCGACCGAGCGTCGCGGAGACTCCCCACAGAAAGGCCGCACTCCCAATATAGAAGTAACCCCGCAGCGGATTAGTGCCAGCCTTCACGAAACGTGCTCAATGGCGTAGGTGATCTTCGCAGTCTTCTCCAGCATGGCAGAAACGGAGCAGTACTTTTCTTTGGAAAGCCGGACCGCGTGTTCCATGGCTTTCTGCGACACCTGTCCGCGAACGAGATAGATTCAAGTGAATCGACGTATAGACGGCGGGGTAGCCGTCCGCTCTTTCGGCTTCTGCCCGCGCTTCGAGCCCGGTGAACGGCTCACGTTTCTTGCGGAGAATTCCCACTACGTCCGATGCCGTGCAACCGCACAAACCGAGCAGCACTAACTCCATCGGGCTGTTGGCAGTCTTCTCGGGTGCGGCATCCATCACGATCGAGTGCCGTGAAGTTGCCGACCCTACGAATCTTTCTTTGTCCGTCCAATTTACTGAAGCTTCGGTCACTGTGTCCTTTCGTTAACTCAAAGTTGTTTCATAAACGAAGACATGGGGCAGTTCCCTCCGGGGGCTAAAGCCCAGTGTTTATGCGAACCGTAGCGGCACGGCTGAAGCCGTGCCCTGCCCAAAACCTATTTATGAGACCAACTCTGACCACTGACCACTGGCCACCGACCACTGCCTAGCGGCGGTTATCCGTCATCGGCTCGGGATGAATCAGCACGCGGAACAACTGCGGCGCGTCGTGCTTGAAGCGGATCTCGAGCGATGTCTGAACGTCGTGCACTCGCGAAAGCGGCATATCATCGGGCAGCGTGCAGTGGCAGGAAACATACAGCCGCGCGCGTACCTTCTTGAACTGGAATTCGTGCACGTCCATCACCTCGGGAAACTCCTTCACAATGTTCTTGAGCCGCTGTTCCAATTCCGGCTCGCGAACGATCTCCTCTCCCGTTTCAATCGTCGCCGGCTCACTTTCAATGTGCGTAAGGATGGTCGCAATTTCCGGAATCTCCGTGCGTATCTCCGTTTCCAGCCGGGTAACTTCATCGTGCGCCTGCTTCATGCTGAGTTGCTCGTCGAGTTCCAGATGCTGTTCCACATGCAACTGCCCGTTCAGGTCCTGCACGCTGACGTCGTGCACATTGAAGTTGTGGCGGGTAGCCACGGCTCGGATGCGGTCAAAAATATTTTCCGTGCGCCGGGCCCGCGGAACCGTGTGCACCATCACGTCCGCATCGGGCAAAACCTCGCGCACCCGCGACCTCACGGCAGCGGAAATCTGCTCGGAGCGCTGGAACGTGAAACTACGTTCCAGTCCCACCGAAACGTCAGCGAAATAGCGGTTCCCAGCTTTCCGGAACCGGACCCGCTCCACTTCCAGCACGCCATCGACGGTCCCGATCCGGTCGAGGATCTGGCTGCGCACGCCGACTGGCGCCGCATCGAGCAGCGCATCCGCCGTTCTCCGCGCCAAGCGCCAGCTCACGGAAATCACCACGCCCGCCACGAAGAGTGCGGCAATCGGATCGGCCTGGCGCAGCCACTGCACCCGATAGCTACGGCCTAAATTGCTGTGCCCCAGCCAAACCAGCGCGAGGCCCAGGATCACTACCCCGCTCGACCAGATGTCCGTCGCAAAATGCAGCGCGTCCGCTTCCAGCGCCTGACTGTCGTACTTCGTCGCAATGCGTCCGAGCGCGCGGGAGCGCCAGGCGTCGACTGCCATCGACAGCAACATGACCAGGAACGCAGCCACGCTCGGCTCAATTTCCACGCTGTGAAAGAACAACCGCGTTATCGATTCATAGACGATCCAGACGCAGGTTATCAGTAGCAGACCGGTTTCGATGAAGGCCGAAAAATTTTCGATCTTGCCGTGTCCATACTGGTGATCGGCATCCGCCGGCTTGTCGGAAACCCGCACCGAAAAAAATGTCACCAGGGCCGCGATCAGATCCAAGCCGGAGTGTGCAGCCTCCGATAGAATTCCCAGCGAGCCCGTCGCGATCCCCACAACAATTTTCAGGCTGGTGATCACCAGAGCCGCCAGCACCGAGTTCCCGGCAACGGCTCGTTTTTCCCGGCGCATCGACACGGAACTGAATATGGCCCGAATTTCTGGCATAAACCTAATTATCGCTTTGGATTCGCCCGCCGCCAACCCCTTGCCCCCTAGCCCAAACCGTAACACCGCAGCTGTGCAAGAGCCGCGCGCATTCTATAATCGCGAAGGACCATAATCCCGAGGAGCATGCGACAATTCCTCCAGACGCTGCAGAGAACGCAGATCGCGTTGGCAGCTATCCTGTTGTTCGGCTTGCTGGCGATCACGGCGCGCAACGCGACCGATCCCGATCTCTGGTGGCACCTGCGCACTGGGCAGTGGATCGTGGAAACCGGCCACGTCCCCCACTCCGACCCTTTTTCCTTCACTCGCGCCGGGCACGCCTGGGTGTCGCATGAGTGGTTGTCAGAGGCGGTGTTTTACGAACTCTGGAAACACGGTGGCGCCGCTGCACTGATCGTGTTCTCCGCAATCATTACGACGGCTGGCTTCATGCTGCTCTATCTGCGCTGTCCCGGGAAGAGACACTGGGCAGCCGCAGCGACGGCCTGCGGCGCTTTAGCTGCGGCTCCCTCGTGGGGCGTGCGGCCGCAGATGTTCACCTTTACGCTGGCCAGCCTGCTTCTATGGCTGCTCGAAGCTGGCCAGGATCGGCCCAGACTTCTGTTTTGGATACCACCGCTGTTTCTCCTCTGGCTGAATCTGCACGCCGGATTCGCGCTCGGCCCCGCGCTGTTGTTTGCGTATGGTGTCGGCCTGATCATGGAGACTGCCGTCGGCAACACACCTTGGCGGCAGGCACGCCCCATCGTCCTGCGGGTGCTGCTGCTTCTGCTGGTCTGTTTGGCACTCGTGCCTCTCAACCCCAGCGGTGCCGAACTCTATCGTTATCCGTTCGATACTTTACGCTCGCCCGGGATGCGGTCGTTCATTGGCGAGTGGCGCTCGCCGGATTTTCATGAATGGCTCTATCGTCCATTTTTGCTAGTCTGGATGCTGGTTCTGACCGCACTCGCCAGTTCCCGCTCGCGGCCCAAGGGACGTGTAATCGTACCTCTCCTCCTGACCTCGTTCGCCGCCCTGGACGCCGCCCGCCACATACCAATTTTCGTTTTGGTGGCGATACCGGTAATCGCCGCGGCTCTCCCGGTCGCTTCGGCGTCGTTAACGGTCGCACGACGGCGTCCAGACTCCTCGCGGTTCCGGCCACTTTTCAACCGAGCTGTTCTCATTCTGATAGCCGTGTTTGCATTAGTGAAGTGGGTCAGTCTTGCCCGCAACCAGGATGCCCGCGAGGCGGAGCAGTTTCCCCAAAAAGCGGTCGCGTTCTTGCGGACCAGCGACCAACCCCGGAGAATCTTTGTTTACTACGACTGGGGAGGCTATGCGATCTGGAAACTTTATCCCGAATCTCGCGTATTCGTGGACGGACGCGCGGACCTCTATGGCGACGACCTCCTGCGCCAGTCGATTAAGACCGTGGTGGATCTCCGGACTGGCTGGCGAGACGTTCTTGACAGCTGGAAGGTGGAGGCTGTACTTCTGCCCCCTACTTGCGCGCTGGCTCAAGCCCTCTTTCTGGACAGCAATTGGCGTGCTGCATTCAGCGACTCCAAGGCGATCATCCTGCTCCGGACCCACCCCCCGCCGTCGAAAACGCTGACATTTTCCAGAGGCCCGTCGCCAGAGGGTTACGAAAGTGAAAAAATGTTTCCCAGAGCCATCCCGAATCTGCGAAACTAAGGCGAATAGGGAGTTTCTAGCGCAAAGCTCGAAGGAGTCCAAAATGACAAATTTGGCTAAGCTCTTGTGGCGCAATGAGGAAGGGCAGGACATCGCAGAATACGCCGTGATGCTGGCCGTAATTCTGGTGATCGTAATCGGCACCGTCCGTCTGATCGGCACCAACGCGAACAACGTGTTCTCGTCGGTAGCCAGCTCGATAACAACAACCCAGTAGGCCGCCGCGGCCGCATGAAGTGCGTCACGCTCGCGGAAGTTAGGTCCGCTGCGGAAACTTATGAGTTTGGAATCGTGCCGGAAGGAGAGGAATGAACCGAAGCCGTTTGTTGATGATCGGAGGCTTGGCGCTGGCTGTTGGCCTGCTCGTCAGCTATACCGTCTATAGCCGGCTGCGGACCTTTGCGGGCTCAAACAGCAATGAGCGCGGAGTGCCGGTCGTGGTGGCTGCCGACGACATTCAGGTCGGGGTCAAGTTAGAAGCTCACGATGTCCGCGTGGTCACTTTGCCGCAATCGGCTGTCCCTCCCGGGGCATTCTCCGCAACCTCGAAGGTCCTGGGCCGCGGCGCAGTTCTGCCGATAAGCAAGGGTGAATTTATTCTGCCGAGCAAGCTGGCGGCGCTGAACGCTGGAGCCGGCCTGCCCTCGATGATCCCGCAGGGAATGCGCGCAGTTTCCGTGCGTGTCAACGACGTGGTTTCGGTGGCGGGCTTCGTGCAACCGGGCACGCACGTGGATGTGCTGGCTACTGGTAATCAAGGCAGCGGCAACGAACGTCAAACCACCACCGTCCTCGAAAACGTCCTGGTCCTCGCCGTGGGCAAGAGCTTGGACCGGAACGCTTCCGCGGATGCGCAGACGGCCCCGGTGATTACGCTCGCGGTTTCTCCTGACGACGCGCAAAAGCTGGCGCTGGTTTCGCAGGAAGGACGGATTCAGCTGTCTTTGCGCAATCCGCTGGACACAAAAAAAGGAGGCATCGGCGCGACGCGGACAAGTTCGCTGTACCTGGGCGAGACGCCGGTGGCGACCGAGCCCAAACCCAAAGTTCACAAGGTGGTAGCAAAAGTTCCGGCGCCTCCACCAGCGCCCTATACGGTAGAAATGATCCGTGGCAGCAAACGGGATGAAACCAGCAAGTTTTGAGCCGACAATACCGCAACGATTCGCGTCCGCTCATCCTCTTGATGGATCCGCCCTCGATGGAGTTGCTCGTGCATCCTCGCAGAGGTCCGAATTCATGAAAGCTCTTACGCTCGTCGCAGCCGTTTTGCTTCTCGGCGCGACAACGATGTTCGCGCGCACCGTGGCTCCCGACGGCAATCCACCAGCCGCTCCGGCAACGGCTTCGGCTTCTTCTCAGAACCAGGACAATGCGCCCGCCGCGCAATCCTCCACCACGACCACGTCTGCATCCAACCAGAGCGTCACTGCGGGTGCAGCTCCTCTGCGTGTGATGGTGGGTAAGTCCCTCCTGATTAACACTACCGAAAGACTGAAACGCGTCTCGGTAACCGACCCCGCGGTGGCGGATGCGCTGGTCGTCACGCCAACGCAAATCCTGGTCAATGGGCTCGCTCCGGGCGAGGTTTCACTGCTGATCTGGGACGAACTGGAGCGCTCTCAGAGCTTCGATCTTCGGGTGGATGTCGATATCACGGCGGCTTCGGAAGAGATGCATCGCCTGTTCCCGAATGAGCAGATCAACGTGACGCCCTCGCGTAACGCGATTGTTCTTTCCGGTCACGTCACCACCGAGGACGTCGCCAAACATGCTGGCGCGCTTGCCTCGGCGTATTCCAAGAATGTCGTCAACGTGCTGACCTTCGGTCCAGTTGGGGCAGAGGAAGTGCTGCTGGAAGTCAAGTTTGCTGAGGTCGATCGTTCGGCTTTGACCCAAATGGGCTTCAATCTGCTTTCCACCGGCTCTGGAAACACCATCGGCAGCACGACCACCGGCCAGTTCGGCGGAGTCACCGGCATCGGGACCATCAACGATACGGGATCGAGCAGCCCATTTCCCAGTACGGCGACGGTATCGAACGTGCTCAACATGTTCTTCTTTAACCCTCAGGTCCACCTGGGCGCAGTGATCGAGGCCCTTAAGACACAAAATCTTTTGCAGATTCTGGCCGAGCCCAACCTGGTCGCGATCAATGGCAAGGAAGCCAGTTTTTTGGCCGGAGGAGAATTTCCCTTTCCGGTCGCGCAGCAAAACGCCAGCGGAATCGCAACCGTCACGATTCAGTTTCGCGAGTTTGGCGTGCGGCTGAAGTTCACCCCCGTGATTCAGCCGAACGGCAGCATCCACCTGCGCGTGGCTCCCGAGGTGAGTACGCTGGACTTCGCGGACGCGGTCACGGTTGCCGGAACTACCATACCCGCCATCAGCACGCGCAAGGCGGAAACTGAATTCGAGCTGCAAGATGGCCAGAGTTTCGTCATCGCCGGCCTGATGGATAACCGGGTCACAAATGTCGGCAACAAGATTCCGGGACTGGGCGATATCCCGATCCTCGGCAATTTCTTCAAAAGCAAGAGCAACCAAAAGAGCAACTCGGAATTGATGGTTCTGTGCACGGTGCACCGGGTTTCGCCCAGTGTCCAGGCGCCGAAGGGTCCGGCGATGCCGGTGCCGAATCTGGATCAGGGCAAGTTCGATGGCAAGAAGCCCGGGGGCAGCAAGTAGGCGCTGGCACGCACGCGGGGACGGAAGTTGGGAGCTTTAGAAAGGGCGGTGGGGAACGACTCATGCCGGAATTGTCAGTAGCCGTATTCGCCACGGACAATGACCAGCGCGCGGTGCTGCAGGTTCTGGTGGATGGCACCAGCGTTGCCCGCACCGTGTGCAGCAACGCAACCATGCCTCTGGCGGCCAGCGACCCGGTCATCCGCAGAACTCAAACCTTTGCGCCCGACGTAATTCTGGTGGATATCGCCACCGATGGCATCACCTCGGCGCTACGGGCCGTGGAGCTGCTGCACCAGGAACTTCCCGATTCCGCCGTGTTCGCCGTCGGCCCCATGACTCAACCCCAGTTGATTGTCAGTGCCATGCGGGCGGGGGTGCGCGAATACATTGAGCGCCCCACCACCACGACCGACCTGCTGGAAGCCTTTGTCCGCCTGACGGCAACGCGCCGCAAGCCCGGGCGCGAAAGTTCACGGGGAAAGGTGTTCACGATCGTGAACGCCAAAGGCGGCAGCGGCGCCACCACCGTCGCCGTCAATCTGGCTCTTGCCTTGCAGTCTATTCACCACAGCACGGCGCTGGTGGACTTGGCGCCCCTGGGTCACTGCGCCTTGCATCTCAATCTCAAGCCAACATTCACCGTCTCGGACGCCATCACGAACCTGCACCGCCTGGACTCGTCCCTGCTCGACAGCTTCATGGCCCGTCACGATCGCGGCTTGCAGGTGCTGGCCGGCGCTGTGACCCCCACGGCCATAGAGCCCTCCGCTTCCGACTTTGCCCGCCTCTTTGACACGATGGTGGGCCTCTTTCACTACATCGTGGTGGACGCTTCTTCCCGGCTCGACAGCGCCACTCGTCTGGTGAGCAACCTGTCGGAGAAAATTCTGCTCATCGCTCACGCCGATGTCGCTTCCCTGTGGAGCGCCGGAAGAGTGGCCCAGTATCTCGGCGAGAGCGGCTCACGGGACCGTTTTGCATTGGTGTTTAACCGTTATCGCAAGGTGGCTGGCTTCAATGAAGCTGAGACCGAAGCCGCCATTGGGGCGTCGGTGCTCTGGCGGATTCCCAATCAGTACTTCGCGGTCTCGACCGCGATTGATCGCGGCGTGCCCTTGATGCAGCAGGGGAACACCGAAATTGCCCGCTCCATTTCCGGGATGGCTGAATACTTGACCAAGGACGATTTGGAAGTGAAGCGCACTGCCTGGTCGCTGTTTAAGACGGTTTAGAAAATATGGCCAATCTGCAAGCCTTCGAACGGAGCGAGTACCAGCAGGTCAAGGCGGACCTGCACCGCAAGATCCTCGATCGCCTCGACCTGGAAAAACTCGGCCGCTCGACCGGAGATTCGGCGCGCGAAGAAGTTCTCATCCTGATCCGCAGTTCGGTAAACAGCGAGGCGGTTCCTCTCAGTTTCGCCGAGCGCGAGCAGTTGTCGCGAGAGATCCTCGACGAAATCTTCGGCCTTGGCCCGCTCGAACCGCTCCTCAAAGATCCCACCATTTCCGACATTCTTGTCAACCGCTTCGACCGCGTATACGTCGAACGCGCCGGCAAGCTCGAAATCACCGGCTTGTCGTTCAAGGACAATCAGCACCTAATGCAGATCATCGACCGCATCGTGTCCCGCATCGGGCGGCGCGTCGATGAGTCTTCGCCCATGGTAGATGCCCGCCTGCAGGATGGCTCTCGCGTCAACGCCATCATTCCGCCTCTGGCGCTCGACGGAGCCTGCCTCTCGATCCGCCGCTTTGGCCGGGATCCGATAACCGCGCGCAACATGCTCGACAACAAGACCCTGACCGAGCCCATGCTGGAACTGCTTTCGGCCATGGTCAAGGGCCGCCTGAACCTGCTCATTTCAGGAGGAACGGGCGCCGGCAAGACGACGGTTCTCAATGTCCTTTCCGGATATATCCCGAATTCGGAGCGCATCGTAACCATCGAAGATGCGGCCGAATTGCAGCTCAAGCAGGAACACGTGGTCCGTCTGGAAACCCGCCCTCCCAACATCGAGGGCAAAGGCTCGGTCCGCATGCGCCAGCTCGTCATCAACAGCCTGCGCATGCGTCCCGATCGCATTGTGGTGGGCGAGGTGCGCGGCGAAGAAGCC
>Ga0187884_10003769_pt1 | contig 11566 bp, 9 predicted proteins | sample June2016WEW_20_4_FD_132983 | JGI IMG/M metagenome (GOLD analysis project Ga0187884, IMG submission 132983) | Peatland microbial communities from SPRUCE experiment site at the Marcell Experimental Forest, Minnesota, USA - June2016WEW_20_40 | ecosystem: Environmental > Terrestrial > Soil >...
TCCCGGATAGCCGCCCGCTCCCCCCGCGTACTGCAGCACGCGCTTGCCCCAGGGGTCGTAGGTGTATGTGTATGGGTTCCCGCTGCCGTCCACTGTGCCGGTCGAGATCAACTGGTTCTCCACATTCCAGGTGTTGACCTGCGACCCGCCCGCTCCCAGCCAGTTGCCGTTGGCGTCAAAACCGTTGTCGCCGATCATACTGGCCCGATTGGTGGCCGAATTCACCTGCGGGTACACCGACGGCGCCGTCCCTTTCGTCACCACCTTCGACGTCAGGTTGCCAAACCCATCGTAGCTGTACGAGTCGCCCCATTGCACCCCCGTCTTCCCCGAGGTCGCCGCTGCGATCAGCCGGTTCAGCGAATCGTACGTGTAGCTGACGTTCTCGCCCGTGACCCCGTCCGCCGACGACACAATCCGCCCGTTGTTCTGCGTGGCGTGGCAGAGTAGGCGGAGAATGCGTGCGTCCGACCCCCTTCGGAAAAGTGGAAAACACGTAGCCTGTCACCGCTTTACTCGCTTTACTGGATGGATCGTCAATAATATCAGACGCGACTTCTTGCTCTGGGCGCTGCACAGCAGATCGCCCCCGAAGGCTTGGCATCCGGCCACATAATTTGGCAGCGCGACTTCGTGCCAGCGGACTCCCCCGTCTGACGTATATGCGAGAGTGGGACCCGGCCCGTCCGTTCCGCCCGTTTGGGACTGGTCCTCGACGTATATAAATCCCAATCTCTCAGATAAGAACCTTATCCAGAATGCGGGCCCACTCTCAGAGGCTTCACTCACCTGCCTGGTCCAGGTCCTTCCACCGTCGGCCGTTGCGAAAACATACGATCCTTCGCCATTGAAACCCTCACGGAGGTTATAGTCGACAATGAGCCACCCTCGGTTTGCGTCGAGGAAAAAGAGGTCTGTCAGCTGGACGGGACGCCTGGGTGGAGCGGTGAGCGCCTTCTCCCAGCTTCTGCCCCCATCGGTTGTCCGGAGAATTACGAACTTGTCGCCTGCTACGTTCCCGATCCAGCCGACATCCGCCGACAGAAACCTCACAATCGGAAAATCGCCCGCGTCATACGGAAGGGGAGTCTTGCTCCAGGTGCGCCCTCCATCCGCTGTACGCACAAGGGTTCTGCTCCAGGTGCGTCCGTCCGCCGCTCCCACCAGCGGTCTCGCTTCAATTCCCCACCAGTGATCGCCATCCAGAATCTGGGGAAAAACTGGGAACTTCCCGGTTACGTTCTCCCAGCTCTCACCGCCATTTAGTGTCTGAAGCTCGACCTCCTCCGCCGTCGGCGCCTTATGCGTCTCGATCCAACCCGTCCTGGCGTCGAGAAAGGCGACAGAGGGCGGCATCGCGTAGTATTCCGTTTGGGGCACTTCGGTCCAGATGCGGCCCCCGTCCTTGGTATGAAGAAGTACTCTGTAGCCCATGCCCTCCGACCCCGACTCGGGTCCTGTTGCGCCAACTGCCCACGCCTCACTCCGCGAGGTGAACAGCGCATAGTCAAGCTTCCAAGGCATCGTACAGGCCGGACACCTGCCTTCAACCCACGTGAGTTCAAACGGCAGTTGGGCGCCCGTCGGAGCCCGTCCCAGCGCCGGGAGGACTAAGCTGACCGCGATCCACGGTACCGGATGCCTCAATACTGCCTCCACAATGCGGTTCGCACCGGTGAATGCGGTCATTGCGCCAGCCCCAACGTCTTCAGGCAGGATTGGATCCAGGCCTCTGTCGGAAGCATTTGCTTAAGATAGGCCGGAAGCGATGTCCCCACCGCGAACACGCTCTTTAAGTTGGTAAAAAACTGGGTTGGATCGGACACGCCCTGGACTTTGCCCGCCTCAATCCTTGCAAAGACCGCCGCGGCCGCCCCGAAACTCGAAAACTCCATTTCACAATATTTCGTTAAACCCGGTATACTTGCGCAGGCCGTTTCGCCCGCGTAGGGCTTAGCACCCACAACGCCTTGCATGCCAAACCATGCGCCGGGATAGGCCGTATTCCCATAACGGTCCTTGAAAGTCCCCCATCCCGACTCGATCGCCGAGAGTGTGAGGATGTCCGCGTCCCCGACGGCACCACTGATTCCTAGAGTGGCTGCGGCTGCAGCCGCACCACCGAAGTTGGCTTGGACGAAAGCCTGGTCGGTGGCATTGCCGCACGATGGCAGCGGCGTTTCCGTCGGTCCCGTGCCCGTTGCGTAGCACGCCGGGTTCGGCGCGCTTGCCGGAAGGAGATTCGACTGCGTGGGAGCGCAGGGATTGGTACAAGGGCCGCTGAACTCCGCATCCGACATCCAGGCGGCACCGCATTGGGGTTGGCTGGGGTCGCCACCATTGCCGGTGTAGCAGCCCTCGCCGAACCAATACCCGGACGGACCGCAGGGGTTGCCGGGGCTTGCATAGAACTGGCCAGTTGGGTCGTTAAAGTTCACCGGGTCACCCCCTGCGTACGCGTAACGGTTCCAGCTCTGTGGGTTTCGTGGATCTGCGGTCGTCAAGCCTCCCGGGTCCGGGCTCCAGAACCTCCCGAAGTTGTTGTTGTAGTACCTGGCGCTGGCGTAGTCTTCGCCGAAGCCGGCTGGTTGGGTGACGAGGTCGCGGAAGTAGGTCGCGAACTTGTCGTTGCCATCCGGCGTCGAGGTCCGCTCTTCGCCCCACGGGTAATAGGCCATCGTACTTCCGTTCTGAGTGTCCCGCACGCTGCCCAGCCGGTCCACCGCTGCCAGCAACCGGCCGCCGAAATACATGCTCACCGCTGTTTGGGTCCCCGTCAGGTAGTCGAGCGTGTATGTCGCCAGCCGCTGCCCGGTGATGCTGTAGAAGTAAAGCGTCCCCGTCGGCCCGAATGCGCCTCCCACCGAGTACTGCAGCACCCGCTTGCCCCACGGATCGTACGTGTACGTCAGCAGATTCCCGCCGTAGTCCACCGAACCGTCCGAGATCAACTGGTTCTCCACGTTCCAGGTGTTGACCTGCGACCCGCCCCACGCGCCGGACCCCAGCCAGTTGCCGTTGGCGTCAAAACCGTAGTCGTTGAGCATCCGGGCCTGGTTGGTGTTGGAATTCACTTGTGGATAAACCGACGGCGCCGTACCGTTCGTCTCCACCTTCGACGTCAGATTGCCAAACCCATCATAGCTGTACGAGTCGCCCCATTGCACCCCCGTCTTCCCCGAGGTCGCCGCCGCGATCAGCCGGTTCAGCGAATCGTACGTGTAGCTGACGTTCTCGCCCGTGACCGCATCCACCGACGACACAATCCGCCCGTTGTTCTGGGGGGCGGAGTAGTTGTACGTCATGTGCGTCCGGCGCGCCGCGTTAGGTCCCGTCTGCTTCCTGGCTTTCCCAGCGGATCATCCTCGGCGGGGGCAATTTGGATTTCGGCCTTGTTTTCCCAGCTGATCCACAAGCAAGCCAGACGAGAGCTCGGCCCGGGTTTCAGCGATTCGCGAATCTAAGGGTGGAAAGCATCCTCGCGTACAGTCGGTAAAAAGACATATTCTGGATTGGAGAAGCCTGAATGAAAAACGTCCTGGATCCGTCGACAATGTAGATGTTCTCCGACTCCGTGGAATCTGGGTTACGGGTCTCGACTCTGAGCGCCCGCGCTCCGTCCAGGGTAATCCACCGTTCCATCACCCGGGGATTTACGACCGCGACTTGTTTGACATCGTTCAACCACCTCGCGACGCTTTGATCGGCCGGCTTGTTCTTGAGGCGCTTAATCATGATCGTCCCACCTGTCGCCGGGTCAAAGAAGCTGACAAAAACATCCGCGGCATGTGGGTCCCGGCAACTATTACAGCTACCGACCTGCCAAGCGGGCGGGTACTTGATCGTCCAGCCAGCCATGCTTGTGAAAGTCGTCCAATCGCTCGGAGCTTTCGAGCCCAGAGCAGGAAACGCCAGAGAAAGCACGCCAATACTGACCAGACGAAGCATCTGGGCCCTTGCTGTGTCGCTGAGCATTCGTTTTCCTAGTTCCCGGGGGGACATCGAGAAAAGTTAACCTGGCTCGGATCGCTAGAACAGCAACAATGCGTGTCATTGTGGCAGGAATAATAAACAGACGCATTGCCAGCCTTCCCTCCTCCATGCTACTGCATTTCCGCCGGAAACACTCGCGAAGATTCTGTCCACGCGGCCCGCTGCTTCCCTTTGCTATTTCTCCGGAGCCGCGGTAGGCTCAATATATTTCTCCGGGGTCACGGAAGTGTCAACATGAATCGCCTCTGTTAGGATGCTTTCAGAGCGAATGGTCTTTCCGTCCATGCATTGGGCCACCAGGTGAAACCGCAATGTTGCGCTAGGGGGTATGCGCCCGTCTATCTTCTTGAGATGGAAGCTCCCGGCTACTTTCGGCAGTTCGTAAGTGCCCCCCGGTGGGACGACGGAGCACTGGTCGTACTTCGGGATCCTGGTGTAAGACCAAAGCACGCCGTACACGTTCCTAGTCCACACCCCGCCCCATTCCCTCTCGATGCGCAAATCGGAGCCCGCAAAGTGGACCGGTTCAGAACCAATCCGGACCTCGGTCTGGCGGTCATTTCTAACGGTGGCCTTAAAGTCAACCCAACCGATCACGTAAGGCGCTTTGGGCCCCAGATCCAAAACGCGGGTCGTCACGTCCCGAGCCGAGGCGGGAAGCGGGTCGGTCGCATCCTGACCGCGGAGGCTCATTGCCGCGATCGCTAGAACAGCAACAGTGCGTGTCATTGGGCAGAAAATGCGTCTGTCCGTCTGTCCCGTTTTCCGTTTTCCCTTTCCCGGATCAGTTGATTTTGTTCGGCTTGTAGCCGAAGAGTGGCTCAATATATTTCTCCGGGGTCGCGGAAGTGTCAACATAAATCGCCTCTGTCAGGACGCTTTCGGAGCGAATGGTTTTTCCATCCATGCATGCGGCCGCCAAGTGAAAGCGCATTGTTGCGCCAGGGGGTATGCGCCCGTCGATCTTCTTGAGGTGGAGGGAACCGGTTACTTTCGGCAGTTCGTAAGTGCCCCCCGGCGGGACGACAGAGCACTTGTCGTACTTTCCGTCCCCGCCAATCCAATCCAACATCATGTTCCTTACCCACGCCCCCGCCCCCTTGCCGGTATCGTTGCGCACATCGGCGCGCACAAAGTGGACCGGTTCAGAGCCAATCCGGATCTCGGTCTGGCGGTCGTTTCTAACAATGGCCATAAACTCAACCGCGCACATCATGAAAGGCGCTTCGGGCCCATAATCCAAGAGACGAACCATACTAACGTCCCGAGCCGAGGCGGGAAGCGGGTCGGTCGCATCCTGACCGCGGAGGCTCATTGCCGCGATCGCTAGAACAGCAATAGTGCGTGTCATTGTAACAACATCGGGGACAGGAATAATAAACAGACGCATTGCCAGCCTTCCCTCCTCCATGCTACTGCATTTCCGCCGGAAACACTCGCAAAGATTCTGTCCACGCGGCCCGGTGCTTCCCTTTGCTATTTCTCCGGAGCCGCGGTAGGCTCAATATACTTCTCCGGGGTCGCGGAAGTGTCAACATGAATCGCCTCTGTCAGGATGCTTTCAGAGCGAATGGTTTTTCCGTCCATGCATTGGGCCACTAGGTGAAAGCGCACTGTTGCGCTAGGGGGTATGCGCCCGTCGACCTTCATGACGTGGACAGTCGCGTCTACCTTCGGCAGTTCGTAAGTGCCCCCCGGCGGGACGACGGAGCACTGGTCGTACTTCGGGATCCTGGTGTAATACCAAAGCACCCCAGACAGGTTCCTAGTCCACACCCCGCCCCATTCCCTCTCGATGCGCAAATCGGAGCCCGCAAAGTGGACCGGTTCAGAGCCAATCCGGACCTCCGTCTGGCGGTCATTTCTAACGGTGGCCTTAAACTCAACGTAACATATCACGTGAGGTGCCTTGGGCCCCAGATCCAAGACACGAGCCGTCACGTCCCGAGCCGAGGCGGGAAGCGGGTCGGTCGCATCCTGACCGCGGAGGCTCATTGCAATGATCGCTAGAACGGCAATAATGCGTGTCATTGTGGTGGGTCCATTCCAAAACAGTTTTCAAGTTCGGCCTCTTGGATCTCCGCTGGAGAAGCCGTGCCGGTGCCTTTCTTCATGATGGTGATGCCGGCTACCCGGTTGCCGAACCTGGATGCCACGGCCGGGTCACGAGTTACACGAAGGGCGACCGCTGTGCCTGCGGCGAAGCTGTCACCGGCTCCGCAGATGTCTACCGGATTGTCTACCGGATTGGTTTTGACCCAAGTTTCACCCCGGCCATCGAGGAGGAGGACGCCGTGCCTGCCGTGGGTCACGATCATGAGAGGAGCTTGTACCTGGCGGCGTAACTCCGCGTAGTCCAGGCGGCCCAACAATGATCGGCAGGCCGTCTCCGCTTCTTGCTGGTTGGGCTTGATGATCAAGTTGCGAAACTGCTCGATGCGGGTGCGGGAATCGGCCAGAATCACTTTTTCGGGATAGTTGAGCGCGAGATCGGCCAGCAGCTTCCGCAGCGCCGGTGTGACTACGCCGCCTTGGCTGGTCTCGGCCTGATCGGAAACCAGGATCACATCGAAGGCATCGATGGTCTGCTGCAGGCGATCAAGGATGAGCCGCTCGACTGCGGCGGGGATGGGATGGACGTTAATGAAATCGATGCGGGGCTGATCCTCGATGCCGGTGGACCGATTGATGAGCTTTGTATAGGTAAAGGTCTGGATGTGATCGCTGCGAATACACAGGCCGGAGTCGATACCGCGGCGGCTGAGGGCACGGGAAAGCTCGTCACCATGACCGTCGTCACCGATGGCGCCGAGGACAGCTACGCGGCCGACGCCGAGGGCGGCGAGATTGTTGGCCACGGTGCCGCCGGCGCCGGGCGTGACTTCGACGGAAACAACGGCAGTGCGCGGGATGCCGGTCTCACGGGACGGCTCGGCGGCGGAGGGATCGTAAGTACACCAGCAGTCAAGGCAGATATCACCGACGACCAGGGTGGCGAGTTGGGGCAGCGCGGAGAGGATCTCTGCGGTGGTCATGCTCCCTCCTGAATCGGGCACTCCACTATCGCCCGGCGGACAGCGGGGCCACAGAAACAAAAGCCGGAGCCGCCGTTGGCGACGGTACGCACGAGGATGGATTTGTACGGCCGGCCGAAGATGGGATATTTACTTTCCATTGGGGAATAGGGACGCCAACAATTGTTCCTGGCAGAGGAAGTTGGGAATGATGAAATCAGCTCCGACACTGGTGAGGCGCCGGCGCTTCCAGGCGTCGACGGCCTGGCAGGCGGGCTCGTCGGTGGCAACTCCAACGGCGACTCCGCCGACTTGCTTGACATTTTCAATCTCGACGTAGCCATCTCCGAAGCAGAGAAACTGGTCGCCGCGGCATTCGGCGCTGGCGATGACACGCTGGATCAGGATCTTCTTGGAAAAACTCTTGTAATCGTCGAGGGCACCGTAGACGCCGCCATCGAAGTAACGGTCGACGTCGAGGAGGCGCGCTTCGTGGCGCAGGAACTCCTGATCGGTGCCGCTGGCGAGGTACAGCTTCAAGCCGCGCGCCCGCAGTGCTTCGAGAAAAGCGCGGGCGCCAGGGACGAGGTACTTCTCGGGAGAGGCGCCTTTGGCGAGGTCGTCGAGGCGGTGGCGGATTTTCCGGTGGAGGCGCCCCAGGTAGAGGCGCTTGTACTCAAGCGGATCGAGGGGCTTGCCGCCATAGCCGCGGACCTGATCGGCAAGCTCGATCATCTGGTAGATGGTCTGCTTCCCGGTAAGGCGGCCGACGCGGTCCTCGACGGCCGCACGGAGTTGTTCCACAGACTCGCCCTTATTCAGACCGGCGAGGATCTCCACCATCATGGGGATCATCACCTCCATCCAGCCGGATCGGATGAGGGAGATGGTACCGTCAAAATCAAATAGGCAGACCCGAGCGTTTCGGGCGGAAACACCCGAGTGGATCTGTTCGACCATCAGAGTATTAACACCATTGTAAGAGGGGAACCGATGTGCTGTCGGAGCCATCATATCCGATATTGGTCGCGGCAGCGACCGACGCCGTGGCTGCATGGCCGTCCACGGCGCGTTCAACGCCGCCAATGCGGGAACGGTCAGCCGCGCTTGTCACGAAATTGTCGTTGGTCGCTAATGTCGGAGGAAATGACCTTGGTGGCCGTGCCCGTGACGAACAAGCCCGGGACTATCATGCGTTCGTCGATGGTTTTCCTTCCGCCGCCGTTTTACTTGGCGGGCGAGAAGATCGCCACCATTCCGCCCGAGGGCGCCAGCTTCAGTTGCAGTGTGTCGGACGGGCGCACGGTCTTTTCGTTCTCGACCAGGCGCTCGGCGTTCTCGCCGGCGTCGGGGGCGTCCTCCCACAGCCTGACTTTCCAATCGCCCTTGCCGAGGAACTTCAGCGGCACTGGCAATTCCTTGCCGTTGCGGTCGGAGATCGCCGCCAGATACCAGCTCTTCCCGTTGCGCCGCACCTCGGCCACGTATTTGCCCACTTCGCCGGCCAGGCCGTGGGTCTCATCCCAGACGGTCGGCAGGCCCTTCAGAAAATCCATGCCGGGCAGATACTTGCCATCCTTATCCTTGTAGTTATTGTACGAATCGCAAGCGACGGGGAGCGGGCTCTCGATGAGGATGAACATCGCCAACTCGCTGGCGCGCGTGCCTTGCACCTGCGTGTTGACCTTCACATTCTTGAATTGCCACGGCTGCCGGTTGACGAACCCGCCCGGCGTGTAGTCGGCCGGTCCCGCCAGTAGGCGCGTGAAGGGGAGGGTGGCCTTGTGTTCGGGCGTTTCCTTGGCACTCCACTTGTTGTACTCGTTGCCCTGGATGCCCTCGCGCGAGATCTGGTTGGGCCAGGTGCGGTTCAGGCCGGTGGGCTTGAACGCGCCGTGGAAGTCGATCAGCAAGTGGTTCTCGGCCGCGGTCCTGGCGACATCTTCGTACCATTTGACCGCCCACTGGTCGTCGCGATCGATATAGTCTATTTTCAGCCCGGCAAGGCCCCATTTCGCATAGATGGGACAGTCTCGCTTGTAGACTGCGCTGTCGATGAAGTCGTTGAAATGGGACCAGAACCAGATGCGCACGCCCCTTTCCTTGCCATAGGCCACCAACTCGGGCAGAATCGATTTGTCGTCGACCTCCGTAAACTGATATGGCCAGTTCATGTCGGCGGCAAGCTGAATGTACTGTTTGAGCGTGGGGATGCTGTTTTCCCCCGTGGCCGACCACCACGGGTTCCAGGCCGCAATGCCCGGCTTGATCCAGGAGGTGTCGGCGAGCTGGCTCGGGGTGGCCAGGTTCAATACCAGGTCGCTCTGAATGAGTTTATAGGGCTGGCGGCCGATGATGAACGTCCGCCACGGAGAATTATGAGGAGTCTTGGCCACAACGAGGCCCTTTTGAACCTCGCCCGCCGGCGCCGGCGCCGTATTCACCGCCGCGCCATCCGCCGCCGACGGCGTGCGCGACGGCCATGGCTGCGCCGGAATCGGCGGAGCCAGTTGCACCTCCAATGTATTCCTGGCGCCGGCCTTGGTCGCCAGCCACATGCCGGACCAGTCGAGCAGGTCGGACTCGGTGATGGCGACATACGCCGCGGGCGTCTGCACCAGAAACGGCAGTCCGAACTTGAAATTCGGGTTCAGCCCGGAAAGCTTGTTGGGCAGGTAACGCCATTCCTGCGAGCCGATGAATCCGCCCTCCGGGCGGGCGGCGCCCTCCGGGTTGTTCCAGCCCGCCCAGACTTGCTCGTCGCCGGGGAACGTGAGCTCCGTGGCGTCGCGCGTGACGGTAAAAGAATCCATCCCGGGCTGCTTCGGAAGAACAATGCGGAAGGCTACGCCGTCGTCGTACGCCCGGGCGATCACGCCAAAAGCGCGATCGCCATCCTTCAGCGTCAGGGTCAATTCGTTGTAATGATCCCGCACGTTGCGGTTCTTGCCGAACTCGTTGACCCAATGATCGTCGGCCGATTTCCGGGTCTCGCTCAGCACCACGGGTTTCTCGCCCAGCTTCACATCGCCGGCCAGTTCCAAACCAAGGTGGGACCGCAGCAACACCGGCTTGCCGTCCACCGTGATGCTGTAGCCCAGCGGGGCGTCGGTGTGGATGGCGATGGCGATCTTTCCGTCGGGCGAACGAACTTCGCGCGCTGCCCCGGCCGCCGCGGCCGCTGAGCACGAGAACAAAATCGTCCCCATGAGAACACCAATATTCCAGCGAAAGCAACGGATGTTCACGACGTTCCTCCCAATTGTCGCTGCTCGAGCCGGATGGGCCGCGAAACGACGTCGGCGCCCCCCGCCTCACTTCGATCCGGTTCAACGAACCGGAACAAGCCTTATGGCGCTGCCGCCAGCCGGCGCCAGCTTCAACTTCAGCACCGTCTGGGCATTCACGCGGCGCCTTTCGACCACCGAATCCGTCGGCTGCGTTGCCGCTTGGGGCCCGTCGGAGTAGATCTCCGCATCGTAGGCTCCGCTCCCCAAAAAGCTCAGCGGCAGGTCGAGTTCCCGCGGGTCCCAATCGGTGATGCTGCCCACGAACCATTCGTTCCCGCGGCGCCGCGCGATGGTGATGTACTTCGGCGGCGCGCCGCTGAGAACGCGGGTCTCGTCCCAGCTCGTAGGGACCGCCTTGAGAAAATCGAGCTCCTTCTGCCCGTCGTAGGCGCCGGGGAAATCCGCGATCATCTGCAACTCGCTTTCGAAGACGACAAACAGCGCGGTCTGATGGGTGCGCGTGCTCATCACCATAGGCGCCGTGCGCGGTGCGAAGGTCTCCCGGGTCACGTTGGTGAGCCCGCCGGGTGTGTAGTCCATGGGCCCCGCCAGCATGCGGGTGAAGGCCAGCGTCACGTTGTGCTTGGGAGTGACTCGCGCGCTCCAACGGTTGTACTCGGCGCCCATCACGCCTTCGCGCGTCAACACATTGGGGTAGGTGCGCGCACTTCCGTCAGGCTTGACCGCGCCGTGGAAGTCGACCATGAGATGGTGTTCGGCCGCTTTCTTCGCGGCCGTCCGGTACCAGTTCATCATCCATTGGTCGGTGCGGTCCAGGAAGTCGATCTTCACGCCGGCGATGCCCCATTTTTCGAACTGTGCGAAGGCTTCGTCTATCTGGTCGTTGGTGTCCCGGAAGCGAATGATCAACCAGATGCGCACGTTCTTCGATCTGGCATACTCGACCAGCATAGGAATATCAATGGCCGGGCTGGACTTGGTGAGAACCTCGCGGCTGTCGCCCGTGCCGTACCCGACCTGACCGGCACGCGTAGGGACGTGCGCCGACCAGGGTCCGTCAATCAGCATGAACTCGAATTTGTTCCGCGCCGCGAAGTCGATGTAATACTTCGCGGTTTCGTTGTTCGTGCCGAGTTGGACGACGCCTTTAGCCTGGTTGCCGTTCCACCAGCCTATACACCATGCGGTTTTGCCAGGCTTGATCCAGGATGTGTCTCCGATGGCGCTGGGCGGATTCAAATTGACCACCATGTTCGATTCCACCAGCCGTCCGGGCCGATCCGCGATCATCAGCACGCGCCAGGACGA
>Ga0187884_10003772_pt1 | contig 11558 bp, 10 predicted proteins | sample June2016WEW_20_4_FD_132983 | JGI IMG/M metagenome (GOLD analysis project Ga0187884, IMG submission 132983) | Peatland microbial communities from SPRUCE experiment site at the Marcell Experimental Forest, Minnesota, USA - June2016WEW_20_40 | ecosystem: Environmental > Terrestrial > Soil >...
CCCTTTCAAGTGGGTGAAGACCGCGGACGAGATTCTGACGAAGATTGCCCGCTTCTGCGCTGACACCGTGGCTCGCCATGGCTAGTCGCTTATTACGCGAATTTAGGTTACGGCCGACTAGAACCCTTCTTAAGAACCCTTCTTAGCGTCCGGGCGGAGCCGGAAGCCTGTCCAGCGAAGATTAGGGGCGAGGTGTGGCGGTGTGGCGCGAAGCGGTTGTGCTGGCCAGCCGGTGCTGGTACACTGTGCCCGACTGATAGGTTAGCGCGCGAATCCCACCACGTTAGCTGCTTTTGGTGCACTTCCCGCTGACGGATTCAGGAGAACGGTGGCGGCACGCAGTGTGTCGTCGCCGGTGGCACGAGAGGTCGTGTCGAGGATGACAAAGAGCGGCCGCACAAGCGGCCTCGCAAGGAGTTCGCAGCATGGGGAAGAGACTATACGTCGGGAACCTCGGGTTCGACGTGACCGACAAGGATTTGGAGGAGCTGTTCGCGCAGGCAGGCACCTGTGAAACCGTGACCATCATCACCGACCGGTCCACGGGGCAATCGCGTGGCTTCGGCTTCGTGGAGATGGCGTCCAACGCCGACGCGCAAAAGGCGGTTCAGCAACTGGATGGTCACGAGTTCAAGGGCCGCGCCCTCAAGGTGAACGAAGCGCGCGAGCGCGAGGGCGGTGGCGGCGGCGGCGGTGGTGGCGGCCGGCGCGGCGGCGGCGGCGGCGGTGGCCGCGGCGGCTGGAATCGTCGCTAGAACGAGGGCCACTCGTCCACGGGGACGAGCGGAGCAAAAGCGGGCGCGGGGGGCCTTTCTCCCCGTAAGCCAATGAACGCTCGCTCCGAGCGCGGGGATCAGATCACTTCTTGATCCTTCAGTGTGGCGATTTGGTCCCAGCTGTACCCCAGCAGTTGGCTCAGGAGTTCCTCGGTATGCTGCCCGAACTGGGGCGCAGGCAGGCGCACCGCGCCCGGCGTCTCGCTCAAGCGCACCGGGATGCCGACCACCTGCGTCTTGCCGAATTGCGGGTGGTCGAAATCGAGGATGTAGTCGTTTGCCACCACCTGTGGATCGGCGGGGAGGTCATCGACGCTATTGACGATGGTGAAAATGAAATCGCCGCTGGCGCGCAGAATGCGCATCCACTCCGCGCGCGGTTTGGTGGCGAAGATCTCGTCGAGGATGTCGATAGCGGCGGCAGCGTTGGCGGCGCGGACGCGCAGGTTGCAGAAGCGTTCGTCTTGCGCCAGTTCGGCCCGGCCTAGGGCGCTGCAGAAATCAGCCCAGTAGCGATCCGGCTGCAACATACCGAGGCAAATCCATTTGTCGTCGCCACAGCGGTAGTGATTCCATAGCGGGTTGGCAGCGAACTTGCGCGGCACACGCGGAATCGCAAACCCCATCATCAGCCGTGCCGCAACGCTCAGCCCTTGCAGCATCAACATGCTGCCCAAGTGCGACGCATCAACCTCCTGGCCGACGCCGAAGCGCTCGCGGGCGACCACCGCGGCGAGCACGCCGTAGGCGAGCATGATCGCACCCATCTGATCGGCAATGCCGCCGGCGATCATGAGCGGCGGCATGTCGGGCTCGCCCGCCGCCAGCATGATGCCGGAACGCGCCAGGCCGAGCTGATCGAAGGACGGATCACCAGCTTCCGGTCCCTCCGGCCCGTAGCCGGTGGCGCTGGCGTAAATCAGCCGCGGGTTGTGCCGGCGCAGCGTGGCATAGTCGAGTCCGAGCCGTGCCGCCACGCCGAGGCGGAAGTTTTGCACGAAGACGTCGGACTTCGCTACCAGTTGATACACGATCTCACGTGCGGCAGGCTTCTTGAGGTCGAGCGTAAGACTCCGCTTGTTGCGGTTGTTGGCCTCGAAGTAGAAGTTCGGCCGGTCCTTCAGGTCGACACCGCTGATCTTGATCATGCCGCGGCCGGGATCGCCGCGCTCGCGCTCCTCGATCTTGATCACCTCCGCACCTAGATCCCCGAGCATGGCAGAGCACACGGGGCCTTGCTGCCAGATGGTCCAATCGATCACCCGCATCCCTTCGAGCGGCATGGGCATCACGGAATTCCTCCTTGCGCGTGACACTTTAGGGCGCCAGACGAGCCGAAGACAAGAGCGGAATGAGTCGCCTCCCTTTCCCGGAGCACCGTTTGCCGGCCCATAGGTTCAGCGCTGCAACGCGGCGTCAGCCGGTGCGGATCAACCGGATTAGGACTTCCTGCGACACCGTTGCAAGGTGCCGGCCGCTGCGGTCGAAGATGGATCCGACGGACAGGCCCCGCGTGCCCACGACCCCGCGACAGGTGAAGTCGTGCAGGTGCCACTCGTACGCCCGCATCGGATGGTGAAACCAGATCGCATGATCGAGGCTGGCGCTCCAGAACCTGCGCTCCGCAGCGTCGCGCGGCGGCCGATTCGGGTGGCGGGCGACCACGGCGTCGGTCGGCAGATCGTCGGAAAGGTAGGCCAACGCACAGGCGTTCAGGAGCGGATCATCGCCGATGTCTTCAGCGAGTCGCATCCAAGCGCCGACGCGACCCGGCGCGATGTCCTCGCTCAGGAGGCACCGCTCGATGAGTGGGCTCCACGTATTGCGGCCGAGTTCGTCAGGCGTCAGCACGTCCGGCATGTGCTCCGTCTGCGCCTCTGGACCCTCCTCGGGGAGGTGGAACGACGATGACATGTTGAGGATGGCACCGACGGACTGGCGTGCGACGACGCGTCGCGTGAGAAAGCTGCGGCCGTTACGGAGGCGGTCGACCTCGAGCCGGATCGGCTCCGCGGCATCGCCGCGACGGATGAAGTACGCGTGTAGCGAATGCACCTGGTAGGTCGGATCGACGGTTAGCGAGGCGGCGCGCAGCGCCTGTGCAACGATCTGTCCCCCGTAGAGTCCGCCCCACGGATAGCTTGGGCCCGTGGCCACGAACGTGTCTGGCCCGTGCGGCTCGAGCGCCATCATGCCCTGGAAGTCCAGGCCGCTCATCTTCGGCTCTCGTTTACGAGTTGTGGTGACGGCAACGGCTCGGCCACGCAGGGAGCAGCGGCCGACGGGAGTGGGGACAGGACGGTAACGTTCACGATTCGCATGGCGCAGATCGTAGCAAGCGCCGCCGTAACGGCAAGCCTGCTTAGAAGATGCGACCCCTGGGCTGCGTGTTCCGGTCTGCCATCAGCGAGCGTCACGCGAACGCAACCACACCTTCACCGCACCGTCGGCGCCGGTGGCGTCGGGAAGACGTTCGAAACGCTCAACCAACCCTGCTCCGTCCGCTTCGAGCCACTGAGGGATCACCTCGCGCAAAACCCCGCGCCCACCTGGGCTGCGGTGCCCCTTTCCATACACGACCCGCACAACCGGCTCGCCGCTCGTCCGCGCTTCCCTCAGAAAGCGCTCGGTTTCGGCAAGCGCGTCTGGCACGCCGAGGCCGTGGAGATCCAAGGTCGGCGTGATGCCGAGAAGCTCGCGAAGAATCCGGCGGAGAGCAGCGAATCGCATATCGTCTATCGCGGATATGCATCAGCAGACAAGCGGTCACCGAGCCCTGCCTGGAGGTGTTTATTGCGAACGGATGAAAAGCCGCTACACGCCGAGGATACGTACGCTCGGGCGTTCGCGCAGCCGCGCGATCCATGCCGCGACGTTTTCCAAGCGCGGATCCAACTCGATCCCGAGTTGTTCGAGCGCGAGCACCCGGGGCACGAAGGCGACATCCGCAAGGGAAAAATCTCCGACCAAGAATTCCTTGCCCGCGAGCACCGCTTCCAGCCGTCCTATCACACGGGTGACCTCACCCTGGTACTTCCGGACCCGCTCGGTGGATTGCTCACCCTCAGGCTTATGGAGTTCGGCCAGAATCATCCCAGCCGGCGGAGTGAACGAATTGTCAGCAAAATCTTCCAGCAAGCGCACCCGCGCCCGCCCGGCCGAGTCCTCAGGCATCATCATAGGGTTGGGATACTCTTCGTCCAAGTATTCATTGATGATGGTGGAGTCGTAGACCACGGTATCTTCGTCGACGAGCACCGGCACTTTGCCGTACGGGTTCAGCTTCAAAAACTCAGGTGATTTCTGCTCCCCTTTGTGCAAGTCCACATGAACGCGCTCGTATTCCAGGTCCTTTTCTGCCAAAACCACGCGCACTTTCTGACAGAAGGGGCAATCCGGATAGTCGTACAGTCTGATCATAGTGCCTTCCCCTTTTGGCCTTTAAGAACCCTCACAATGGCACGGTTCACCATCGCAGAAAACGGCGAGCGTGTCCACCGACGGGATCGTCTTTTGTTCGTTGACGGCTGCAGGTTGGGGGCTCGCAAGCGCCGCGAACGGATCAGGCAACGTGTTGCCAGGCGTGATAGGAGCTGCGCACCAAGGGGCCCGATTCCACATAGCGGAAGCCGAGGCGCAAGGCCTCTTGTCGGAGCGCGGCGAACTCGCTCGGAGCCAGATAACGGTCGACCGGCAGCTGTGAGCCCGAGGGGCGGAGATACTGTCCGAGGGTGAGGATGTTGCATCCGGTTGCGGCGATATCGGCGAAGACCGCGAGCAACTCGTCGCCTTCTTCGCCCAACCCCAGCATCAGGCCGGTCTTGGTGAGCAACTCGGGCCGGTACCGTTTCGCGTGACGCAAGAGCTCAAGGGAGCGCTCGTACTTAGACCCGGGCCGCACGCACTTGTACAGACGTGGTACGGTTTCCGTGTTGTGGTTGAGAACATCGATCGGCGCCGCAGCGACGGTCTCGACGGCGACCGGATCGCCCTTGAAGTCGGGGATGAGCACCTCGACCGCGCACTCGGGCACCCGCCGTTTTATGGCCTCCGCCGTGCGCGCAAAATGCCCCGCACCCCCGTCGGGCAAATCGTCTCGATCAACCGAGGTCACCACCACGTGACGCAAGCCGAGGCGGGCCACTGCTTCCGCCACCCGCAGCGGTTCGTACGGGTCCACCGCTTCCGGCCGGCCGTGCGCCACGGCACAAAAGGCGCAATTGCGCGTGCATACTTCGCCCAGCAACATGAAGGTCGCCGTCCGCTGGCCCCAACATTCACCGACGTTGGGGCAGTGGGCTTCCTCACACACTGTGTGTAGGTGCAAATCACGCACAAGTCGTTTGGTTTCGAAAAACGCCCCGCTCTGAGGCGCCTTCACTTTGATCCATTCCGGATGCCGGCGCGCGACGGTCATGCTCGGCACTCCAGGACCGACAGCGGCCGGGCATAACCGAACACGGAGCAGAATTCGTGCACAAAGGCGTTGCGAACCTCCCCCATCGGCGGCGTGAACCCCAGCTCGATTACCATCGAGGTCATGCGCACGTCGGGCATACGGCATGGGACGATACGAGCGAAGAAGCTCAGATCGGTCGACACGTTCAAGGCGACGCCGTGAAAGGTCGTCCAGCGACGCACGCCGACGCCGATCGAGGCGATCTTGGCCGTGCCGACCCAGACGCCGGTGAGGCCCTCACGGCGCCCGGCAGCGGCGCCGAAACCGCGGCACACACGAATCAGCACTTCCTCGAGTGCACGCACATATCGATGCACATCGCGCCCGCCGCGCCCCAACGTCAGCAGCGGATAAGCCACCAACTGCCCCGGCCCATGGAAGGTCACGCCGCCGCCGCGGCTGACGCGGAACGACGGAACGCCGAGGCCATGGTCGGCGCCGAGGAGGTCCGCACCATCGGCGCCGCGTCCCAATGTATAGACCGGCTCGTGTTCGAGCAGCAGCAGATAGTCGTCGGCGTCGCCGGCGATCTTGCGCGCCAGGATCTCCTCCTGCAGCGCCAGCGCCGTGGTGTAGGCACACCTGCCCAGCTCGCGTACGACCAATCGCATTACCTATCAGGCTAGTCCAAGGGGGCCGCGATCGCAATGTGAGCCAGGCCGCACCGTGCTCACGCGTCGAAACCGCGTCTGCACCCGACGTCGGTACCTGGCTGCGTCCGGTTCGGCACCCACACTCGGAAGATGGAGCCGCGGCCCAATTCGCTGTCTACCGAAATGACGCCGCCCAGCATGTCGAGTAGCCGGCGGACAATGTAGAGTCCCAACCCCACACCGCCTTGGCGGCGCTTCTTGGAGCCGTCGACCTGAAAAAACGGCTCAAAGATGATCGGCACCGCCTCCGGCGCAATACCGATGCCGGTATCGGCGATGCAGAATTCCAAGCCATCGTCGCGGCGGTAGACGTCAACCAGGACGCTGCCCTGCTCGGTGAACTTCAACGCGTTCACCACCAGATTCTTCAGCACCACCTTCAGCTTCAAGGGGTCGGTGCGCAGCGGCGGCAGCGAGGGCGACACGTGCCAAACCAAACTGAACCCGGGCTTCTCCTGCAACGGACGCGTCTCCACGTCGATTTCGTGGATTAGATCCTGTACCTGCATCTCAAGCACCTGCAGCGTCATCTGTCCCGCTTCCAGGCGGCTGAGATCCAGTATGTCGTTGATCAGCCCGAGCAGTTCGCGCGCGCTCTTCTCCATCCGGCCCAACGTGTCACCCTGTTCCGGGGTGAGAGCGCCGAAGGAATGCTCCAAGAGCAGATCAATATAGCCCAGGACGATGTTCAGGGGCGTGCGCAGCTCGTGCGACATGGTGGCAACGAACTCCGAGCTCAGCTTGCGGGCGCGCTCCAGCTCCTCGGCTAGGCGGGCCGCCTCCAGCGCCAATGACGCCAGCTGTCCGACACCGCGGGCAATTCTCACTTGCGGCGCCGTAAAGGATTCACGCCGGCCGCGATAGCCGGCAGATTGAAAGCCGATCATCTCGTCGCCACGTTGCAAGGCCACGTGAATGCTCATCGAAACACCGTAGCCGGCGGCTAGACGTGCCGCAGGGTCCGGTCCCAACAATGGAGCACTCACCTGCACCAGCCCTTCGCGCTCGAGCTGGTCGAAAAACGCGCCCATGGAATCCCGCGACAGCTTCACCCCCTGCGCGGCTTCCCGCTCTTCCGCCGTGGCGCCGTAGCACGCCGCCAGCACGTACGCCTTGCCCTCGGCATCCCAGAGCATGGTGGTACTGCAGTCGCAGCTCAGCACTTCGATAGTCAGCTGGCACAAACGCTCCACAAGCGATGGCGTATTCAACGACGGGATCAGTTCGCGGGCGACCTTGGCGAGGGCGGTATCAACCTGCGCTTGCTCCTGCCGCGCGCTCCAGATGCGCTGCTGGTGCTGCCGCTCCGCCAGCACCGCCATACCAGCAAGCTTGGCCATTCCTAGCAGCAGCCGCGCCGTGACCGCACTGAAGGCATCCGGAGTGTCGGGGTATTCTGCGGTGAGGACACCTAACGCCTGCTGCCCCTCGTCCAACAGTGGCGCCACGGCCAGCGACTGAACGCCGATAGAGGCCGCGGGCGCGTCGAACAGCCGCGAGTCTTGCGGCTTCGCGACCACGCAGTCCCGGGTCCGTACGGCTTCAGCGATGAGCCGGTCTTGCGCGGGCACTTTGTGCTCACGCATGGGCGCATCCGGCATCTCGCCGAAGGTGTAGCGCAGTTCGTAACACTCTCCCGCCAACAGAAAAATGCGGCTGCGGCAACACCCTGTGACCTCGGTGGCCGCGCGGCAGAGGCCGGTGAGACGCACGGCCAGCTCGGCGCCTGAGCTGAGATGCTGCGCAAGGCCCAGCAGTACGTCGGCAAGTTTGGCCTCGTCAAGCGCCATGGTTTGCTCTCCTCGCCCGTGCCGGAACGTGTCGCCAGCCTCCGTCGCACTCAACCGGGCACCTCACCGCCGCGCGCTGCAACATCGGATCACAATCTAACCCAGAAAGCCGCCGGAAGACAAAGAGGAAACGGCAGAGGGCGGTACTGGTCTTGCCGGCGAAGGCACATGCTGGTAGCTGCTCATGAATGCCTACCGCTGCATCGATGATTCACGAGCCTATGTCGCTCGGTGCGCTGGCGGCAGGTGTGCTCTCGGGCACAGCGATCAGCCGCGCGCAAGCGTTAGCCATCCTCAACGTGCCGGATGAGGATCTGCCTGAGCTACTGCACGCGGCCTTTCGTGTGCGCGAGCGTTACTGGGGGCGGCGTGTTAAGATCTGCTTGCTGCGCAACGCGCGCAGCGGCTTGTGCGCCGAGGATTGTCACTACTGCTCGCAGTCGGTCACCTCGGATGCGGCCATCGCGCGCTACCGGCTCGACTCGGTGTCGGAGCTGCTGGCGGGGGCGCGGCGAGCGGTGGCGTCCGGCGCCCGCCGTTACTGCATGGCTACCAGCGGTCGTGGCCCGAGCGCAGCCGATGTCGCCCGCTTCAGGGCGGCAGCCCGCGCCATCAAGGCGGAGTACCCCGACCTGGAACTGTGCGTTTCGCTCGGGCTCATGGGCGAGGAAACCGCCCGCCAACTCAAAGCCGCTGGGATCGCCTGGGTGAATCACAATCTGAACACCAGCCGCCGCTTCTACCCGGAGATCTGCACGACGCACAGCTACGAAGACCGGATCGCCACGGTGCGTGCGGTGCGTCGCGCCGGCCTGGCTACCTGCTGCGGCGGTATCCTCGGCATGGGTGAGACACAGGAAGATGTGATTGATCTCGCCTTCGCACTCCGCGGCCTGATGGTCGACGCTCTTCCCGTCAATTTTCTACACTCGATCAATGGAACCCCACTCGCGCAGCGACGTCGACTGCCGCCCGCCTCCTGCTTACGGGCGCTCTGTCTGTTCCGCTTCACCAATCCGGAAACCGAAATCCGCGTCGCCGGCGGGCGCGAGGTCACTCTCGGCTGGTTCCAGTCGTTGGCGCTGTATCCGGCCAACTCGATCTTTGTCGAAGGATATCTCACGACGCCTGGTCAAGCCGCCGCGGCAGCGCGGCGCATGGTGATCGATATGGGTTTCGAGGTAGAGAGCCTGACGGAGGAATAGGGCGTGCAAGCGTGGAGCGTGGAGCGTGAGGGCGTTCTTGCAGCGACGGCTGACACCCGGCTTGGCTGCACGCGGCGGCAAGTATTGCGAGCCGGCGCGGCAATGGCCGCGACGGCGGTCACCGGGACGTCCCCCGCGATCGGCGCCGCCGCAGCGGGCGAGCCGATCGAACCGTTGCCGTCGCGGCCGCCGGCGCGCGTCGCCGTGGTCGGTGTACCGCACGCAGGCCCGTTTGGCACACTCGCGCGTGCGATCCGCGAGGCCGCGCTGGCGGCCACGGACTTCTCCTGGCTGGGGCCGGGCCAGCGTGTCCTCCTGAAAGTCGTGTGCAACTCGCCCAACCCGTACCCGGCCGTCACGCATGCCGTGGCGGTCACGGTGATGGCGAACTTGCTGCGTGAGCGCGGCGCCACTGTGTACGTTGGTGACCAATCCGGGGTGCAATTCGTCCATCACACGCGCCAGCAGCAACGCGGGTCCACTCGCGCGTGCATGCGCAGCGCGGGTCTGGAACGGGCAGCGGTGGCGGGAAATGCAAGCGTCGTGTGCTTCGAAGAGGCCGGTTACGACGGGTACTTCAGCGCCGAGCCGCCGGCCGGGACTCACTTCAAGCACGAGATCTTCCTGCCCACGCGCGTACGCGAGGTCGATCACATCATCTATCTGCCGCGCGTGAGCAAACACGTGATCGCCGGATCGACCCTGGGGTTGAAGGCCGCGGTGGGATGGCTGCGGGAGGACAGCCGGCTCGAGCTCCACCGCCTTGCGGCGAGCTTCTTGGAGAAGTGCGCCGACATAAACGGCTGCCGCGAGATCCGCGAGCGCCTGCGGCTGGTGCTCTCCGTCGGCACGCAGGTGCAGACGTCATTCGGTCCCGACAGCGGCCACGTGGCCACACCCGACGTCGGGCTGGTCATTGCTTCAGAAAATCTGATCGACCACGACCTCGCCGCCTGCGCTTACCTGCTCGAGGCCAGCGAGCGGTCGACGCCTTGGCGGGCACGCGTGTTCGACCCGTATCCGCTCCTCTCCAGCTTGTTCAATCGCATTATGGTCTCGTACATCTGGGGCACGGCCAATTTCGTCGAGGTGCAGTCCTACGATCCACCGCGGTTGCAGTCGCCGTGGTCATGCCGGGTGCTGCGCCGCGGCTGCGAGATCTTCGGCCGGCCGCAGCGGTTGGCGGTCGAGAACGTGAACGGCTCGGTACCGCAGCCGCTGTTGGACGCGATCGTGAAGCGGGCCGCATTTCCGGCATAGGCTTTGCGGGACTCTCGTTGAGCTTCCGAGGCGTCTGCTCAGAAAACGGCGGGTGCACCCATCGTCATGGCCACCGCCCTGCGCCAGATCCTGCCGTGCGTTGTACAGATTGATCCAGCACCCGGCGCGGTAGGTCGATGTCTGGCCGCCATGGCGACACTCGGCGCCGTCTCAGAGTCGACCCGGCGGAACCAGAGTTTCGGTCATACTCTCGTGCACCCTAACGGGAGGGTGAGAGGCGCGGTCCGCCGCGTCCTTCTCGACCCGTTGGTTAGAGGTTCCCGTTATGAAAGAAGATAGGCCACAAGATGATTCCGCGGCATGGCTTATGTTGGTAGTTACTGGCACTCTTCATCAGCAATGTAATGTTATTTACCTAAGCGGCGCCAAGCCAAAATCAGTCCGCCAACCGCAAGCAAAGTGGCAATCACCCATTTCCATTCTCTTGCGCAAAAGGACGCGATAATTACCCAAACCCTAGCCAAGCAAGGGCGCTCAAAGTGTTCATCGGGGGAGCTGACTTGCCCCGGTCCGGGGAAGAGACTATCGAGAGTAGAGTCAACCCATCGCCCGCGCCACCAATCCCTGATTCGCCTCAACATTGTGATACCTCTAACGTCCGCGCTAACCGGCGCGCGGTTAGCCGTGCCTCAGAATAGATACAGGTCAGGGGATTCGTATGCAAGATCACTCTTCAGCAGCGTGCGTACGAAATAGGCCAGCACCGCACTCTTTTTGGCATCGGTCCACGTATCAAAATAGTCTGGTGACAAAACAAAATTCTCGCAGCTGTCCAAAATGAGACGAGAGAGTTCGTATCGCTGATGCGGACCATGTGACCCAAGGATTCGGTCGAGAAACGCACGGGCTTGGGATGCATCAGACCGAAGGTAGGAGAACAAGACTACGGTTTTCGGCCCGACCGGCAGGACATTGAGGTGGATGCGAAGAACGTCGTCTCTCACATGAATATGATCCACGGAGAAAAGTGCGCAAGCGGCAACGGTGGCTCGTTCAACGTCAAGAACGATGACGTCGTGGGTTATCAGTCCGAAATCTCTCTCAGCATGCGCGGCATCCAGGAGAGACTTGTAGTTGAAGGTCTCCCAAGAAACCATCATGCGGTCGACTGCAAATAGGCCCGCCGGACTCGGAGAGTCCTTCGGATCGAGCCCGCGCTCGACACGCTCGAGATAAGAACCTTGGACCTTTGCGGCACCTTCCATCGCGGCGTGCAATCCACGGTAAGCGGCACGATACGCAAGCAGGAAGAGGTGCTCTGAGTCCCCGAGGTTTATTGAGAGTTGCAAAAGTAATAGAAAGCTAGGACAAAAAAAGAGATGGCAGCTCTGAAGCAATAATGAAGCTCCGGAGCAGGGGTGGCGTGTGGCGGAGGCGGCGCAGTTCGTGGATGA
>Ga0187884_10003773_pt1 | contig 11557 bp, 15 predicted proteins | sample June2016WEW_20_4_FD_132983 | JGI IMG/M metagenome (GOLD analysis project Ga0187884, IMG submission 132983) | Peatland microbial communities from SPRUCE experiment site at the Marcell Experimental Forest, Minnesota, USA - June2016WEW_20_40 | ecosystem: Environmental > Terrestrial > Soil >...
AAAAGTCGATCTTTGAATCCGGACGGGCGGCGAGTTGCTTTAGTTCCCGGCGCTGCTTGTCACTGACGGGAGTGGTAAAGAGCGCGCTCGCGGGGACTCGCCTTTCTTGCCGAGATGATACGGATTTCGTCTTCGCCATGTTTTTCCTCGCTTGTGTGGACTACGAGTACGAGTGCGATACCACCGGCGTTGCCGACTGCATGCCAGCGCTCCTCTCCGTCAACAACACGGTCCGGGTACGACACAACATTTGGATCTTCAAAGATCCGCGCCGCCGTCTCAAAGGAAACCCCATGTTTCCTGCGGTTAATGCGATCCTTGTTCTCGTCCCACACGAAAACCATTTGTATATACACAATTGTAGCACTTTACGGGCGGCTCCCGCAGCAGGACGCGCGGCCCGAGGTCACATCCCGGCAAGCCCGCATTCCTGCCGGGACCTAAAGCGGCAGTCGACGTGAGCGATAATGAGGCGTCAATCGGCGTAACACTTGCGTCCGTGTTAACGAAATAGCGGGGCTCAGGCCCGCCAAGCGGCCCTCGTGACGTTCACCGCCTGCACTGCAGCCGGTAACGAATGTGTCCGGCCTCCGCTACCGCTCCCGGTCCGCACGAATCAGGGGCACACTGTCATCGAGTGGCGGCAGCGAGGCGGCGAACCGGTCCAATTCTTTCCGCAAATTACCCAATTGCCGGCGCCGCTCGGCTTCGGCGGCCTCGGTCTCCAGCGCCTGGATGATCTCGGCATTCAGACTCCGTCTTTTCCTCTTCGCCTCTCGTTTCATCACCCGATAAATCGAGTCCGGAATATTCTTGACGGTGATGTTCATGGAACCATTTTGGAAACGCCAACCCCCTCTGCGCAATCCGATACGGAGAGCTCCGGCCTATGGAATGGCGGACTTTGGCGGCCGCTGATAAGATTGATCATGTCCACGCTACTGGAGAAGGCTCTGGAGAAGGTCGTCGCTCTGCCTCCGGATGAGCAGGACGCGATCGCATCCCAGATTCTGGCGCCGCTGGCCGACGAGGCCGCGTGGAAAAGGCGTTTTGTTGAGAAACGCGATGTGATCCGCCGCATGGCGCGGGAGGCCCTTGAGGAGGACGAGAGGGGCGATAGTTGCCGACCTACCCCTTAGCCGCCAGCTTCTGCGGCTCACCCAGCAACGCCGCCACTTCCGCATACAATCGCTCGTTGAGGGCTTCCCGGTCGGAGATTTTCATGCCCGCGGTGGGAATCGGGTTGCCGATGCGCAGCACCGCGCGGCCGCTGCGCAGGTGAATCGAGCCCATGGGCAGCAGCTCGCGCATCCCGATCAAGGCCATGGGAACAACCGGCACGCCGGCCTTGATGGCGATATATGCGGCGCCTTCCTTGAATGCGCGCAAGCCCTTGGGGTTGCGTCCGCCTTCGGGGAACAGAAGCAGGGAGACGCCGCGCTCGGCCACAATGCGAGCGCCCTCGCTCATGGTCTTCAGCGAGGCGCGGGCGCTGGAGCGGTCCACCTGCAAGTGGCCGGCCTGCCGCAGATGAGTCCCGAGAAACGGAATCCGGTACAAGCCCTTCTTGGCGAAGAAGCGGAACTGATAAGGCAGGAGGGTCAGCAGCGCGGGAATATCCATGTAGCTGGAATGATTGGACACGAATACGTAGTTTGCATGGGCATCCAGCCTTTCCAAGCCTTCCGCGCGCACGTGGATGAAACTGACGGCCAACAGGATCCGGCCCCACACACGCGCCAGTGCGTGCTGCGTTCGGCCGCTGGGGTCGAACCAGCCGGCTACGATCGAGCAAGTGCCCAGGACGACGGTGGCCAGCACGACGAGCGGTATCGAAAACAGCGAGGATCGCAGCAAACTCATGGCTTGCCCCCGATGATAGCGCGCGCTTCCGCCACCAGGAAAAGCGAGCCGGTGACAAAGACCACGTCCTCGCCGGGCGCGCCGGCCACCATGGCGAGCGCCTCCGGGAGGGTCGCGGCGATGCGGAGATTGGGATGGGCGGCGACGCGCCGAAACGCGTCCGGAGAAAGCGCGCGCGCCTGGGCCGGGGCCGTGCCGATGACTTCGGCGGCGAGCGGGAACAGGATGCCGCTGATTTCGGCGATGGCTTTATCGCGCATGGCGCCGAAAATCAGGCGGACGCGGCGCTGGGAATAGAAACGTTCGATGTGGGCGGCAAGGGCGCGCGCTCCGGCGGGGTTGTGGGCGCCGTCGAGAATAATTTCCGGATGAGTCGAGACGCGCTCCAGCCGTCCGGGCCAGACGGTGGCTGCGATGCCGGTCTCGATGGCGTGACTGGGAAGGCCCAGGCGCGCCAGGGCGACGGCGGCGGTAACGGCATTTTCGACTTGATGGGCGCCGGCCAACGGGCACGCGAGGCGCAACTCGCGCCGGCCGGTGAGACGGAAGCGGCTGTGCCAGGCGTCGATTTCGAGCTCGCTCACCGCCCAATCTTCGACGCGATCGACCGGAATCGCCAACTCCGCGGCGCGGCGCGCGAGCACGGCGGCCGGTTCCGGGCGCTGGCGCGCGAAAACCGCGGGGACGCCCGATTTCAGAATGCCGGCCTTCTCGCCGGCGATGGACTCCAGGCTCTTGCCGAGAAAGGCTTCATGGTCGAAATCCACCGGGGTGATGACGCACAGTTCCGGAGCGATCACATTGGTCGCGTCGAGGCGCCCACCGAGACCCGTTTCGAGCACCGCCATGTCCATGCGTTCCTCGGCGAACAGCACCAGCGCCATGGCGGTGACGGTTTCGAAATAGGTGGTGTGAAGATCGATGGAGCCCGCTGCCAGCAGATCTTCCACGGCGCGGTGCACGCCATCGAACGCCTCGGCAAAGCGCGCGGAAGAAACCGGCTCGCCGCTGAAGCGGATTCGCTCGGTGGGTTCGGCCAGGTGCGGGGAAGTGAAAAGACCGGTGCGGAGCCCGGCGGCGCGCAACCCCGATTCGATCATGGCGCAGGTGGACCCTTTGCCGTTGGTCCCGGCCACGTGCACGAAGCGCAGGCGATCCTGCGGGCGGCCCAGGGCGTCGAGAACGGCGCGGATGCGCTCGAGCCCCAGCTTGGCGGTTTGAATTTCGTTGCCGAGCGCGTAGAGGAACTGGACCGAGTCGGGGTAATTCACCGCATGAACTCAGGCCGCGAGGAAGCGCAGGGCTTGGGAGACGTAGGCTTTCATCTCCAGCCGCGGCACAATCGCATCCAGCATGCCGTGCTGCAAAAGGAATTCGCTGCGCTGGAATCCTTCGGGCAGTTTCTGGCGGATGGTTTGCTCGATGACGCGCGGGCCGGCAAAACCGATCAAAGCTCCGGGTTCGGCGATGTTGAGGTCGCCAAGCATGGCATAACTGGCGGTGACGCCGCCGGTGGTGGGATCGGTGAGGATGCTGATGAAAGGCACGCGGGCTTCATCCAGGCGCATGAGGGCCGAGGAAATCTTGGCCATCTGCATGAGACTGACAGCGCCTTCCTGCATGCGGGCGCCACCGGAAGCGGACACGATGACCAGCGGCCGGCGGCTTTCGAGACACCGTTCAATGGAGCGCGCAATTTTTTCGCCCACCACGGCGCCCAGGCTGCCGCCGATGAAACGGGGATCGTGGACGCAGATTTCGACCGGGCGTCCGTCGATCTTGCCTTCCGCCGCAATCACCGCGTCCGAGAGACCGGTTTCCGCCCGCGCCGCCTTCAAACGCTCGGTGTAAGGTTTACTGTCGACAAAACCGAGAGGGTCGGAGGATATCATGCCGCGATCATATTCGGTGTATTCGCCGCCGTCGAGCAGCAGGCGCAGACGGGTGGGAGCGTCGATACGAAAGTGATTGCCGCATTTCGGACAGATGTTCCAGTTGGTCTCGAGCTCCTTCTTCCAGATAATCTGCCGGCATTTGTCGCACTTCTGCCACAGGCCTTCGGTCTTGACCTTGCGCTCGCCGCCTTCCGGCACTGCAAGCTTTTCTTGTTCCGGTCTGTCGCGCCTGAACCAGGACATGCAAATCTACGTTAGCGCGGGTAGGGATGACCCCGCAAGGTGGCGAAGGCGCGATAGATCTGCTCGGCGAGCATGGCGCGGGCAAGCTCATGCGGGAAGGTCATGGGCGAAAGGGAAAGCAGCAGGTCGGCGCGCGCAGCCCAGCCGGGCGGCAAACCGTCGTGGCCACCGATCAGAAACACCAGATCGCGGCCCTCCATTTCCGCCCGCCCGAGAAATTGGGCGAAAGCGGCCGAATCCATCGGCTTTCCGGCGGGGTCGAGAAAGATCTTGCGGGCGGAAGGGTGTTTGCTGAACAGGTCGGCGTGATCGGGCCGGATTTCGCGCATTTCGCAGGGCGCGTAGCGGCCGGCCCGCTGGCAGAAATCGGCTGCCACGGAATTGGTATGCGGGTCTTTAGGCTTGCCAATGAAGTACAGATAAAGCTTCACGCGGCTGGGATCTCGACCGCTTTGGCGCCGCGCCAAAGCCGCTCCAAGTCGTAATACTCGCGCGATTTGGGAGAAAAGATGTGCACGATCATGTCGCCGTAATCGGCCAGCACCCATTCGGCCTGCTGAAAGCCTTCCAAACTGAATGGTAATTCACGCGCCTGGCGTTTGATGGCAAGGCCGATTTCCTCCGCAATCGCCTGGATCTGGCGCTGGTTGGCGCCGGTGCAGATCACGAAATAGTCGGTGAACGAGGTAATCCCGGTCAAATCCAGGACCTTAATGTCGGTCGCTTTCTTGGATTCCGCCGCGCGGACTGCGATAAGCCAGGTGGGAATGCCGCTTACTTCCGATGCGCCTTGGTTCGGTTCGATTTCGTCCGAATCGGTTGGTCTAGGGTGCGTTTGAGTCAGAACACGCTCCTATGGGTTATGTTACTACAGGCGCGGAGCGGCTACCGGGCGGATGTTCCCGCCGCCGCCACAACATAAACGTATTCCAGAACAACACGGCCGGAGTTGGAGATATTGTGGCGGGTCGAAGGAGAAATATATATCAATCGCGGCGCCGCAAAATCGAGCTTGGGCTGTCCTTCCGCCAGAGCTTTGCCCTCACCACGAAGAATGACGAGCGATTCCTCATTTGCTCCCGTCGAGTGCCATCCAACCGACTCGCCCGGCTTCAGCCGCACAAAGCCGCTCCGCATCCCCGCGGTCTGAGGCTTCCCTTTCAACAGCGGGCAATCGCCGCCGGGACACTCGAACGTCAATGCCAGCGGCCGGGGCGGCGGAGCCTGAGCCGTGGTAGGCGCTAGCTACGCTAGGCTTTAGTTGAACCGTGGCCATTCCTCTTTTCGAGGAACGGAGCCGCTGCGGATGGGGCGAACCCAGTCACGGTCGATTTCGACGGCAACCGACCGCTGAAGTATGTGAATCGAGACGACGAGGCGAAAGATCTTATCCACCCGCAAGGCGATACCTTCAATGCCGGCAAGAGGGCCGTATTCAATTAAGACGCGGGAACCGAACGTAAGATTGGGCCAAGGGCGCGAGGGGAGACCGGAGCGAACTATGGACTGGACGGCGGCGATCTCGTCATCGGAGACGGGAAGGGGCGTCTTGCCCGCGCCCAGGATAGCGACGACACCGGGGGTGGTCAGGACGGGAAGTAAGCGGTCGCGAAGGTCGAGCCGGCAAAAGACGTATCCCGGAAAAAGGGGAAGGTCGAGTTCCTTGATGCGATCAGACCAGCGACGCTTGGAACGGTAGAGAGGTAGGAATTCCTGATAGCCCTTGCCGCGCAAGCCGGCGGAGACCACATTCTCAAACTTGGAGTGGGTGTGGATGGCGTACCAGCAGCGGTTGTCGCTCGGTAGGACGGGAGGAGAAGGAGCGGGTTCCAGATTAGAGGCGAGACGATCCCAGGTTGAGGGCACGAGATTTCCTCCGAGCAGTTGCGTGGGTTGAGCTGCTAGTGGGCGGCCAAGCTTCCGCGCCTAAACTCTCATCTACCGGATAATCCTTAGTACCGCCACTTCCTCCACTAGAACTAATTCTTGCGATCCAAAGTGACAGAATACGGGTTAAGATGGCGGGCGTCAACCAGATTCTATGGCGGAAGGGCTAGGGACGCGGCGGAATGGGTACTAAGTGGCTATTAAATGATTGCTTTACATTGTAATACGGCGAAGTACGCAGCGCCAAAAGAATTTCAAGGCTAGCGGATAAATCGGTTCCGGCCGGCATGGGGATCACGCCATGCGTGGCGGCGGGACAGCAGGGGATCGAGGCGTCTTTTCGCGGCCGGCCATGGCGAGCATGGCTACCAGGAGGAAGAACCAGGAACCTAAGGCGGGCCGCGAGAACGGGTAATCCACGGTGGCATGGAGGAATACGGCGATAACGCCGATGCCCCACACGGTACGGAAGGCGGGCCGCAGGCACCAGACGAACAGAGACAGGAGGACCAAGCCGAATGGAATACCGCCGTCGGCGGTCCACTGGAGCCAATCGCAGTGCGCGCGGTTGGCGAAGACGCCGTAATCGAGGATGGCGTAGCGGGGATAGACAGTAGTCCAGGTTCCGAGGCCGGTGCCGAACCAGGGGTGGGCGGAGATCATGTGCAGGGACGAGATGGCGAACTGGCGGCGCATGGTCATGGGATCGGGCAGCCAGAAGCGGTCCCAGAGGCGTTGCCAGCCTACGACGGCGGTGAAAGCGACGAGCGGGACGGACATGCGGAGCAGCCACAGGCCAACGTCCCGGCCACTGGCGCGACCGCGCCCCCATAGAACGCCGAGCACGACAAGGATTTCAGCGGTGGCGAGGATGGAGCCGGCGCGGGAGGCGGAGGCGATCACCGAGGCGTAGAGGACGGCGGCAATAGTGGGATACAGGAATGACTGCCACTGGCGGCCGAACGATTTGTAGAGAGCGATGGGCAAAACAGCTTCCACGAAAGCTGCATAGTGGTTGCGAGATAGGATCGGGCCCATGACGAATTCGGTATAGCCGGTGGGAAAGAGCCAGAATACCTTACCGTCCGAAGTGAAAGTTTGCAGGGTAGCGAGGATCGCCACGAAGAAGGCGAACCAGAGCATGGCCGCGCGGAACCAGCGGAGCGCGCTGGAGTCTTGAAATATGGTGAGCGCCGTGAACAAGACCGCCAGGTACGTGGCCCACTGGACGACGTCGGTCTGGGTGGCAAAGGCGTAGACGGTGCGGCCGGTGGTCCATTGAAATATGCCCCAGGCGACGGCAAACGCCAAGGGAAAAACAGGATAGGGCAAACGTACGGGGGTCCGCGCGGCGCGGATCGCGGCGAAAGCCGCAAGAGCGAAAACTCCGACCTGAAAGACCGTCACCGGCCAGTAAGCAGGAACCCAGAGAGTCAGTATGGCGAAGCAAAAGAGCGCCGCCAGCAGGAAGTGCATGAACAGACAGGATAGCGCCTTGCGGCTGAGAGTCTAGCGGCCGGTGGATGCCCTCGTCCCGCACTTCATCCGGAGAATCGAGTCTCCGAAACCAGCGAAGAGCCGGCCAGGGGGCCGGCTGCGGACGAGGGCGTCCGCCCTACAACCGATGCGGGCGTCCGCCAAGGTGAAAGGTATGTGGCGTCAGGATACTAGGGGATGCTGGCGGAAGACGCGCCGCCGCTAAATGCTCCGGCGGCGCCCAGCCCGGCGAGCGTCCCGCCCACGGCCACGCCGCCGATGATGAGGCCGATGGTCAATCCGGACATGCCCGTGGCCACCAAGTTGATACTGACGACACGCACGACTTCGGCAGCTCCGGGCGCCGCGGTCGCGTTGGGAATCGTGGACCCGGTGACGGTGACGCGCTTACCGACGTACTTGGCTAAGTCGGGGCCCTGCAATTCCACGGTGACGTTGGTGGTGGTATCGGTAAGAAAGTAGTTACCGCCCTTCTCTTGCAGCACGCCGGATACCTTCATGGCTTCGGCCGCGCCTACCTGCGGGTCGAAAGCCAGAGCCTCGCCAGGATGCAAGTTCGCCAGCAACACGCCGGTGGCATTGCGTACGTTAACGGAGCCGATCGTGGTGGCAACCGCCACCGTGTTAGAGCCGCGCATTTCCACCTGCACGACGGAGTCTTTCGCTGCGGGAGCAATACGGAGGACGTTGGCCTCGATGACGAACTTGTCGGCGCCGCGGGCTACGCCCGCACCCTTCTCGAAGACGGCATGATCGCGGTAAAGCCTGGCGCGCGAATCGGGAAAGAGGGCAATTTGCACGCCGCCGATCTGCACGATGGAACGCGCTTCCGCAGTTTCCACCACGTTACCCTCCACCAGCGTGCCATTCCCGCGAATCGTGGAGCCATTCACGCGGAAGGTCCCGCTCGATCTGACGAAACCAATCGACAATGGAGTCGCGATAGAGAGCGATAACCCGCCACTTAGCACCAAAGTAAATAGGGTCTTCATTGCGTTCCGCTCCGTATAGATCTCACCGTACTCAGAATATACCGAGGGGCCAGAGGGTACAAGGACAAAGTCACAGGAAACAAAAGTGTTACTGGTGTCATACGCTTCGGCCAGAGAGCTTGGGCGGGCTCAATTTCCGGTTGGCGGCGGGAGAGAATTGAGTTTACTGTAGAGTTGGTGCGGGACTATCGGTAGGACGCGCTGTATTACGAACATCATACAAGTGTCCATGCATGAACTACTACGAGGAATTTGGCGTCCAGCCAAACGCCACGGCTGGGCAAATTCGCCTAGCCTACAAGACGTTGGTCCGCCTCTTGCATCCGGATAGTCAAACCGATGAGGCGTTGAAGGCGGTGGCTGAGCTGCAGATGCGGCGGCTCAACGGCATGCTCGAGACGCTGCTGGATGCGGAGAAGCGGCGCGCCTATGACGAAAGCCTTGGCGAGAATCGGACGGTCAGGCTGCCGCCGCCGGAGTTATACCATGCCGGCCGGGAGGGCGGTTGGCCGGGGATGGCGCAGACTGTTCTGCGGCATTGGTTCTGGATTCTGACCGGGCTGGTGGTTGCGGGAACGGCGGTATGGTATGCGGCGATTAAAGACTCCGCCTTGGCGGAGGTGGCACGGGCACCGGGACCAGGGCCGTCCGTGCCAGGGCCGTCTGTCCCGAGCTCGCCGGCGCCGGTAGCGCATCCGGCCGCGGCGCCGGTGGCGATGGAAGCACAGCCGGCGCCGGCGAACGTTCCCCACAGTGCGGCGCCACTGGCTACCGACGGCTCGGGACCGGGCGCCGTGGCGACGGAGTTGCCGCCCGCCAAGAGCGACCGGGAGAGCCTGGACGCCAGCAACCCTTCGGCGCCGGCGATGGGGTTGCCGCCCGCGGGTTTACCCGCAGCTCCGGTGAATACGGCCGGAGAAGCCGAGAGTCCGCAGGTAAACCTCCGCCGCCCCGGCGACAGCGAGCGGCAGTGCTCATGGGCGGGGAATTGGTTGTATGCGCCGCAGTTGGAAGACGCGGCGCAAACGGGGCTATACGCGCCGTCGTATATCGAATTCATGCTCGTGGAAGACCATGGGAACCTGGTCGGCAATTACCGGGCGCGGTACAGAGTACCCGATAAGGCATTGTCGTCCGAGGTAGGATTCCGGGCTCAAGGAAGAGCGCCGAGCGGAAACCTTGCCCAATTGGCCTGGGCATCGGACGAGGGCGCCAAGGGCGGCGTGGAACTGGAACTGCGCTCTTCGGACCTGCTAAAGGTGACTTGGTGGACAACCGCCTTCGGCCGCCATGCAGGCTTGACATCGGGCACGGCGACGCTGGTGAGACAGCGGACGAGGTGATGCGGGCGCGTATACAGCGGTGGGTCGCAGCGGTGGCCGCGGTGGCGGGCTGTGGAGTCGCGGCTGTGTGGTCAGTGCGCGCCGGCTGGGCGGATTACTGGGGGCGGCAGGAGACGATCGCAGCGACCCAGCGAGCCATTGCTCTCACGCCCGGGCAGTCGCTGTATCGCTATCGGTTGGCTGTGCTGGTGGCGGACCAGGATCCACGCGGCTCGAACGCCGCGCTAGAGCGCGCCTTGGCCCTCAATCCGGCGGATGCGGATTCCTGGATCGAGCTAGGCCTGCGGTCGGAGGCCGCCGGCGACTACGCCACCGCGGAGCGCAGTCTCGAGCGCGCGGCCAAGGAAAGCAACCTGTATCTGCCGCGATGGACGCTGGCGAATTACTATTACCGCCGCAACGATACGGTTCGCTTCTGGCTATGGGCCAATCGCGCGGCGGAGATGATTTACGGCGATCCGGCGCCGCTATTCGAGTTATGTGAAAGAGTCGCGGAAGGGAGCGACTTGGCCGAGCGTCTGGACCTGCGGAGTCCGGACTTGCGGGCAAGTTATCTCTCCTATTCGATGAGCCGAAGAGAGACCAAGTGGATTGCGGCGAACGCCGAGGCGCTCGTGGAGGCAGACCGGCCATCCGACACTCCGCTGCTGGTGGCTTCATGCGACCTGCTCCTGGAGGGAAAGCAAGTGGACGCAGCGTTACGCATATGGAACCGCCTGGCAGCCGGGCACAGGATTCCCTTTGCGGCCCTGGAGCCCAAGAGCGGGCCGTATTTGACCAATGGTACGTTCGCAACCTCGCCTACCTCGGGCGGCTTCGACTGGCGGCTGGCCTCGCTCGAAGGAGTGACTGCCGCGCGGGAGGAGGACCGGGCGGGGCTGCGATTGACCTTTACCGGAAACCAACCGGAACACTGCGAGCCTCTGACGCAGTTCGTACCGGTGGAAGAAAACGAGGCCTACGAGCTTCGGTTTGCTTACCGGACCTCCGGAATTTCACCGGGCGCCGGTCCGCGCTGGCAAGTGGTGGACGCCCTCGGCTCCGGTGCGATCGCCGAAAGTGAGCCACTCTCTTCGCCAGAAACGGCCGAAGGGCGGGTCAGCTTTGAGACACCCGCGGGCTGCCGGTTGTTGCGGCTTGCCCTGGTATACCAGCGGGTCCCAGGGACCACGCGCATCGACGGATTCGTGGTCTTGCGCGAGGTACGACTCGACCCGCGGCCAAGGCAGGGGAAATGAGCCGCGGAGAAACCAGCCGGCTCCCGTCCGAAGGGCTGCGTTCGCGGGTGACGAAGTACAAGAAGACGAGAATCAGCAGGAAGCCCGCGCCATAGAGAAAGAGCTCGCGGCGCTTTCCCTTCCACCGGATGGAGGCACGCGTAGACCTGATCTCCCGCTCCGTCGAGCTCGGCGCTGGCCCGAGTTTCGGGCCGGCGGCGTAGCGAAATCGCAGAAAACGATGGCTGCATTGCACGCAGCGGTAGGGATAAATGGCGAACCAGCTCGCCAGTTGCTCCGTCAGACCATGGCGGTGAGAGCGGTGGGCGTTGTCAGTCTTACATTTGGGACAGAACACGGCGTGGGATACCAAGAAGCCATTCTAATCTAATCTACCGACACTCCCAGGCGCAATGCCGGAGTTCCGTCTGCGAATCTCCGAAACAGGCCGGTGGCCCGCTTCGGCGGAGGCCATTTTCAAGATCCTACACAACACAGGCCTAGCGGGAGTTTACTGCCAACTCCAGATTCGTAGCCCGCACCTCCGGATAACCTACTGAAAAGTCACCACTTGTCACCGCTCTTGCGGTTCACTTGTTGTATTACCCTATTTGAGGCCT
>Ga0187884_10003775_pt1 | contig 11554 bp, 16 predicted proteins | sample June2016WEW_20_4_FD_132983 | JGI IMG/M metagenome (GOLD analysis project Ga0187884, IMG submission 132983) | Peatland microbial communities from SPRUCE experiment site at the Marcell Experimental Forest, Minnesota, USA - June2016WEW_20_40 | ecosystem: Environmental > Terrestrial > Soil >...
CCTGGAGAATCTGCGCGTCAAAGCCGTGCGTGTAGCGCCACGCACCTCTGACCTTTTCGTCTCCTTCGAGATGGGGATCGAGCTCCAGAGCTGTACTGCCGCCCCCCAGGCGCAGTATCCCCCGGTACAGCAATGGAAGTATTCCGATCCGACGCTCGCCGTGCTTGCCGACTCCGTGGGAGTCAACCCGCAGGCGATTGCGGGCCGCATTCCCGGCGAAGACGTGGCTGAGAACGACTAGCCACGCCCTCGTATGCTAGGATTTCAGAGTGCGGCATCTCCTGCCGTGCAATGTCGGGGCGTAGCGCAGCCTGGTAGCGCACCTGCCTTGGGCGCAGGGGGTCGCTGGTTCGAATCCAGTCGCCCCGACCAATTGCAAACTCAGGCGTTTATGCGGGATTCCTTCCGGGCCGAATTGTAAGGCAGGGGGTCAATCTGCACAACGGTATTTTGGCTTTTCCAGGCCGGTTCCTACGTGGCAGACGTCGCGCCCTCTTGGCGCTCTTTGAACTCGCCGTACGTCCTGACGCGCTTAGCTAGCTCCATTCCTAAATCAGTGAGCAGTTCTTTCCTTTGCCGCCCTGTGCCACCTCTGTTTTCCCAATTCGTCTTGTCAATCAGGCTATGCTTGAAAAGCGACTGGATATTTTTGTTCACAAGAGATTCGGACCGGTATCCAAGCTCTTTTGAAACGGACGCGATCAAATCGTCACCCACTTGATAGAAGCCCATCTTTATCAGGGCAGACAAGAGGTGCATCTCTCCTGCGCTTAGATCGCGGAGAATACTCATCAATTCGAGGTCCACAATCGCTTCGTTCTCATCAGCCTCAGGTGCATTGACACTCATAAACAGAGCACAAAAAGCCTGGAATCGCGCCTTGTCCGGTTTACCGTCTACTAACTCAAAAAACTCTTGCACCGAGGAAACTCCGGCGTCGGTGTGGTCGAAGTCCTCACGGATGCGGCCCGCATCAAGCATCGCTTGGGCCTCAGCCAAGAACGCATCCCAAAATCGGCCCTCGTTCCACCGTTGAATGAGGGACAATCCGCGTAACGCTAGACCGCCTTTGCCATCCTTTACGGCGGTCTTCAAAATGGAAAGCTGATCTTCACCGTCCAGCGTTCTAAGCGCACGGAGCGCCTGAATCGCGGACAGATGGACGGGTTGCTTTGTAATTTCACCGCTCATGAGTTTTCTAGTCGCAAGGTGCCACTGTATAGCCGGAACCCATCGGCCAATCAACTTCGTTTGGGGTTTCACAATATGGGCAGGTCACATTTTGGGAAACCTCGTGTGACCCTTCAGTAGGTCCCTCTATCTTGATGCACCGTCCGCATGAAGTGCAATAAATTGTCTTAAGCACGTTTTCCTTCCGAGCTACATTGCATTTTTCCATCACCAAAATCTGTCGCGGGTCGGCCCGAGCTTCGCGCCGTTGCGTGCGTTCCGACTACGCTCCGGCGGCTTTTGCAGATACTTCATCCGACGCGACAGCACGAGCAGCGATCAAACGTGCTCTGAGCGGCTCGGGAATCTCGGCACAGACAAACTCAATCTCAGGCGGCACGCGGCCCCCTTCAGCCTCTTTCCTGCATTGATGGTACATATCCGCCTCAGTCAACACGATTACGCGGCGCTCCGCCTCAACCATCGTCAGAAACAGCATGTCGGAGCGAAGTTTTAGAATCTTGCCAACCGCGTGCTTTCCGCCCGCCGTCCGTGAGCCACTCGTTGAGATCGTCGCAACGATAGAGTGATCATCGTTTACCGCGTCAAAATCGAACACGCCGCCCGAGCGTAGCGGCATCCGCTCTCGGGAAAATTTCGTGCCGAAGTGCGTGGCGAGCCAGTTTCGTCTGACCCAATCCTCAACCTCGAGTTGAATCCTCGTGTCAGCCATCGCTCACCTCGTCAAACAATCGTTAGCCACTTGAGGTTACAGTAGACTGCGAACGTTTCCACCTGTAAGTATGAGACAAGTGCGGGGGGCACGTCAGCATTTTCGGAAATTCTGGAGATGCTACGCCATTCATCAGCCAAATATGCGGCGCGTGCTTGCTCGCCTGCAGCTCCGACTTCCTCGACCACTACCTGCAAGGCTCGGGCGAGTTCGCCAAGTGCTTCGCTCGGGCTCAGCTCTTCCTCGCTGACGTTTGCGTGCTCAAGCGTCAGCGCTGCGATTCGCGCCTCCAGCGATGCTATTTCGAATTGTTGAAAGGACCTGTTTGCAACGCCAGTAGCTCCTGGCTGGTTGTAATACCAAGCGTGCTGAGCGGTCAGTGTCCCAAAATCTGGGAAAGTGGAGTTGGACACGATGGACTCAGCCGTCATGTGCCGAAAAAGCTCACTCGACTTTGAGAACACCGGGGCTGCATAAGTGAAAAGAGCGCGTCCCGCTAGGTGGTCCGCAGCCGTTTCGAGAAGCTGTTGTTGGTCTGATGCAATCGAGAAACGAAAGAAAGGCCGATGTGACCCTAGCAAGCGCAGCTTCCGAGGCAGCCGCGAGCCCACTTGGGGGCGCTTAGACTGGATGAAGCAATTACACCGAAAGCGAGGTAGTCGGCTTCGCTGCCATTGCTTGCTTCGAAACAGGGGCCATAGCTTGTGCCAAGGCGAAAAGCCTCTCAATTGACGGGCGAGGCCGCGCAGATTCCAGAGATAAGGGTCATTGAGCAGCAATGTCAAATCGAAGCCCAAATAACTCTCAAGAACCTGTCCGGGAGGCCACAACCTAAGGGTATTCCTCCCGAGTTGGTTGTACAAAGCTAGTTCGTACTCTTTTTCCTCAAATTCTGCAGGTTTCATTTGCTCAGTACCTTAGCCACGCGCAGTGCCGGGAATGCTACCGCTTTGAAGCCGACGCCCTTTTTCGCGCATCAATAACAATCACGTCCGGCACTTTCTTGCTTTCTTTTAACCGCTTGTCCCGCAGAGCGAGCACATCCTTAATTGCCGACTCGCTTTCGGCAACCCGAATAATCAAATAGATGGACTCATCGGTCGCTTCGCTCTTTTCATATGCCGGTAGTTGAACTTCAAACCCATGCAAGAGACCGGGGTTGTTCGACTTCTTAATCTCCACCAAGAGTTTGCCTTTGTAGCCGGTGCTCAGCTTAAAATCAACCGGACCGTTCCCAGCGTTCGGCTCACGGCTCAGGTCAACGTTGTTCGCTTCACAATAGCTGTCTGCTATCGCCCAAAAAAGGCGTTGCGCAAATTCCTCTCGTTGAAGGAGAATGGCTTATTGTGTACGGAAACCATTAGCTAGGATTTGTAGCATCGCATCGGCGTTGTGCAGACAGCTCACAATCGGGCTTGATATAGAGCCTAATCGCAATTTAGCGACACGAGCACGTCACAGCGGCACCGTGCGTTGCGTCACCGCATCGTCTGGCCCACTTCATCTACAAATGTTTAGTGATTATGCCCTCCCAGTCGGATCCCGGCATAATGACCAGCATCAATCTCGGTCTGCATAGCGGGGTCCATGCGGTTGAGGCGCTCGGCGGAGAAACCTACGGAGGACGCTGAAACGATCGGCAGCGGAGTTGGCAGCTTGGCATCGACCTCACTCAAAACCGTCTGAGCCTCGGGAGTCTCGCCGCGTTGCTGCTGCGCATCCGGCGAAGCTTGGTAAGACATAGCACATCCTTTCGGGGTTCAGAGTTAATGCAATTGGCTGGTTTTAGTGAAGCGGTGTCGTATGCTCAGTACAAAGGCTGTCTATGAATGCGGAATACTTGGGCGCTGCTTTGGCCATGATTTCTCTTTGTCGCAGCCAATAGGCCCTCAGTCCTGGCTCCTTAAGTGTGTTGCGGAAAGTCGCGACGCCTCTAGAGAACTGTTCCTCATTTAGGAGACCCAGCTCGTGCTGGCTGAAGTAGTCTTCCATTGCAATCATCGCAAGGCCACACTGGTCTTGAACTGACGCCTTCGTATTAGCTCGGGCGTAGGAGTACCTCCGTTGCCCTCGATCCATGCCGCAACAGTGTCGGCATTCATCCGTCCCAGTAGGATCGTTGTCGTTCGAGCAGCGGTTCCTTGATGGATCTGAGCCATCGTGTGGCGCACGTTCTGCCGAATCTGAATTCCTACATAAATCAGCGATACGGTCGCGGCCAAGCCGCTAACAGCACTGGCAATGGATGCGATTTCGGAAAGCGACATGATATCCCTCTTTCAAGGTGCCAATAGATTGGCAGACTAGCATAGACGCTGTTCATGCTGTCCCGAGGGATAAGCGTGAGGCTTTACTTGCAAAATCTTGCTTGCAAAATTTCTTAGAATTGTAAGGAGCTTGGGTACAACCGGGAACAAGTGCTGACAAACACCGTATAAACCGTGCTCTATGACGCAGAGAAAAGCTGTGCGGGCTAACAGGATAGACTTTCATTCACTGCCTTGGGCGCAGGGGGTCGCTGGTTCGAATCCAATCGCCCCGACCAAACCTCTTACCTAAGACCGATTCCTATCTTCCAATTTGGGATTCTGTACACCTTGGTTGTATACATCCGACCTCCGCGGGTGATGCGCTTGCCTGCCCCGAAGCATAACCTCGCCTCATGGTTGATCGACCAAGCTGTCCCCTTTGCCGGTCAGAGTCCCTACAGCGGGTGCTGCGCGCCGCCGTCTTTTCGGCCAACTTGGGCGGCGAGATCAATCCGCTGCCCGGGGTGACCTCGTACCGTTGCCCGAAGGGTCACGTCTTCATGGTCCTTCCCACGGAAACGGTCGCACCGCGGCGCAAATGCGACTGTCCTATCTTCCTTCTGAACGCGATCCCTCACAGGTGAACATGGATACCGCGAACAAGCTAACCAACTTTTTACGTTGTGAGAATTCGATTGGAGTACCGGAAAGCCTGTGCACGGTGTGTCTTCACACTCTGGTCGCCCCCAACTTGGAGGCATTGGAGCAGGCCGAGCTCAAGCACGACTGTCGAGAAGAGGTTCGCCGAAAGCGTACGTGGTAAGGCCGCGGTGCGAGTTCAAGGAATAATCCTGAATCAGCCCACTAACAATCGACTCTCACTGTTGCGGCGTGCTCTGCGATGATGACGAGAGAGGCGCCGGCGTCATGCCCATGAAGCTGGTGCCCGACAGGACTCCGCTCTTGCTGAAGTTCCAGGTGAAGATCGCGTAACCAGCATTCGCGCACGTCTGGCAGCCATTCCTCAAAGGATAGCCAACAACGAATTGTAGACCGCCGTTGTCGCCGGTCTGCGAGTTGGGCCAGGTCTTGCCATCGCGGTCGCCCGGCCAGACACTGACCTTGGGAAACTGGTTCTGCCGATCCTGAAACTGGAAGCTCTGTTGCATTGTTTTCTGGTCCAGCAGCTTCAGGTCCTCCGCGTTCACGATGCTGGGCGTGCCATTGACGAAGAACAGCCCGTTCGTTGCGTTCATCGGATATTGCACCCAGGCGATGTCGACTGGGCCGACTGCATGGAAGCTGCCCATAACTCCGACTTCCCCGGCCGTCATCTTGGAAAGCTCGCGCGCAAAGCTAACGGCGGCGGCAGGGGCTCCGGCCTTGGATATCTGGTTGATGACACATTCGGAGAACTTGGCGGATGGGGTCGTCTTGTCGCACGCCGCGTGCGCGTTAGCCACAAAGTCGCTGCCCGGCTGCCACACCGCCGAGGCACTGATGGGAGCAGACGATTGTCCCGCCGCAATGGCTGCGAGTGCGATTACCGCAAGCAGTACAAGTGCCTTACGCATACATCCCCCCTATAACCGGACGGTGACTGGAGTCTAGCAAACGATACCGCGAGCCGTGAAGTTGAACGGCGGATGCGGTCACACGATTGTAGCGGTTTTCCCCTAATTGGCTGTCGACTCACCCTCACTGCTGAGGCGGCAGCGGAGGTTGCTGCCCGCGCGGTTTCGGTAGAATCCGCGGTGGAGGCGGCGTGGGAATGTAGGTCGTGCGCAAAAACTTTCCGCTGGCATCGAACTCCCAACCATAGCGCGCTACACCCGCGCGCTGGCAGGCATGGCAGCCATTGATGAGCGGATAGCTCACAATTAGCTCTGTGCCTCCGTCCGGCAGAGCCTCCACGCGCGGCCACGGATCTTTGCCGCTGCGGTCGCCCGGCCAGATGTCCATCTGCGGATACTTCCTCTTCACCGCCTGGAACATCGAATCCTGCTGCATAGCGGTCTGGTCCAGCTTCTTCAGGTCATCGACGTCGAGCATCTTGGGATCGCCGTTGACAAGCAGCAGACCATAGTTATCATTGGCCCGCAGCGGGTAGAAAACCTGGGCGGCGTCTACCTTGCCGAAGCTCTGAAAGGCGCTCATGATGCCAACCTGCCCATCACTCTGCGCGTAGAGCATGCGCGTAAAAGCCACAGCTTCGGAGGACGCGCCGGCTACGGCGATCTGGTTCATGAAGCACTCGGGAAAGCTGACCGCACTCATTGACTTGTCGCACACCGCGTGCGCTTTGCTGAGGAAATCCTGTGGCGGCTGCCATATAGCGGCTGCGGTGATCTTGCCCGTGGAGGGTGGTGGCGGACTAGCAGCCATGCCCTGCGCCAGCAGTGGCGCAGCCGTACCAGCGGTCAGAATGGCCGTCAGCAGAAGCGCGAAGCGTTTCACGTTGGTATGCCTCTCTCAGCAGAATGTTGGCCAGACGGAGCTCGACTCCGGGCAGCAAGACAGTATCGTCATTCTGTCAGCGGTGCGTCAACTCAGGCGTCTTTTTGTCGGTAGCATCCGCGCACGGCGGATCAGTTCTTCGAGCTTCAGCCCGGGCGGTATTCGCGGACCTCTTCGCCCTTGTGCCACAATGTGGGAGCCGCCTGTTGCCGAAGCGAGGCTAGTTTCTCGTTGACACCTTCAACGTCGGCCTTCGACCAACTCACGGAAGCGATTTCGATATCGCCCCCGGTACCGATGTAGAACATCGTGGGCACGTTCGTAAGTCCGTAAGCATTCGAGACAGCGTAGTTGGCCGGATCGTCCAGCGCGATGGGGAACGTGACCCCGAATTGCTGCAGGAATGCCCCGGTCTTCTTGGCGTCGTCCTGCGAGATGCCAAGAAAGCTAACGCCGGCGCTGCGATTAGCCTGGTACAGGCGCTCGAAGAACGGTAAGGCGTACTGGCAAACCGGACAACTGACTTTGAAGAACGCCAAAACCACCGGCCCCTTCTTCAACAGGTCCTGCAGCGAGACTCGACGGCCGTCGACCGTCGGAAGTGTGAACTCTGGAGCGCGAACGCCTGTGCTTAAAGTGACCATTGAATCGTGACCTCCGAAAAGCTTGCTTAGAAATGGCAGTTTCATAAACGTTCTTGCATCAGCCAGAGCCGATCGTTCTCCCAATTATTCGCCCAGGATTCGGCACGCAACAGTTTCTCCTCGCACAAGAACGGCTTCCTCGAAACGCCTTGTATCAGGGCACGACTTCAGTCGTGCCGAATGCAGCGAGAGAAATCCACGGCTTTAGCCGCTGCAAGCTGTCCGCAGGGGCTGAAGCCCTTATATCGAGCGTACTTTACGGCACGACTAAAGTCGCGCCCTGACACAAGGCATCCACTTATTACCGCATCTGTTTAGATACTGCGTCGGCCTTCGTGGACTCATTCGCAATCTTTCGCAAAATCTTGCGAGCCAGGCCGGTCAGCGCCAGCCGCTCGCACTGCTTCCACGTGAACCACCTCGCCTCGCCTCGTGTGCCTCCGAATAGTCCTTCTGCAGTCGCGAATACCGAAACCCGATAATCCGTGTCCGTAATGGAATGCCGAACTCGCAACAACGGTGCGTCCCCATTGACCAAGCCAGGTGCAAGTTCCGGCAACTCCCACATCCCTGCCATCAGAGAAGCGTCCCCCGCCCTCTGCACCAGCAGCACCGAGTCGCCCCTACGCGCCATCGCGTAACACGTTTCCTTGTTCTTCCTCGCCGGCTGCGGGCGAGTTGCTTCCACCCCGCGAGTTGAGCAAAGCGAATGTACCGGACAGATGAGGCACTGCGGCGCACGCGGCGTGCAGATGGTCGCACCCAATTCCATCATCGCCTGATTGAAGTCGCCGGGACGCTCGCGATCAAGCAAAGTCTCCGCCCGGGTCCACGCCACTTCCTTACCAGACGCATCGCCGCAAACCCGTTGCAGCACCCGCTCCACATTGCCATCGACGACAGCCACCGCCTCATCGAAGGCGATACTGGCGACAGCTGCCGCGGTATATCGGCCAATCCCCGGCAAATCCAACCAATCCTCCGCCGAACGCGGAAATACTCCGCCGCACTCGCGCACTATAACTTTCGCAGCTTCATGCATGCGTCGCGCGCGATGGTAGTAGCCGAGCCCGCTCCACGCTGCCAGCACGGAACCTTCGCGCGCCGCGGCTAGCACTTGCACCGTCGGAAAGCGCAGCATAAAGCGCGCATAGTGATCCAGCACCGCAGCTACACGTGTCTGCTGCAGCATGATTTCGGAAATCCAGATTCGATAGGGATCGCGATCAAGGCGCCACGGAAGATCACGGCGATGCTGGTCGTACCAGCTCAGCAGAGCGCGGCGGAAAGAACGAGTTTGTGCCGAACTGAAAGAAATTGCGCGCGCGGTCATGCCGAAAGAATTCTACATGCAACGCGGACACAAACACCGCTACAACGAATCGCCACTGCGATAATCGAGCTTTACGCGGGTTGCGCGGGTTGCTGGCCCTGGTCGGGCAATTCATCAGGCGCTCCGTGGCGGCGGAGCAATTGCGCCAGGTTCTGCGAGAATGCGGAACGTGGCACCACCATGTCGCACCCGGCTTCCTGCGCCTTCATCTTCAGCTCGCCTTGCACGTGCGAGACAAAGCCGATGATGTTGACGCTTTTCTTCAGCTTTGCTTTCAGCTTAGGGATTAGAGTCAGCGGCTTGGCGCCAACGTTGTTCAGGTCGAAAATGATCAGCGCCTGCTTCTCGGCACCGTTCAGCCCCATCTTCTCCTGGAGTTCCTTGTCGGTCTTCACGAACTCGACCTTCACATTCATCTTGCGCGCTGTCTCCTGGATTTTGGCCAGGAAGAACAGGTCGTCGACAAAGGCGAAGATACGCGCGGGAGAAGCGTCGGACATCGCGGGCAACGGTTCTACATCCGGAGGCATAAATTGCTTGCCCATCCCTTGGCCGGCACCCCCTCGGCCCGGTCTGCGGGCATTGCCATTGTTATTGCCCTGCAGCGCCCGGTAACTGTGATCCATGGGAGCGGTGTAGATACCGCCAGCCAGCGGGTTCTCTCGACGCACGCGGGGGCCACCAGACGATTTGCGACCGTGGCGATTTTTGCCCGGAGGTCCCTGGCGATCCTGGCGATTCTGGCCCGGTTGTTGAGGGGATACTGCGCCGTGCGCGACGGCTCCACGGCGGCCGCGCCGCCGTCTACGTCCCTTCCCTCCGGCATTACCGGAAGGAGGATTCGATCCTTGATTCATGCTTCTCTCTTTTTGAGATCCCACATCTATGAACCGCCTGGCCTGGGCCGCACGATCATAACAATCCGATGCGAGCCTGGCTGCGGTTGGATACTTAGCTGAAATCGATCCAGTTGCGTCCGTCTGGCGCCCGGAAAATTTGGCGCGAGGAACGCCTGCACAGAAAGTGCGGCGATTGGAGGACGCTTCTATGGTAACCAGCTTTGCCCCTGAAACGCAAGTGCAAACCCTGTTCAGCAGATAGGATGCACATCCTCAGCCAATCGGTGGTGTTAATTTTGCTCGATCTGTTGTCCGCTTGCAAACGCCGCCACGCGACAAATTACGACATTGTCACTTCGAGGGGGTGAGAACGACTTGCAACACGTCGATGGCCAACTGTGCCGCGTGCCCCGACGCCGGCGGCAGGCTACCTACGGCGCGCACCACATCTTCCTTGTTCACCGCGCGTGCTTCGGACACCGACTTCCCCTTCGCCAGCTCCGTTACCGCCGAAGCACAGGCGATAGCCGGCACGCAGCCTTTAGCACGAAACCGCAGATCTTCGACCCGGTCGCCTACAATCTTGACGGCCAGCTCCAGCACGTCGCCGCAAGCGGGATTCTCCAGCCGCTGGCATGACGTTGCGTCAGCCAGCTCACCCGAATTGCGAGGATGTTCGAAGTGGTCGAGAAGTTCGGGAGAATACATGAATCGGATTACTGCTTCAGAAAGTTCCCTTGTTTCAGTTCTTCGAAAGCCTTTTGCAGCTGCTCCTGCGTGTTCATCACGATAGGTCCATACCAGGCGACCGGCTCTTCCAGCGGCTTTCCTGAGACTAGCAGAAAGCGGATGCCATCGTCGCCGGCCTGCACGGTGACTTCGTCGCCGCGATCAAACAGGATCAGCGAACGATTATCCGCTTCGACGGGAGGCGTAGTGTCGGCCCACTTCACGGCTTCGGTCGGCACCGCCAGCGGTCCCGACGCATTGCAAAACTTCCCTGATCCCGCGAACACATACGCAAACGCGTGGCGTGTCGTTTCCACTGGCAAAGTCTTACGCTCGCCCGGACGCACCGAGACGTCAAGATATATCGGGTCGGCAGCAATGCCCTCGACCGGCCCTCGCTTGCCCCAGAAGCTGCCGCAGACGATTCGCACATGTGTGCCGTCATCGTCTGTGACTTCAGGAATCTCACCGGCCTTCACTTCCTGATAACGCGGATCGGTCATCTTCAGCGATGCCGGCAGATTCGCCCACAGCTGGAACCCATGCATCCGCCCAGTATCGTCACCCTTCGGCATTTCCTGGTGGATGATGCCGCTGCCCGCGGTCATCCATTGCACATCGCCCGGCGCGATGGAGCCGTGATTCCCCATGCTGTCGCCATGCTCGACTGTGCCGGCCAGAACATACGTGATGGTCTCAATCCCGCGATGCGGGTGCCATGGAAATCCCGCGAGATAGTCTTCCGGAACGTCGTTGCGAAAATCGTCGAGCAACAGAAACGGATCGAACTCGGAAGTATTGCCAAAGCCAAAAGCACGCCGCAGATGCACGCCCGCACCTTCCATGGTCGGCTTAGATTTGATGACGCGTTTGACAGGTCGAATTGACATACTTCCTCCGAAATATTGCTTCTATTAGATTGCAGGATTGGCGGGAAGTTGCTTTTCCAAGAAACCGCTAAGGGGTTAAACTGCTGGCCAGCCTGGTATCAAGATAACTGAGAATCGTGGCGTTGTCCGCACCTCGAAGTGCCGGAAAAAGATCGCCCAGCCATTGCACCATTTCGCCGCGGTAAAACGGGCGATCGTTCATCACGCCGACGAAGAACTCCCATCCTGCCCTGTCATTGAGATGCACAAGACCTTTGGCCGCCGCCGTCCGCACCCAGGTCTGGTTTGACGAGGCCAGCAGTTGCCGCAGGTAAGGACGGGCGTCAATACCGTAATGCGCCTCCAGGTCGTTGGTCACGCTACCGTGTTCCCGCCCGTTCGGATCAGTGGGCTTCTTCTGTTGGAGAACAGATGTCAACCTGGGAAGATCCGACTTGTCCTTGTACCAAGTCACACAAATCATGCTCTGTTCAGTGGCCAGATCTGCGTCAATCAACTTCCAGAGTATCG
>Ga0187884_10003782_pt1 | contig 11529 bp, 14 predicted proteins | sample June2016WEW_20_4_FD_132983 | JGI IMG/M metagenome (GOLD analysis project Ga0187884, IMG submission 132983) | Peatland microbial communities from SPRUCE experiment site at the Marcell Experimental Forest, Minnesota, USA - June2016WEW_20_40 | ecosystem: Environmental > Terrestrial > Soil >...
TGATTCACTCAAGAGAGAAAAAATGAACGCCTCGCCTATTAAAAACCCCACGACTGCTGCCAAGTTCATCGTACTTAAGCCTGCAGGCTACCCCATGAAGAGCGAATTTGAATACCCGGAGGTAAGTGAACCGAGAGTATTCGATTATTACGCAAAAGAGCAATGGTTTGGCGCTTCGGTAAAGAAGGGTGACTATTTGTTTGATCGCCGGATGTATCCAGATTTTGCTTTTGAGATCATCAACGTCGAGCCTAAGCAAGCGACGATCGGAAAATCAACCGTAGTTGTCGTAGAAGATGCAGAGAATAGCATCCCTCAGGTGGCTGCAGGCATCCTATTTGACGACATCGTCGGACAATACCGGGCAAAGAAGAAATGCAAGCTTATCGAAAAATACTTGAAAGACCCTGAAAGCTTTGGCAGCTGGGCTCCCAAGAACATTTTGTTCTTTGGGCCGTCTGGAACTGGAAAAACAATGATGGCGAAGGCGTTATCTAGTCTAACAGATGCGCCGATGCTTACTGTTAAATCGACTCAACTGATAGGCGAGCACGTAGGTGAAGGGGCCGCGAGGATACATCTCCTTTATGCGCGAGCCAAAGATCTCGCACCGTGTATCTTGTTTTTCGATGAGCTTGACGCAATAGCGCTGGACCGAAGCTACCAAGAACTCCGGGGCGACGTCCTGGAAATAGTGAACGCCCTACTGACGGAGATGGACGGAATTGAGGATAGATCCGGAATCTGCACCATAGGAGCTACCAACCGGTACGGCGCGCTTGACGGTTCTGTGAGAAGTAGATTTGAAGAGGAGATTGAATTTACGCTCCCTAACACAGATGAGCGACTGCAGATTCTCGTGAACTTCGCGAAGACGTTCCCAGTCGAACTGCACGCAACGGTTGATCTTGCAAAAATAGCAAGCAAGACGCAGGGCTTTTCAGGCAGGGATCTAGTCGAGAAGGTTTTGAAGATTGCGCTGCACCAGGCGATAATTGATGAAACTGTAGTAGGGCCGGAGCATTTCGACTACGCTCTTAGTAAGATTCGAGCAGAATCTCCTCCGAGCATACTATTTGGCTGACAATGAGCAAGGTACATTACAAATATTTTGGTTGAAGTTGGTGTTCTGTGCAACTGAACCTTGATAACTTCGATAAGTCCATAGTAGTGCCGTTCTCGACTATTGATTGGCCCGGAAAAGCCTCAATGGTAGTATTTCTTCGCGGTTGCAACTTCAAATGTTGTTACTGCCAAAACTACAAGATTTGGGGCGCCGCGCCACCAATTGATGTGGACGGGTTGCTACGTGAGGTTCGGCGCAATAGAGATTATATAAACGCACTTATCTTTTCGGGTGGCGAACCGACGCTGCGTCCGAACTTGCTTCAGTCGTTAGCTGAAGAGGCAAAAAAAGATGGTCTTCTGATAGGAATCGAGACAAATGGTGCATTCCCCGAGGTCTTGGGTACGTTGATCGACGCTCAGTTGCTCGACGGGCTTTTTATCGACCTCAAGGCGCCTCTCTCCGATCCACAAAAATATGCACGAATCATCGGGATACGAAACGCGAATGCATATGTCGAGAATATTAAGAAGGCTATTAACATAGGCAGCGCAGCATTAGCTGCACACAAGATTCTCGAGTTTGAATTGAGAACCACGCTTTTCAAAGGGTTGCTTAGCCAAGACGAAATCACTGAAATGGTCAACCAGTTTGGGGTCCGTTATGCACTTCAGCAGGGAAGAGCTGAGATGTGCCTTCGAAGAGATCTGATCACCTTAACGCGCGACGAGATCGCTGAACTGGCAGCTGAGTGTCGGCGCCCGCTTAGAATTCGAACGCGTGAGAAAGGCGACGAGGACATATGTTGAGCTACCGCTCGCGCCGTGAGAGTGCGGTTTGTTAATCATTGGCTTCGTAGGATTTCCGGGGTCGGGCAAATCCGAAGCAACAGCTGTAGCGCAGGCCCGCGGGTTTGTGGTCGTCGCTATGGGTGATGCGGTACGATCATACATGCGCGAGCGCGGAATCGAGTTGAGTGAAAAAAACGTCGGCGCAATTGCAAACGAACTGCGTGCTCTACGTGGGATGGACGCAATAGCCCAAATGTGCATTCCGGCAGTCCGCGCGCTCCCCTCTCAGAAGGTCGTGATAGATGGTCTTCGGGGAGTCGCGGAGGTGGATGCGTACAGGAGAGAATTCAATAACAATTTCAAACTTATCGCTATAGCTGCGAGCCCTGAAGCTAGATTTGAGAGGGTCAAGAGCAGAAGCCGCCCCGATGATGCACTCAGTTTTCAGGGCTTTGAAGAAAAAGACAAACGCGAGTTAGCTTGGGGGCTCGAAGAAGCATTAAGCACGGCTGACTGCTACATATCGAATGAAGGGAGCCTTGAAGAGCTTAAGTCTTCTGTATCTAAGGTGATTGAACGACTCTCGTCGCTTGTCCCAGCGACTGGAATCGAGATAAGCGTGCAAACGCCAATCCACGAAACAGAGGTCCAAGATAAAGTCGAACGTGCCATCCGGAACATATTTCCAGACGCAGCATTGGAGCGCTCAAACGACTTAATAAGGGGGACCAGTCACACACTGGAGACATTTGCCAACCTTCTGCGAGCACAGCGAATTCGATCGGCGGCAAACTTGGAGCTCATGAAACGAGTGTCATCCAACTCCTTTGAGTTCACGTTAAACAAGCAAGCGGCGCTAGTCGGAAAGGTAAACTTTTGGCAGGATCCGCTTGGCCCGATCTTCGTCCGCGTCGTAGCGCCTTCGCCTGATAAGGTGATAGAAGCGATCACAGACGAGAGCAATGAATGAAGGTCTATTTTTCGTCCGCGCAAGTCGATCTTGAGCACCTCGAGGATCTTAAGGGTGTCGGCTTCCAAGGCTGGGAAGTGATAGCGGAGGGGCCCCAGAAGCTTGATGACGACATGATCTCCTTGATTGATTATCTCAGTTCCTCGTATGACCTTGAGATTAGCGTTCACGCTCCATTTTCTGACTTGAACATCGCGAGCCTCAATGAGCCTATTTGGGGTGAAACTCTTAAGCAGATCAAGGAGGCGATAGAGGCGGTGGCAAACTATGCACGTGTTTTTGTAATCCACCCCGGTTATGTATCGCCCCTCGCGGCGTTCTGCCCGGATAAGGCGTTGCGCAAGAATAATGAGGCACTGTTCCAGCTCACGCGTTGTGCGAGAGAGCACGGCGTCACTGCGACCATTGAAAACATGGTCAATGTGGAATTTCTCCTCGGCCGGTTTCCCGACGAAATAGCAGACATGCGTGTTGATGGTCTAGGCTTCACTTTTGACGTTGGCCACGCAAACACGGCTGACGCAATAGACTCCTTCTTGCGAATGCCTGTAGACCACGTTCACCTGCACGACAATAACGGCCAAACTGATGAGCACTTAGTCCTCGGCTTAGGAAATATCAACTGGAGCCGCGTAATGCGCGGACTGAGGCGGTATAAGGGTGTTTTCGTTTTGGAATCACGGACACTCGATGAAGGCGTTCGAAGCTTGATGTATTTACAGCGCATTACCGTCTGAGGTGTTCGCCAATTGCATCGAGTCGTCTCCTAGTCGAGCCGATCCCTGTACGGCACCTCTATTTCAAGCAGATCATCGGCGACAGATGTGTTGCGGAAGATAAGTCGCGCCTCTTCCAACAACGGCGACGCATTTGCGTATCGAGAGCTTATGTGCGTTAGAACTAGCTTAACCACGTCCGCTCTGCGTGCTATACAAGCTGCTTCGGATGCCGTCGAATGGCCGACAGCTTTTGCGTATTCGTCTAGGTCTCCAGCTAGCGTCGCTTCGTGAATAAGTAAGTCGGCGTTTTCTGCAGCTTGCACAACCGTATCAGAAGGACGCGTATCTCCTGCGTAGACGATTTTCCTGCCTGGACGCTTTGGTCCAATCACTTGTTCTGGCATTACGACGCGTTCTCCGACAGGCACTGCTTCACCGTTTTGGAGGGTTTGGTACAGTGGTCCAGGCTTGAGTCCAAGCTCTTCTGCTTTTCTTCTGTCAAACTTGCCAGGCCGTTCGTGCTCCTCAAAAACGTAACCGCATGCGCCTAGCCCGTGATCCACAGAGAAGACTCGCACGGAAAACGAGCCTAGTTCGATTATATCTCCTGGCAAGACTTCCACAAAATCTACCTGAAATTGGGGATTAATAAGTGCAAACAAGTTTGGAAGACCTCCCCACCTAGGTCCATATACGTTTAGCTTGTCGCTCCGGTTCAGAAAGGACATAGTGTGAATCAGTCCTGGCAACCCGAGGAAATGGTCAGCGTGCCAGTGACTTATAAATATAGAGGATAGGTTGATTCCGGTACGACAACGCATCATCTGGCGTTGCGTCCCTTCGCCACAGTCAAAGAGGATGGCGTCGCCATCTCGCTTTATCAGTATGGAAGGAAGACTTCTAGCAACCGTAGGCATTGAGCCGCTCGTACCGAGAAAGAGTACCTTCAGCATAGTGAGGTAGTTGACAGCTAGTCTGTGATCGAAGTTTCGCTCTAGTCAGAGAAATTTACGTCTTTGCTTCTGAGTCGGTCGACGTGGTGACGCGAGGTTTTTATGGCTACATTCGCTACATCATTATTTTTCTAACATATTTTCTGACCAAAGGTTCGGGCACGGTGATGTTTCCTTGCATTCCGTTAATAACAATCCATGTATTGATTGCCGTACAGACCTGCAGTGCTTGGTTCTTGTTTTTGACGTTTGCAATGATTATCCTGGCGATGCTTGTCAGATTTGTAATGGTCATGTCGTGCGATACTTCTATCATCCGCAACTGCGTTGCGATCTGGTCCTGCAAATCATCTCCGGAATCACTTTCCTTTACGTTTGGCGACATTGCTTTGGCTCCGAGTTCAACAATAAAATGCAGGCAATACTTTAAGCTTTCCGAAGAAAGGCTTCGATGTTAAAAATAGCTATGAAACGCCTCATATCCTCCTGTGCGGCCCCACCGGTCGAGGACAAGCTGTTTATATCAAAACGCGTGACCATTTCCCATGGATTCAACGCAATCTGAGGAACAGCTGACCCCTGAAGAGTGGAAGAGGAAGATGGAACGAAAGAGAAAAAAACAAAAAGAGATCCTACCAAATGAGTCAGAAATCTACGAAATGGACAGCAAATAACGATCGATACGCTAGGCCCAGGTGTTCTCACTCGCAATTCGGCTCAGGAATAATGTTTCGCGAAGTTCGTCAAGTATTGATAGGAATCTTCTTTTCGTTTGAATAACTTCTTTCGCAACTCGCGTTGATGTTGCCTGTCCGCAATTAACTCATCTTTTGTCTTAGTAGCGTTTAGGTCAAAAAAGATAAATCTAAGAGCCGATTCAGCGTGCGTGCTGGGTTTCGTGTCTGCACTGTTTCGTAGTCTATAGATTTCAGTGCCGTTGCTCCTAGCTGCAGCGTAGCATCGGTGAAGAGGACGCGCTCGCGAAGATCAAATATTGAGACTTGATTGTGCTCCATCCTTCTCTCCGAAGTCTTGCGCTATTTAAAACGAGTTTAGCGTGCATTTTTATTGGCGCATTTCATAGAAACGTGGCGAAGTCAAGTAGGAAGTCAAGTAGGCGGCTTCGAGCGCCTTTTCTGTACTCAGCCTCCTATGCTCGGAAAGAGCACTTTTTTGGCACATGACGCTAGAGATTAAGGGTGTGAGAGAGCTCGACTACGTCTGTGAGGTCGGCAAGAACCCTTTGCTGGCTTACACCATGCTGCAAACTATTGACAAGTTTCAACCTACGCCGTATGTCCCGCCCCAGATACTAGCGAAGTTGGAAGGTGCAGCGCCAAAACGCGAGGAGGCGCATTACGCACTGACGCCATCACGATTTTACAGGATTATGTTCCAAATTCACAAAGATTGTGAAAAAAGAAGACTTGAACTGCGGCTCCCCTATTATTGGTACAAGACAGGGCCGGTCGTATATGGGCGAGGCGCCCCCCGAATCTTTGATGTGACGCGCATAAAAAAAACCCAGCAAGTCACCGCTTCATATGAACAATGGAAGGATACGATATTGATATTCGACGGTTACGAGTCGTCTTTCAGCGATGCCATCTTGCTTACTCTAAACGTTGACAGCCTCGCGCGATACACGAAACTTGACGTTATTTATGAGTACTCGCCGAGCCAAATGCACAAGGTTCTAGTCACGATACTGAATCAATTGCAGAACCTGGCAAAAAAGGAGGTCGCAGATGAAAGAGACCTAGAGAGTCTCTTTAAGTTGCTGGCTCGTGTCGTCGGCGAGGACTTTGACGATAGATACGGCGAACTATATAATCCCTTTGAGCGTGCAGTCGATATGATTCAAACAGAATTGGCGCCCAGGCCCAACATAGGATATGTTCGTCGTATCGCTAAAGACGCGTGGAACGTTTTTGCATTAGGCCTAAGAGCGAAAGAAAACGCAAACGTAGATCAGAAAGAGGTAAAAAAATGGGACGACAAGTACAGACAAGCGCTATCAGTTTTTGAACTACGACTTTCTAGTGCGTGATAAGCCTCACGCGCACTCTCTTTTTTGCCAGAGTGGACTCGTGATCCCAGCCGCTTGCTGCTGCGCCCTGACTGATGAGCAGATGTTGTGTCGCATCACAAGCGGCCAGTTCTCTTGGCATTTGGATGAGACGAGGTTCGGAAGCCCATAGTTACGGGGGGTCCAATAACGTGCTCAAAGCGCTTTTCAGGCATTCTAGTGAGCCATCCGGTTCTAATAAGTGCAAAATGGATGTCATCTCTTTTTATAGTTGAAAAATGTCATTTGTTGGGTGCACGCATGAACGGTAAAGAAGAAAAGAAAGAGGAGTACTACAAAGGCAAAGAAGTCAAGTGCAAGACGGAAAAGAAGAAGGAGTACTATAAAGGCGAGGAATTCAAGGGTGAGAAGTAATCTGCGAGGTGTTAGGACTTGCCCGTCGCTTACTTTGTTAGTTTCGTTCAAACGTCAAGAAACGAGGAATGGCCGGCTGGTAGTTGACTGGGTCAAAAAACTCCAGTTCACTCGGCTCTATTGGGACGCAGATTCTTGATATCATGCCGTGCAGAGTGTAAGGAAGTCGTATTAGTTTGATGTTCCCGGCAGTGACCCATTCGTCAATTGGGAACCTTCGCGCATACGTGTTCGCTAATGAATTTCGTTCGGCACGCGTTAAGTACGTAGCATCGCGGTCAAGCACGTGGATGTGAAAGCCGCGCCCCGAATAGACAATGCGCAGTTTAGAATACGTTTGTTTAAGCTCGCGATACATCAACGCTGTTTGCTTTCTCAAGATCTTGAACTCTATTAAACATAGCATACGGCCCTGATGCGCCTTCATCTTCCGATCTAGGTCGCCGTGGACTGGGCAATATACGTTTTCGGGGTCCAAATCGAAAACAAGTTCTTGTCCGACATAATGCTTGCAGGGAAGACACGTGTCGGCCTTGTAGCAGTCTGGGCAGCCTCTGCATATGTCAAGATCTTCATAGCGATTCGTATCATAGTAGACACCTTCGGGAAGATATTTCAAGAGGTACTCTTGCATACCTCGAAGGTTGCAGTAATCATCAATCACGACCACATCATCTCTAATGTCCTCAAATTGCTTGAGGTAGATTTGGGTATACTTGCCGACCAAGAATGAGATTACTGTGTTTTTTCCGAAAGGCTGCCAACGACGTAGCGCTTTCGCATTGAACTCGTTGCAGTAAAATTGGGCTCTTTCGACCAGCGAGGAGTATCGCATGCCTCTTGGCATTTTGTACTTGTGCTTCTTCACGTGGTTAGGCTCCATTAGAACAACTGATACACCTATACTGCCTCGCTACGCTCTAGCGAGACACATCAAAAAACGGTTGCGCAGCGCTTCTGCGGATTTACAAAAAAGGTGATCGGCGTTCTTACTGGAGCTTGAGCGGGCCCCCTTCTTTGAGCGATTTCATGATAATATCTGTCTGAATTATCTCAAGCGGGAGATCCGCTATCTGGGTATTGATCACGCTTTTGAGCTCAGAATAGTCGTGAGCAGCAACAGTGAACCGCAAGTTATGGTCGCCACTGACGTGGTCTATTTGAAAAATATTCTCGAATTCCGCTAGTTTTTTCGACAAAGAGTCGAGCTCTTCTAAATTGGCCTTTGCAAAGAGGCGGGCACAACAATGCAATCCTACTTTTCCTCGGTCAACAATTGCTGAATATCCCTTGATTACGCCTTCATCTTCCATTATGGATATCCTGTCACGTACTGTTGATTCTGACCTGTTTATCGCTTTGGCAATGTCTTTGTAGGTCATCCTTCCATCTTGTTGCAAGAGATACAGTATTTTCTTGTTCATTTCATCTATGCGCATTAGGACACCTCTGCGAAGAACAAAGAGAAGTCTCAAAAGACTTGATAAATACCTATGTAGTGAAATTTTTTTGTTACGCTGTTCTAGATCAAAAACATCTGCACAACAACAAATGGCTACCATAAACGCGCACACATCGCTTTGCTGTGTCTGTCAGACGAGAAACTAAGGTGGCCTTCGTCAGGAGGATTTGAAGAAGAAAACGCCAAAAAACGTATGTAGTGACAGAGTTAATGTGGCAAATATGTCTGAACTGAGCGCTTCGCAAGCAGAGGTTCTTCACGACAAAGTTGTTCGAAAAGCTGGCGAGACCATATTTAAAAAATACAAGGTTGTCATGAATATAACGGGGAAAAACGTTGCTAGCATCGCTAATGTGTACCCCGATCTCCTCGCCTACGACGTTTATAGCGTTAAGCCATTTCTAGCAAGCGATACGCCTACACTAATTTCGGAAGTAGAGGTTGGGGCAGAGATAACGGACGAGCTCGTTGCGACATGGCTTCAGCTGAAGAGCTTAGACATTGACCGAATCGTTTTGATCTTGCCGGAAAAAACGAGAAGCAGAGCGGAAGATACGCTTAAGAAACTTGGCCCAAAATTCGAACTTCACTTCTTTGACAAGGATTTACGTATTAGTTAGTTGTGAGCGGAACCAATTCGAAGGCGCTGCGTCGGGGCCTACTTTGGACTCAATTCTTTCGCATTTGGTGGCCTTTCATTGAGATTGTTATTAGTATGTGAGCGCAATATTGCCACGAGCGTCAACTCGTGAACTCGTACGCATATACTTCGGTTCTAGCGACGTGCGCTGACGAAATTGAAAAATTGCGCGGTATGTCGATTTGAAATGGAGCCGTCCTTTCTGGAGCCAACTCTCCTTGCGGTCTGCCCGCAAAAACGCCGAGAACATTTCCGTCTTTTTGGTAGAGTGCGACCGCTACAACCGAGGAGTTGATGTTCTCTGTGCCCCCGTTGTAAACCTCTCCGTTGACGCCGATAATTGTCTGATTCAAGAAGGTTGTTTTGTTGTTCACGATCGCCAGCGGGTACGGGTTTTCGCTTGAGAGCTTATAATCGGGCAGCAGTATCCTGTAGGTCAAATTGGATTTCTTGGCTGGTTGCGTACTAGTTTGAGTTTTTGAACTGTTTGAGGTGATATTTCGCGTAGAGGCCGCCGTTTTAAAGTTTGCTGACGCAGCTTGTGTTTGATTGCGGGGGGTGGTGCTAGCGTTGCCAGATGCCACTGGCAACATTTTGATCATAAACGGTGTGGTCTCTCCAGGGAGGAGGGTTGAATTGACCCCTGTTTCCGGACCTGCGTAGCCTCGCTCGTACGTTGTGTTGTTCGCGTATCCCTCAGCTTGAAGGCTAACGTCCACGAGGTTCTGTGTTGCCGTGTTTTTGATGATACCTGTGAGGTACGACGTGCCGTTGTAAGTGTAATAATAGGTATGCGTGACGTTGACCGGATTGACCGTAGATTTAGTCGTTTCATTGCTGGGTTGCTCGGTCACACATCCGGCGAAGCTAACCGCTACAGAAATAAGCATCAAGAGTGCGCAAGCGCGTGTCACGGTTGAAGGCGCCATTGTCGTCTTATTGATCTTCGCGGAACGGTGTTAGTTAGTCTACGATCTTGCTAATCGACAACTCTAAGATGTCTTCTGCTCCGTGCTGCTTCAGCTTCGGAATCAGCTCGTTGATTTGTTCTTTAGCCACCACCGATTCCACGGCGTAGTAGTCTGCGTTATATAATTTGGCGACGCTAGGTGCCTTCATTGTGGGCAAGATCTTGATGATCTCTTCGAGCTTATTTTCGGGGACGTTCATCTTAATCAGAGCCCTGTTCTGGGCGTCTATGGCACCTAGAATGAGCGTTTTGATATCGTCAATGGAGCGCCGCTTTGCTTCGTAGCTTGCTTCGTTGGCAATAAGCACCGTTGATGATTCGAGAATAACGTCGATCACCTTGAGACCGCTCCTTTTAAGGGTCTCCCCTGTCTCGGTTAACTCTACTATGCCATCCATAATATCTGGGACTTTCGCTTCTGTGGCGCCATACGACAAGAATATGTCAACCGAAATTCCCTTCTGCTCGAAATATTGCTTAGCTAGACGCGGATATTCTGTCGAAATCCTACTGCCTTGTTTCAAGTCAAACGGAGAATTTGCCGTCGATTGTTCGTGGACTGCGAGCACGATCTTGACCTTTTCAGACGCGGTTTTGCTATATGGCAGCTCTGCGATGATACGTACGTCACTCCCGGTCTCGCGTACCCAGTCCAATCCAGTTATACCGAGATCAAAATAAGCTGCCGCAACATATTGAGGGATCTCTTGAGGCCTCAGTACTTTTACGCTACTTATTCTGAAATCTTTGATCTTCGGATTGTAATCCCTCGGGCTTTTTCGAATAACTTCTAGGTCTGCCAGCTTCAAGAACTTGATCGTTTGTTCCTCCAAGCTGCCCTTGGGTATCACAAACTTAATTTCATCACTCATTTGAATTAACTATGAATCTTTGGTATTTAAAATTCATTGGATATTGCCTCGCCGCCAATAGCCGCAGGTTTGGGTTTAGCTAGGCTTCGTTAGTGATTCCACGCTAAGAAAAGTGCCTTGCGGACTTGCGGCTTTTTGCTTGCGGGTGGCAACTTACACTTGAGCGGCGTGCGCAATGAGGCAAATGAGCCGTTCTGGCGCTTTGCACGTGCTAGATGCCACGTTTCTCGCGCACTCGAGAAGAACGTATTTAAATGCTGAACGTGGTGGTAATTACAGAGACTTGCGAGACTACAGTTATGTTGTGGTGCAGACCCAAGTCAGCGGAAGAGAAACCACCAACAAAGTACCACATTGCGGATGACGACTACTACTGGCTCGCTTCGCGCTTTTGTCAGAATATGATGGCATTCGTGCTTGCGGCTACCAGGTTTGATGAGGATAAATCCGCTTACTTCGAGCACTTTTTCCTTGATTTTCTCGACAGGCGAGGCATAAGTTACTCGATCGTTAACGTGGATGAAACGAACAAGCAGCTGTGCATCATTAAGCCGTGGGAAAAACACATTACAAAATAGGAGCGCCGAGGAAGGGATTTGAACCCCTGCGAGGCGAAAGCCTCACCAGCTCTCATTGAACCTAA
>Ga0187884_10003785_pt1 | contig 11524 bp, 14 predicted proteins | sample June2016WEW_20_4_FD_132983 | JGI IMG/M metagenome (GOLD analysis project Ga0187884, IMG submission 132983) | Peatland microbial communities from SPRUCE experiment site at the Marcell Experimental Forest, Minnesota, USA - June2016WEW_20_40 | ecosystem: Environmental > Terrestrial > Soil >...
TGAACATGGTGATGACTATGAGCGTGAGCACGATAAGACGCTACTGGAGAAGTGTAGTGCCCATCTGCTTCACCGTGAAGCAATTGGGCACCACGTAAAGGTAGCGTAGTGCCTATTTGTCACACACAGCAACAGTTGAGCACTACGTTCATTGCGGCTTACTATGCCGCTTTTTTTCTTTGTATTAATATCATCCTGGTAGTTCCCTTCGAACGTGCTGGACCGGGAGTGTTATTAAATACAAACTTGTAAATTATGTGTTAAAAGCCAGCGAAATATATTGACACACTAGTAACTAGTTTGATATACTTATAAAGTAAATTCCTCACGAAGAAGTTCCCGCCGCAGACCTCTTCCGAAAGACACAGAATGAAACACAAGCCTAATGGCAGACCCCGTTTATCTAGCGAAGGTTCGATGCAGATAAACATGACCGTACCCAGGAAAGAGTGGAACCAGTTCAGATTGTTGATACCTCACGGACAACGGAGCCGGGTGGTAACACACCTGTTGAGACAGATTCTAGCCGGTAAGATTGCGGTTCCCCTAGTTTCAGCGATTGAACCTGATAGCCCATCGGCAGAAGATACTTAATACACACTTTAGGCTTCCTTGAGGCTTCGACCCTGCCTTTATTAACACTCCGTCGCCAAGGCGACTAACAAAACAACAAAAGGCCCTCCGGAGGCAACCACGCCCACGGAAGGCCCAGAAAGGATATTTAATGAAAGTGTCTACCATTAGTGTAACACCTAACACCCCAAAAAGCAAGAACGAACCTAAACCTAAAAAGCGTAATAGCAAGAACAAGCTGTTCGCAGAGGACTTCTTCATCCCTCTTGATATACAGTTTTTCAACGACATCGAAGATGGCAAGATGACGCCGACTATGTTCTGCGTTTATACCATGATCCTCAAGCAAGTGGATTACGAAACCGGGATCGCAAGCGAGTCTGGCGATAAAATAGCTGCCGGGTGGGGTGAACAAATCCCTCTTCGCACAGCACAGAAGAACATGAAGCTCCTTGAGGAAGGAGGTTATATCAAGTCGTTTCATCAGAAGGGGAAGCGTGGCAACTACCCGATAGCTATCTACAATTACCCCATCCGATATGGCACATGGAAGGGTTACAGGCTGGATGCGCTGGCAACCATTGACCCGAAGCGTCCGGTTTACCGTAAAGACAGTGAGTCGTCAGCGTCTCCTAATGCGCCACTTGGACAGGACGAGCGCCAAAGTGACGCACAAGTGACGCACGATCAGCGCCGAAGTGACGCCAAAGTAGCGCACCGTCAGCGCCAAAGTAACGCCAAAGTAGCGTCAGCTAATGCGTGTATTCCAGATAATCCAGATATTCCAGACGGTCCAGAAAATCCAGACGGTCCAGATGCTCCAGACCATCCAGACCATCCAAAAGCTTCGTCAGCTCCGCTGCCGCTTGATAAAGAAGCAGCTTCGCTTCCGGGGTCGGCTGGTCGGCTGGATCACCGCACACACACGAATATTGAAACCGATCCAGTCGCTTCGCTCCTTCCAACCGGTACGGGTAAAAATAATAAACACCCTAGACACTCTGATGATATAGATAAACTGAAGGAAGCATATATGCGAAAGACAGGAAATGTCTTACCGATAACTAGAGATGAACGTATTCAGCTTCAGGATGAGATTAAATATCTATCCGATATCGGCACAGATAAGGACACCGTTGTTCTAGCCTTTGATATTTTCCTTAACCGTCCTAAAGGTATCGGTGATCTTACACACCCGGTAAAGATGTTCCTAAACGAGCTTAGTGAATATCTGTTCCTAGCTAAACAGCAATCTAAAGAAATGGAATCCCGTATATCCTCGGTTCAGGACTTTGTAATGGAAGCATTTCCTGGATGCGATGTTAATCTTCCGATGTCTTTTATCCGTAGCGTTCAACTCTACCAGCCTCTTTCGAATCAAGGCAATATTGATACCAAAGAGCTGACCTATCAGCTTACGGTAGCCGGTAGGATTCTTGGCTCTGTGCTAGACCGATCTAATGATACCGATAATTTAGAAGAGTATTACGGTATCGGCACCTGTCAGAGATTGGCAGAGGATATCATGGATACGATGCCAGATTTGAAGCCTTCGGAAAGAGTGCTGTATTTCAATAAGACTTGTGCATGGCTGGTAGACGAAGACTCTAATTCGCCTTATGGAATCTCGTATCGGAAGCAAGCAGCCTGAGCAGCCTGAGCTAACTAGAATACTTCGTCGCTGACACTGCATCTAATAAACGGTAATTTAATATGAACACAGCAGATAGGGAATTTACCATAACCAAGGTCATTAACTACCCCGATGACGGGGGTATCTCGAAAGACCCTTACACGCTTCAGGAAGACCTCTGCCGTATTGTGTTTCAGGACGCAGCACCCGGTTGTTTCGGTAGCGTAGACAAGCGCAACTCTGGGTTTGCCACTGCTTCCCATCGGCGGATTGATATCCGTAAACATCTACTTTGGTTCATTCTCCACTGGACTTATAACGCTGAGTTTATAGCAGCCCACGGCGTTTCGGTCACGGCAGAGGGGTTAGTGAAAGCGGCTCGTGAGGAAAGACAAATCCGCTGGAAGATAGCCACAGTACAGGAAGCTCTTAATTGGCTGGAACAAGCGGGATTTCTGATCTTTGATGGTGACGACTGCTGCACTATCAATTTATCCCCGCTATCGGTAGATCACAGAGATATCCTGACTTCCTGCATAACTTCAGTCGAGTCTCCAGGACTCCCGCTCCAGAATGAGGATCGGCTTATGCTCAAGCAAATGGGGGTTAAATGGTAAAAGAGAAAACAAATACCGCAAATACCGTCCTCACTGAGATTGACAATCTTCTCCCAGATAAGGAAGTACAATCCCAGATGGACCGTGATGTTTGCTTGGAACTTATCAATGACATCCAGCAGCGGATAGATTCTTACAGGAAAGAAAAAGGCTTAAAAAAAGGGGCACGTAAGGGGTAAATTCCGGAGCTATTGAGGATCAAATCCGGCAGAGCAGACTTCCGTAATTTCAATCAATTCCTGCCCTTTGCTCTGGGGATGACTTGGGCACATATTTACGGAAATGCACAAGAAAATCCGGAAAATAATTCGAATTCGATTTTCCCCTCGTAAATTAATCTCGTTTAACCGGCTAAAATATCTTCATCAGAGCTTGTTTCGTGGCTGTGGAAGCGTCCTGATCGGAAACGCTAACATACCGCATTGTCGAGCCGATGCTTTTATGGCCGAGAGCTTGCCGAACCGTAGCCAAATTCACATTCCCGGTAACAAGATGGCTGGCAATCGAGTGTTTCAGGCAATGAGGGTGCTGTTTCTCTGCTGGCAATCCGGCATCAGCGGCAATCGCCTGGAACAGCCGGAAGAACTGAATGCGAGAGAGCTTTCCGCCTTTAGCGGATGTGAATAAATAATCGCTGCCATCGGCCTTCCGGTTAGCAAACCACTGCCGCAATGCCTTGAGTTCACTCAATAACGGCTGTCCGGTGTGATCGGAGAGGGCTTGGACGGTTTGCAAGCTGCCTTTTAATCTGGCAATTTTTATGCTGCCGCCCTTCAGGTCGATATCATCTAAGCGAAGAGAGCAGACCTCAGAGGCTCTCAGGCCATGCCGATAAGCCAGCAAGATCATGCACCATTCCCGGCTACCATGTTGCTTAGCTGCTTTCAGGATCGCCAGTACCTCATTCGGCTCCAGATGGATCATCGCTTGGCGCTTTGCCATAAATCCTCCACAAAAACGTAACATTACGTGCAAATCCCTTGTTGCTGGTTACGGCTCTAAGCCCTTTTAATTCGATGCCGGTCTCCGCTGGAATGTAACAGAATCCTCAGTTTGTTACATCACATTGGACTTGGTAACAACGAATCTTGAAGAATAACCCGACTCTATGCACAGCATTACGAGGGCACACATGGAGGGCAGAGGTTTCCAGGATTTCACCCCGATTGCTGGTTTTATTACCCGCTGCCGTAATCCGGAATCGAACCGTTTGCGCTGTGCTGGCAACTCCGGATGTGCCAGTGATTGTTTGTACCCGGCAAGCAACCAATCCGGCAAACGAATCGAAATAGGCAAGATCACCTGACTTGAGTACATGATTCATGGCTATACTCTCCCCGCATACTGCGAAGCCAGATATGCGTATATGTCAGTGTCCCGGCATTCTTCCATCATGGCGGAACTGAAGTTACTTGCACCAAGTTTGCAGAGTAGCCTATAACCACGGCTCCACTGTCCGGAGTGATAGTCCATCAGGAATACAGCGAGTTCGAAGTAGTCTTGCTTATGAATCTTCCGCATCACTGCACCCCCTTGCTGTGATTGCGCTGTGACCGTACCCAATGAGCGATGATCTTTCGGCAAGTGAAGACATCCTGATCTCTGAACGAATAGCGGCGACTGATCTTCGGGTTCTTCTTATCGACTCCAGCCACGTCCAAAGAGCGATGACCATCCTCGTCCTTGCTGATTTCGATATTGGCAATAACCATGTTGGCCGTGGCGATCTTGAGCACCCGGCGACGAATCAGGATTGGCCGGTTCCCCGGCGCTGGCAGAGCCGCAATGGGGCACTTCACTTTCGAAGCGATGGCAAGGCTGGCCGCACTGATGCTGTATTCTTTGGGCTTATGAACGATGGGAGAAGAAACAGGGAGAGTTTCCTCTCCCTTTACTGCGGTTCCCAGAATCAAATCAGCGGCTCTTTGTGCTTGGCCAGCAGCAATCAGCACCAGCTTGGAATCTTTCCGTAACACGGAGAGCCAGTTCTGGATATATGCCACTGAGTTCCGCTCGGTTGCTGCATTTGCAATTCCAGTGAACCCGCAAACGTAAGCGGCACAAAGTTCAACACAGAGTTCCTCTTTCGAATACTTAGTGTCACCCCAAGACTCGATTTCCAGCAGAGTGCTCCTGGCAAGACGTTTCTCGTGGCCAGTCGAATGTCCAAGTTCGTGGAACAACACGCTGTAATAAAACTCAGACGAATCGAAGGTATTCCGATCCGGCATGTTCACACGGTCTAACCTGGGGAAATAACAGGCCCGATCACCGCCGTGAGTGATCTCAGGCTTTCCTTGCCAATCGACAACGACGGCATCACAGGACTCGCTGGGCGATACTTCCGGATGTTCATCTGGTGGAGCAACGGGCGTAACACACAGGTTTTCACACTGGCTTGCGTTGAACACCGTGTAATAACGGCAGAATGCATAGTCATGCTTCTCCAGTGCGCCGTCATTGTTTGCCTTGGAGTGCTCTCCAAACTGCCAGTACACAACGGGTAGACCATGCTCTCCCTTACGAACAGACCCGCCTAGTTCTTGCGCCTGTTTGAATGTGAGGAAATATGGGGAAGAGTATCCAGCAGACATCAGAATCCAGACGTTGATACCACGATAGGCTTTCAATGTCCGGAGATTGCGAGGTAAGCCAGCATCACCACGAGATGTCCAAGGGCGATGCCACGGGATGTTGCCGTTCTCTAGCTGTTGGATAATTCTTTGGGTAATGGTATCGTATGCAGTAGCCATGACTCGAAGCTCCTATTCGGGTTTTGGTTAGCCGTTTGTGAGTGCTCTAACACTTGCAAGCGGCGTTATTTTTCACGTTAGCAATTTACTGACCAGTCGCAACCCCTGCATAATTAACAAACGCATGTTCCTTGCTGGATTTAATTAGCAACGAATGGAACACACTTGCAAACTATTTGCCGATTTGCATATCGATGAACACTAATAGCGAAGTTTAGTGCTGATGTTAGTCTGCGCTGCTGATAGCTGGATGTTATTTAAGCTAGGAAGTTAAGATACTTCTTTCCTGTTGGCTTGGCCTCCCGGCTCGACCCCCTTGGCGCAGCGTCGGCCCTTTAGTCACATGGGAAACCCCCATCGCTCGACGGTATTAAATATAAGGATGGGTATCGAAATTTTATAAAATATTTTTCTAGTTCATTTACTAACGGCTCTTTACAGTTGATTTTAGCCATCAACTATGGTAGAATTAGAAGAGTCAGAATTCGTAACTTCAGCAGTCATCCTGCCTATAGTTTTCCCTCTCACTTACTCCAATCTTTCAGCTAAAGCTGCCCTACCAACGCTTACTTACAGCGTTGCACCCCCTCGAAAGGATTTCCATGATTGATGCAAAGAACGCTAAAGCCATCTGCTTGAGTATCTCGATAACCGATTCTCAAGCCGAATTGCTCAAGAAACGAGTGCGCAACTACGGTGACCGGTCCAAAGTCTTTCAGCTATTACTCCAAAAGTTCCTCAGCGGCGAACTCGAACTCACCATTCCTGCCAGAAAGTTATAACCATGCCCCGTAAACTAACCGAATTGCAATTAACCAAGAAGCATATCCGAACCTGCCACGACTTAGTAAATAAGATCGAAAAGGAGCTTGCTGATGAAGCTACAGACCGTTCCGAACGTACCCGTTTGCTGACATCTCTGGCTGAGCTAAACAAAGAGATTCGAAGCCTTGAAAATAAGAAGGCTAAGCTGGCAAAGGCCAAGCCACACGGAACAAGACTCATTGGCTTTCACCACTTGCAAGAGGTATTCAGGGCTGACAGATGTTTAACGGCTTCGTACCGATGGAATGGCCGCACCCTGACTGTCGTGATACCGGATTCCGAAAATCAGATGTCTATGCCTCGATACAACGCTTATGTTGCTTCGAGAGATGCCGCAGAGAAAATAGCCAGATCGCTACAAGGATTGGAGCGTCAGTCCACTGTGCAGCAGTCTGCGAAGACTGAGCAGCAGCAAGCGATACGTGAGGCGAATGACATTCCTGCTCCTGTCGCTATTCCTGATATCAAAGTTTCAGCGGAGACAATCGAGAGCATTGGTACGATCATGGGATCGGCTCCCCCAAAGACTAAGGCTGCTCACACCTGTGGAGACGGATGCCGACTTTTTGGCTGCTCCATACAAGATGCATTGCAAGCTGCTAAGGCCGCTACTAAAGCTGCTGCGGTTAGCGAACCTGCAACCGCAATTGAACCTGTTCCTGAAGCTGTAGATCAAGCTACGGTTTCTGAGGCGGTATCTCCTGGAGTTGGCGAACCTGCTACTTCAGGAGACTCTGCCAACACTGGAGTTGTCGCTCCTGAACGTGCCTCTGGCACTCCTGAACAAGCAGATCATCTAAGTATGAAGTCTGACGCGGAGATTCTCAGATGGTTACGAAACCAAACGTCCAAGCAAGCCACGATAACTCCTGACCCTGATTTGGACGGTGAAACCCTACAGTATTGGATCGATAAAGCCAAGATAACGGTTAAGAGGATGATGGAGCTTTATCGTGGTTTCAGTGTCACCCTCAGCCGTGAAGCCTCTATGCAATTCGACAACTTTAGGGATCGGCATCTAATTCCGATGCTCGGCAAGATTCTGTTTTACGAACCGGAAACCGCTAAAGCCATTTTGGGCGAAGATGCTGCGATACTCTTGGATAATTCCGGACCTCCCGCTAAGCCCGTTATTGATACTAATACGCAGATTCTTACAGAACTGAAATGGCGTGGTAAAACGTGGGCACCTGCTCCATTGCCACGGTTAACCGGATATTTTGGACCGCCATCGGACCTGGAAAAACGAGAGGAATAGATGAGAAATTACAGACGCAGGCCCGTAAGACGCAGCAAAAGAAACACAAGTGATTCAAATGAAAGGAAATAATATGGCATCATTCGATGATGGACGTAAGCATTTATCAAAAGAACAGCAGCAACAGATAATCAAGGACAATGAAAAATGGGTGACGGAAGGATTCGGCGGGGTCGATATGTCCGGATTCCCCGACTTTAACAAGCTGCCTCCAGAAGAAACGGCCCAGCCCCACGATAAGCACGGATTCAATAACGTGGATTTTGGCCCTTCGATCAAGGGCATTCAGGACTTCGTGAACAATCCGCCAGTTGAAGTGTTGGAACGCATAGCCAAAGAAACCGGCAACCCAGAATTAGCCAATCAAATAGCCACGCAACGAACGGGAGACATCGCAATGCAATTTGTAAATAGCACTCCTGAGTATGTCGCCAGTGATGACAACTTCGAGGCCATAGTAGACCGACTCTGTTTTGCAAATAATCAGACGGTGCTCACGAGGCTGGATACAAATCAAGCCGCAGTTGAGCTTTATATCCTTGGCTACTGGACCGTGGAAAATCTTCAGGCTGCGTTCAAGGAATTGGTTGAAGCCGGAAGTATGGAGATGCCTGAGGGCTACCTGAGAAATCTCACCCCTCAGCAGTTACACGAATGTGAGTTTCTCGCTGCAACGAACAGATTGCCGGATGCAATTGCGCTGTATATCAAATACCGTATCGGCGAAGACATTTGTGATTGCATGACTCCAAGCGAACAGAAAGATGTGCTAACGTCTCCAGCATATCGGGAGCTACTGCTCGAAACGGCATTTTGGGCCTTTAGACAAGTGGAACCGAGTGCCGTAGTTGATGACGCACTTATCGAATTCGCCAAGCCGTATCTACAGGGTCGATATCCAAGGGTTCCCCTCTTGAAAGCGATTTATGAGGAATATCTAAAGCAGCAGGATTCCCGCTACCGGGATTCAGTGTTAGAACAGGTATCTCCCGTAACAGAACGAAATCTCGATGATCTTACTGATGCTGAGATTGAGGACTTAAAGACTCGAACTCTTAGGACGTGGACTAAGCAGATCAAAAATCCCAAGAAAGGATCGATAATTATTTAATATGAGCAACAACAAAAACAATCGAGAGCAAGACAAATTAATAAACATGCACGATAACCAGATGAATCCCGGCTTAGCTAAGCCGGAAGACTTCAAGATCAAAACTCATGCCGAAGCCGCCACGATCGAGGTTCCGTTGCATGGACAATGCGGAGATAGCAGGGCTGAGTATGAGCGGCTAGAAAAGGAAGCCTCTGCCGATGGCAAGAGTCCGGATCGTAAGACTCCAGATCGCAATGATGTGGATAATCGTCCCGCTAGTTTCCGGATCAAATCAGCAAACATTCACGATTGAGAAAGAATAAATACGGGAGTTGCGATGCAGGGGATTGTGTTTACAGCGGAAGAACCTGTTCGATTTAACCCCTCTCAGACGAGGGATACTCCCCTTTAACTATTGCAACTCTTTCTTGCGGGGCTTCTCTTTTCTTTATCCGCTCCATGTATATGTTTGCTGCGGCATGGTTGGGATACCTGTCGAGAACAAACTGACAGGCACGTTCAGCTTCTTGCCAGTCTCCAGTAAGTACCGCAGCAGTGCACAGGTTTAGCCACGTATCGACATGCTCTGACTGTCTTGCCGCTATTGCAAATAGTTTCCGTGCAGCTAGATAGTTTCCTCTTTTCACCTCACACATGCCTAGAGACAAGAATGGATCATCTGGGTTACAAAGGTGAGCTAACCTAGAATCACGAATCACGAAGAATTGGCACACGCTTTGCACCTTTTTCCACCAATCTTGAAAGTGGTATTAACATCGGCAACAAGCAATGGCTTGCGGCCATTCCTACATGCAAAAGTGCTTTACGCTTACTTCCTCTAAAGACATATACGGCTGATAATAGTTCCCAATATGAAGATTTGATCGGGTGCCATAAGTAGTAATATGCCTCTTGCATCGAGACAGTTAGCTGATAAAAAAGTCCTCTCGCTCGTCTTGCGTCTTGAAACTTGGATATGGCTGTTTCGAATTCTCCAATACAAGCTAAGCAACGACCGTGATAATAGTCAACAAGATACCCTTTTGCTCCTTCAGCAATCGCCTTTTCCACTTCGCTAAGTGCACCGAGATGATCTCCCTCCATTCCGTAAGAGGTACAAGTAAGCAGTCGCCAGAAGGGGCCGGGTTGAAGCTGTGCTGCTTTTAAGAAACAACTTCGAGCTTCTTTGTGCTTACCCATCACATCAGATAAGACTCCTTTTGCTTGATAGAATTCAGCTAAGCGTTTGCCTAACTTTATGCCGTGCTCAATCATCCGCTTTAGCTTGTCGGTGGCTTTCTTGTAGGCGGGGTCATTCTCAGGCACAATGAGACGCTGAAGCGAAATATGTGACGCAGCAATTAGCACATACAAGGCGAGTGCATCGGAGTCGTTTGGATTTATCTCTAAAGCCTTATCAAGAGGGGCGAAGACGTTTTTGTGTGTGCCAACTTTGGAAAGCCTGCGTTCTATTATTTTGGTGTATGGGTTTCCAACTCCATTGGTAGCGAGAAGTTTGGCAATTTCGTCGAAAAGCTCGTCGTCGTAGACTCGCCGTTTTTGGGATGAAAAATATGTCCAAATTGCACCGACTAGTCCGGCGACAATCAGTGCAGTCCCGATTACCTTATTGGTGCTAAATAGCAGCCGACCAGCGACGCCTGAGACGATGCTGGCAATGATCGCAATATTCTTGAAATTTCGCTTCATTCTATGGCTGTTCAGTGTAGCGCAATAGTGGGGAACGGCAACAGCCCCGGTTGAGACGCCGGGGCTTTTGCGTGTTTCAATACCCGCTACAAAAGCGAATCTTGCGTGTCAGCTAGCGGCGCTTTCTTCCGATATGCAGCGGCGGGAGAAAGCAATGGAAGATGTGGTTTCTTACCCTTAAGGATTTCTTCAATGGTCAGAATTTGAATAAAAGGATAACGGTTCCCGTGCATTTCAACCGTTCCAGCAGAAGCCGCATCAGCTTTCATTCCCGCCGTTGGTGGATTGAGGGCAACCAGCACTCCAAATCCAAGGGAAGATGCTTCCTCACGTTTGGCAACGGCCATTAAAGATCGAATATCATCAGCCTTCAGTTTTCCGCTCTTTACTGAGACCACGGCAAATTTGGTGGTTTTTCCGTCAGGCTTGAAAGCTATTCGACCATCAACACCTTTGTCTGCACCTTTTTTGTCGTTGGGGATTCCGTCAAGTTTCGATACAGCCCAAATCTCAAACGCCTTTCTGACCTTACCCTGCTCCGCCATCATGCGAGCGCCTTCAATTGTTGTCGGCAGACCTTCAATGATGTAATCAACACCCACTTTGAGATGCGGGAAAGCTCCTTCGAGTCGTTGCCGCCGAATCAACTCAATTGCAAATGGGGAAATATCGATACCGACCCAACGTCGGGCAAGCATCTGCGCAGCCGCAATCGTTGTACCGCAGCCGCAGAATGGGTCTAACACAAGTTCACCAGGGCGGCTCGATGCATTGATGATGTGTTTCAAAATTCCAGTCGGCTTTTGTGTTGGGTACCCTAAGCGTTCTGCATCTTTCGGACTCAGCCAACGGACATCCTCGTCTATGCCCTTATCTGTTCCGAATACAGTACCCTCCGTATAGGGCTGGAAAGCCCAAATGTCAGGAGCTGCGGGTCCGTCGCTTGGTGTAATTGTTCGACCGTACATTGGCCAAGCCTCACCTGCGGTTATCGTGATGAAGCCCGTTTCCAAGAGCAGATCAAGTTTTTGATGTTGCGTTAATCCCGTGGGGTCAATACCA
>Ga0187884_10003798_pt1 | contig 11487 bp, 8 predicted proteins | sample June2016WEW_20_4_FD_132983 | JGI IMG/M metagenome (GOLD analysis project Ga0187884, IMG submission 132983) | Peatland microbial communities from SPRUCE experiment site at the Marcell Experimental Forest, Minnesota, USA - June2016WEW_20_40 | ecosystem: Environmental > Terrestrial > Soil >...
GCCGCGGTCGGCCTGGTGCTGCTGATGGCCTGCACCAACGTGGCCAACCTGCTGCTCGCCCGCGGCGCCGCGCGGCGGAAAGAAGTCGCCATGCGTTTCTCGCTGGGCGCCACGCGTGCCCGCCTGGTGCGGCAGGCGCTTACGGAATGCGCATTGCTGGCCGCGGCGGGCGCGCTGCTGGGAACCGGGCTGGGCTTCTGGGGTACGCGCGTCGTGGTTCGTTTCCTGCCGGAAGGCGCCGGCAATCCCTTGAGCCCCACGCCCGAGCCGGCGGTCCTCGGGTTCACGCTCGCGATCTCTGTCCTGTCGGTGCTGGTGTTCGGGCTGGTGCCGGCGCTGCGTTCCACCGCCGTCGATCCGGCTTCGGGGCTCCGTTCGGAAACCGGAGGAAGCGCCGCCGCTCCTCTGCTCCGCCGCGTTCTGGTAATCGCGCAGGTGGCTTTTTCGGTAGTGCTGGTCGTGATGGCCGCGCTGTTCGGGCGCAGCCTGTTCGAGCTGCGCTCGGTAGATCTCGGCTTTCGCAACCAGGAAGTGTATGAGATTGGGTTGGACTTTCCCCGCGAGTGGCGGCACAAGGACCTGCGTGTACCGCACCGCCAATTCGCCAGCCAGATGCAGGCGTTGCCCGGCGTGACTTCGGTGACCTACGGTTTGCCTGCACCCTTCGTGCCTGGCAGCGCGAGCACGTCCGTGAGGGTCCCCGGATCGGCGCGCACGGCCAACGGCCCCGCTGACGTGGAAGCGGCGTACATCGCCCCGCGGTACTTCGAAACCCTGGGCACGCCACTTCTGTTGGGACGCGAATTCGACCGCGGCGATACGGCCGAGTCGCGCCAAGTGGCCGTGGTGAACGAGGCTTTCGTGCGCATGTTCCTTCCCGGCGAACGTCACCCCGACCACCGTTTCCTGAGCCTCGGGGACGGCAAGCCCGAAGGCGAGCCCACCTGGATCGTCGGCGTGGTTCGCAACATGCGGCCCGCGGCGATTCGGCAAGCCCCTAAGCCGACGCTCTATCTGCCGATCGAGCAGCACGAGGTTGACTATCCGCCGGTCATGCTGGTGCGGACCCAACTGTCATCCATGACGCTGCTGCGCGCCGCCTACCGGGAATCGGGCAAGCTGGGTCCCATGATCGGCTTTTCGACTTTCGATACCATCCGCCAGCACATCGACGATTCCATCTTCGAGCAGCGCCTGCTGGCCGGCTTGAGCGGCTTCTTCGGCATCCTGGCGCTGGTGCTTGCCGCGGTCGGCCTGTACGGCGTGGTGGCCTATAGCACCGCCGGGCGAACCGGCGAAATCGGCATCCGCATCGCGCTGGGCGCCCGCCGCGGCCAGGTGCTCCGCATGATTCTGGGCGATTCGCTCGCGCTGGTTTCGGTGGGCCTGGTCATCGGCTTGTTGGCATCGTTCGCCGCCGCGCGAGCGGTAGCTTCGATCCTGTATGGCGTGGAGCCGTCCGATCCGCCGGCGTTCATTTTCACCGCCTTGGCGCTCGCCCTCACCGGCGCCGCCGCCGCGTTGTTGCCGGCGCGCCGCGCCGCATCGCTCGATCCCATGCGCGCCCTGCGGCACGAATGAGAAGCAGCTCGCGCCGGACGGCGGGTCAGACCTTCTTGAACAGCCTATCGAAGGCGTTGCGAGCGTCTTCCGGATTGCGCGGCACCGGCGGCGCACCGTTCGGGAGTTGGGGACCCGCGCTCGTCGAACCGTTCGAGGTGCCCTCGCGCGCAACCGTCACTCTGGGCAGAAACAGGCTGCACTCGTTGGCCTTGTCCTTGATCGGAATCCGCACCGGGATCGGTTTCAAGCACTGGAACCGCGTGGCGGGCTCGAAATGCGTGCACTGCTTGCAGCAGTGCAATTCCGCGTTGCACTTGGGACAATTGCCGCTGAAACTGGTGTCCGGTGGCAGGGTAGTGGAACAGTTATAACAGCGCGAGGCTGCCACGTGCTGCACCAGACGGGGAAGCCGCGGCCCGGTAATGTCGATGGGTGGGCGCGGGCCCTGTGGCTTGGGGCGATCCTCGCGCGGCCCGCGGGAATCGCGGTCTGAGTCCATGTACCCCTGCTGTCTGTACTTGCGGTCGCTATCCATGGAGGAAAAAACTCCGTCTGTGAAGGAATCGATCTTGTTACAGCACCGATGTGTTTGAATGCTCTTCCGGTACGGTCTCGTACCGCGCCTGGGGAAAATGCCACCGATTCCGCGCGCGGACGCATCGCGAGGAAGGGAGGTGACTGTGGGAACAGCGGAACGCCCAAGGCGCGAGGTTATATCAGAAAGCACCCGCCTAGTGGTCGAATCCAATATGTACCACGGAATGGGGGTCAATTGCATCCCCTATCCTTCGGTCTAATGCAAAAAGTTAACTTACGGAACTCCACTTCAGCAGATTGCTGCAGGGGCGGGTAAGCGGATCGTCGAAATGGTTCGGGCAAACGCGTAAGGCGTAGCCCAAACGGCCGGTTCTCTCCGGCAGAATATCGTTGCCGAACGTAGCCACGGTTCCCTGCATCTCGAGGTGGGGCAGCAACAGCACCTCGGTTTCTTCCAGATGCCCGGAGGAATCCACCCGGCCCAACACCACTTCCACCCGAACATCCTCCGGCTTCAACCCCGCCAGGTCGATGGCGGCGCGGACCGGAACGGCGGCCCCGCTGAAAAGTGCGGCTCCGGGCGCCGCGCTGCCGGCCTCCACAAAACGCACTCGGTCCCAGGCCGCGCGCACCCTGGCATTCCACGCGGCTTTGTTGCGCGCCAGCGCATGGTCTTCCGCCTCCATCCGCAAATGCTGCCGGTGCGCCGGCTCGTACATTTCGGTCATATACTCGCGCACCATGCGGCGGCAATCGAACTGCGGCGTAATGTAGCGAAGCGATTGTTTCATTCGCCGCACCCACTCCCGCGGGGTCTGCTCGCGGCGCTCGTAATACATGGGAACGATTTCGGTTTCGAGGAGGTAATAAATCGCGCTGGCGTGCAGCGCATCCTGGTCTTCCGAGTAGGCTTCCCGCTCGCCGATCGCCCAACCGCCGGAGTGTTCGTAAGCTTCGTCGAACCAGCCGTCGAGGATGCTCAGGTTGAGCATGCCGTTGCACGCGGCTTTCATGCCGCTGGTCCCGCAAGCCTCCTCCCCGCGCCGCGGCGTATTGAGCCAAAGGTCGACTCCCTGAACCAGCTCCCGCGCCACCTTCATGTCGTAGTCTTCGAGAAAGACCAGGTGCTTCCACAACTCCGGGTCGCGCGAAAGCTGCACGATCTCGCGTATAAATGCCTTGCCCGGCTGGTCTTTGGGATGGGCCTTGCCGGCCACCACGATTTGCACCGGCATGTCCTTGTTCAGCAGAATTCTTTTCAGACGCTCTACATCGCGAAACAGAAGCGTAGCCCGCTTGTAGGTGGCGAAGCGGCGCGCGAAACCGATGGTGAATACGTTGGGATCGAGCGCCTCGCCGGAATGCCGCAGCTCGGCGGCCGAAGCCTTGCGCCGCAGCGCCGAGATTTGCTGCTGCCCGCGCACAAAATTCACCAGGCGCCGTTTGCGCCGGCGGTGCACTTCGAACAACTCCTCGTCCGGTATGTCGATCACCTGCTCCCAGATCGCGGGGTCGTTGAACCGCTCCCGCCAGTCCGGTTCGAGGTACTGATCGTAGAGACCGGCCAGATCGCCGTTGAGCCAGCTCGGCACGTGCACGCCATTGGTCACCGACGTAATCGGCACTTCCCAAACCGGCAACTGCGCCCACAGGTCGTGGAACATTTCCTGGGAGATCTCCCGGTGCAGGCGGCTTACGGCATTTCGATAAGACGACGTGTTGAGCGCCAGCACCGCCATCGAGAAGCGTTCGTCGCGGTCGAACGGATTGCGGCGCCCGAGCGCCATCAACTGCTGAAAGTCCACGCCGAGGTCTGAACAATAACCCGAAAAATAGTGATACATCATGCCCGGATCGAACAGGTCGATTCCCGCCGGCACGGGCGTATGGGTGGTGAACACGTTGCTCGCCCGGGTGGCTTCCACGGCCTCGTCGAAGCTGAGCTTGTGCTCTTTCATGTAGACCCGAATCCGCTCCAGCGCCAGAAACGCGGAGTGCCCTTCGTTCATGTGAAAGACGGTGGGCTCGAGCCCCATCGCCTCGAGTGCCCGGATGCCGCCGATTCCCAGAACGATTTCCTGGCGGGTACGAGTATCGTTGTCGCCGCCGTAGAGCGAATCGGTGATGTCCCGGTCCTGCGGCAGCTCGTTTTCCGGGATGTTCGTGTCCATCAGGAACAGCGTGATCCGTCCCACCCCGATCTTCCAAACCTGCACGTACACGTCGCCGGTGGGCAGGTTCACGGTGACGCGCAGGTCCTTGCCCGCCGCGTCCTTCACCGGGGTCACGGGAAGCGTGTAGAAATCGTTCATCGGATACCGCTCCTGCTGCCAGCCGTCCGGGTTCAGATATTGCCGGAAATATCCTTGCTGGTAGAGCATGCCGAGGGCGATGAGCGGATAATCCTGATCGCTGCAGGATTTGAGGTGGTCGCCGGAGAGGATTCCAAGACCGCCGGAATACACCGGCAAACACTCCGTCAGTCCGTATTCCGCGGAGAAATAGGCGATCAGCTTTCCATCAAGTGGATCGCCCTTGTGCGTGCGCGCATCGTAGGCTTCGCACGCCATGCGGTACAACGCCAGGTAGCGCGGATCCGCGGCGGCCTTTTCGAGCGTCGCCTGAGAAGCTCTCCCCAGCATCAGAACCGGGTTATAGCCGCAATCGCGCCACAACGCCGGATCCAGGCGGCGAAACACCGCCCTCACGATCGGTTCCCAACTCCATAAGAGGTTGTGCGCCAACTCGCTCATGCGGGCCAGAGAGGCGGGAAGAACCGGCCGGACTAAAAACTCTCGTAAAGGCTGTATATGGAAAGGCATACTGCAGGAGCTAACCTTTCAAGATAGCAAATCGGCGGGTATTGGTTCTCACAATAGGGCCGCGGCGCTAATCGAATTTCGGCCGGCTTGTTAAACTTTTAATAGCGCACCCTTTATGAATACCCCCCAGGAGCGCCGGAAGGCGCTCGCCGAGATCCTCGCCGAACGTGTCCTCATTATCGATGGGGCCATGGGCACCATGATCCACCAGGCGCCGCTTTCGATCGAGGCCGACTACCTGGGGCGCGAAAACTGTCCGGAGATTCTGAACGTCACCCGCCCCGACGTCATCGGCGGCATTCATGCGCGGTATCTCGAAGCCGGCGCCGACATCGTCGAAACCAACTCCTTCGGCGGCGCCGCGATTGCCCTGGCCGATAACAATCTGGCCGGCCGCGCCTACGAGCTCAATTTTGCCGCGGCCCAGCTCGCGCGCCAGGCCGCCGACCGATACTCCACCGCCGCGAAGCCCCGCTTCGTCGCCGGCTCCATCGGACCGACCAATAAAGACATCAACATCCAGGGCACTATCGGGTTCGACCGCCTGCGCGGCGATTACTACGTCCAGGCCAAAGCCTTGGTGGAAGGCGGCGCGGATTATCTGCTGATCGAGACCGCGTTCGATACCGGCAGTTTGAAAGCCGGGCTGGTGGCGATCGACCAGTTGCGCCGCGACCTCGGCTTCGACATTCCCGCGGCGGCCTCCGTCACCATCGAACGCACCGGAACCATGCTGGCCGGCCAGGCCATCGACGCGCTCTACGCCTCCATCGCCAATCACGACCTGTTGGCCGTGGGCATGAACTGCGCCACCGGGCCGGACCTGATGACCGACCACATCCGCACCCTCGCCGAAATCTCGCGCTTCCCGATTTCCTGCTATCCCAACGCAGGTCTGCCCGATGCGGAGGGCAAGTTCCCGGAAACGCCCGAATCGCTGGCCGCGCAACTGGAAAAATTTCTGAACCTGGGTTGGCTCAACATCGTCGGCGGTTGCTGCGGCACGACCCCCGCCCACATCCGCGCCATTGCTCAAATGGCCGAGGGGAAACGTCCGCGCGCCCTACCCCAGCCTTCTCACCGCGTTTATTATTCCGGCATCGAGCTGGTGGAGGCCGAAGACGCCAATCGTCCCCTCATCGTCGGCGAGCGCACCAACGTCATCGGTTCCCGCCTGTTCAAGAATATGGTCGCCGCGGAAAAGTGGGAGGAGGCCACCGAGATCGCGCGCTGGCAGGTACGCAACGGCGCTCACGTGGTGGATGTGTGCCTGCAATCCGCCGATCGCGACGAGCTCGCCGATATCCCGCCCTTCTACGCGAAGCTCATTCGCAAGATCAAGGCGCCAATCATGATCGACACCACCGATCCCCGGGCGGTCGAGCTGGCCCTCACCTATTGCCAGGGCAAGAGCATCATCAACTCGATCAACCTCGAAGACGGCGAAGAAAAATTCGAGCGCATCTGCCCCATCGCCAAACGCTACGGCGCGGCCCTGGTGGTGGGCTCGATCGACGAGGATAAGCTCCAGGCCCAGGCTTTCACGCGCGAGCGCAAGCTGGCCGTGGCCGAGCGCTCCTTTAAGCTGCTCACCGAAAAGTATGGCATCCCGGCGGAAGACATCGTCATCGACCCGCTGGTATTCCCTTGCGCCACCGGCGACGCCAACTATATTGGCGGCGCGGTGGAAACCATCGAAGGCATCCGCCTGGTGAAGGCCAGCCTGCCCTACGTCAAGACCGTGCTCGGAATTTCCAACGTCAGCTTCGGTCTGCCGGCGGCCGCGCGCGAAGTGGTGAACTCGGTCTTCCTTTATTACTGCACCAAGGCCGGGCTCGACCTCGCCATCGTCAATGCCGAGAAGCTGGAGCGCTTCGCCTCCATTCCGGAGCACGAACGCCGCCTGGCCGAGAACCTGCTGTTCAATTCGCCGCCGGTCGATTCCGAGGACGAGGCGCTGCGCACCGCGCCCGAGGATTGGCGCGCGCAGAGCCAGGAACAGAAGGCCGCCATCAATCAGTTCCACATCGCTGCCATCGCCGAGCATTTTCGCAAAGCCGGCAAGCGCACCCGCGCCAGCGCCGAGGAGTTGCCGCTCGACGAGCGCCTGGCCCGCTACGTCATCGAAGGAACCAAGGACGGCCTGATTGCCGATCTCGACCGCAAGCGTGCCGAAGGCGCCAGCCCGCTCGCAATCATCAATGGCCCGCTGATGGCCGGCATGAGCGAAGTGGGGCGCCTGTTCAACAACAACGAGCTGATCGTGGCCGAGGTGCTGCAATCGGCCGAAACCATGAAGGCTTCGGTGAACCACCTGGAACAGTTCATGGAGCGCGCCGAGACCAGTACGCGCGGCAAAGTTGTCCTCGCCACGGTCAAGGGCGACGTCCACGATATCGGCAAGAACCTGGTCGAGATCATTCTCGCCAACAACGGCTACACCGTGATCAATCTCGGCATCAAGGTGCCGCCCGATGCGCTGATTCAAGCGTTCCACGAGCACCACCCGGATGCCATCGGCCTTTCCGGCTTGCTGGTGAAGAGCACGCAACAGATGGTAGTGACCGCCGGCGACTTGCGCAGCGCCGGAATCGAGGTGCCGCTGCTGGTCGGCGGCGCCGCGCTCAGCGATAAATTCACCCGCACGAAGATCGCGCTGGCTTACGGCGAAGCCGTCTGCTACGCCAAGGACGCCATGACCGGCTTGAGCCTGATGAACCGGCTCATGGACCCCGCCGAGCGGCCCGCAGTCCTGGCCAGCCACATGGCCGAGGAATCCCCCGCCGCAACCGCCGTTACCGAAGCGCCCGTTCCGCTCACCACCCGGCGCAGCTCCAAGGTGCGCACCGCGATTCCCATTCCGCCGGCTCCGTACCTGGACCGCAAAGTGCGCGACCTGCCGCACCTCGCCGAAGTGTGGAGCTACATCAACCCCTACATGCTCTACGGCCGCCACCTGGGCTACAAAGGCAATTTCGAAAAAGCGCTGGCCGAACGCGAGCCCAAAGCGCTGGAGCTATACCACCAGATCGAAGAAGTGAAACAGGCAGCCCTTGAATTCATGCAGGTGAAAGCCGTCTGGCGATACTTCGAAGCCGAACGCGATAGCAACGCCGTCAATCTCTTCGCCCCCGGCTGCCCCGGCCCCGTACATACCTTCCGCTTCGGGCGCCAGAACAAGTCCGACGGTTTGTGCCTGAGCGACTATATTCTCGATGCCGAAGACGGCCGCCGCGATCACCTGGCGCTATTCGTAGTCACCGCCGGCGCCGGCATCCGTGAGCGATCGGAAGTTTGGAAACAACGCGGCGAGTTTCTCAAAGCGCATGCCATTCAAGCGCTGGGCATCGAGACCGCCGAGGGCGCCGCCGAATGGCTGCATCGCCGCATTCGCGAAGATTGGGGCTTTCCCGATCCGCCCACCCTCACCATGCACGACCGCTTCACCTCGCAATACCGCGGCAAGCGCTATAGCTTCGGCTATCCCGCCTGCCCGAACTTAGACGACCAGCAAGGCATCTGGAAGCTGCTCAACCCCGACGAAATCGGTGTGCACCTAACCGAAGGCATGATGATGGAGCCGGAAGCCAGCGTCAGCGCGCTGGTGTTCCACCATCCCGATTGTGCGTATTTCACGGCGGCGGAATAGCGGATCGCAAACGTGGCGCGCGCACTCTTGCGTGCCGTGTCGAGACTTTTCTCGACACGTTCTTGCGCGCCAAGTAATCCACCTCGAAGCCTGTGAGATACGCAGGCGAGGCAGGTGGACGACGACTTTGGGCCACAGCCAAAACCCGCTCCAACGACTCCCTTGCCGCCTCGCCATACTCGACCTTCATCGTGAACGCTTGGCGTTCTTTGTCTTGGCCGGCTTCTTGAGTTGCCTCTTCAAATGGGCGATCATTTCATCGGCCGTATCGAATGGACCGTGAAACGGACCCTTTTCGGCATCATTGAGCTGTTTGTCGATAACGCGCCGTTGCGCTGGCGTGTACTCGTTGTCGGCCCTCAGAAGCTTGGGCAGGACGTGATCACGGCTGCTAGCCTTACCGCCTATGAAGGGCACTCGCTGTAGTCCTCAAACTCCCACTTTCCGAGGCGACTGAGCTGGGAAGCGAGGTCTTGCCATGTTTCCCCGCAACAGCGCGACGCAAAACCAGCAATATACTCCTCCAGGGCCTGGTAGTCATATCTGAACACGATGAGATGGTGTCTGCCCAGGATAATGCCCGTCTCTGGGTATTTGCGCTTCAGCCATTCCGGGGTGCAAACCATTATGTCGAAGGATTCTTCGCCAAGGCCCGTCGCGGGACCGATCATAGCTTGCAAGGAGAAATCCGAAGTTATCAGCCTGCTCCGGGCTGTACCCTCGGAGGTCGTGAACGTCCGGACTATGAAGCCGCTTGAGCTTTGCCTGCATTCCCCGAAGACCACCGAATGCCCCTACCGCTGCCTTCCATTCTACTCCGCGGCACGTCGGGGGCTGGTGGATCTGGCGGCGGCCCTTGAGCGACTCCGCGGAACGAATTTCAGAGGGCGGGAGGAGATCTTCGAAGCTCTCCTGAAACGGTTTGAGGCGGATGAACGCGTGTGAGGAATCGCTCCTGCCGGGCGGGGTTGATCGGCCCGGGTCCCGCTTGCCTGACCGTCGATTTTCTCATCAACCGGCTTCACAAAAGACCCGTCCCAGCCGATAAGAAACGAGAAAGCGTTGTATGGCGACGCCAAAACAGTCCGTGACCGATCCCGAGATTATGCTGCCGGCCTTTACCATCCTGCTCCAGGGCCTGGCGGCAAATTCCGTCAAGGGCGACGCGGAGCAGTACCGGCAATTCCGCGCCAAGATGCAGAAGGTCATGGACTTGGATGGGATCCGCGACTATGCCGCGGAACTCACCATGAAGGCGGAAATCGCCATCAACTTTTTCCAGCACTATTCCGCCCGGACGAGCGAGTATTTCCAGTCCCAGTCCTCCGAGTTGCTCGCCGCCATCGACCTGCTGGTGGGCACGCTGGCGGATCTGGCGGTAGCTCAACCGGAGTACCTGAACCACCTGCGGGAAATCGCGCACCAGATGCACGCCGGGGGCGATGGAGCGGATATTCGCCAACGGAACGTCGAACTGGCGCAGTGCATTGCCGATATCCGGCAGGCCGCTGAGCGAGGACTGCACAGCCATCCCGATGCAGCCGGCCGCGATCCGGTTACCGATTTAGAACGCCGGGCCGCCGCCGAGGCGGCGCTGGTCGAGGCTTGCTCGTCCCAAACTCCTTCCTGCGTGGTAGTGCTGCAGATGGATCGTCTTCCGTTATACACGCGGCGTTATGGGCGTAATGTGGGAGACAAAGCGTTGCGCTTTTTCGCGGACACGGTGAAGCGGTTCTTCGCGTGTGAGGGCTCGCTTTACCAGTGGGCCGCGTCGGTGCTGGTGATGCTGCGGCCTGGACCGGTGGACAAAGTATTGCCCGAAGTGCGGCGGGCTCTCGAATCGCGCTTGCAGTTCGACTGCGAAACCAGCTCGCGCCATCTCCTGCTCTCCATCGATGCGATCTGGTGGGCGCTGCCCATGATGGTGGATCCCCGTTTGCTGGTCAACAAGATCGATTCGCTGGTCGGCGGCTGAGCGACTCTCACCCTCGCGTTTTCACAAGTGCCATTGCTGCCCGATCCGTTCGGCTCCAAGACGCGGCTCGCGGCTCAAGGCAAAGGTCTGATGATGGACGGCCAGAATCCGGCCGGCCCTCCTCTCATCAGAACCCGGCCCGCCAACCATTGCCTTGAACACCTTGCACGTTAGGCTCGCGTACATACATAATGTAAATATGTCCAAATGAACTGCACTTGGGACCTGAAGAAGAATCGACGTAACATTGCCCTCCACGGCATTGCATTCGAGGACGCCGCCAAGATCTTCGAAGGCCCCACGCTGGAGAGGTTGGATGACCGCTTCGAGTATGACGAGGTTCGGGTGTATGCGATTGGCGTTGTTAACGGGATTGAGGTCACGGTAATCTACACTGACGTGCCTCGCACCGAGCGCAGAATCATTTCGGCATGGAGAGCGGAACGACATGAAAGAGAAGCGTACTGGAAAAGCCGCGGTTAAGGAACGTACCGATTGGAACCGGCTCCGTTCCCTGAGCGACCCACAAATCCGGAGCGCCGTCCGGAGCGACCCGGAGGCGCGTCCGACGGACGCGGAGTTCTGGAAAAAGGCGCGCGTGGTCATTCCAGCGTCTAAGCAAACCATCACCATCCGCCTCGACGCCGATCTTCTCGAATGGCTACGGAAACAAAAGGGCTATCAAACGCGGATCAACGCCGTGCTCCGCACCTACATGGATGCAAATCTAACGTCCGGCCGGCCGGATTGAGCACGCCGCCGCTCGCCGGCGTTGCCGGAGGCCATCTCACATACTGATCTTGCCGTGGAACAGCAGGTCCTTCACGCGAAACTCCACCTGGCGTTCGGGGAAAGGCAGGCCGGCCAGGTACAGCACGAAGTCGACCGCCTTATCGGATTCCTTCACCCTCCGTGGAAAAACCAGGCGCAGAACGGGGTCC
>Ga0187884_10003800_pt1 | contig 11483 bp, 14 predicted proteins | sample June2016WEW_20_4_FD_132983 | JGI IMG/M metagenome (GOLD analysis project Ga0187884, IMG submission 132983) | Peatland microbial communities from SPRUCE experiment site at the Marcell Experimental Forest, Minnesota, USA - June2016WEW_20_40 | ecosystem: Environmental > Terrestrial > Soil >...
GTTTGCGAACTTCGGAATCGAAGGACACTAGCAACGTATTGATCTAGTGTGGCTTTGGTTCAGAAGTCCGCATGACGAGTTCGCGGCAAAAATGATGCGGACTTCTGAACCGCCACACTAGCGCCGGTTCCCTGCGCCTAGTGTGCGGCTTTTTTCCGCGGCGGTCACCGGGGTCGGGCGGGGCTGCACGGGGTGAAGCCTTCACCTTCACGACGAGAGCACGTAGGGTGGCAATGCGCGCTGTGAGGCAGTTTCCGCGTGGGTAAGATCGCGCACGCGAATTGCCCAGGCGGCGATGACGCAACAGACGATTTTGCCCATCCTACGATCCACAGGGAGATGGACATGTCGAATCAACCGGCAGGCGGGAACGGCGTGCGCGATCTGACGCCGCAGGAGGTCGCGCAAGGGCTTAAGGACGGCCGCATCGTTCTGGTCGACGTGCGCGAGCCGAACGAGACGGCCGTCGAACGCTTTCCCGGCGCCGTGCTGGTGCCGCTCTCGGCCTTCGATCCGGTCGCGATCCCGGCGCCGCCGGGCTGCGAAGTGGTGTTTGCGTGCCGCTCCGGCCGCCGCTCGGTCACCGCCTCGCTCGCGGCGCAGGAGCAAGGCTTTGTCTACGACGCGCATCTCGCCGGCGGAATTCTGGCGTGGAAAGCGGCCGGACTGCCGATCGAGACGTGAGCAAGTGGCGGGCTCTCGCGCAATCCTCGTGATCGTCGCCGTGCTGGCCGGTGCATGCCTTGGCGGCACATTTCCGGCAGCGGCGCAGCAGGAGCGCGTCGTCAATTTCTACAATTGGTCGGACTATATCGACCCGACCGTGCTTGACGATTTCACCAAAGAGACCGGCATCAAGGTCCGCTACGACACGTTCGATTCCAACGATACGCTGGAGGCCAAGCTTTTGGCCGGCAAATCCGGCTACGATGTCGTGGTGCCGACCGCTTATTTTCTCGCCCGCCAGATTTCCGCCGGCGTCTTTCAGAAGCTCGACAAATCGAAGCTGCCGAACCTCCGCAATGCGTGGCCGCAGATCGCGGAGCGGCTGGCGATCTACGATCCCGGCAGTCAGTATGCCGTCAACTACATGTGGGGCACGACCGGGATCGGCTACAACGTGAAGGCGGTGCGCGCAATCCTGCGGCCGCAGGCGGCGAACGGCGCCGCCGGCGACGGTCTTATCAGCACTGCAATCGACTCTTGGGACGATGTGTTCGACCCGCAACGGATCGCCAGGTTCAAGGATTGCGGCGTCTATCTGCTCGATTCCTCCGACGACATCATGTCCGCTGCGCTCCACTATCTTCAGCTCGATCCGAATTCGAGCAATCCGAGCGATCTGCAAAAGGCCGCCGATCTCCTGGCCAGGATCAGGCCGTATGTCCGCAAGTTCCATTCCTCGGAATATCTCAATGCGCTGGCGACCGGCGAGATCTGTTTCGTCGTCGGCTTTTCCGGCGACATCAAGCAGGCGCAGAAGCGCGCCGCCGAGGCCAAGGGCGGCGTCGAGATCGGCTATGCGATCCCGCAGGAGGGGGCGCAATTGTGGTTCGACAATCTCGCCATCCCCAAGGACGCGCCAGACGTCGCCGCGGCGCACCAGCTCATCGATTTTCTGCTCAAGCCGGAAGTGGCGGCGAAGAACACCAATTTCATTTCCTACGCCAACGGCAACCTGGCGAGCCAGAAATTCGTCAACCAATCGATCCTCGACGACCGCACCATCTATCCCGATGCCGCCACCATGGCGAAGCTCTACACCATCATCGCCCACGACCAGAAGACGCAGCGGCTGATCAACCGGCTATGGACGCGGATCAAGACCGGGCGGTGAGGGGATCGGCTCTTTTGTCCCGACCATCCGAAAGGCTACGCAACGGTATTCGCGCCGCGGTGAAGCGCGGCAAGAAAGTGAGGAGGCACACATGGGCGCGTTAGACGGAAAAGTTGCCATCGTCACCGGTGGTTCGAGCGGCATCGGCGAACGGATCGTCGAACTCTTCGTCGAAGAGGGCGCCAAAGTCGTGGTCGCTGCGCGCCGGCAGCAAGAGGGCGCGGCGCTGGAAAAGCGGCTCGGCGTCCGCTTCATCCGCACCGATGTCGCCAACGAGGCCGATGTGAGGGCCATGGTCGATCAAACCGTCAAATGGTTCGGCCGCGTGGATTGTCTGGTCAACAATGCGGGCGTGCCGTCGCCGATGGTCAGCATCACCGAGATCGACGTGCCGACGATCGACCAGCTGCTCGCGGTCAATGTCCGCGGTGTCATGCTGGGCATCAAGCACGTGGCGCCGGTGATGCTGTCCCAGGGCGCCGGCAGCATCATCAATATCGGCAGCGTCGCCGGCCTTCGCGGCGGCGCTTCCGGGCATATCTACAGTGCGACCAAAGCCGCCGTGCATTCGCTGACGCGTTCGGCCGGCGCCGAGCTCGGCGAAAAGGGTATCCGGGTGAACACCATCGTGCCGGGAGGGATCGTTACCGGCATTTTCGCCAAGAACGCAGGCGTCGAGGGTTCCAAGGCCGACCGGCTGACCGATGTCGTCAAAGCGGCTTTGGCGTCGGCGCAGCCGATCCCGCGCGCCGGTATGCCCGAAGACATCGCCCAGGCAGCGGTGTTCCTGGCCAGCGATGGATCGAGCTTCATCAATGGCCAGGATATCGTCGTCGATGGCGGGATGACGAGCGTCACCCGCGGCTGGTCAGCTTCGGCGAAAGGGCGTGCCGAAATGGGCAAGCGGCTCAAGGAAGCTGCCGCGAGGTTGTAAAGCGTTCGCGGCCGGCGCGCTTCACCGCCAGCGGTGATGCAGCCAGAGCCATTGCTCGGGATGCTCGCGCACCCAGCCTTCGACCACCGCGGTGATCGCCTGCATGGTCCCCTTGATGTCGATACGGCCGTCGGCGTCGCGCGCCGGCTCGACCGGGTCGGTGATGTCAACCGAAAAGCTGTTGCCGTCGGGCTTGCGCACCACGCGCAAGCCATGAATGGGGGCCTCGGTCTGGCGGGCGAGCAGTGCGATCAGCGGATTGGCCAGGCAGCGCCGGCCGAAAAAGGTCACTTCGACGCCCTTGGTGAAATGCTGGTCGACCAGCATGCCGACATGGGTGCCGGACTGTATCAGCCGCGCCAGCTTCAGCGGCGCCTCGAGGCCGGTCGGAATAAGCTCGCCCATCAGCGGCTCACGCAGTTTGACGATGATGTCGCTGACGGACCGGATATTCGGCCGCCGATACAGCACGGCGGAACGATCGACGAGCACTTTCGCCACGACGGCGGGAAGTTCCCAGTTGGCGAGATGAGCGGCAAAGCCGAGCATCGGCTTGCCGCGGTCCAGCATGCGGCGGTAGCGCTCGGTGGCTTCCGGCGCGTAGGTGATCACGTCCGGGGTTTGCCGGCCGACGCCCTCGACGCAGAATTCATCGAGGTGGGCGAACTCGACCGTGATCCGCCCGAGATTGTCCCAGACGCCGGCGAGGATTTGCTCGATCTCGGCGTCGGATTTTTCCGGATAAGCGATGCGCAGGTTGGCGCGGGCGAGGCGGTGTTCCTTGAACAGCGGGCCGATCCTGCGCATCGCCGCGCCGGCGAAGTTCGCCGTGCGCTTGCGATCGAAGCGCTTGACGGCGCCGAGCAGTCCGACGGCGCTGGCGCCGGCCGCCGCATCGAGCAGGGCTTTGAGCTTCCGTTCAGCCATCAGAACGTGACGATGATCTTGCCGAAAACCTGGCGGCTTTCGAGCCGCGCCAGACCGCGCTCGAAGTCGGCGAGTGCGACTTCGGTGTCGATCACCGGCAGCAGACCGGATGCCATCTTCGCCAGGCTCTCGCGGATGTTGCGCATGGAGGCGCCGAACGAGCCGAAGATGCGATATTGCTGCAGGAAGAGCTGGAACAGATTGATGGTGGTCGACTGACCGGAGGTCGATCCGCAGGTGACCAGCCGGCCGCCGCGCTTGAGGCAGAACAGCGAGCCGTTGAAGGTATCGGGACCGACGTGCTCGAAGGCGACATCGACGCCTTTCTTGGCGGTGAGCTTGCGCACCACGCCTTCGAACCGCTCGGTCCGGTAATTGATGACGTGGTCGGCGCCGAGCGCCTTGGCCTTCGCCGCTTTCTCGTCGTCGCCGACGGTGGTGATGACGGTACAGCCGATCGCCTTCGCCATTTTGATGGCCACCGTGCCGATGCCGGAGCCGCCGGCCTGCACCAGAATAGTCTCGCCCGGCTCGAGCTTGGCATTGTCGAACAGCATGTGCTGCACGGTCGCAAACGCCACCGGCGCGCAGGCGGCATCGCGGAAGCTCACCCCCGCCGGAACCGGGATCACCAGCCGCGCCGGCATGTTGAGCAAATCGCGGGCGAAGCCGTCGACATGAAAGCCCATGATGCCGCCGACATTTTCACAGAGATTGTCGCGGCCCTCGCGGCACGCCTTGCAGATGCCGCAGGTCAGCGCGCCGTAGGCGACGACGCGGTCGCTGGCTTTGAGGCCGGCGACATCGGGGCCGACGGCAACGACTTCGCCGGCGGCTTCGGCGCCGACAACAAGCGGCAGCTTGCGCTTGGCGAACGCCATGCCGCGCCAGCCCCAGACGTCGATATGATTGAGGCCGACCGCTTTGATGGCGATCTGCACCTCGCCGGCCCCCGGCGCCGGCGGCGCCGCGACATCGCGCAGCTCGATCTTGCGATCGGCAATGAGCATCAGCGCGCGCATCGACTGCACCGCAGCCGGGCTTTGGCGCACGCCGCTGGTGCCGGCGGCGAGGCTCACGCCGGCTCCCGCGCCATGACCAGGCAGACGTTCTGGCCACCGAAGCCGAACGAATTGGACATGGCGCGCCGCACCGTCGCATCGCGCGCCACATTCGGCACCACGTCGAGCGGGATCGCCGGATCCGGAACGGCGTGGTTGATGGTCGGCGGGATGCGTTGATGTTGCAGCGTCAACAGCGTGAACGCCGCTTCGACCGCACCGGCCGCGGTCAAGGTGTGGCCGATCATCGACTTGTTCGACGAGATCGGAATGCCGCGGATGCGCTCGCCGAACACCGCGGAGACGCCGAGATGCTCCATCTTGTCGTTCTCGGGCGTCGAGGTGCCGTGGGCGTTGATGTAGTCGATATCCTCCGGCGCGACCCCGGCATCGGCCAGCGCATTGCGCATGGAGGCGATGATCGGCTTGCCGTCGGGGCTCGATCGGGTGCGATGGAACGAATCGGATTTTTCGCCGTAGCCCTCGAGAACGCCGAGTACCCGCGCGCCGCGCGCGCGCGCGTGATCGAGATTTTCCAGAACCAGCGCCGCCGCGCCTTCCGCCAGCACGAAACCGTCGCGGTTCTTGGAGAACGGCTTGGAGGCGCGCTCCGGTGGATCGTTTTGGGTCGAGAGCGCGGACAGCAGCGAGAAACGCACCAGCGATTCCGGTGTTAGCGAGGCGTCGGCGCCGATCGCCAACGCGGCTTCGCAATCGCCGCGCCGGATCGCCTCGATGCCCAGTTGGATGGCGCTGGCGCCGGACGCGCATGCCGTGTTCAGCGAGATCGGCGAGCCTTCGGTGCCGAAATGCTCGGCAAGGTGCTCGCCGATGATGCCGAATTTGAACGTGCCGTTGACCGCGGCGAATTTGCGGGCAACCCGCATCAGCTCGGGATAGCCGGTGCCGGCATTGGCCGCGGCCATCTCGGCCATCTTGATGCGATCGGCCCATTCGACTTCGAGCGGCGGCGGCGCCAGGAACAACGGCCCGGGGAAACGGCCCTTGGCGCCGAGGCCGGCCTCCGCGATCGCCTCCTCGCCGGCGAGAAGCGCGATGCGCTCGGAAAGCTCTGCCGGCGACATGGCGTCCCGGTACACCTCGTCGACCGCGCCGGCGATCGTGGTTTTCAGACCGTCGGTCGGAAAGCGTGAAATGCGGCGGATGCCGGAGACGCCGCCGGTCAATTTCGCCCAATTGTCGGATTTGCCGACGCCGAGCGAGGTGACGACGCCGATCCCGGTGACGGCGACGATCGGACGACCCAGCTTGTCCGCGGCCATGACGTTCTCCCTCAATCGACCCGCTCAACCAGCGCCAAGCCCTCGCCGCGCCAGTTGCCCACGCTGGTGACGACGACCTGTGAGAGGTCGGACGGGCTCGTCCCGACATCCCCGGCTCCGGCCGGTGCAGGAAGCTTGCCGTGCTCGAGCACCGCGCAGGCGATTCCCAGATTGCCCATAAACTGAGCCTCAAGGCCATGCCCGATATAGGTCCCGGTGGCGCGAACGGGAAGGCCGATGTCCTTGAGCGCCGCGCGCTCGGCCGATGTCGCCGGTTCGAACCCGGCGGCGCCGGAGATCACCGCAGCGTGCGCGCGGTCGACCTGTGCGGCGATCGTCTGCCATTGGCGGCGGAGCGTTGCCTCGATGTCCCCCGTTTGACGCCGGTTGCGATCGGAACAGACCGATAAAATCCGCCCCCGGGCGCGGGCGCCGCGGGCCTGCGCGTGGTCGCGGCTTTCGAGCATGAGGAATGCGCCCATGTTGCCCAGTGCGATGCCCCCTTGCGGTCCGCGATCCCAGACCGGCGCGAACGAGCCTTTGAGCAGTGCGCCGGATTCCTCATAGACCAACAGCGCGTCCCAGCGCGTGGCATGAAAGGCGCCGCCCACCAGCGTCAATTCGCTCTGTCCGGCGGCGATGCGCGCCTGCGCGACGCGCACGGCGTCGACGCCGGCGGCCTCCTCGCCGAGAAACGTGCGCGAGGACCCGACCACGCCGTGCACGATCGAAATATTGCCGGCGAGCAGGTTCGGCAGCTGCGCCAAGAACAAGGTCGGACGCAGATCGCTCATCAGCCGTTCGTTGAGGAAGGCGCCGGGCTTGGCCGCCGTGCGCATGCCGCTGAGGATCGCGGTATCGGCGGCGACGTCACGCTCGCCGCCTTCGGCGGCGACGATCATGTCGGTGCGGTCGAGCAGGTCGGGCTTGCCGGCGATGCCGGCATCGCCGAGCGCGAGGCCGGCGGCGTAGACCCCGACGCGCTGCCACAGCTCCATCTGCCGCTGATCGCTCTTCTTCGGAATCTGCTTGTCGAAATCGATCGGCGCCAGCGGATGCACGATGTAAGGCGCAAAGCTCTTGTCGTCGTAGGGCGGCGGATCGCCGCGTTCGAGATGACGCCACGCCGCGTCGAGCCCCTCGCCCAGGCAGGTGACAAGGCCGACGCCGGTGATCCACACCTCGCGGCGTTCCGTCACTTGGCGAACTCCTTGACCGCGATGTCGATCCGCTCCGCCCAATCAAACAAGACCTGGCGGAATTGCGGCGTGGGATAGGGCATGATGCGATACGTCAAATCCGCCTCGCAGACGACCTTGCCGTCGTGGCGTCCGGCGCATTGGCCGATGGCGTAGCCCGAGCCCTCGTGCTGCACATGGCCTTCGAATTCGAGCAGGTTGCCGGGAAAGACCGGGCTGCGGAATTTGGCCTCCTTGACGCCGGCCAGAATCGGCATGGCGACGAAGCCGCCGAGCACGCTGATCAGCCAGCCGGTGGTCTGCGCCATGCATTCGATCAGCAGCACGCCCGGCATCAGCGGATAGCCCGGAAAGTGGCCCTCGAACACGGTGCTCTGCTGCGGAACGGTGCAGACCACGCGAATCCGGCGCGCGCCGACGTCGATCTCGACGACGCGATCGATCATCTGAAAATATTCAAGCTGCATGCGTGGCGCCTCAGGCGCCCTTCGCCGCGACCAGCTTGTCGATTTGCTCGCTCAGATTCCTTAGCACGAAGTACTGGTCCGTCGTGGCCTTGCCGTCATTGACTTCCTGGGTCCATTGCTCCAGCGGCAGCTTGATGCCGAAGGTCTTGTCGATGGCAAAGGCAATATCGAGAAAGTCGAGACTGTCGATCTCGAGGTCGTTGATGGCGTGGCTTTCCGGCTTGATGTTCTCACGCGGGATGTCGCAGGTTTCCGCAATGATATCAGCCACTTTATCGAACGTACTGGACATCGGGCATGCTCATGTGCTGGCAGCAGAATGGCGCCGGCCGCTGGATCGGCGCCGAACAAGCCCGATCGCTGCGGGCCCCTCCGGTCGTGAGTGCCCGTATAGCGAAGGACATCGTCGAGTTCAACGCCGCCCGGGGATGGCGCATGTCCGCCGTCGTTTGCCGCATGGCAACCGGCAGCGATCTGTCCTAAATTCCGACCCAGGGCGTGTGGGCGGGTATCCGATACGGAGCGATGCGATGACATATTTTGCGGCCAAGTCTTTTCTTGCGGCCAAGTCTTTTCTTGCGGCCAAATCTGTCCGTTACAGCCTTACCGTGGCGTTGGCGCTGGCGGCGGCGCAACTCGTGGCAGCCGGCGCCGAAGCCGCCGACTACGATGTCGGGCCGATCCACATCGCCCAGCCTTGGGCGCGCGCGACGCCGAAGGGCGCAAGCTCCGGCGCCGGCTACATGACGGTCACCAACAACGGCACGACGCCCGATCGCCTGAGCTGCGTCTCCAGCGACGCCGCCGCGAAATGCCAGATCCACACCATGACCATGGAAGGCGGCGTGATGAAGATGCGGCCGGTGGAAGGCGGCCTGGAAATCAAGCCGGGCGAGACCGTCACGCTCAAGCCGGCGGGCCTGCACGTGATGTTCGTCGACCTCAAGCATCCGCTGGAACAAGGCAAGACGGTCGAGGCGACGCTCAAATTCGAGAAGGCCGGTACGGTCGACGTCGAGTACCCGATCATGGCCATCGGCGCCGCTGCGCCGGGTGTTCCCGCCGGCGGCGGCACCATGCAAGGCGGCGGCATGATGCAGATGAAGCACTGACACCTGCATCATCGGCCGAGCCAACAGCCGGCGGGGTGCAGCGCGCCGCGCCGGCTATTTGTTCGCCTCGCGGAAGGGCGCCGGCGTGCCTTTGGGCACCGGCATGCGGAACACGTTGAGTATCATCGACACCATGGCGTAGTAGCCGAGGATGCCGACCAGCTCGACCATGCCGGCATCGCCGAGCAGTTTGTGCACGCGCTGGTACGTGGCGTCGCTGACGCGGCGCATCGCGTAGAGCTCCTTGACGAAGGCATAGATCGCCATCTCGTCGCGCGGCGCCGATTTCGGCGCCCGGCCGGCCTGCAGATCGCGGATCGTTGCCGGCTTGACGCCTTGCTTGGCGGCGATCGCCGCGTGCGCCGTCCATTCGTACTGCGCCTGCCAAAATCGCGCGGTGCACAGGATGGCGAATTCCGACAGCCGCGGCGGCACGCTGGTGCCTAAGCGCACATAGCCGCCGAGCTGCTGCGCCAAATGACCGAAGCCGGGCGCGTGCAGATAGACCGCGAACGGGCCCCTGTTGCTGAAGCCGCCGCGCGGGCCCGACGATATCGCGTCGACCAGCGCCTGCTGCGCGCCGCTGAGGCTCGCCATGTCGATCGCCGGCAGGCGAGGGGAGGGCGATCGGCGCGACCGGTTTGGCGGCGGCGATTTGGGCATGGATACCTCTTGGCGTGCCGGACCGGAATGAAGCCTCCGGCCGGCTATTGTAATGCTCTAACCGCCGCCCGCGAGCTTAAAGACGCGCCGCGCATTTTCGCAAAGGAACATCGCCTTGACCTCATCGTCGAGGCCGAGCGCCTCGATCCCTTCCAGCGCCTTGACCGGCATGATCATCGGGTAGTTGGTGCCGAACAGAACCTTGCTGCGGCCATGCGCGCGCAGATAATCGATCAGCGCGGCCGGATAGCGCTTCACCGTGTAAGCCGAGGTGTCGATGTAGACGTTCGGGTACTTGGTGGCGACGGCGATCGCCTCGTCGGTCCACGGATAGCCGATATGGCCGCCCACGATGACCAGATCGGGAAAATCCAGCGCCACGCGATCGAGATAGATCGGGCGCCCAACCTCCGACGGCATCAGCGGGCCGGTGTGGCCGATCTGCGTGCAGAACGGCACGCCCAGGTCGCAGCACGCCACATAGACCGGATAGAACCGCCGATCGGTCGGCGGCGCCTCCCACAGCCAGGGCAGAACACGGATGGCCTTGAAGCAGAGCTGTTCGACGCAACGCCGGATTTCGCCGACCGCCTGCATCGGCTTGGAAATATCGACCGAGCCGACGCCGACCAAACGGTCGGGCGCCTGCGCGACAAAACCGGCGACCTCGTCATTGGAGATCATCACGTTGCGCGGCGCGTACCAGGCGCAGATCAAGCTCTTGCCGACGCCGGCCTGATCCATGGCTGCGACGGTGGCGGAAACCGGCAGCTCGGTTTGCGGCGCCAGCGAGCCTTTGGTCCATCGCCGCAGCGAATCGAATATCGGATCTTGGAAATGCCGCGCGGTGGGATGTTGGGCCCAGGCATCGATGATCATCGGATTCATCTCCGCAGCCTTGCTCGGCCTTCGTTTTGGCATTTCGAAAGGGTTTGCGCTAGAAGCGATGCATGGTCCCAGTGAAAGCCCTGTTGTTCGATATTTTCGGCACGCTGGTCGATTGGCGCAGTGGGATCGCGCGCGAGGCCGAGGCGCTGCTCAAGCCGCGCGGCTATGCGCTCGATTGGTCGGCCTTGGCGGACGCCTGGCGCGGCGAATATCAGGGCGCCATGGAGGAGGTGCGCTCCGGCCGCATCCCGTTCTGCAAGCTCGACGTGCTGCACCGGCGCAACCTCGATCGCATCCTGCCGCGCTTCGGGCTCGGCGCGCTGAGCGGGGATGACCGCCGCGCCCTCAACCTCGCCTGGCACCGACTCGACGCTTGGCCCGACGTGACGCCCGGCCTGGCGCGTCTCAAGCCCCGGTATCTCCTGGCGCCGCTGTCGAACGGCAATGTTTCCATCATGGTCGATCTGGCGCGGCGCAACGACTTTCCCTGGGACGCGATCCTCGGCGCCGAATTCGCCGGCGACTACAAGCCGAAGCCGCGCGTCTATCTCTCCGCCGCCGACGCTTTCGATCTGGCGCCGCAGGACTGCATGATGGTGGCGGCGCACAGCTCCGATCTGCAAGCCGCCGCCACGCTCGGCTTGCGCACCGCCCACATCGCGCGGCCGAACGAGGACGGACGGGGCCGCGGCGAGACGGCGCCGATTGTCCCGGTCGATATCGCGGCGAGCAGCCTCGAGGATTTGGCGGCGCAGCTCGGCGTGTGAATGAATGGCCCATGAGTGCGGCGGGAGAGTCACCGGAAGCCTCGTCTCCGGATTAGAGACGGCTCTTGACACTCGTCCCTGTTTATGATACGAGCATTTATCTCGCTCATCGAGGGGCGTTTCTAGAGACGATCCTGAAGCGGAGCGAGATCGGTTCCCGCGGGCGGGGCTCGTAACCCCGCACTCGGGCGACTTCGGGCATCGTACCGGCCGGCACTATGACCGGTCCGCGAGGTGCTCGCTGCACTGGCGCCGGGGAGGGTCCTCCCGTTCGCACCCGGCGGTTCCAGGAAACGCGGCCCGAGGTTGAGTCAGGGGTAACAGCCTGGCGAGCGCCGCAGTGGA
>Ga0187884_10003802_pt1 | contig 11479 bp, 7 predicted proteins | sample June2016WEW_20_4_FD_132983 | JGI IMG/M metagenome (GOLD analysis project Ga0187884, IMG submission 132983) | Peatland microbial communities from SPRUCE experiment site at the Marcell Experimental Forest, Minnesota, USA - June2016WEW_20_40 | ecosystem: Environmental > Terrestrial > Soil >...
CTCGCCGACCTGTGCACGATCCCGTCCAACCTGGCCGGCAACGTGGCGCTGTCGCTGCCGTGCGGGCTCGCGCCCGAGGACGGCCTGCCGGTGGGCCTGCAGATCATGGCGCCGGTGCTGGCCGACGACCGGGTCTACCGGGTGGCCGCGGCCGTGGAGGCCGCGCTCGACCAGCGCCGCGGCGGCCCGCTGCTGGACGCGATCCGCCGGCCGCCCGGCCTGCCCGCGCCGGGTGTTCCGGGCCCGGGTGCTCCGGGATCGGGTGCTCCGGGATCGGGTGCTCCGGGATCGGGTGCTTCCGACCGCGGAGGGAGCAGCGCATGACTGGGCAGGCGACTATGGGCCTGGTCTCCTACGAGGACGCCGTCTCCCGGTATGACCCGGTGATCGGCCTGGAAACGCACGTGGAGCTGGGTACCGTCACCAAGATGTTCTGCGGCTGCCCGGCCCGGTTCGGCGGCGAGCCGAACTCCCTGGTCTGCCCGGTCTGCCTGGGCCTGCCCGGTTCGCTCCCGGTGACCAACCGGATGGCCATCGAGTACGCGATGAAGATCGGGCTGGCGCTGAACTGCGCGATCGCCACCCAGGCCAGGTTCGCCCGGAAGAACTACTTCTACCCGGACATGCCGAAGGACTACCAGATCTCGCAGTACGACGAGCCGCTGTGCACGGACGGATGGCTCGACATCGTGGTGCACGACCCGGCCGCCGGTGACCAGCCGCGTCAGATCCGGATCGAGATCGAGCGGGTGCACCTGGAGGAGGACACCGGCAAGTCGATGCACGTCGGCGGGGCCACCGGGCGGATCCACGGCGCGGACTACTCACTCGTGGACTACAACCGGGCCGGGATCCCGCTGGTGGAGATCGTCACCAAGCCGGTGGCCGGCACCGGGGTACTCGCCCCCGAGGTGGCCCGGACCTACGTCTCGGAACTGCGTGACCTGCTGCGCTCGCTCGGTGTTTCCGACGTGCGGATGGAGGAGGGCTCGCTGCGCTGCGACGTGAACACCTCGCTGGCGCCCAGGCGGGCCCCTGAGTGGGGGACCAGGACCGAGACCAAGAACGTGAACTCGCTGCGCTCGGTGGAGCGCGCGGTCCGGTATGAGATCCAGCGGCAGGCCGCGTTGCTGGACGCCGGGCAGCGGGTGGTGCAGGAGACCCGGCACTTCAACGAGGAGAGCGGGACCACCTCGCCCGGCCGCAGCAAGGAAGAGGCGCAGGACTACCGCTACTTCCCCGAGCCCGACCTGGTTCCGGTCGCGCCGTCCCGGGACTGGGTGGAGAGCGTCCGGGCCCAGCTGCCTGAGCTGCCCGCCGCCCGGCGATCCCGGCTGCAGCAGGAGTGGGGTCTATCGGACCTGGACATGGCGGCCCTGCACAACGCCGGCGCGCTGGACCTGGTGGCCGAGACGGTGGCGGCGGGGGCCACGCCGGCCGACGCCCGCAAGTGGTGGCTCGGTGAACTGCTGCGTACGGCGAACAAGTCCGGCAGTGAACTCGGCGACCTGCCGATCACGCCCGCGGACGTGGCCCGGGTGGCTCGGCTGGTGGACTCGGGCGCGGTCAACGACCGGCTGGCCCGCGAGGTCTTCGAAGGCGTGCTGGCCGGCGAGGGAACGCCGGACGACGTGGTCGTCAGCCGTGGCCTCGCCGTGGTCAGCGACGACGCGGCCCTGTCCGCCGCTGTCGACGAGGCCATCGCCGCCCATCCGGACGTCGCCCATAAGATCCGGGACGGCAAGGTCGCCGCGGCTGGTGCCCTGGTCGGCGCCGTGATGAAGGCCACCAGGGGCAAGGCCGACGCCAGCCGGGTCAGGGAACTCATCCTCGACCGCCTCAGCTGAGCGGTTTATATGAGTAAGGCCCATGCTGGCCTCCCCATGCTGATCTGGGTGCCCACGGCCGAGGTCGCCGCGGGGCTGGACGGGCTTCCCGGCGCCGACGTGGAGGTGGTGGCGCCTGACGGCGCGCCGCTGCCCTCCAGCGTGGACCGGGTCGAGTTCTACGTACCCCCGTTCTTTCCCGGTCCCCCGGGGATCGCGGCCATGGCCGCGATGCCGCGGCTGGCGGTGGTGCAGACGCTGACCGCCGGCGTGGACCGGCTGCTGGCCGAGCTGCCCGCCGGGGTCACCCTCTGCAACGCGCGCGGCGTGCACGATGCGAGCACGGCGGAGTGGGTGGTCGCCGCGATGCTCGCCGCGCTCCGTGAGTTCCCGCTGTTCGCCCGGGAGCAGGCCGCTGAGCGGTGGAACTATCACTTCACCGACTGCCTGGCGGGCAAGACCGTGCTCATCGTCGGGTACGGGTCGATCGGCGCGGCGGTGGAGCGGCGGCTGGCCGGCTTCGAGGTGCGGGTGGTCCGGGTGGCCAGGACAGCCCGCCCGGACGTGGCGCCCGTGAGCGACCTGCCCGGGCTGCTGCCCGGGGCGGACGTGGTCGTGCTGCTGGCCCCGGTGACTCCCGAGACCATCGGGATGGCCGACGCGGCGTTCCTGGCCCGCATGAAGGACGGCGCACTGCTGGTCAACGCGGCGCGCGGCTCGCTGCTGCACACCGACGCCCTGGTCGCGGAGCTGAGGCAGGGCCGGCTGCGGGCCGCGCTCGACGTGACCGACCCGGAACCGCTCCCGGCCGGTCATCCGCTCTGGACGATGCCCGGCGTGTTCATCACCCCGCACGAGGCGGCGTCCACCCCGGTGTCGGTCGCGCGGATGATCAGCCACGTCCGCGACCAGGCCGGGAGATTCCTCGATGGCGTGCCGTTGCTGAATGTTATCTCCGGCAGTTATTGAGAATTCCTCCAGGTACGGAAAGGCCTTGGCCAATTATCCCTGGTCAATGCCATATGGCCGGATTGCGGACCGCCGGGCAGAGGGAGATGTCTCCCGGTGGACGCCCTTCCTCAATCGAAGTGTGACCTAAGGCCCCTAAAGTGAGCTGCATCGTTCACTGGCGATGACCGCGACCAGCCCGCTGGCGGGTCCCCGCAGCACTCCGTACGGGCACCCTGCCCTGTCCAGGGGAGGCGTGAGTCTCAGCTCGGTTGCGCAGGAATTGTCAGCCCGGGCCCACAAGGCGCCGCTGGCGTACATGTGATGGCGCACCCACCGGATCAGAGCGGAAGGAGACTCGGTGCACCCGCAAGCATCGGGTGACCCGCGATGAGCCTGGCCGCACAGGCAGCAACCACGGTGGTCGCCCTGATCGCTGCCGTCGCCGCGGTCAGCCTGTGGCGCGGTGCCAACCGGCACACAGGCTCTGTGCGGCGTGCGTACCGGGTGTTCGCGCTCACCGCGCTGCTCTGGGGGGCGGGGGCCATCGGCCAGCAGGCGCTGGCCAGCGCCTCGGCCGGGGCCACGTTCCCGTTCACCGTTGCCGACCTGCCCGGGCTGCTGGCGCTGCCCGCCCTGGTGGCCGGGCTGGCCAGCCTCGGATCAGGGCGCGAGGCGGCGCGTCATCCGCTGGCCCAGCGTCACCGGGCCCGGCTCGGCACCGCGGTGGCGCGCGCCGCGGACGGGTACGTCGTGGCGTCCGCCCTCTTCATCATCGGCTGGATCACGGTGCTCAGCGCCGGGTACGCGCACTCGGGTGATGACCCGCGCACGTTCGCCGCTGAGCTCATCCACCCTGTCGCTGACCTGCTTGTACTCGGCTGCGTGCTCCCTCTCGCGGTGGCGGCGGGGCGCCGCGGCGTGGCGCCGGTCGTCGCCCTGCTCGCGGTGACCGTCAGCGACACGCTCGCGGTCGGGGCAAAGATCATCAACGGGCATCCCGGCGTGGCAGCCCAGCTGCTCCGGGTCACCGGGTTCTGCGTGCTGGGCTGCGCCCCCTGGGTGGGCGGCTCGTGGCGGGCGGGCCCCGGGGATGCGGGGCAGCCAGCCCGGGCCGTGGCGCACATCACGACCGCACTGGCCGCGCTCAGCGCGGCGGTGGCCGCGCTGGTGCTGATCGGCTGGGTCCTGGCGGGCAGCCCGGCCGCCGAGCCGGTCCTGGCCCTGGTCACGGGGACCACGTTGCTCGCGCTGACAGGGCGGATCGGGATCCTGGTGCACCGGGACAGCATCCGGTCCAGGCTGTGGCATGAGTCGGGGGAGCAGTTCCGCGAGCTGGCCGACCGGATCAGCGACGTCGTCCTGGTGTGCGACTACGCTGGCGCGATCAGCTTCGCCAGCCCCGCCGTCAGCGATTACGGATACACCCCGGCCGGCCTGGAAGGCCACGTGCTGATCGACCTGGTCCACCCGGAGGACCGGCTGGGCGGGCTGCGGGCGGTCCGTGAGGCGGCGTCGGTGGCGGGCGCCCCCCTGACTGGTGGGCCGGCCCGGCCGGTCCGCTATCCCTGCCGGGTCCGGGCCGCCGACGGGACCTGGCGTTACGTCGAGGCGACCATCTCGCGGCATCGCAGCCAGGGCGCCCCGGACCGGCTGCTGATCACCTCACGGGACGTCAGCGATCAGGTAGCCCTGCGCCGCCAGATCGCCCACCTGACCTACCACGACGGGCTGACCGGGCTGCCCAACCGCGCCTACCTGGAGGAGCGGGCGCGGGTGGTATTCAGCCACCCGGACACGGGGACCTCGGGCGTGCCCGGGGTCATCCTGGTGGACCTGGACGCGTTCACCAGCGTGAACGACGCCGTGGGTCCCAGCGCGGGAGACCTGGTCCTCGCCCAGGTCGCGCGGCGGCTGCGGGCGGTGGTGCCGCCCCGCGGGTCGGTGGCGCGCTGGGGCGGTGACGTGTTCGCGGTCCTGATCCAGGAGGCCTCCTCCGCCGGAGAGATCGTCGAGCTGGCCCAGCGCATGCTGGCCAGCGTGGCCGCCGAGCCGTTCCGGGCCGCCGACCGCAGCGTGACCCTGTCCGCGAGCGTCGGCGTCGCGCTCGGGGACGGCAGCCCGGCCGGGTACGTCTGGCGAAACGCTGACGCCGCGGTGTCCCGGGCCAAGGAGTCCGGCGGCGGTCGGCTGGAGGTCTTCCCGGCGCCGCCGCATCCCGACGCCCAGCGCCGCATGGGCCTCGCGGCGCAGCTGAGCCGGGCCCTCAGCCAGGGCCAGCTCAGTGATGAAGGGTACGGCGAGGACGAGTTCAGCGATGACGGGCTCGGGGATGACGGGCTCGGGGATGACGGGCTCGGGGATGACGGGCTCAGCGATGACGGGCTCGGCGATGACCGGCCGAGTGACGACCAGCCCGGCGGAGCCGAGCCTGACGGCAGGCTGGAGCTGGCGTACCGGCCCCTCGCCGACCTGGCCAGCTCCCGGATCATCGGCGCCGAGGCGCTGCCTCGCTGGCGCTGGGACGGGGCCGACGTGCCGCACCAGGAGCTCCTGGCGGCGGCCGAGACCGCCCGGGTCACTACCGAGCTGGGGGACTGGATGCTGCGCGAGTCCTGCGCCCAGGCGGCCGCCTGGGCGCGGGGCGGCTGGAAAGCCAGCCTGTGGCTGCGCTGCCCGCCCAGGCCGGCAACGGCCCCGTTCAGCGAATCCGTGCTGGATGCGCTGGCGGGCAGCGGGCTTGCCCCGGACGCCCTCATCCTGGAGGTTGCCCCACTAGTACTGGCCGAGGCCGGTGCCGATGTGCTGCGCGGGCTCGGTGAGCTGCGCGAGCGGGGCGTCCGGCTGGCTGTGGACGTCTCCGATGCCGGGTACGGCACGCTGGCCCGGCTGAGCCACCACCCCGTGGACCTGGTCCGGATCGGTCCCGGCCTGGTGGCGGCCGTGGGCGCGGACGCCGCGGCCGGGACCCTGATCAAGGCGCTGGTCGGGGTGGGCAGGGACGTCGGTATCCAGGTGGTCGCGGACGGGATCGAGCGGGCCGAGCAGCGCGATCTGCTGGCCGCCATGAGCTGCGTGCTCGGTCTCGGTCCCTTCCTGGCCGGACCGCTGCCGCCCACCAGCATCCCGGGCCCAGCCGGTGGCCATGGACAGACCGGGGAGCACAGCGTGGCCGCGGATCACAGCCTGCCCGCGGATCACAGCGTGCCTGGGGACCACGGCGTGCCCGCGGATCACAGCGTGCCTGGGGACCACGGCGTGCCCGGGGACCACGGCGTCATCTCACCGGCCCCTCATCTCGCTAGCTGAGACGAATGCGCTCTCAAGTTGACGGCAGCCCTGGACTGGGACAGAGTGATACCTGTGTCCGGCAACCACGTGCTCGTACTCGACAGGCGCGCAAGCAGCTGACTTAGTCCAGCTACCTGCGCGCTACCCTCGTCCGCCAATGGCGCCGAGGGTTTTTTGTTGCCCACCACCTAACTGACCGCAGACGAGGAAGCTTGCGATGACCGACCAGACGACCGCGGCCCCCCTGGGCCCCGGACTGGCAGGCACGGCGCGGAAGGGCCCCGGCCCGACCCCGCGCGACCTAGCAGCCCGAGCCGCGTCACGCGATGCGGCGGATACCCGCCCCGGCGCAGCCCAGCCGGGAGCCGCCGCGGCGCCCACCGCGCCCGCCGAGCGCCCCCGCGCTGACCCGGGCCCGCGCCACGACCCGGCCGACCGCGGTGACCCCGGGCCGCGCAGCGAGCCGGACGCCGCGGCGGGCGCCCGGATGACGGGTGCCTCGGCCCTGGTCCGGGCCCTGGAGCGGCTGGGTGTGGACGTCGTCTTCGGTATCCCGGGCGGTGCCATCCTGCCGCTGTATGACCCGCTCTTCGACTCGCCCTCGGTCCGCCACATCCTGGTCCGCCACGAGCAGGGCGCCGGTCACGCGGCTACCGGATACGCGCAGGTGACCGGGCGTCCTGGGGTGTGCATGGCCACCTCGGGGCCCGGCGCGACCAACCTGGTGACCCCGCTCGCCGACGCCTACATGGACTCGGTGCCGGTGGTCGCCATCACCGGCCAGGTGCCGTCCAGCCTGATCGGCACGGACGGCTTCCAGGAAGCGGACATCTCCGGCATCACCCTGCCGGTCACCAAGCACAACTTCCTGGTCACCAAGGCCGAGGACATCGCGCGGACGGTGGCCGAGGCGTTCCACGTGGCCTCCACCGGCCGTCCCGGGCCGGTGCTGGTCGACGTGGCCAAGGACGCGCTCCAGGCGGAGACCGAGTTCCGCTGGCCGCCCACCTTCGACCTGCCCGGCTACCACCCGGTGACCCGGCCGCACTCCCGGCAGGTCCGCGAGGCGGCCCGGCTGATCGCCGGGGCCAGCCGCCCGGTGCTGTACGTGGGCGGGGGAGTGCTCAAGGCGGGCGCCAGCCAGGAACTGCTCGAGCTGGCCGAGATGACCGGCATCCCGGTCGTCACCACGCTGATGGCGCGGGGCGGCTTCCCGGGCAGCCACCGGCAGAACCTGGGCATGCCCGGCATGCACGGCACCGTGGCGGCCGTGGGGGCACTGCAGAAATCGGACCTGCTCATCACCCTCGGCGCGCGGTTCGATGACCGGGTCACCGGCAAGCTGGACAGCTTCGCGCCCGGCGCCGCGATCGTGCACGCGGACATCGACCCCGCGGAGATCTCCAAGAACCGGAGGGCGGACGTGCCCATCGTGGGGGACTGCCGCGAGGTGATCACCGAGTTGATCGCCGCGGTCAGCGCCGAGTTCCAGGCCGGCCACCGCACCGACCTGACCGCCTGGTGGTCCCAGCTGGATGCCTTGCGCAGCACCTACCCGCTCGGTTACGACCAGCCCGCGGACGGGTCCGTGGCCCCCCAGTACGTGATCGAGCGGATCGGGAAGATCGCCGGCCCGGATGCGATCTACGTGGCCGGGGTCGGCCAGCACCAGATGTGGGCCGCCCAGTTCATCAGCCATGAGCGGCCCGGTCACTGGCTGAACTCAGGCGGGGCCGGCACGATGGGCTATGCGGTGCCCGCGGCGATGGGCGCCAAAGTGGGCAACCAGGCGGCGTGCGTGTGGGCGATCGACGGTGACGGCTGCTTCCAGATGACCAACCAGGAGCTCGCTACCTGCGCGGTGGAAGGCATCCCGGTCAAGATCGCCATCATCAACAACGGCAATCTCGGCATGGTCCGCCAGTGGCAGACGCTGTTCTACAACGAGCGGTACTCCAACACCGACCTCGACCGCCGCGCGCACAGTACCGAGGCCGGACTGGCCGGGGCCGAGGGTGCCGGCGCGCCCCGGCACGACCCCGCGCCCGCTGGGAGCGGGACCCGCATCCCTGACTTCGTCAAGCTCGCCGAGGCCTACGGCTGCGTGGGCCTGCGCTGCGAGGACACCGGGAGCGTGGACGCGGTGATCGAGCAGGCCATGAAGATCAACGACCAGCCCGTCGTGGTCGACTTCATCGTGCACCGCGACGCCATGGTCTGGCCCATGGTCGCGGCGGGCACCAGCAATGACGACATCAGCGTCGCGCGGAACATGGCGCCGGACTGGGATGTGACCGAATGAGCCAGGGGCTGGCCCGCCTTCGTGATCAGGAGGCGACAATGAACAGGCACACGCTCTCGGTGCTGGTGGAGAACAAGCCGGGCGTGCTCGTCCGGATCGCCGGCTTGTTCTCCCGCCGCGGGTTCAACATCGACTCGCTCGCGGTCGGGCCCACGGAGCACCCGGAGATCTCCCGGATGACGATCGTGGCGGACTGCGCGGATCACCCGCTGGAGCAGGTGACCAAGCAGCTCAACAAGCTGATCAACGTGCTGAAGATCGTGGAGCTCGAGCCCACCGCCTCGGTCCAGCGGGAGTTGCTGCTGATCAAGGTGCGGGCCGACCTGGAGAGCAGGTCGCGCGTGCTGGAGACCGTGACGCTGTTCCGTGCCAAGGTGGTCGACGTGGCCCAGGACGCGGTCACGGTCGAGGCGACCGGCAATCGCGACAAGCTGGACGCCCTGATCAGGGTGCTCGAGCCGTTCGGTATCAAGGAACTCGTCCAGTCCGGCATGGTCGCCCTCGGCCGGGGCGGCCGGTCGATCACGGACCGGGCGCTGCGTCCCGTGGATCGGGTGGCCGAACGCAGCGGGGCAGGCGCGGCGCCGTAACATGCGGCCCGTTCCCTGGCGCCATCTCCTTGGTGGGCAGCCCCCCGCAGTGGGCATGACCGTGGTGGCCCGGCCCGTGGTCCGGGCCCGTCACGGCGGCCTGTGGTGAGATCAGCAAGCGGTAAGCGAAAGGCAGACAATGGCAGACATTTTCTATGACGACGGTGCCGACCTCAGCATCATCCAGGGCCGGCACGTCGCCGTCCTCGGCTACGGCAGCCAGGGACACGCGCACGCGCTGTCGCTGCGCGACTCCGGGGTGAACGTCCGGGTCGGGCTCCCGGAGGGCTCGCGCAGCCGGGAGAGCGCGGCCAGTGAGGGCTTGCGGGTCACCACCCCTCGCGAGGCCTGCGAAGAGTCCGACCTGATCATGGTGCTGGTGCCGGACCACATTCAGCGGGCGCTGTACGCCGAGGCCATCGAGCCGAGCCTGGTGGACGGCGACGCGCTGTTCTTCGCGCACGGGCTGAACATCCGCTACCAGCTCATCCGCCCGCCCGCAGGGGTGGACGTGTGCATGGTGGCCCCCAAGGCCCCCGGCCACCTGGTCCGCCGCCAGTTCGCCGAGGGGCGCGGTGTGCCGGTGCTCGTCGCGGTGGAGCAGGACGCCACCGGGAACGCGTGGTCGCTGGCCCTCTCCTACGCCAAGGCCATCGGCGGCACCCGGGCGGGCGCGCTGGTCACCACGTTCAAGGAGGAGACCGAAACCGATCTGTTCGGCGAGCAGGCCGTGCTCTGTGGTGGTGTCTCTGAGCTCATCAAGGCCGGGTTCGACACCCTGGTCGAGGCGGGCTACCAGCCCGAGATCGCCTACTTCGAGTGCCTGCACGAGATGAAGCTCATCGTGGATCTCATGTACGAGGGCGGCATCTCCAAGATGTACTGGTCGGTGTCGGACACCGCCGAGTTCGGCGGCTACACCCGCGGGCCGCGGCTGGTGGACGAGCGGAGCCGGGAAGAGATGCGCCGGATCCTCGCCGAAGTGCAGGACGGCACCTTCACCCGCGAGCTGATCGAGGAATTCGACGCCGGCCGGCCGAACTTCCTCAAGCGGCGTGAGGCGTCCCGGGCGGACCAGATCGAGCAGGTCGGCGCCCAGCTGCGGCCGCTGATGAGCTGGCTGGATTCCTCGGGTGACGCGGACGGCTCCTGAGCACCGCGTCTGCGAGCGGGGCGTCTGCGAGCGGGGCGTCTGCGAGCGGGGCGTCCGCGAGCACCGCGTCCGCGAGCACCGCGTCACGGTGTGGCGCCAGCCCCTGGCTGGCGCCACACCGGCCGCGTCCGCAACGCAGTGCGCGCGGCCGTGCGCCTGACGAAATGCCCAACGGCTCGTGAATGTTTTCACAAGCTCCGCTAGACTGAGCTCTTGCTGTCCGTCATGAGGGGCCATCGCCGTGCCTGCACCCATCGTCCTCATCGCCGAGGAACTTTCGCCAGCCGCCGTCGCGCAGCTGGAATCTGACTTCGATGTGCGGCACGCGGACGGCGCTGACCGCCTGGCGCTGCTCCCCGCGCTCGCCGACGCCGACGCAGTCATCGTGCGCAGTGCCACCAGGATCGATGCGGAAGCGCTCACCCATGCCCCGCGCCTCCGGGTGGTAGCGCGGGCCGGGGTCGGCCTGGACAACGTCGACGTGGAGGCGGCCACCCGGGCGGGCGTCATGGTGGTGAACGCGCCCACCTCCAACATCGTGAGCGCCGCCGAGCACGCGGTCGGCCTGCTCCTCGCCGTGGCCCGCAACGTGCCACAGGCCGCCGCCTCGCTGCGGGCCGGCGAGTGGAAGCGGTCGGTCTTCACCGGGGTCGAACTCGAGGGCAAGGTAGCCGGCATCCTCGGGCTGGGCCGGATCGGCGTCCTCGTGGCCGAGCGGCTCGCCGCGTTCGGCATGCAGGTCATCGCCTACGACCCCTACGTGCCCCCGGCGCGGGCGGCCCAGCTCGGTGTGCGGCTGGCCAGCCTGGGGGAGCTGCTGAGCGAGGCTGACTTCATCACCGTCCACCTGCCGAAGAACGCCGAGACGATCGGCCTCCTGGGGGACAAGGAACTGCACCTGGTCAAGCCGGGCGTGCGGATCGTGAACGCGGCCCGGGGCGGCATCGTGGACGAGCAGGCGCTGGCGCTGGCGCTGCGCGAAGGCCGGGTGGCCGGGGCGGCCATAGACGTGTTCACCACAGAGCCCGCCACCGGTAACCCGCTCCTGGACCTCCCCACGGTGGTGGCGACGCCGCACCTTGGCGCGAGCACGGAAGAGGCCCAGACCAACGTGGCCGTCGAGGCGGCCGAGCTGTTGATCGACTTCTTCACCACCGGCGCGATCCGGCAATCGGTGAACATCACCCCGCTGGACCCCGCCACGCTGGCGAGCCACTACGTCCACAGCGGCGACACCACCAAGGCAACGTGGTTCCTGCTGCTCGCCGCACAGCAGGCGCTGGCTCAGCGGCAGTACCGCAAGGCATTGGGTACGTATATGCGTGAGTGTCGGTGCCTGTGGTCCCAACTCCAATTCTCGTGACCATGC
>Ga0187884_10003807_pt1 | contig 11468 bp, 8 predicted proteins | sample June2016WEW_20_4_FD_132983 | JGI IMG/M metagenome (GOLD analysis project Ga0187884, IMG submission 132983) | Peatland microbial communities from SPRUCE experiment site at the Marcell Experimental Forest, Minnesota, USA - June2016WEW_20_40 | ecosystem: Environmental > Terrestrial > Soil >...
TTAAAATCGCCGTTGAATCCACCCCGCCACTCAACAGAATGCCGACCGGCACATCGCTGATCATGTGCTCCTTCACTGTTTTCGACACTAGCTCGTGAAGCTCATCGGCGGCATCATTGAAATTCGTCAGCGGCTCGTTGCGTTTGAAATGCAAATCCCAATACTTCCGGCAGGTAACACTTCCGTTTTTGACCAACAGATAATGGCCGGGATCGAGTTTGAGGATGCCCTTGAAAAGTGTTTCGCGGCCTGCCGGATAGAGAAACGTCAGAAACCGGTCCACCATTTGCGGATCCACTTCCCGGCGACAATCGGGATCAACCAGGAGCGACTTGATCTCGGAAGCAAACAGCAGCGCCGCGCCCGTGTCCGTGTAGTAAAGAGGTTTGATGCCGACGCGGTCCCGGGCGAGGAAAAGCGCCCGGTCTTTTTTATCCCAAAGCGCGAAAGCGAACATTCCCCTCAAGCGCGACAGGCAGTCCACACCGTATTCCTCGTATAGGTGAATGATGACTTCGGTATCCGTGGTAGAGGAGAAAATGTGCCCCTTGGCGAGCAGTTCCCGCCGAAGTTCGGGGAAGTTGTAAATCTCGCCGTTAAAGACAATCCAGACTGTTCCGTCCTCGTTCGTCATCGGCTGCGCGCCGGTATTCAGGTCAATGATGGCCAGACGGCGATGTCCCAACCCGACCGGGCCGGACAGAAATTTTCCTTCGCCGTCCGGGCCGCGATGCGAAATAACGTCCATCATGCGCTGCAACAAATCCGGCGAGACTTGCGCCACAGGATCATAATAGAGCTTTCCGCAGATGCCGCACATAGGGTCAATTCAATCTGGTTCTAATGAGGCAAAGGCGCTTCAGAACGCGGCTGAACCAGCGTGCCGCACTGCACAGACGAAGGTTTAACAGACTTTTGTGCCCACAAATTTTCACGGTTTAACAGCCTGCGCATCTGCTGTTCACGGACGTATCGGATCAACTGTTCATCGCCGACCATCGGCACTTTCCGGAGATAGCCGCTCAAGTATCCCGTGAACAGGCCGAGCGCAGCGATACCGTAGGGTCTGCTTTTCAGCCGGCTCACACATTTCAGCAGCATGAAAAGCGGATGGTAACCGGCAACATAGTTCGCGCGGCCGTTTTTCACCCAGTTTTTCCAGTCGCCCTGCGCCTGGCCTGCCGGACGATGATGAAGCACCTGGATTTCTGGAAATGTGTATGTGGCCCAGCCCAGCATGTTCGCTTTGAATTCGTCCACCGTGTCCCATCCGGGGGCGCGAATCAGCCCGCCGAGGCGCTCCCAGCAGTCACGTTTATAAATTTTGGTCGCGCCCCGGACGTGGAAGGCGGGGTCAATGGTGGACTCGGGCAGAAGGTGCCCGGCCGTTTCTTTGCAAATCGTCCCTCCGCCAATGCCCAACCGCGAGTCCTGTTGGAAACGGAGCAGGCATCGGGCAAAGTAATCGGGAGCGAACGACAAATCACCATCAAGCTTGACAACGTATTGCCAGTCCAGCGAGCCGATTTGATTATACCCATCGTAGAATGCGTCAATGACTCCACCGCCCGGCTTCCGGTAACCCCGGTCGGAACGGTGAATTACCTTAATCCAATCGCACTTGGCCGCAGCGGCTTCGGCAACCGCGCCCGTTTCGTCGCTTGAGCCATCATCAACAATAATCCAGCGTTTTGGAAGAACCGTCTGTTTTGTGACGGACTCAATAGTCAGGGATAGATATTTTGCTTCATTCCGAACCGGACTGATGATGATGTAGGAAGCTTCGTTCATGGACAGTTAATCAAACTACCACCGATTGCGAACCTCCCACTTGATTTTCAAAAGCACCAAAGGTTCCAAACTCAAAACGGTGATTGTGGCTGGCAACGTATTCCAGAAACGGGCGGAGACTATTTTCATTCACACGATTGAAAAGTTTCGAGTGACCGATGAGGACAAATGGAAGATTGTCCGAACCGTTTGAATAACGCTGTTCCGCGCGGCGCAAGGCTCCGATCAACTGGCGTCCCGTGCATTGATTGAAGTCCGCCTTCCACGCATGTTTTTTTGCAGCCAGGGACAACTTATCCAGCAAACCTGTTTTTTTTGCGGAATCCGGAAATCCGTTGGCGGCGGACCCGGACGGATTTTCCGAAATTCGATGCCGACGGCTTTGCGCCACACGATAAAGCCGGTTTGGGCTTAAAAAGGCTCCGATCCAGCGGTTCTCACAGTAGATGGGAAATTCCCACAGCCGTCCCCGATCATCGCGTGAACAAAGATCGTCTTCCCTCACCCGCCACGGAACCAGTTCACTTTCGGCGGCGGAATAATCAAAACTCACAATGCCTTTGCGTCGGCCATATTTGAAGATCGAAGTGTCCACCCTGATACCGTTGTTGAGGAGCGCCTTGATGACATTCCTGCCCGGGTTCACCGACCAATTGGCCGCACGGAAAACAAAACATCGGTAGTCCGGGTTCACCGGCTGAAGGAACGATTCGAGTTCGGTTTTTCCGATCCGGACAATCTCGTCCAGACGTTCAAAGCTCAAGCCGACGAAATCGTATTCGGACCAGTCCTGCACCCACCTTTGCCCATCATGCCTGGCATTAAAATACGAGGCGTGGATGTGCAGTTGAACATCATGGCCGCCGCGCACAGCGCCCTGAAGCTGGGTGACGATATCACGATAGTGGTAATCATCCCTGCCGTTCTGATTCGCAAATTCCTTGAACTTCAGAATCTCCGCGATGTCCGCCATGATCGTCAGTTTCGCGCCATATTCGTCAAAAAGCCGGAGCAACCGCTCCGTCGGCTCGACCATCAATTCGTGCGGACAGCCTTCACCATTTCCATGGATTTCGTAGTCGAGCGTGAAGATGACGTTCAACATATTCGCCAGTCAGACCATCAAAATAAAAACGGCGCCAACAATTCCCAGCTCGTTAGCGTTGGTGACCCGTTTCAAGAAACGTGATTGTGTTCCACCAGGGCCTGCACAATTCGTTCCGACGCTTTCCCATCCCAAAGTGGCGGGACTTGTCCCAATTCCTCCTTGCCATTCAATGTTTCCTGAATGTCGGACGAAAGCCGATCCGGATGCGTCAGCCGGTTGCTTCCCAGCGTAATCGTGATTGGCCGTTCGGTATTGGGACGCAAGGTCAGACATGGCGTTCTGAAGTAGGTGCTCTCCTCCTGCAACCCGCCGGAATCAGTCAGCACCAGCCGGGCGCTTTCCGTCAGACAAATAGAATCGTGATAGCCCACCGGCTCCAAGATTTTCATGGTTCCGTTGGCGACCGGAGAAATGCCGAATTGCGCGAGCATTTTGTGCGTTCGCGGATGCATGGGAAAAACAACCGGCATATGATCTGCCAGCCGGTTCAGCCCGGACATGATGCTGTTCAAGTTCGCAGGGTCATCCACGTTGGAGGGCCGATGCAGCGTCACATAAGCGAAAGCCTTTTTTTGCAATCCGAGTTTTTTCAAAATCCCGCTGCTTCTCGCCTTTTGCAGGTTGGCAGCCAGCGTGTCTATCATCACGTTGCCAACCAGCCTGATTTTTGATTCCGGAATCCCCTCCCGCTTGAGGTTTTCATCCGCGTCGGAAGAAGGAGTAAGGAGCAGGTCTGCCAGCGAATCCGTGACGATGCGGTTGATTTCCTCCGGCATCGTGCGGTCGAAGCTGCGGAGACCCGCTTCGACGTGGGCGACCTTTATTCCCAACTTTGAACACACCAGCGTGCAGGCCATGGTGGAGTTCACGTCGCCCACAACCACGACCCAGCCGGGTTTTTGCTCCAGACAAACCGGCTCGAACTTGGTCATTACGTTCGCGGTCTGGACGGCATGAGAACCGGAGCCAACCCCCAGATTGATGTCCGGGGCGGGAATGCCCAATTCCTGGAAGAAAATGTCGGACATCTTCTGGTCGTAATGTTGTCCGGTATGAACCAGGGAAAAATTCACGCGGACATCGCCCTCACGACACCGGGCATTGTGGGCGGTGATCGCTTTAATGACGGGAGCAACCTTCATGAAATTAGGCCTGGCCCCCGCAATGATCAAAATTTTAAGCACAATTTTTTAACCGCGCTGATTCTTTGCAGAAATTTTTTCGACCAGCTCCTCGATTGTATTTACAATATGGTCCAGGCTCCTCCGGGAGGTGGTTTCGGCCACAGGTTTTCGCACCCGTTTTTCCAGCCTGATCTTGCCGGCAACGTCTTCCGGGGTTTCGACCAAAATCAGACGGCCGGATTGCTGCAGGTGGCGGTCCACGGCGCCAATCGAGCCGCGGAAAATGCTGTAAACCGGCACCCCGAGAGTGGCGGCTTCACGGTTCATGGTTCCCCCCCCGCTCACCAGCAAATCGGAATGCCAGATCAAATTCAAGCCGTCGAGCGCTCCACCTGGAATGATAGTTTTGTTCTGCACAAACCATTGCGGCCAGCGGCTGCGAATGAACTCGCCCTGCTGTTTGTTCCGGGGAAGCAGCACAATCCGGGTGTTCGGATTGCGGCAGGCCATTTCCATGAAGCTGGTGAAAAGACCCTCGCTCTCCGGATTGTGATAATGCGCTTCGGTCGCCGGCGGACGGGCGGTTATGATCAAATTCGATTCATCCAAACCGAGGTTCCGCAGCAGAACCGCATCCGGTTTGAATTTCCAAGCATAAACATCCTCCTTGATGCCCGGATATTTTTTAATGTGATGCCTGTCGCAACAGAGAGCTTCATCTGGAATAACCGAAGGCGCCATTTCCCAGGTCGGACGCATCAACGGCGGGTATTCGGCGAATTCATAATCGGCAAAAAGCAGGGTCGGAATCTGCAAAAAGTTGCTGATGACGATCTGTGATCGCGCACCATGCGAAAGGCTTAAAACCGGCTTTTCGCGCAAAGCGACCGGCGCCAGTTGCATCGCCCGATACAAGACCCCGGCAACTTTAAGAAACCGGTTTTTTCCGTAATGCCGGCCGATTTTTTTATAGGGAATTTTTTTCTGATCCGCCAGTTCGCAAACCTGAAAGGCGTCGCGGGCGGTGATGGTCAAAGGAAACCCGCGGGCCCGCAATTCATCTATGATTGGTTCAAAGAAAACCACATGCGGCGTGTTATCCAGATCTATCCAAATGGAAGGCTTCGATCCGTTGCGTCGGGAAGAGGTGAGGTCAATGGAGGGAGTGACAAGATCCGGGCGGCTCTGTTCCGTCGGGCGGACATAAGGAGTCAATGGCTTAAACTCCGTGTGGTCAGATGAAAGCGACAGTTTGCGACTGCGGACCAGCTCGGCAGCCTCCCGCGGCAGAACATTCCAATAGAGGCCGGCGTAAGTTTCCCTGACGTAACGGATGAAGTCCTCGTAAAGTTTCACGGGGAACTCATCCGCAGTCAATCCGCTGTTTGAAAAGTTCGTGTAATCGGGATGCACGATCAAAAGCGCCATGCCGCCCTTGGAAACAATCCAATCCAGCTTCTTTTTCCAAATATCAATCGTGTTCTCCTTCAGCACGACAAACAAGCTGAAGTCCTGGATCAATGTATATGGCAGTTCAACATAACCGGAGCCATTCGTTCCGGGAACCCAAAACGGGAAAATGGTATCCACGCCATCCGGCTGCGGCTCGAATGGATCCGTGTCAAAAGTCGAGGCGTCATAGAGGATATCGAGATCCTCATACCATTCGAGGTTGTGGTGCATGAATCCCGACCGAAAACCCTTTGCATCCCATTCCTTGAGATATTTATTAATCTGTTGCGCGTGGTTCTTGAAATTTTTTCGTGACCGGTAAAGAAAGCCGTCGTGTTTTAGATCGTGGACGCCGACTTCAAATCCATTTTTGATGAGGCGTTCACGCAGAAACGGCGGAACAATATAATCTCCTTCAGGAATAAAGTTAAAGGACGAGCGAAATCCTAAAGAAGCATCCAATTCACTGAGTGGCAGGCATCGGTCCAAGCCTTTCTGGCTCTCAACGTCATGAGTTAATACAAAAGCAAAACGCTTGCCATCCGGCCAGCCGGGCCAGCTGGCGGGAGGGCGGCCCGCAGCCTCATTGATGGGCCAGACATCCTGATATGCCTTGCGCTTCCGTCGCGCCATAATCCGGCGCAACGCCATTCGGAAGCGCCATGGCAGATAGGGCTTAAGATGATAATAGAGGCGATTGGCGGGCATGGGACGAATCAGTCGAAGGCCGAAAGTCGGGAGCCGAAATTACGCGAATAGACGCGAACGCGAAGGATTGATTAGCCGCAAAAGAACGCAAAGAACGCCAAGAACTCAAAGCTGACGAGGAGTGGTTGGCTGTGTGTGCTTTGCGATTGGTTGCGGCTTTCGTCAGACGGATGTGTTCGGCGAGGCACCGAACACAGCGCCCGGGGCGGGCGCTCCCCCATCTCCCAATGGATCAATTCACTTATCGCTCAGAAATTCCTGATGCAATCGTTCGGGAACGTATTGCCGGGTTTTGTTGAGCACGGCACCGACCGTGGCCCCGGATTCGGTCAGCCAGGTGCTCGCCTGCTGAACGACCTCGCGATTGTTCTTCTCCGATTCAACGACAAGCAACACCATGTCCATGAGTCTGGCGAGACGCGAGGTGATGCTGGTCTGGCTGACGGGCGGCAGGTCAAAGATGATGTAATCGTAGTCGCTGGCCTTAAGCTTGGGCACCAGGGCGGCGAAGCGTTTCGGCAGAAAGCGCGGAAGCTCGTTGTTGTTGGAATTGCCGGTCACCACATACAGGTTTTCCTGGACCAGGGCGCCTTCCTTGGTTTCATTTTTCAAGGCGGCGTCCAATCCGCAACTGGCTTTGCCTTTGTAGAACTGTTGCGCTGCTCCCTGCTCAAGATTCATATCTACCAGCAAAACATTGCCGTCGCCCGTTCTCGAAAGCGAGGCGGCCAGGCCGGCAGCGATGGTGCTCACGCCAGCGCCCTGGCCGGCGCTCGTCACGGCCACCAGTTTCGGTTTGTGGGTGAGATTCTTGACTTCAAAATGAACGAGCAGCCGGTCGCGCAACGCTTCGTAAAACGGCTGCAGCGAAGGATTGCGCTCCAGCGAGACCACTTGCAGAGCGCCGTTTTTTCCTGGAGACGGATCACCGCCCCCGGCGGGCGCATCATCTTCTGTAGCGTTATGCAATCGCAGTTGCCGCCGTTCCGCGATTTTGGCCAGACGCGAGTGGCTATTCCGGCTGACATCGGGGATGGAAAGGAAGAGAGGAAGTTTTAGTTTCGCCTCAATCTCAACCGGCCGCCTCACGGAACGGTCCAGATAGAGTTCAATCAAGAAGGCCCAAGCGAGGCCGACGAAGATGCCGCCGAACGCCACCATGGCCATTAGTTTTTGGGCTTTGACCCAATCCCTGTAGGGAGGCGACGGCATCTGCACCCACTTGATGTTGGGGGCCTTGCCGGTAGCGAGCGCTGCGTCTATGTGGGAATTCTCCACCTTGGTGGCCAGATTTTGATAGTTGGCTTCTTGAATCGCCTTCGTCCGCTCCAATTGCACTATCGTCGGCGCCAGACTGTTAGATTGGTTGCCTGCATCTGGAGCTGGTCCAGTTGCGCATCCCAAGCCTTGAGTTTGGCTTGAAGGGCCACGATCTGCGCGCCAGCCTGTCCGCCCGACGCCAGCGAAGCGATGCCCAAGCCGGCGATTTGCGGATATTTTTCCTCGAGACGGGCTTTGGCCTTTACAGTGTCAGCAATCTGCCCATCCACTTCCTGGACCAGCACATTGCTTCTCGTGAACCCCTGCACTAAATAATCCTGTTCCTTTTTCCGCAGCAGGTTGAGGCGCGCGCAGATGTCATTGTAGCCGTCAATCTGATCCGAAGGAATGGCCGGTTGAGCGTTGGTGGTTTCCAGTTTTAGGAGCGGGGCCTTGTCCTCTTGCTTCATCGCCGACTCATAACCGGCCAATTCGGCCTGGGCATCCAAAATGGCGCCCTGAATTTTGAAAATCTGGTCCGCCAAACCCTTTCTTGTGTCGTCAAGGGATATGATGTTCGCCTTGTTTTTCAGGTTTGCGAGCTGCTGTTCCGTATCGTTGAGTTGCACACTCAAGGTGGATCGTTCCCGACTGAGGGCGTCGTCATATTGTCCCGCCGCCGAATGAATTTCGTAATGTCTTTGGAAATAGTCATTGATGACTTCCTGAAGGATGGGTTGAACGATCTGAGGGTCGGGGTGCTTGAACGTGACCACAATGACACTGCTGCTCTTGGCGGCCGGTTCCCCCTGCAAATTGTTCCGGACGAGGGCTGCGGCTTTGATGGCATTGCTGCCGCCGCCGACCCTGGCCAGGATGTTAGCCGCTCCAATGTTGGTAACGGCCTCTTCCGCCAGGTCCAAGCTGGTCAGAATCTGGATTTCGGAATTGATGATGTCATCCCCTCGCGAATCGGGCACGATCACCTTTTGGTCGCTCCCCACCAAGGACAGGGACCCCGCCTGCGGCACGTATTGGATCAGCAACTCCGCCTGGGATTGGTAAGGCGGGGGTTTGAGGAAATAGAGAGCCACGGCGGCCAGAATGCCAGCCAGGGAAAGGAGAACGATTTTCCACTTGTGGCGAAACAGCACATAGTAGATGTCGCCCAAGGTCATTCCCGCCGGCTGTTGAGTTTGTCGGCTGTTATTCATCTTTATCCAAGTTTAATTTTCCCGCAGAATCGCAAAAAAGCCACTATTATATTTTTCAGGCGCAATGCCGATACAGTACCGCACCGATCAGGCGCGACAGCCCAATCGGCAGCACGTTGAATACGCGGTTATACCAGCCGGTGGATTCATCGGCATCCGTGACGAAGCGGCCTTTCCGCAAGTCGTATTTGACATACTCGATCTTTTGCTCCTCAGCCCCCCACCCGAGTTTGAATCTCCTCAAACCCTCATTCCCGATTGAAGTTCTGCCCAAATGCAATGTTTTTGCACCTTGGCGGGTGAGCCATCGGATAGCCTCCCACATGACGAGATTGGCTCCGCGCAAATGCTGGAAGGCCTCGTCCGACGCCCCATATTTGTAAACGGCCCGCGTGCCCAACTGGAAATAAACCGAGGCGGCAATGGGGCGGTTTTCATGGCGGGCGATGACCACCATCCCCAGGTTGTGGGACAGAATATGTTCGTGAATGTGTTGAAAAAAGACGAACGGCTGCGGTGGCAGTCCGTGTTTCTTGCGGGTTTTGCATTGCAGCGCGTAAAACACTTTCATTGCCTCTAGGCTCCCGGATACGGTCACAGTCACCCCGCCCTTTTCGGCCTTGCGTATCGCGCGCCGCACTGAACTTTCCAACCGCGCAAACATCCGGTCCTCATCCTCCTCCAAATCCACACTGTGTCCGTAGAAGGCCAGCGACGCCGGCGCTTCGCCGAACAGTTCCCGTCCTCCCCGGCACTCCACGGATTTCCAGCCTCGCGTTCTCCCGAATTCCAAGGCGGCTTGAATCAAATTCCGGATGGAGGCGGCATCCGAATAGAGCGGCTCGCAATCGTCCGTGAAGGGCAGCGCCACTCCCCGCCGCCCGGTCAGCCAACTGTTCACCTCCATAAGCGGCAGAATGGATGAACGTCCGTCCACTTCGTTGGCAGTGAAATAGACCGGCGTAAAACCATAAGCGCCTTGCAGCGTTTTGGCCCAGGCAGCGCCATGGAAAAACGAACAGCGCGGATGAGCCGTCACCAGCGCATCCCAACCGGGGCAGTCTGCGGGATTTACTGGTTGCGGCGCGGCAACGGTGAAATGATTGGTGCTCAGAGGAGCCGCGGCGTTGGGAGGTGAACAAATGCCTGATGGCGTGATGGCGTTTTCTGTGAGCACGCAATTCACCAGTCAACATTTTGCCACAAGTGATTTGACGACCCTGGCCGGGTTGCCCGTAACGACTGTGTCCGGCGGCACATCCCGGGTCACCACGCTGCCTGCGCCAATCATGGCATTTTCGCCAATTGTGATGCCGCAGAGCAACGTGGCGCCAGAACCGATGGAAGCGCCCCGCTTGACCAGTGTTCGGATGCAGGCCCAATCCGCCTCGGTTTGCAGTTCCCCGTTTTCATTCGAGGCACGCGGATAACGGTCATTGGTAAACGTGACGTTGTGGCCGACGAAAACCTCATCCTCCAAAGTCACGCCTTCACAAATAAAAGTGTGGCTTGAAATTTTGCAACGATTACCGATTTTGACGCCTTTTTGAATTTCGACAAATGTGCCGATTTTTACGTCATCTCCAATTTCACAACCATACAGATTGACAAACCCATGGAGCCGAACGTTTCTACCCAACTTGACATCTGGAGCAATCCGTTGGAACGGCTGCTGCGAAGAACTCATAGGGTTGAATTTGAAGAAGCTCGTCGCGTGCGAACCTGAAGCTTCAACTGCAGCTTTCTGCCGGCCGGACGGGAAGTTTTCTTCTTTCCGATTCCCAAGGTTGATATGCATATGGCGGATTCGGGAATCGACGGCGTCCAACCGTTGCCAGTTTCCTGGCCGGAAAGATTCACTGAGGCTCCGCCCCTTTTCAGTGATTTGGAAGATGCCTCTAAAATGCGGACCAATTCAAGACCTTGTTTGCCATCTGTCAAGGGGGTTGTCCCCTGATTGATGCAATCCAGAAAATGCTGGCATTCGGTTTTTAACGGTTCCTCCTGTTTGATGTAAGGAACGTGAACATCCCCATAGTGATAAGCATAATGAAATTCAGCGAATGTATCGTAGTGAGGCGGTCTTTCAACTCGCGTGTCGAAGACCCGGATTTTCTCAAGTTGTGAAACGTCGTCGTAGACGATCATTTTTTTGCTGCCCACAATGGTCATTTCCCTGATTTTTCTTGGATCGAGCCAACTGCTTTGAATGATGGCTGAACGATCTCCCGGGAAATTGAGCCATATGGTTGTCACATCTTCCACACCGGGTGTGATGTGCGCGCTGCCCTGGCAGTTGATGGTGACCGCCTCCCTTTCCATGATGTGCAAAATAATGGCAATATCATGGGGAGCCAAGTCCCATGCGACGTTGATGTCCTTCTGGAAAAGTCCCAGGTTCAGCCGCCGGGCACAAATGTAACGGATTTCTCCGATGTCGCCGCATTGGACAATTTCCTTGATTTTTTTGACCGCAGGCGAATAGAGGAATGTATGTCCCACCATCAACACCAATCCCTTATTCCTTGCAATGTCAATCAACTCCTCACATTCCTGGGATGAGGAAGCCATCGGTTTCTCAATAAAGGTGTGCTTGCCGGACAACAAGCTCGCTTTGGCCATTGGGTAATGCGATTTGACTGACGTGGCTATGATGACCGCATCAAGCCCGACGCCGTTAAGCATGTTATTGTAATTCGTTTCTCCTTCGACTTCAGGATAAAGCGCCTTGAGATGTGCGAGGCGGTTTTCACTGACATCACACATCATTTTCAGGCTGCAATCGGGAAGCGATCTGAAATTGCGAATCAA
>Ga0187884_10003817_pt1 | contig 11456 bp, 6 predicted proteins | sample June2016WEW_20_4_FD_132983 | JGI IMG/M metagenome (GOLD analysis project Ga0187884, IMG submission 132983) | Peatland microbial communities from SPRUCE experiment site at the Marcell Experimental Forest, Minnesota, USA - June2016WEW_20_40 | ecosystem: Environmental > Terrestrial > Soil >...
GTCCGTGAGAAAATTTTTACAAGATGACCGGCCCGGCGGGAGGGGTGGATGATGGCTCGTATGCTCAGCCAGCTCCCTCTCCCGCTGCTGCCGTCCGGGGCGGCCGAGATCGCCCCCGGGGTGGGCTTTCTCGCTGGTGAACAGGGCGGGCTGGTCACGGTGCACGGGCTGGCCACGTTCGCGTGGGATGGCGGGGATGAAGCGGGCCGGCGGCTGGCGGCGGTGCAGCTGGTCCGGCTGCGGGCCGCGTCGCAGGGCCAGGTGGCCGACGCGTTCGGGGTGGACCCGGGCACGATCTGGCGGTGGGATCAGGCGCTGGCCGCGGGCGGGGTGGCCGGGCTGGTGCCGGCCCGGCGGGGCCCGAAGGGGGCCTCGAAGCTGACGCCGGAGCTGGCGGAGCGGATCGCCGGGCTGGACGCGGCCGGCCAGACCCTCCGGGAGATCGCCGCCGCGACCGGGGTATCGACGTTCACCGTTCGCAACGCGCTGGGCCGGGTCCCGTCTAGCGGGCAGCCCGCGGCGGCCGGCGCCGCCGAAGGCAGCGCCGGCCCGGTCGCCGGGGACGATTACGCGGGCCAGGGCGCGGTTCCGGTGCTGCCGGACCCGGTGCCCCGCGATGCGGAGCGTGCCCTGGCGCGGTGGGGGCTGCTGGGCGAGGGCGCCGGCCCGGTGTTCACCCCGGGTGCCCGGTATCCGCTGGCCGGGCTGCTGCTGGCGCTGCCGGCGCTGGAAGACACCGGCCTGCTGCAGGCCGCCCGCGGGGTCTACGGCCGGCTCAAGGACGGGTTCTACGGGCTGACCGCGACGCTGCTGACGCTGGTGTTCCTCGCGCTGGCCGGGGAGCCGCGGGCCGAGGGCGCCACCCGGGTGCCGCCCGCTGCGCTGGGCCGGGTGCTGGGCCTGGACCGGGCACCAGAGGTCAAGACGATCCGCCGCAAGCTGGGCGAGCTCGCCGCGGCCGGCAAGGCAGCCGGCCTGATCATGGCGCTGGCCCGCCGCCACGCCGCCGCCCGGCCGGACACGCTGGGGTTCCTCCACGTTGACGGGCACGCCCGCGTCTACCACGGGACGCGGACCGTGCAGAAGACCCACGCGCCGCGGCTGAAGTTCCCCGCCCCCGCGACGATGGAGACCTGGGTCACCGATCAGGACGGCGATCCGGTGTTCATGGTCGTCGCCGAGCCGTCGGACTCACTGGCCGGCGAGCTGCGCCGCCTGCTGCCTGCACTGCGCGGCATCGTGGGCCAGGGGCGGCGGGTGACGGTGTGCTTTGACCGGGGCGGCTGGTCCCCGGCCCTGTTCGCCGACATCACCGGGGCCGGGTTCGACCTGCTCACCTGGCGCAAGGGCCCGGCCCCCGACCTGCCCGCCGACGCGTTCACGACCATCACGTGCACCGATGACCGGGGCCGGGCCCACGACTACGAGCTGGCCGACACGACCGCGGAGCTGGGCATCAGCGACGGGCCGCGCAAGAGCCAGACCGTCACGCTGCGGCAGGTCACCCGGCTGGTCCCCGCGAAGGCCGGCGGCACCCGGCAGATCCACGCGCTGACCTCGCGCACCGACCTGGCCGCCGGGCAGGTGTGCTGGCGCCTGTCGTCACGGTGGCGGGAGGAGAACTACTTCCGCTACGCCCGCACCCGGTTCGCCCTGGACGCCCTCGACTCCTACGCCGCCGCCCCCGATGACCCGGGCCGGATGGTGCCCAACCCGGCCAGGAAGACCGCAGCCGCCCGGGTCAGGCAGGCCGAAGCCGCAGCCCAGGCCGCCGGGACGGCCCGGGACGCCGCGCTGCTCCAGCTGCGCAGCCCCGCCCCCGGCCAGGCCGCCTACCTCACCAACCAGGTCATCAACGCGCTGGCCGCCCCGGTCGAGGCCGCCTACCGCGAACTGGAGCAAGCCGACAGCGCCGCGGCGGCCATCCCGGGCCGGATCCCGCTCGGCACCCTCGCCCCGGACATGGTCCGCCTGGACACCGAGACCAAGCAGATCACCCACGCCATCCGGATGGCCGCATACAACGCCGAAACCACCCTGGCCCGCGCACTGAACGGCCACTACGCCCGCGCCGGCGACGAAGCCTACGCGCTGATCCGCGAAGCCCTCACCACCTCCGGCGACATCCACCCCGGTAACGGCGAACTGCTCATCCGGCTCGACCCGCTCACCGCGCCCCGCCGCACCCAGGCCCTCGCCGCGCTCTGCGACCAGCTCACCGCCGCCGGCGCCCGCTACCCCGGCACCGACCTCGTCCTGCGCTACGAGGTCAAATCCCACCCAACCCCTGCATAAAAGATCTCCCTATGTCGGGAGTCCTGGACCCGCCGGCCCGGCATTGCCAATCTAGCTCCGTTAAAGATAGCCAGCCCAGGATCGTGCGGTGCCCTCATCTGCCGCGATCCGCTCGTGGATATCGTCTGAGTTGCTCCATTCAGCGCGGCCGTGCGCCGGCAGAGCCGTCTCAAAGACCGAGGTAATCGAGGTCCGGCTGGTGCAGCTCGCAGCAGGGCTATAAGTTGCCCGGGCTGCCCGTATGGCCAGCGGTCAGCCAGTTGTTGTGGCGGAAGCGCTGGCCATCGACTTGGCCGACGTGGTCTGTATCTGGCTGATCAAGTCGTGCAGCGGTTTGGTCCCAGCGCCGACGACCAGTCCCGTCACCAGCAGGTCCAGTAGACGATTCGGGTTCTTCGCCGGGCTCGGGGCTGACGGAGCAGCGCTCGATGAGCGCACAGACGCCGATGCGGTGCTTCCCTTTACGGCACTCTGATCACGGGCAAGGACGTATCCGAGCCGGCCTGGTCGGCCGCGGCCCAGCCCAGAGATCCGCGACCTGGTATTGCGGCTGGCGCGGGAGAACCGGGCCTGGGGATATCGCAGGGATCCGCCGCACCATCGATTCGCTGATGCGGTGACCGAGCCGACACAGCTCGCCGGGCACATGGGTGGTGCCAGGCCAGCAGCGTGCCCAGCGATACGAGCAGATGGGCGCGCAGCACAGCCGGCACCAGCCGGGCCAACGCCGCAAGAACCGTCCGGTCAGCTCAGTCCGGCCTGGGCCGGGAGGCCTTACGCCAAAACACCGCGACCTCATGACGGAGCACCATGATCTCCGCATCCTTGGACGCCTCGCTGCGGCCCTGCAGTACCAGCCAGCCAAAGACCCGGACCATGATCAGGTACAGCAGCCGGACATACATGAACCACGATCTTGCCGCAACCAGCCCATCCGGCCAAGTCGCAGGTCACAGCACCTACGGCGAGTTCTGAACCAGTACAGGGGTGGGATGTGACAATGGGTAAGTGAGTCTTACGGCTGGCTTGGTGACGTTGCTGTTCACCGATATCGAGGGCGGCGTCCGGCTGTGGGAGGCCGATCGCGATGCCATGGCGGCGGCGTCGGCCCGCCATGACCGCATTGTCCGCGAGCGGATCGAGGCGTTCGGCGGCCACGTCTTCAAGACCGTGGGCGAGGCACATCGCGCTGTGTTCGCCGACCCGGTTGCCGCGCTTTCGTCGGCGGTGGCCATCCAGCGGGCAGTCGGCGCCGAGCCCTGGGCGTCCAGCCTGCCCATCCGGGTGTGCATGGCGTTGCATTCTGGTGCCTGCACGGAGCGTGACGGCGACTACGTCGGTCCGGTGGTGAACCGGACCGCCCGGTTGCTTGACATCGGCCATGGCGGTCAGGTTCTGGTGACAGCAGCGACGTACGCGCTGCTCGCCGACCGGCTGCCCGGCGGGATCGGGCTCCGGGACCTGGGCGAGCAGCGCCTGAGGGACCTGGGGCGCGCCGAGCGGGTCTTTCAGGTGACCGGATCGGGCCTGGCCGAGGGGTTCGGCGTGCTGCGCTCGCTTGACGACCCGGCGCTGCGCCACAACCTGCCATCGCAGGCAACCAGCTTCGTGGGCCGGGCCGTGGAACTGGCCGAGTTGCGCGCGCTGGTGTCGGGCGGGTCGCGGTTGGTCACGATCGCGGGTCCTGGCGGGATCGGCAAGTCCCGGCTGGCGTTGCAGTTGGCGGCCGGTGCCCTGGATGGGCCTCGCGACGGGGTGTGGCTCGTCGAGCTGGCACCGGTGACAGAACCCGATCTGGTGACCCGCACCGCGGCCGCCGCGCTCAGGGTCAGCGAGGCGCCGGGGCGGCCCATGCTCGACGCCCTGATCGATGCCATCGGCGACCGGGACCTGCTGTTGATCCTCGACAACGCCGAGCAGTTGCTCGGCGCGGTCGCCGAGCTGGCAGCCGCTGTCATTCGGTCGTGCCCTCGGGTCTGCCTGCTTGTTACGAGCAGGGAACCGCTTGGTGCTGGCGGGGAGCACGTCTTCCGGGTGTCCGGCCTTACGGTCCCGCCCGCGGATCTCGCCGCTCCGGACCGGCTGGCCGCCTTCGAGTCGGTGCAGCTGTTCGCGGAGCACGCCGCACTGCACCGGCGTGACTTCGTCCTCGATGACGCCAATGCGGCGGCGGTGGCGGCGATCTGCGTCCGCCTCGACGGTATCCCGCTCGCCCTTGAGCTCGCCGCGGCCCGCCTTGGCTCGCTCTCGGCGTCGGAGATCAACGCCCGGCTCGATCAGCGGTTCCGGCTGCTGACCACGGGGAACCGCACCAGCCTGCCGCGCCACCAGACCCTGCGCGCCCTGATCGACTGGTCGTACGACCTGCTCAGCTCCGAGGAGCGGACTGTGTTCGACCGGCTCGCTGTCTTCGCAGGTGGCTGGACCCTGGATGCCGCGGAAGCGATCGCCTCCGGCGGTGACGTCGCGGATTGGCAGGTGCTTGACCTGCTGGCCGCGCTGGTCGGCAAGAGCCTGGTCCAGGCTGAGGTGATCCACGGGGCGACCCGCTACCGGCTCCTTGAGACGGTCCGGCACTATGCCGCCGAGCGCCTCGCGCTGCGGGCCGGCCCGGACGCCAGCGGCGTCCGAGCCGCCCACCGCGATCATTACCTGTCCCTAGTCGAGACCGCCGGCGCGCGATTGCACGGTCCGGACGAACATCGTTGGCTTGACAGGATCGAGGCTGAGTTCGACAACATCCGTGCCGCGCTGGCGTTCAGCATCGCCGAGCCCGGCAGCGCCGAGCCCGGCCTGCGGCTGGCCGCAGGGCTGCGGTCGTTCGTCTTCTCGCGCGGCCACAGCGGCGAGGTCATCGAGGCGCTCGGCGCCCTGCTCGGACGCCCCGATGCCCGCCAGCCGACTCGCTACCTGGCCCTTGCCCTGGTCACGAACTGCAAGCTGCTCACTCATTTCGACCGCAGCCCGGACATCCCCGCGATGGCGGAGGAGGCCATCACGATCGCCCGCGGCCTCGCCGATGACGCCCTCGCCGCCGACGCCCTCGCCGCGCTCAACTGGTTCAGCTTCCTGCAGGGCGACCTGCCGGCCGCGCTGGCCAGGGCCGACGACGCCGTCGCGCTGGCCAGGGCAGCCGGAAGCCCCATCCGGCTCGTCGTGGCTCTCGGCCACCGTGCGGTGTTCAAGGCCGAGACCGGTGATCTGGACGCATCCCTCGCGGACTACCAGCAGGTCCTCTCTCTCGCGCGGGCGTCCGGGGACAACTACACGCTCGTCGTCACCCTGGTGAACCTTGGCGTCGACCAGGTCGTGGCCGGGGAGTTCCCGGCTGCCCTGGCCTACCTGCAGGACGCGCTCAGGGTCGCCGATGCCCATGGCTATCAGCACCTGTCCGCCGCCGCAGAGATGAACCTGGGGTTCGCCTACCTCATGAACGGAGATGCCACCAGTGCGCGCCGCCTGCTCGTCGGCGTTCTGGACAGGGCGCGAGCCACCAATGAGATGACCTGGGTGCACAGTGCGTTGCTCGGCCTCGCGCTGGCCGCTGGCGCGGACGCCGAGTCCGCCGTCGCCGCCACCCTGCATGGCGCTGCAGACCACCAGTACGAGCAGGCCGGACAGGCTTTCGATGCGAAGGAATCGAAAATGCGCACCAGTGACCATGCCCGGCTGCGCGACGCGCTCGGGGAGGCCGCGTTCGATGCCGCCTACCAGCATGGCCGCACGCTCAGCCAGGCCGATGCCATCGCCCATGCCCTGAGCACGGCCCGGCCAGATCCGGGGCCCGCGGCCTCCGTCACCGTTCCCGCCGCCGGTCGCGCGCCGGCGGACAGTCCAGTCGGCCTGCTGTCGGCACGAGAGCGGGAGATCATCGCGCTGCTGGCCGGCGGGGCGAGCAACGCCAAGATCGCGGAGACGCTGTTCGTGACGCCCAACACGGTGCGGACGCACCTGGACCGGATCAGGGACAAGACCGGCGCCCGCAACCGCGCCGAACTGACCCGCTACGCGATACAGGCGGGCATCGAACCGGTCGACCCTTCCCCTTGATGTAGGTCGGCCGGCCCACACGCGGCGCGCGTGGTGGGTCGCCCGGCCCCTGCCGCCTGGGGCGGGCCGGACCTTACGTTCGGCTTATGAAAATTAGATTCACCAAGGCACCGACCTTTACGAAGGCAATTATCGCCTCGGCGGTATTCGCGATCGCGTATCTGGCGACGACCTCGAACCTCCCGTCATGCAGCGCCACCGCCGCGGTACTCAGCTCGGGCGGCGAGTGCATAGAGCGCCAGAGCTTCCTGCACACGGCTGCTGGCTGGCTGGCGCTGATCTGCCTGGTCGCTGCCGTGGGGTTGCTCGCTCTCAAGCACAAGGACTCCATCCTGGGGCGGCAGGCGTCGGTACATGAGGCGCACCAAGGGCCGTCGGCACAGGCAATGGTGCCGACACCTGTGCCCGGGAGGGCTTCGAGCTTCTGCGCCAAATGCGGCACCCGCATCATCGCGGGAGACAGGTTCTGCCAGGGATGCGGAGCCCCAATGGGGTCCCTGTAACCTTGCCCGAAATACCAACGGATATCACTGAACTGCGCTAACCGTGGGTCTCGCCGGAAACGGCGAGGCCCACGGCAATCACGGCCCGGTGAGCTTGACATTCATGCCCGCGTGGTGCGTTGAGGGTGCGGTGATATCGGGCTGTCGCTGCGCGAATGCCGATTTACCGTTGCCGCGAAAACCTCATTGGACGAATTTGCGGCAAGGCGGCAAGGCGGCAAAAACAGCGTCCGGTAGTTGCCGGGAGAACGAAGCCCGTCCAGGCTGGACTGGCTGGGATAAGGGGAAAATCATGGTATTCATCAAGGCGCACAGGAATCAGCTCCTGCTGGCTTGGCCGCTGGCCGTCGCCGTGACCGCACTTACAGTCACGGCATGCGGCGGCGGGAGCGCTGCAGCCGTGGCCCAAGGGGCGGCCGACCAGTGGACTAAGGCCGAGGTCAGCCAGTTCACGGCCGCAGCCGGCGCGGGCGGCAGCGATAGCCAGGACTCGTGCGCCATCAGGTACTTCGAGCGGGACATGTCATTCGAGAACGCGATGGCTGCAGTGTCGGTGGACCCTGCATCGGACAGGAGCATGTCGGCCGCCCAGATCGAGGCCGCCCTGGTCAGCAAGTACGGCACGGCCGAGGGCGGCGCCATCAACGCCCAGTTCGAGCGGGCCGTCACCGACTCGGACAACAATTGCGCCGGAGCGGCTGCACCGTCCACGGCACCTGCGGCAGCCCCGGCACCGACGGCAGACCCGGCCGCGACGTCGGAGTCATCGTGCACCGTGGACTGCGTGAACCCGGTCCCCACCGGGGAGAGCGGGTGGCTGGCGCAGGTCCAAGGGGCGCTCCGGAACGTGCAGCAGGATCTCAGCAGTATCTCCTCGGACGCCAGTAGTGACCCGGATAACCTCGCCCTGGACGGCTCCGAGCTGGAGGGGGACGCGCAGGCTGCCCTGGACCCCAATTACGACCCGCCCCCGGCCGACAACGCCGACTGGGTCACCGCGATGAATGATTACGTCACGGCCGGGGAGGACTACTCCGGCGACAACACGAACGAGCAGGACGACAATCCCACCCAGGCCAGCCAGGAGATCGCGCAGGGTAATTCGGCCCTGGCCCGCTTCAACGCCGCCAACGGGAGAGTATTGAACGGGACCATCCAGTCCTTATGATCCGGGACCCGGGGCATGAGATACCAGCGTGACGTACCTGGACGGCCTGGTGATCTCACCGCTCTCGGCGACGTCGAAGAGCTGGCGGAAATGATCGGGAACGAAGGCTCTGAGTTAGTGGACTGCTGCACTGTGGCCCCTACGTGGCCCGCAGAGGGGTCGAGCCAAGGTGAGGCCAAAAAGCCGCAACGGGGATACCACAGGCGGCACGCAGAAGGGGGAACGTCGGCTGCCAGCGGCCGATGGTCCCCCTTCCTGCAGGCAAAGGTCCTGCCTGCTCCGGGACCCGATCAAGCTGACGTCACATAACCGCGCTCGGGTCCGCAAGTGTGATTACCAGCCAAATATGTGATTAGCATCTGGGCGGAAGAGGCAACTTCGCCGCCGACCGGGCGGCTGCGCACGAACTGCTGACGGCGGTGCCGGATGCGGGACTCGCGGCCTGTGGGTGCCGAGAACCTCATCCGCCTCACGCGACCAGGCGATACTCGTTGATCAGGCCACCGACGCGAGCCTGTCTTCGGACGCAGTACTGCTCAAGATCGACTGGTTCGGGCAGTGGTTTCAGTGGTGCCGCGCCGTACAGGAAACGGTGAGGCTGTGCGTGCCGAAAATCTCGTCCGTGGCTCTGACCAGCGGGCTTGCTCTCTCGGCCGGCCGTGATGATCACCATTGACCTGCCCAGTCGCTTGCCACGGATATGGCAGCTACCAGGAAACAGGAGACGTCAGTCACGCCCGCCCGCTTAGAGCCACAACCCCCGGAAAACTCCGCGTTGACACGGCCCCGCTCCTTCAGGGATGACAAACCCGCGGTTGCATTATTTCTCCTTGACCCGCTCCGGCCGAGTCGTCCGCTCGGGCCTTCCTCAAGGTTGGTGACCCGTCTGGGGGTCGTGCTCGGTGATCGGCCGTTGGGCGTCGCGGTGGGCACCAGATCCGCCTCGATGTGTCCGGCGGCGGTTCTCACCGGGCGGGCGATGGGGCGTCGATGCCAGTTAGCGGGTGCGCCACCCGCTTGATGTTGACCAGGTTGGTGTACGTCACGTTGTCGGTCGTCGAGGTGCGGCCGTAGGTCCCGCAGCCAAGCGTGAGTGACGGCGTCAGTGCGTTGCCGAGGCCGATGCAGCCTTGTGCGCCGGGGCCGTTGACCAGGATCCGGCTTGCTGGCATCTGTTGCGCAAACGACAACTGCAGCCGCTGGCTGCGCGTGTGGATGATCGCTGTATGGCCGGAGCCGCCGTTGCCGAGTATCTGCAGGCAAAGCCGGATGCCGTCGTCCTCGCCGTCCGCAGTGAACAGGGACAGGAGCGGGGCGAGCTTTTCCTTGCCGTAAGGACCTGCCACGGCCGCACGGGGCACGGGAGCGACGAGCAGGCGAGTGCCGGCCGGAACCTCGATGCCTGCCCCGGCGGCGATAGACGTGGCAGCCTGTCCGAGCACAGTGCGGCGCAGCCGCCCATCCCGGTCGTCGAAGGCGGCCCGCGCCAGGCGATCGCATTCCGCGGCGTTGAGCACGGCCGCACCGGCCATCTGCAGCGCACCGGCGAAGGAGTCGCGCACAGACCGCTCGACAACAAGGTTGTTCTCCGAGCCGCAGATGATGCCGTGATCAAATGCCTTGCTGGCCACTACCATCCGGGCAGCTGCCCCGACGTCGGCATCCGCGCAGACCCAGGCCGGCGCGTTCCCTGCCCCGACTCCGATCGCGGGCGTACCGGAACTGTAGGCGGCTTTGACCATTGCCGTCCCGCCAGTGGCGAGGATCAACGACACACCGGGGTGGCGCATCAGCGCTGCGGTGGTCGCACGGGTGGGCCGCCGCGGGACACTCTGCACCAGATCGGCCGGCGCTCCGTGCCGTCCCAGGACCTCGCGGAGGAGGCCCACGGTCGTGGCCCCGACGTTTGCCGCGTCGCGGTGGCAGCTCACGATGAGCGCGTCTCGCGCCTTGATGCAGATCAAGGTTTTGAACACGAGCGTCGACACCGGGTTGGTCATGGGAACGAGCCCCACAACGACCCCCATGGGATCGGCGATCTCTGTCAGCGCCTCCTCGTCGCAGATGCCGATGACACCCACGCCCGGCTTTCCGACTAGCGACTGCGCCACATCGAGGCTCGCGAACCGATTCTTGTCCGCCTTGTCGGCCGCGCAGCCGATACCCGTCTCAGCAACGGTCGCCGCAGCAAGCTCATCCGCGTGACCCGCGATCTGTGCGGCTAGCGCGGCGATAAGGGCGTCCACCTTGTCCTCAGGCCAGCTCGCGATGCCCTGCTGGGCCGCAACCGACCGTGCGACAAGCGCATCCAGAGCTGGATCCGGCTCGCCCGCGAGGATGAACTCCTCAAGGTCCTTGGAGAAGCCGCGGGCCTTCCCCGCGGCACTGCGTGACAGCCAGCGCAGCATCATGACCCCTGCCGCAGGGTCGCTGTCGCACAATTCACGCAGTGCACCGGCGGACAGGCGCCGGGCGACGACGTCACCCTGCGCATAGACACTCGCGGACCGGGGACTATCGTCGAGCAAGCCGAACTCACCGCAGACGGTACCCGGCCCCATGAACGACACGACGCCGTCGCTGTCGAAGTCTGGGCGTTCAACCTCGACGCGCACCTCGCCCGAGGCGATGAAGTAGCAGGCGTCGCCTGGGCTTCCCTCGCGCATGAGGCAGCTCCCATCGCGAAACGCCACGGTTTCGAGATACGGCTCTAGTCCTGAGATCCCGGCGTCTTCGAGACGCCTATGCCTGGGCTCCGCAGCCATGCCGATCCTCCTTCGGTCAGCGCGAGATAACCCTGGCCTTCCGCGGCGCATGCCACGGTGGCAGCCGCAGCCCGCGCCCGGGCAGCTGCGCTCAGCCCGGCCGAGCGCGATGCGCTATCAGCGGTACCACGGGCCTGACCGGCCAGCGCCACGCGTTATCCCTCTACCCAGTTGTCGCACACCGCTGGCGCTGCGGCCAGCAGGCAGCCATACCCGAAACAGGTAGTAGCAGCACACCACCATCGCGCGGCCCAGCTCCGTACTCACGCCGGACCCGACGCCCGCACCTCCTGCGCCCTGTGCGTGCCGAGAATCTCGTCCATGGCTCTGACCAGCAGGGTTGCTCGCCGAGCCGCCCGGCCGTGATGATCACCGCTCATGTGCCTGCGGTTCGTGTTCCTCCTGATCACACGGCTAGCCGAGTGGCTGCGGCTGTCCCGGCGTGAGGAGACGTGGAAGACCGCCGAAATCTTGATCCTGCGCCACCAGCTCGCGGAACATCAAGGCCCTGGCCCTCCGGCTGGCCCGGGAGAACCCCGGATGGGGATACCGCAGGATCCACGGCGAACTGGCCGGCCTGGGAGTCAACGTCGCGGCGTCGACCGAGTGGGAGATGATCCTCAAGACCAACGGCATCGACCCCGCCCCGCGACGGACCGGGCCAACCTGGTCACA
>Ga0187884_10003821_pt1 | contig 11448 bp, 6 predicted proteins | sample June2016WEW_20_4_FD_132983 | JGI IMG/M metagenome (GOLD analysis project Ga0187884, IMG submission 132983) | Peatland microbial communities from SPRUCE experiment site at the Marcell Experimental Forest, Minnesota, USA - June2016WEW_20_40 | ecosystem: Environmental > Terrestrial > Soil >...
ACAAGTAATAAACATAATTATATTATTAATGAATTATCTTACACTTAAATTATAATAATATAAGCCTATTAATAATATAACTAAAAACATTAAAAAGTACTATATTTAACCAAAATTACTGTTTTTAATCATTGCATATTTATATTTGACGATGATTAAAGTTTAATAAATCATAAACTTTAGCCATCATCAATTTAAATTTATTTCTCTTTTATTTAAGAAACTAGTACCTTTACCTTTACTATAAATTTAAAAATTATAGTACTTTTTTAATGTTTTAATTACATCTATTTTCCATATAGTTAAAATCTTACTTATATAAAAAAAATTAAATCTAACTTAATAGATATATAATTGAATTAGTTATAGCTTTTGCTATACCAAATAACATACTAAATATAAAATATACGAATATACGTATATTTAATAAACATAACTAAATTATGATTATTTTACAATTTTGGATACACCCAGGTACTTTTTATGGGATCTGTGCCCCGCATAAACTGCCTCCTAGCAATTGTCCCCTCAAAAGAGGGTTAATGATTAAATTAGAAATCTTGCTGCTGCGAAGCAAGCAAGCACTAATGCTCTCACGTAGACTATGTCTACCAACATGATATACTAAACAAAGGTCTTTCAATTTTGCAATAGCTACCTTATACTACTAAAATTCAGAACATCATATTCAATAACTAGCAACAGTAAAGCTGCATAGGGTCTTCTCGTCTAACTAGAGGTAAACTGTATCTGCACAGTTATTCCAATTTCACTGAGCCAATCATTGAGACAGCTGTTGTATCGTTAAATCATTCATGCAAGACCGCATTTAACGGCCAAGGTATTCCGCTACCTTAGGACCCTTATAGATAAGGCCGCCATTGATCGGGGTTTCCTTCAAAGCCAAGCTTATATTAGTCAACTTAACAAATCCGTTAACCAGCCGACATTGGGCAGAAATCACACTCAATACTTTGATTTATTATCTTACTGCAGAGTGCTTTGTTTTAATTAAACAGTCGTACAACACTATTCCATGCTTCCTATTCTTTACCCGATATTAATCAGGAGGAATGGCTCTCCTTATTCCGAAGTTACGGTAGTTAGTTTGCCGAGTTCCTTAATGATTGTTCACTCAAACGCCTTCGTATTCTCTACTAGCTTACTTGTGGTAGTTTTTAGGTACGGTTTTATAAATTCATCATTGCTCATCTTTTTAGTTTATTAAAATGATAAAAATTGTTACTGTTTTTCCAGAACCTTCTTCACTTTAATTTACATAATATAATATTTTATAATTCATATTCGTCGTTATTATGTTTAAATTAAGAAGGTTGTTACTTTGTAACAAAGATTTTCTCATCGTTTAATCCTTTAGGTTGGTAAACTTAGAGGCCGTTACTTTATAAAAGCCATAAGCTTTAGGCGAGGACTTTTCATTTGTCGTTTCGAATGGAGCCACCATTTATTTATACTTTAAATGGCGCGGCGATTGCGTCCTAATCCACTTACACTTTATATATTTAAATTGCGTCTACTTACAATATACATATATAAAAATGTATTTTTACAAACCTAATGAATGAAGATAAGTCCTTTTTCGTTACTCATGTCAGCATTCTCACTTGGATTATCTAATATTTATTCTTAAAAAGAATAAGTCTAAGATTTACCCAACGTTCTGCTACCCCATTAAATATAATAATATAAATTATTAATAAATATGGACAAGGTGTCGGTATATTGTTTAGATCCGTTAAATTTTCGGTGCAACTATCAATATGAATATAAATTCACTAAACTAGTGCTCTGTTACGAGATCTTCAAAAAATGGACCGCTTCTAAGCCTATTTCCTAGTCGTATTGGATAGAAACTTCCTTAATTTCACTTAACAATAATTTTGGAACCTTAACTCTTGTTCTGGGCTGTTTCCCTTTAGACATACAACCTTATCGTACTATGTCCGATTATTCAATATTCATCATTGCCATTCCGAGTGCGAATACTCACCGATAAAATCATCACAATTGCCCGATATATGCAAAATTATCCTTTATTTTGCTTTCACAAAATAATATGATAGAAGTTGCCTGAGATCACAGTTCTGTACCTGCTATGATGTAACTTGAATTACCTACTTATATAGGTTTCGCAGAAAACCAGCTATCCTAGTCAGTGTTGTCTTTCACTAACTTACCACAGTTCTTCGGATATCTTTACAACGATAACCCGTTCGGGCTTTTATAACCCTGACTGTAGTAAGATCACCAGGCTTCGGGTCTAATTTTAGATACTATTTCATTATTTCATAATTGGTTTATCTAGGCATTGCTGCTCGCATCTAATATTAACTTGCTGACCCATTATGCAAAAGGTACGCTCTTATTTTTTTTTATTAAAATTTACTCGAGCTGCTTATAAAACTACTATTTCAAACCTTTCCTTCACAGTACTATACGCTGTCGCTTATATATTATATTTAGCCTTAGAGGAAGGTTCCCCTTTATCTTCAAACAGGTTTTGCCCGTTTTACTTATTTAATTTATCAGTGGAATCTATATTGACAATTTTCCAAGTAATGTTAATATTATTTCTTTAATTACAATATATTCATTATTATATTCTGATATTAATATAGGCTGTTCTACTTTCATTCACACTAATCGTAGAATCTCGTTTGATTTCTTTTCCTAAAGTTACTAAGATATTTCAATTCACTTCGTTTATTATTGAATTTATCTAAGAGTTCATGTGTTAACCCCTCTCTTCAAACACAAATTAAATATATTCTCTCTTTAATATATAGCCAGGCATCCCTAATAGTTTCTTTATATACTTTTCTATATTTTATATAGAAATACCAAATAAATATCGCATCGCATTACTAATATTACCTTATTACTTTCAAAAAAGTAATAAAAAAAATTTTTTTTATTACTTTTTTGATTTCGGATTATTATCCTCATAGGGATACTATTCAAATAAATTAGTTAATTTATCGGATTACTTATATTCTTTATATTAGTTTATTGCCTTGTTTATCAATTTATAATATAATATAAAGAAATAAAAGATTATAAAGAAATAATTTATAGAAATAACTTTATAAGCTACTCAGGTTGTCTAGAATCGAACTAGAAAAATCCGTCTCCCAAAGACGGTGTCAAACCATTAGACTTCAACCTGTTTAAATATTAAATTAAAAATAAGTTTTTAAATAAATATTATAATACTAATATTTAATTATTTCAAATTTCTATTATACGTAATTTTATATCCGGTTTCCATTGTCTAGAACTACCTACTTGCATTAAATGCTTATTGTCTCTTTTTAATTCTCTTACCAGAAGTAATCTATCTAATTTAAATTTTTTACTCCCATATATAGGATAGTTCTCAAAATGTTTAAATATAACATTTTCTCATAATTGAACACCACACAAACTAATTTGTATATCTTTAGGTCGACCTAAATATATCTTTGATAAACTTTTAAAGTATATTGCTATACTTTCCATTAAAAGTCTATTATTTATATGTTGACTAATACACAAATGCATAGTACCAAAAATCTTACCCATGTTTAAATATAAACTACCATCTCCTGCTATAAACCCATTTATATAATGACCGTCTATAGGTATATAATGAATATTATTTTCCTTAGTATGATCTGGGCTATACAGATCCTCTATAGAAAATTTTCTTCCTGTATTCATACCTTTACTTAAAGCATAAAGTTTATTCAGGCCCTCTTCTGCTAGGTGTTCCTTACTTTCAACAATGTGAAATGCCTCTTTAAAAGAAATAAAGTCTAAATATTTAGTACCTCTTAATGGATATTTTATAAAATGGGGTATTATTTTATTCTTAATAGAATAAATATCGTGTACTCTAAATCTCACAGTACCATCTTTACGATAATGTCATAAAACGCCACAATTAAAAAACGATTTAACCATAGATAGTAATTCAGTCTCGTTTTCTAACATCTTTATTGTAAATTCTAATCTAGCATATCTTTTAAACTTTTCTCTTTTATTATTGAATAAGCAAATTGAGAAACATCCCTCAGCCTCTGTTAAACCCGTAATAAAGTTAGGATTAAGTTTAAAGTCTTTATTTTCCATATTTTATTTATTTATTATTATTGTAAAAAGAGACAAATTATCTCTAATATTTTGCATTTATTATTTTTAAAAGTTTTGGACTTTATAATAAAAAAAAAAGAGGCAATTTCCTCTGAAGCTAAAAGTTAATATTATTTTACCTTAATTCCTTACTAATGATTCTTCAGTGACTCGAACACTGGACAGGCCCTTATCAAGAGCTCGCTTTACCAAACTAAGCTAAAAAACCATATTAAATTAATGCTTGATTTTTAAGAGTAAAGCATTAATTTAATAATAATATGTAACAATAAACAAAATATAACAAAAACACCGTATATTTGTTTTTTTTAGCAGGGGGGGAATTTCCCCCTTAAAGAGCACTCAGATTCGAATCGAGAACATAAAGTTTAAAGCTTCAAGTTTTACCAATTAAACTATGCTCTTTATAATTTAAAAAGAATATTTTTAAATTAATCTAAAAAAAAATAATTCTAAAGACAAAATTCTCTATAATTTACTCGGAGAATGAGGGGTTCGAACCCTCGAAGTATTACTACTTAATTATTTTCAAGATAATTGTGTTCAGCCAGCTCCACCAATTCTCCCTTAATGTATTTTAATTATATTCGTATTTAATTAATTAATAAAACTTTCAACACAATACTAGATATAGTCTTAAACTAAAAAAAAGATATATTAAGTATCTTTTTTAAACTGTAAGCTCTAGATAAACTCATGATTCTTCAGTGACTCGAACACTGGACAGGCCCTTATCAAGAGCTCGCTTTACCAAACTAAGCTAAAAAAACCATATTTAATATATACTTTAGGTAAAAAAAAAATAAAGCCTAAATTTAATAAAAAAAAATGAATGAATAAAAATAAAATTAATTTTCATAACAGCCTAATTTATATTATAAATCAACATAGATATTCTGTAACTAATGGTAATATAACTTGACATAAGTTTTATAATATAAAATATTAAACATGAGTAATAATCAATTTTACTTTAACACAGGGGGAATTACCCCCTTCAAGAGCACTCAGATTTGAACTGAGAACATAAAGTTTGAAGCTTCAAGTTTTACCATTAAACTATGCTCTTTAATATATTTTTATATATTTATTGCTTAATATATATATTGCAATCTGTATAACGGAAAAGAGATGATTCGAACATCCAGGTGTATAACACAATATTTAGCAAATATCTCACTTTACCAATAGTAACTTTTCCTATTTAATATTTTTTACTTATAAAAATAAGTAAAAAATTTATTACGATAATATATTTTAATAAAAATTTGAATATGAATAAAATTATTAGTTTTTAATTTACGGCCAGCCGAATTCGAATCGACACAAATCGTTTGGAAGACGAAAGGTCTACCATTAACCTATGGCCGTTTTTAACTTTTTTAAAAACTATAAAAATTATTAAAATATTATTTATAACTATAATAGCTATAAATGTTGTAACTTAAACATTCTAATAAAAAGTAATATTACCTAAGGTAGCTTACTTTTATTTTATCTTTATACTAAATAAATATAACCCACAAGATTATATTAAACAAAAATTTAAAAGAACGAAGCTTAAAGTTAGGATAAAATATTAATTGCAAAAAAAAGTATATATATATATATTACTATATTTTTGCAATTAAGCAACGTATAATAGCAAAAAAAGCCATCATTAAAGCAAATAAACCTGTAGCTTCCGCAAAGGCGAAACCAAGTATAGCGTATGCGAATAATTGGCCTCTTAATGAAGGATTTCTAGCCACACCTAATATTAAAGCTCCAAAAACTACACCAATACCAACACCTGCACCAATTAAACCTGTAGTCGCTAAACCTGTTCCAATAATTTTAGCTGCTTGTATCATGAATTTTATAATAATTTATCGTACAAAGGAATCCTTTGTAAATTTAAATTGCTCTAATAATATTAGGCATTTATAGTTTAGAATATTTATATAATATAATTCTTTATAATTTTCTAAAAAAAAATATACACTAAGGATATTAAATTTAAGACCTATGGGATTCGAACCCACATATCAAAGATTAAAAGTCTCGTATTTTACCGTTAAACTAAGGTCTCTATATATTTGCATATATACTTATATATAATAATAGCATTGCCAAGCAGGACTAAAACACAAATACATCCTATGAAACGTTTATCAAATTAAAAATTTATACTTTACCATACCTCATATATACTATTAATTAATATATACTAGGTGATAATCCATTAATTAAACAATATAATATATTAGAATTATAGTTTAATAATTCTGTGGTTCTAACTTTAGTGTTCATTAGAACATTATCTACAATAACAGAATTTCTATTACTACTATAGTCAATACCATGTATTCCTAAAGAATTAGGAATAGAATTATGGGTATTTGTAGACGATATTGCATTCGAAAATATATTATTAATATTAATTCTTTCAATAATAGGTGAAGAGTATGAAGAATTTATACCTGAAAAAGTCCCGGTACCTTTAGCATTAAAATCTAAGTTAATTTCATTCATTATAGACTTATATATTCCTAATTCACTATTAGTATTATTAAAATCAGTTCATTTACCCTTAAAATTGTAATCATACCTTCATTCTTTAATATCTATAAACCTAGCTCTATTATAGGTTATTTTGGTATTACTTAAAACTTGGTTTAACGATGATTTATGTTCTAATACACATTTAATATAATTAACTTTGTTTTCACGTACACTAAAAACATATTGATCATATATATCTCTACATAATATTAGAATATTATACATAAAGATACAAAGAACAATTACTAATATAATAAACAATAAAATACGGCATATAGATACTTTATTGTTTTTCAGAACATTGAGTATATAATACAAATATTCAGAAATAAGTTTATAAAATTTAAACATAAAATATTGTACTTCTAGTTTATTATTTTGTTCAATGATTTGATAACGATTTAAGTAAAGTTTATTGTTATAAATAATTCGTCAAATTGTTTTAGGATGAGTATTAAAAGATCTTGCTGCCTCAGCTATAGATACATATACATAAGACTGTTTAGTTTTTAAATCTAAAACTACAACAGGTATTCCGGATTTGTTCCTTTTAGTACCAATTTCCTTAGGCAGACTTTTAGAGAAAAAGCTATCCTTAAACTTCCTTACTTTATTTAAATACAATATTCCTTTTATCATGTTATTTTTTTTTTACTTATATATAATTCCACTTAATCAATAACTAAGAACCTCAATAATATATTGAAATAAATAAAAACAATCATACTATATCAACAAAGTGTCAATACAAAATTGCGGACTCCATTCCCAGATGGTGGTTATCCGTTGAATGATAAGCTAAAACTCGTCACAAACCAACTGCAATAAAAGCTGTACCAATCATAACGTGCAGCCCATGAAACCCTGTACCAAAGTAAAAACATGATCCGAAAGCACCGTCACTTATAGTAAATGATGAGACAGTATATTCTATACCCTGAAAGGCTGTAAATATAACAGCTAGTATAACTGTCGCAACTAATCCATATAAAGCCCCACTTCTATTACCTTGTATTAAAGAATGATGAGCGTAAGTAACTGTAACCAAATCTCAAAATAATAGTTTCATTTTTTTTCTATTACCCGTGTATTTCATATTAATTGTATATCTACGGTGATTAGACGATTATCTGTTATTTGTAAATTTAATATAAAACCTTGTGTTCTTTATACTTACTAAAGAAAGAGATTTCGACTGTACATTAAGCAGCATTTCAGCCACCCATCGATGAACCAGTCTGTAGCGACTTTCATAAAGCCGACGGTCTTAACTTATAACATTAGTCTTTAACCGTTTTCATCAATATTGCCGGTAATTTAAATAATTACCAATATCTTAGATATTCTATTATCTTGGTTAAATGTTTTTTTTATGAAAATTGCACATTATTAATAATAGGACTATGGAAAAATATATTATATTTCAAACAAAGAAAATAAAGAAACATATAAAAATAATTAAGGAATATTAGGTCTTACCATATATAATTTATATAAAAAATATGGATGCATGTAGGCTGAAACCAATGGTATTAATACCGGTAAATTTTTCTTGGGTAAATAAATATTATACTGATCTATAGCTCCCGCAGAATGTATAGCTATACTTAAATTGTATTTTTTTTCTAATACTGAAACTAGGAATTTAGTTTCTTTTAAAGTAAAACAATTAGTACATAACTTTAAACCTCTGTTTTTTATTCAAGATCCATCGTCCATAATTCAAATAGCTAAAGCTAAAGGTGATAGATATTCTTCTATTCAAACCGGTATAACTTTCTTACTCTTTTGTCCGGAAGATAAAGTTGGATAAAAACCTTCATGTATTCAATTAAAAGAACTGTAGGTATAAGTTCTAAATCTACAATAATAAACCAATTTACCATTAATAATTCTACTTTGGATTTTAGGTATGTTTTCCGTACAGTAGCCACGTTTTGATAAAAATTCGTGTAATCATAATATATATTCTATATGTCCCCCTTTTTGATAGATCTCAAATTTAGATCCATTACCTCTAGGATCTTTTGCTAAGTGTCCATCACCTAATAACGATCCAATCAATAAGCATAAAACTTCATAATTATGAGGACCTATTCGTTTAGTACTTGGTGTTCTCCTAGTTGTTAATTTGGGTAAATTAGACACTAAATTATTTTCTTTTACGTCTTGTGTATATTGTTTCTTTTCTTTCTTTGAAAGGTATAGTAATATATTTTTTCATCTCAGGCGATTTTCATTACCTGAAGATAATAAAATCACTGTGTTAAGTAAAGGTAATTCGAAAGGATTAATAGCTTCTATACCCATTGGTGGTCATTGAGCTCCTAATTCTACGGTAGGTGATAAGGCGCTATGAAAGAATGCTCAAAATATAGCTAAGAAGAATAATATTTCCGATACTATAAATAAAGCAACACCCATATTTAATCCTCTTTGTACAGCCAATGTATGATTCCCAATATATGTACCTTCACTGATAACATCTCGTCATCAGAATGACATTGAAAGAACAACAGATACAAAAGCGAACATTAAGAATGTATTTGCATTACTAAAACCATGCATTGTTAAAACACCTGTGGTTGTTAATGTTAATAATGAAATACTAGTAAATATAGGTCAAGGTGATGGTGATACTAAATGAAAAGGATGAGCCTGAAAATTACTACGAGTTAAATTTGTCATTGTTATATTTTTAATATATATATATAAAATAAATAATAATAGTTCCATTTAAATTAATCATATGTATTTCTTACTCTTACACAATAAATTTATATAATAAATTTAAAATAAATGCGTTAGTATATTTTTTATAATAATTTTATTTAAAATTATATTAAAAAAAGATAATAATAGAACCTAAATAATTATATTATATAATATCCTAAATTAAAACCTTTATACAAAGTAAAATAAAATTTTTTAAATAAATATTTAGACTTATATTTGTAATTAATCCTATGATAATAGATAAAATATTAGGATGCAGTTTATAAAAAAGACTGACGTAAATATTAAATAAAGTGATGCATATTAATGGTTTCCAAATTTATTCCATAAATATCGTAATCAATAAAAACACCATACATAATATTAAACAAAAGTAATTCCCGATCAGAAAAGTTATAAATTACTAAAAAAAAACGGATTGTAATAAGATCCGATTGAAATTAAAAAACAGATATTTTCATTCTTGAACTATTATTTTTATTAATTTATGATAATAGTTAAAATTATTATTAATGATAATAGTTAAAATTATATACTTTTTAAATTTATAAATAAATATTTAAGTCTAATAAAAATATGTATTGAACATAATTTAAGTTATTTAATAATTAAATTTATCTTTAAGCCAAATACTGATAGTGTATTTTATAATAATATAACCATATTATTAAAAATATAAGATTTTATTACGTTATATAAATATATATAATTTTAACTATTACCGTTTGCATACCATAGGTATATAATTATATATAATAAACTCATTTTAATTTTATAGTTATAAATAGTTTATTATATAAGGAATAGGTGACTTGAACACCTAACCTACCGTGTGTAAAACGGTTGCTCTACCATTAAGCTAATCCCTTTATTGTATCGTGTACGGGTTAAGCCGGACTTGAACCGACATAGCATTTCTTGACAAGAAAATTCATTACCAATTATAATATTAACCCTTATAATATAGTAATTTAGACTAATAAAGTATTAAATATTAGTTTACTCTAAAGTCTTATATTACACAAATAAAAACAGAATTATTATGAATAAATATTTATATTTAGTTTTTTTGTTTTATAGTTATAACTATAGCCCCAACCATTGCTAATAATAATATAATAGAAGTTAATATCAATCACATGCTATAACTACTATACATTATATTACCTATGCTTGTTATATGACTAGTTTCCGCTAAATACCCATCTCATATTTTGCTAGTAACAAATGGTATTTTATCATTATCCAACTTAATATTAGTTAATTTTAATAATATAATTAAATTATTACTATAATTATTATATAATGTATCACCTAATGTAGTATTTGAATCAAAAGTGTTACCATTAAAAGAAGTAATGCTGTTAGGTAATATTTGATAAACAGGATAATTAAATGAAATAGCTATCAATATCGCTAAAGGTATACTATTATTAGAATTACTTAATAATTCACTTAATCTAACATTAATCAACATTAATATAAAAAGGAATAGAATAGATACAGCTCCTACATAAACTAATAAGTAGGAAAGACCAATAAAATTTAAACCTAATACCATAAGATAACTAGCTATACTTAAGAATAATCCAATTAAAAATAAAACAGAAACAATAGGATTTTTACTGATAATAACAAGTATACCAGATAAAATAGCAAATAATGAAATAACTATCAAAACATCTCCTCTATAACCATTAGTGTAAGTTTCATTTAACAAAAAAAGACTATTCATACAAAAAATAATATTATACCTCACTATCTTTTTACTATTAAAGATCAATATTTTAACCACCATTGCTAAAATAAAATACTTATTTTAACAATTATGAGGAAAGGGTAATTAATATTATAAAACTTAGACGTGTACAAGATTCGAACCTGTAATTTTTGTGGCCGAAACACAACACTTTACCAATTAAGTCAACACGCCCTTATTTAATGGTTTAATCTAGCCCTTAAGATGAATTGAACATCTATCAAAATATTAACAGTATTTTGCTCTACCATTGAGCT
>Ga0187884_10003824_pt1 | contig 11443 bp, 11 predicted proteins | sample June2016WEW_20_4_FD_132983 | JGI IMG/M metagenome (GOLD analysis project Ga0187884, IMG submission 132983) | Peatland microbial communities from SPRUCE experiment site at the Marcell Experimental Forest, Minnesota, USA - June2016WEW_20_40 | ecosystem: Environmental > Terrestrial > Soil >...
CGAACCCGGGAAACTCTCGAACAAGCCATTGCCGATGCCCTCAAAAGGATCACACCGGACAACGCCAGGGCGTGGTTCAGGCTCTGCAATGCAGTCTACAGCATTTCCTAAAATGCTCTAGCGTCAACCGAGGATCATGCGCAGGCCACTTTACAGAAAAGATTGATGAGCATCATTTCATCGATTGAGCCAGCGGCGGCGCTCCCGATGCGTGGATCAGCAACAACGACTGCCAAGCATTTGGCGCGAGATATTGCGACGTTGACCCGATTACGGTCCAGGATGAAAGCCAGTCCCCGCGATCCATATTCGCCGTAGCTGGAACAGAGCGACAGGATGCACACTGGAGCCTGTTGTCCTTGGAACTTGTCCACGCTGCCAACACGCGCGCCGACAGGAAGCGCGGTTTGGAGAGCGCGAACTTGTGCATTGTACGGGGTGATGAAGAGAAAGTCCTCTAAAGCGAGTGGTTTTGTGACACCATCCGATGCGGTATACGGTCGGCCCAGCAACTCGTGGTAAACAGCTCTCACCCGTTCTACCTCTTCATCACTTCGTTGGATGTCTCCATCATGTTCGACACCGATGAAAACAATGCCGCTCTCCTTAGTGACGATTCCATGCGCATTGGGCGTAAGGTCGATCTTTTGTCGTTCGCAATCAGGGTGCGAAGCAAGGCGACCCTCATAGATACTCTCCGAGATGAAACGGCAAACGGATGGATGCATCCGGCGTGACTCGCCGAGAAAGAGACCATACTCCGAGGGCACGACTGCGTGGAAGACCGGCAGGTCAGGCATGCTGGCCCGCAAATCCTTGAGTGCGTACTGGAGCGACGAGAGCCCGGCATCGCCGGGATGAGTGCCCTGGATCGGTTGTTCGAGCTGCATCTGATCGCCAAGGAGAACGATGTTCTTCGCGCATCGAGCCATGGCTACGGCATTCGCCAATGACACCTGGCCCGCTTCATCAATAAAGAGGAAGTCGAGAACCCCCTCCCATTCCGGTAACGTGAAAAGCCATGCGGTTCCGCCTACGACGCCGTTCGCAAAAGTCGCGCGCGCCTCTTTATTGCTCTCGACGTAACGAAGCGCGGGGTTCTCCGCAAACAACGGCCCTTCCTTCTCGCCGCCAGCTTTGACTCCCTGGAGGTAGCCGTTCGCTTCCGTGGCGGCCTTACCGAACTCGATGAGCAAGTTGACCACGGCCTTATGACTGTTGGATGCAACGCCGACCTTCTTACCCGCAGATAAGAGCGCATGGATGACGCGCGCCGCGGTATAGGTCTTCCCGGTTCCTGGAGGCCCCTGAATCACCAGACATCCACCTGACATTGAGTTCGTAATGCGAACGGCGGCATCAATTGTGGCTTCGCCCGCACCTTGCAATACCGACGCCGGCGCCGTTCGCCCAAGAAGAGCCGCAACGGGCGAGTGAAGGGTTCCCGCGAGGTGCTTCATGGCGACTTCAGTAAGGGCAGTCTGAATTGCCGCTGCTTGTACGTACTCGTACGGAATGAGCGATCCTTGTCGAGGGAAGGAACCGCCAAACTTTCCTTTCAACCCCTTGTTGCCGATTTTGAGCTGAAGCGTGCCCTGGGACGTATCAAGCGCGGTCAGGGTGAACTTTCCCTCAAGGTCATACGTGAACATGACAGAGGTCTTTCCATCAGCAGTGAGTTTGCATTCCTGTGACGGATCGAAGCGGTATGTTTGCACTTGCGACAGCTTCTCTGGGGTCGGGAAGCCAACAGCCCGGACACCTTGAATGCAGCCCGAATCGTCTCGAAGCACTTCTTCTGTTGCCACAGCACGGTCGAACATTCGCCACCACATTGGCTTTTCTTCCCTGCGGTGGAAATCGAGCAGGTCAGCAAGAGCCAGGGAGAACTCATCGCCCCGTTCGCGAAGCGTTCCTATGGTCGCAAGTCTCGCGATAACCTCTGGAGGCAGCACTTTCGGCGGCGTTGGAGCGGGCGTCGCAGCGGCAGCCGCGAGGGCGAGAGAGTGTGTGACGTTGATGCCGCTCTCTTCCGCAACCGTTCTTAGCCATTGCAACAATTCCGTCGTAGATCTGCAATCATCCTCGTTGTAATCACGGATGCATTTGAGGATTGTGCTGTCCGGCCAACCGCGCGGCTGCCCGCTCTCCAACCAGTGTGCATACTGAACAATGGAATCAACAGCGGTGGCGACTTCGGTGGAACGCGCTGGCCTATAGAGATGCTCCACCGACTTGATCGAATAGCTGTCCTCACCGATGCGCAGACCGTGGCGGACGGTCTGATAGAGATCGACAAACACCTCATTCCTGAGAAGGGTATCCACTTCATCCTGACGGGTGTCATGGCGAGTGCTCAGTCGCCTTACCGCGCTCACTTCGTATGCGGCGTAATGGTAGATGTGCATATCTGGGTTCGATCTCCAACGCTCAAAGACCCAGTCGATAAATCCCTCGAATGCGCGCTTTTCCTCGGTCCGGTCATGTGCCCACCAATCCTTGAACTCTAGTGCACTTGTCTGTTCATTCACGAAACAGACCCCGAAGAGATACTCGAGACCCCCTGGGAACAGAGGATAGCCTTCGATATCGAAGAACACGTCGGCAAGATGATCGGGGGGCAATGCGGCAAGCCCAACGGATTCGCCATTCGCGCCTATCTGGTGCAGAACATCGTATCGCGCAGGTGCATCCGGTCGCTGCAACCGATCAGTGCGCGTTTGGCATTGGAGGCGAGCCTGGGCGACAAGCTTTTCAAACGAGTCAGCGGCAAGTTTGGGGACCGATGCTCCAGAGGCCGCACCGAGGGCCGCCATCGTTGCAATGCCGGCTTCCTTGAGCTTCTTGATCTGACCGACGGTGATTCCGGCAACTCTCACGAGGTGATCTGAGTCGTCGAAGAATCTCTCCGCATATGACGTCCAGCGGCCATGATCGGCCACGGGGAGCGGTTCGGGGCGATCTGCTATGTTCCCCGTGAAGTTCTCCTGCATAGAAAGGAAGTTTGCCCTGACGCGCCGGTAGTAGTGAATGAAGTCCTCTACTCGGAATTCAACTCGGTTTTTGCTTCCGAGGATGATCCCAAACTTCTTCGGCATCTGCTCCCCGGTCATGGCGGCCAACATCTCCGAATAGCAACAGAGCTGAATGGCGTAATGCGGCTTCGGTGAGCGAGCAAGCTTTGTATCCCACACCTGATATCGTCCCGCCTCATCGAGGATGAGGAAGTCGGCAAAGCCAGCGAACTCCCGATCTTCCAATGCCGCCTGATAAATGATGGGAGCGTGCGTTTGAATCGCAGCGATTGTCTCCAAATGGCCAGCAATGGCATCGTCTTTTGCAATCTCCACCAGGCTGGCGACAGACGACTTGAATTCTTTCAGCACGGCGTGTTCGTGCTGGTCTCCGGTCCGCGCGATCAGCTTCTGATCCTCGGTCTCTTGGTCCGGTTTCAACGCATCGTGGTGCTCCAAGTAATACCGGTCCATCCACGATGCGAATGGCGATTGAGCATAGCGGACAAGGTCGCTTGGGGAATAGATGATATGAATTCCTTGTCTTTTCATCGTTGAGACGGTCTCCCGCAGAAATCACGCTCAGAGTATAGACCGTTCATTGAAGAGGCGCCGTATTCGTATGAACAAAGGCGAATCGGCACTACCCGCGGACCCCAATTGGCGGTTCCAGGGGTTGAGGTCCGGGAAACGCCGATGTCGAAGCGAGGGATTCTCGCTTCACGCCAAATCGACGAGGCGCGTTTCCAGGGAAGGCCCTCTCAAAACGTGCCTCGGCCTGTTCGCAGGAAGTGAGACGTCCGCAAACCAGCCAACCCTGACCTGCACGCCATTCTCGATGCAAGAAAGTCCGTACGGTTGATCAAATGGACGGGGCGCGCTCTACTCGAATTCCCTGGATCCATAGTTGCCCATCAAAGCGCTTCTGCTGCTGATATTTGCCTGAGCTCTTCGACTACACGCTCCAATTCTTCAACAATCCTGCTCGTTCCAGTCGACTTGTAAACGGCTAGGAGTTCATCAAAATACCAGATCTGCTCTGCCTGCCCACGCTTGAATCGTTCCCAGACCAGTGGCCCGATTTCTCGATAGTCTTCGAGAATAGCTCTTGCGTTATAGATCTTGTCGGCCACGGAAATGAGCCGGACGTCCGCCGGCTCTCCGCGAAGCCTTTCGATATAGGCTTGTTTGCGCTCCAGCCAGGATTGCTTCTTGCAGGGATCCTCGGAAAGACTATCTGAAAGTCCCCCGACCATGCGCGCCACATCGGGGCCGAAGTTCTGCTCTATATCCCGCAACCGCGGCAGCCCCCCTTGATCTTCGACAGCGTCATGAAGCAGAGCGGCGATCACCATGTCTTCTGTGACCGGGAATCCAGCGTGCCCGGCTTCACCCATCACCAGGGATGCAACCCCCAGAAGGTGCGCCATATACGGAATATCCGTTCCCTTGCGCCGCTCGATGTGGATGTGACGCGCATAGTCCACTGCGCTCGTAAATCTTGTTGTCAGGTGCAGTTGTTTGGTCCCCATTTCATTCGCACTCCCATCTTCGGTTCTCCTAGTGTCTCGCTGTGCATTGCCTACTGCAAATGATGCCAAATCGCAGATACTCGTTCAGATCAGAACTGGAAATGCGAATCGGGCTCCCATCTGTTGGCGCAATGCGACTCTCCCAGCAACCCTGTTTGGCAAGATTCGGCAGCCTCCGAGGTCCGAGAATCCTGACCTCTGGATCCGGCCCCTGAAATGAAATCTTGATTATCGTATAGTTCTAGATCTCCCCAAAGTGAGCCCACTTCTCATCGGGCAATGCGCGGAGGAATGCCCCCACCTCATATAGCTGGTTCTGGTCGGAGGCCCATTGGATGTGCTCCCTGAACCGTAGCTGCATCTCGATGGGCATCGTGCAATGCCAAGCTGCCAGAATCAGTGGCAGGGGAGGCTCCCATCCCCCGCTCGGCTTCTGCTGCGTATTCGCCAGCATACCGTGAAGTTCAGCCCATTCTGAAGGCATGGGCACTAGGCGCTTGTTCGCCGTACAGTAGGCCCAAAGCGAATCAAAGGTCTCGATCTCTATCGTCATACAAAGTTCCTTCCCCCGCTCTGCACCACCCATCCGCGGCAAAGGCTACTTACGGGCCAGACACTGCTGATACTGCGGCCCATTCAGTTCACCTCCCGGCGTGTCTCTTCATTAAAGACCTGGTTCGCCACGTCCGCCCGCGGATTCTGGCCGCTCTCCTTCAGAAACGCCGCGTTTCAGTTTGGGTTGCCCTCCATAGCGACAGAACTCAGCAGAAAAGCCAAAATATCCTGCGCACGGATTCTCAGCTCATCCGTGGGGGCGAGGCTGAGTGTGACTTGGGGCCAAAGGTCATCAGGACGATCTCGGAGGAACGGCGATGCCTTGGCCACCATTCGACCGGGGTATGCAAACTGCATTCCGCATCCTTCGCCCTCCAGAAAAAAGACGGCGCCTGCTTCGATGCGCTTGGTCTGCAAGAACCTTGGAAACGAACGCAGCAACTCAAGCATTACCGAGCTTGGGTCAATGCGGCCCCGCTCTGGTGTCGTGACGAATTCCATGTGCATCTGAGACTCAGGATCGCGCCGCTTCAGATTGCAAGTGAAGTTCAGGACTCCTAGAGAAAGATAGGAAAATTGAGCTGCGAGCATGGCTGTGGCGTAGGCGTCGAGAGCCGAGAACCCGTAGGAGATAAACTCCGGCGGATTCTCAAAGCGGATCTGATCCACGTATTCCGGGAACTTGCGCGTCGTAAATAATGACCAGTCCAGACCAAGGAGAGAGGGTTCCATTTTTGGCTGGCAAAGACCTTCTTCCTGCAACCGCTTGAACTCCCTGAGCACCCTGTCTTTGCTCTCCGGTGAGAGCTTCTCGTAAGGTCTGTCTGGCATTTTCGCAGGTTCCTGATTGAAAGGCATTCGGATTTTCCTTCCCTTCGGCAAGATCCCCGCTGCTCTCTTCAGAATATCGCCAATCGGCGGGTGCCCCCAAGGTCTCGATTATGAGACTTGGGATAGCACGAGCCTCCACCCTCAAATTCTGTCGAAACCTCGCGCTCGGTTTATGCAAAATCGCTTCGGCGTGAACTGAAGCGCTGTATGCGGTCGAAGTTACTTCAGGGAGCGCAAGCGCATTGCCTGAGAATTACCCTGGGAAGCGCCCTTGCGTCCGGAAACGAGGTAGGTCCCGCTTGGTCGGCTCCTCGGAAGCTGACCCACCACCCAAACCCCTGGAACCCCGCCTTCGGGCGGGGTTCTTTTTCCCTGGGGAGGGAAGGGGGCTGGCGCAACAGGGGATGGGTAGGGCGAATACTCAATGCTTGAGGTCTACTCACAGAACTGTCCAGTAGGGTGAATACCTTAGATTGGCCTCTATTTTGACCCAAAACCCCTTTGAACCTTTGACACCTGCCGGTCGAGGTGCGATGCTTCTTAATAGTGAGTTTCACTCAATTGTTAATTGTAAGTAATACTTATTATTGAGTTTACACTTAAAAGAGAGTAGCTCTTATAGAGCTACTCTTATATTGAGTATTACTCAAAGCAGCAGGGTCCAACCGAGAATCGGCCTGCCATCCCTTTGGTACATTGCCCTCGAATCGCATTCTCAACATGAGGCCGGAAACCGGCCACAGGAGAATTCATTTGAGCGCCCACCCCACACCATCCCTCGACCTTGCCAAGCTGCTTGCGGCTGACAATGTGTCCACAGCCGACCGCATCTGGGAAGTTTCGTTTGAAGCCAAGATGCCGGCCGAGCTGATCACCGAAGAAGATTTGAAGTGTCCCGATTGTGGTGTGGTCCACGACCCCGACATCGAGCATGCCCGGACAGTCTCCGACGTCGTCACCATTCTCGGCAGCCCTGATGCACAGCCATCCGTGGATCGCGTTCGTGAACACATCCTCAGCCAGGAAGTAAGGGATGGGCTTCGCATGACCGACTTCATCCTGATCGGCGTCAAGTTGCTCGCCGCTGCGGAGGTGGTGTAGTGCCCGAGAACTGGAAGAACCCCGCCATCACTCAACAGGGCATTCATGCGACCGAGACGCCCGCCGGTTTGTTCAGCGATCCACCATTCGGCCATCTTTTCGCAGAGCTGACCGATCTCGCCGCGGCAACGGCCGCCGGCTTCCGAACTGTCCTGGTGCCGCCGGATACGCCGCTGTTCTGCTTCTACTGCCACGACACCGAGGCGCCGGAGTACCGCCTGCGCCGCAAGGGCGGCAAGTACGTTGCCCTGTGCCACCGTCCTGGGACCATCGAAGGCTGCTGGGACCGTGATGTTGCGCCTATGTGTGAGTACAAGGACCACGAGGGCATCCAGTGTGACCAGGTTGCCGAGTGGAGGGTTGCCTTTGGGAGGGACATGTTGATGAGCACACACCGCTGTCTCATCCACGTTCCGCCGGCACTTTCGGACGTGTCCGAGCACCGGGTCTTCCCCATCTAGGGTTGCTCTTTGTACCCAGAGGCCCTTTCTCAGTTGTATCTCTCCCCGTCTTTGTTCCCTATCCCAAGCCTCAGTACAAGACGGGAGGAATGGCGCGCAAGCGCAGACCTCCCGCTCCACAACCCTTAGGAAGAATCCGTGTCCCTCGACCAAACTGGCTACCGCAACACCTTCCCGCTCACCAAAGTCCTTGACCGCCTCTATCTGGGCGGATTCAAGGACGCTGAGGACCTTCGGTCCGGCAATCCTCTCAACATCACCCACATCTGCAACTGCACCACCGAACCGCTCTCGCTCCCGTCGCGGTGCGTCGCCAACATCATCCAGATGGACCAGCTCGACGGCCATGACTGGAACGTCCAGAAGCTCTACTCGGCCGTCGATTGGATTCGCCGGGCATTGCTTGGCGGCGGCACCGTCCTGGTACATTGCCACGCCGGCATCAGCCGGTCTCCGGTCCTTGTGGCCGCCTACCTCTACACCTGTGGCTTCGACTTCGACCGCGCGCTCGATCGGATCAAGGCCCAGCGCCCCATCGTGCAACCGGCCCCGGCCGTCATGATCAGCGCCAAGCGAGCCTTTGGTATCTCACCACTTGCCATCCACACTACAGGCAGATGAACCCGTCTCGAAGAAAGGCACCAATGCGTAAAACACTGCTTTCACTCCTGTTCCTCTTGCTGCTGGTCGTTCCGGCGATCGCGCAGAAGCCTGCACCCGCGGCGGCCGCTCCGGCTCCCGCCCAAACCACTCCGGCTGCGACTGCTCCGGTCAAGCCCAGCGAAGTCGAAGATCTGAAGATCGAGAATCTCAAGCTCAAGCTGAGCTTGTACACCCAGCACAAGGTGGATCTGCAGCGCGAGGAAGACTCGGTCAATCAGGATGGTGAGAAGCTGGCAGAGCAGGTAATTGCCGCGCACCCTGGCTACCACCTGGACTTCAAGACCTTGATGATCGTTTCCGATGCTCCGGCCGAAGCTGCCAAGGCCACCACCCCTGATCCGCCCGTCTCTCCGGCACCGGTTCCTGCCACTGCTCCAAAGAAGTAAACATGCATTGCCCGGCTCGCCGGCATCCGGCCGGCGAGTGCGACACGCTAGGTTTATCTTTCTGTAACGTAACACCCTTTGTAGGGGTGATTCGTTACATGAAGTGGTATACAAGATCAGCGAAATGAGCTATTATCTTCACCATAACCCCCTATGTAGGGAGGTTTTGCAGCGGAGAATGGCATGGCGTTCACAACCAGGTCCTTATCGCCTCAGGAAAGTCGGGTCGTGCTCACCCTCAGCGAGCGCGGCCAGCGCGAGACGACGCGAGCGGAGATCGTCACGCTGCTCGGCGCGACCCCCAAGGCGGCTGACCACGTCATTGAATCGCTCCGCCATAAAGGCTGGCTCGAACGGGCGAGCTGGGGAGCGTATCTTCTCATCCCGGCGGACCAGGGGCCTGATGCTCTGGGCTACGGCAATCTTCTGGCGCTCGCCAGCCGAATCGCGGATCCCTATTACATCGGCTTCAGCACCGCCGCCGCCCATTACGGGTTGACCACGCAACACAGAAACGTAATCTACGTTGTGACGCCGGTGCGGTTGCGAGGACGGAGAGTCGGAGAGGCCCGGGTCCAGATCGTCAATCCATCGGCCACCAAGTTTTTCGGCTTCGAGCCGGTCGACGTGCTCGGGTACAAAGTCATGATCTCCGACCGCGAAAAGACCGCAATCGACTGTATCGACCATCCCTCGCTGTCCGGCGGCGTGGGCGAAGCCGCCAGCATACTGGCCACGGCCAGCCGCAGGTTGGACTGGACCAAAGCAGCCGGTTATCTTGAGCGGATTGCATCGGGAGCCCTGGTTCGTCGATTTGGATGGCTCGTCGATTTCGTCAAAGCCGATGTTCCGCCCGAGATCCGCAACAGCCTGCTTCATCTGGCCAACTCCAGCCGCAGAACATGGCTCGGGCCCAATCCGGCGAATACAGCACCGGTTCAGAACGCCATCGGATATGACGAAACCTGGCGCCTCTTCGTCAATGTCACACCGGAAGAGTTGCAAGGCAGCGCCGGGCTTGGTCGGCGCAAAGCCGTCAGGAAGGACGGTTAAGAATGCTCACTCAGCCCCAGGTTCAGCGTTATTCCACTGAATCCGGCCTCCGCGACATCATGATCGCCGAGAAGGAAGTAGTGCTCACCTTCCTGCTTCAACTTCTTTCCGAGCGCGGCATTCTGGACAGGCTGGCTTTCAAGGGCGGAACGTGTCTACGGAAAATGTATGTTGGGAGCCAGGGACGATTTTCAACCGATCTTGACTTCACCGGAATCGGCGAACACGATCACGAGGAAATCATCCTTGAAATGATGCAGGCGTTCGACCAGCCCTTTCACGAAATCCAGTTCTCCATTCCCGACGAAAGCTATTACGAAACGCAGGACGGACTGTCCTGGGGTGTCAACCCCACCTATTCCCACGCCTGGAACGCGAGCGGCGTGAACGAAGTGAAGCTCCAGGTCAGCCGGCGCGAAACTCCTACTCTGCCGACCGAGCTGCGGCCCCAGATCGAGCAGAGCTATTTCAAGCTATTGCCCTTCGCGCCGGCAGACGTCGCCTGCCTCGCCCTCCCCGAGATCATCGCTGAGAAACTTCGTGCGTGCTATCAGCGAAACAAGGCGCGCGACATCTACGATCTCGGCGTGTTTGCTACACGACCGCTTGATCAGCCCCTCGTCCGCCGCCTTGTGGTGCTGAAGCTGTGGCAGGCGCGCGATACCTTCGATCCGACGCGCCTGATGCAAAAGTTCAAGGACGGCAGGGACTTCGACTGGGATGACCTCCGCCAACTCCTCAACCGCGCAGTGGTCATTGACAGTGACAGAGTCACTACCGACTGCCTCAAAGGGTTCGGTTTTCTCGCCGAGTTGGCACCGGAGGAGCAGGTGCTGTCCAGCGATAAGCATCAGCGGGAGCGGGCCTTGGCGGAAGAACTGAAAGAAGCGATAACGCGGGACTGATCAAGAGGTAGTGGTGCAGTTTGAAAATCAGGCTTCAGCAACATCCGCAGGCATGGCCTTGCCAGGCCGAACTGCCTTCCTTCACGAGGATGGGCACAGCCACCAAAGCGGCAACCGAATCGAACCATGCGACATGGAATGCCGCATTGATTGCGAGGCCAGCCAGCGCGATGAGCGCAAGATACGCGCAAGTAGCGGATTGCAATGCATCGGCTGCCAAGGCTGCATTCTTACTGCGACGAGCCTCACGGCGCTTGAGGAAGGCTAGAACAGGCATTGCGATCAGCGCCGCGATAGTGATTGCCATGCCCGCGTAACTCGTTGCAGGCCGTAACCGCAGAGCCAATGACGCAACAGCAATCGCTGCAACCACGAAGGCGAGCACAAAAAGCAGAACTCCGGCTGTTCGGCTTGCCCTCCGTTCCGAGATAGACATGCTCGGAATCCATTGCAAGAGCACAACAGTAGCCGACAGGAGCTCTACCAGGCTGTCGGAGCCAAAGGCCAACATCGCAGGGCTGTGAGCCGTTGCAGCCGCATATGCAGAGACAGCGAATTCCACGAGCATCCATGCCAGCGTGACACCCTGTATCCAAAGCACTGAAGCGCGCGGCTTCGGAGCACCAGCGATCACAGGCTTCAACGGCTGAAAACCGATCTGTACGAGTTCTGGCATCTTGTATTCATGATGTCAGGCTCTGAGAAGAGGCACAAGGGCGCGGGCTGGCTTCAGGGCCAACTCTGGAGCTTCAAACTGCACCACTGCCCATCTTTCTGATCAAGATGATGTTCGGGCAATAATCCCTATACTAGGGAGGTATGTATGGCAACTCCTGGTCTTATTCCGATTCCGGAAGACCTGGCCCTTTTCCCCGTCCCCACCGAGAATGTGAATGGCCTCCTCGCCACCAGCGAGGATCTCGGCCTCACTGTTGAGGAAAA
>Ga0187884_10003826_pt1 | contig 11442 bp, 17 predicted proteins | sample June2016WEW_20_4_FD_132983 | JGI IMG/M metagenome (GOLD analysis project Ga0187884, IMG submission 132983) | Peatland microbial communities from SPRUCE experiment site at the Marcell Experimental Forest, Minnesota, USA - June2016WEW_20_40 | ecosystem: Environmental > Terrestrial > Soil >...
GACCGAACACACCCAGCCGATCCGCGACATCGCCAAGCGCGCGCCGCTCACCACCCGGCAGTTCGTCGAGGATCACAGGGCGCTGTTTGTTTAGCATCGTCATTGCGAGGAGCGAAGCGACGATACGCTCCACTTGGTTTTTTCAGTGCGGGCCAGAACGGGCCAGAACGGGCCGAAAGCCTTATAAAGCTCGCTTTTCCAAGTGTTTACCATTAGAGCAAATTGGGCCAGTGCGGGACTAGTGAAGCCGGGGCATTGTGTGTAACTATGTGTGGAACGACATTGACGTGCCGCGAGCCGAAAGGACTTCACACATGACACTGAAACCCGAACAGATCAAAGCGGCGATTGCATCCGGCCAAAACGCCAAAATCGCGGACGGTCACAACCTCTACCTTGTTGTGAAAAACGGTCGGGGGTTTTGGGTGCATCAGTTTAGGTACGGCGACGTTATCCGCTCACACGGACTCGGTTCGGCTGAAACGGTCACCCCGGCCGCCGCTCGCCGCGCGCGTGAGGCGTTCATGGTCGCCAAGCGCGAAGGCCGCCCGCTTGCCATTGCCACGCGCAGCGGTGAGCTATTTGGCACGGCGGCCGACGCCTATTTGTCAAACCATGCGGACGAATGGTCACCGCGCACGCGGGCCGACAACCGGGCTCTATTCGCCAAGTACGTTCCCGCCGACTTCAATGCGCGGCCGGTGACCACCATCACGCCCGATCATGTCGCCGACGTGCTCCGGCCCATATGGGATGGTCCCGGCAACAATCGCGGCTCGCGACTCCGGCGGCTCATGTTCGGCGTGCTCGCCGCTAAGGACGTGCATCCTAATCCAGCGCGATGGGATGACGGCCCGTTGCCGAACTTGCTGTCGCGCAAGCGCGCGCCTGTTGAACACCGCGAAGCTATGCCGTGGCACGACGTGCCCGCCTTCCTGAAAACGAAAGGCGATGGCCTAGAGGACCGCGCCGGACGCTTCGTGATCTTGACCGCCGTGCGCCGGAAGGAAGCTCTAGGCGCACCGTGGTCGGAATTCGATTTAAAAAACCGCGTTTGGACTATCCCCGGCGAGCGCATGAAAAAGCCGGGCGGCAAGGTCCCGCCCGCGCATTCCGTGCCACTCACTGACGCGGCGATTGAGTGCCTTGGCACGCCCGGCAAGCCAGATGAACTTGTTTTCGCATCTCCGCGCACGGGCGGCATGCTCGGCAACATGACGCTCGACAAGCAGTGGTTGCCGACTAGCCCGGACGGCAAGCCCTACACTTTGCACGGCTTCCGAACCTCTTTCAGCACATGGGCGGAGGAGAAGGGGTTTGCCCCGAACGTAATCGAGACCGCGCTCGCGCACGCCAAGGGCAACGCGACAACGCAAGCGTATCTGCGCAGCGAATTATTCGATGCGCGCCGCAAGCTCATGGACGAATGGGCGGCCTACGCAACGCTGGGCTTGGGAGACTAATGCGCCCGCAAGATCATCTATTTTACTGGCTTTGGGATTGATTTGGCATATGGAAGGAGCATGATAACTCGTTAAATGGGCGAGGTGGGCATGCGCTTCGTTATTGCGATCATTGCCATGCTTACTGGGTCGGTTGCGGCGATTGCGCAACAAGGGATGCCCAGTAGCGAAGAAATTCAAAAGCGTCTCAATGCAATGCCGCCAGAAAAGCGAGCGAAGCTGCTTGAGGATTTTCAACGCATAATGGATCAGCAAGACCTATTCTCAGATTTGCAATCGGGAAAATGCGCACGCAGTGCCGAGGTACAAATAAAGGCAGGACAGGGCGATCCGGATAGCGTCTATATGCTGTCCGAAATGTATCGAATGGGCTGGTGTGTAGCTCAGAATGTAAGCCTTTTTCACGACAACCTTGAGAAAGCGGCAAAGCTCGGCAAGACGAGCGCCGCGTTTGATATTGGACATTACTACGAAACTGGGACCGAGGGTTACCCGAAAGCTGCTGACCTTGCGGTGCAATGGTATCAAACGGCTATAGCCGCTGGCGAGGCGCGCGCGATGGTTAGTCTAGGAAGTCTGCTCTTAGGCGGGAAAGAAGTGCCAAAAAACACAAAGAGCGCCTTGCAGCTACTCAGCAGAGCCGCTGATATGGATGAAGAAAACCTTGATGCATCAAACAGAGCATTGGGGCAGTTGGCAATCTATTACATGAGGGGCGAGGACGCGCCACAGAACTTCAAGGTCAGTCGGACCTATTCTCTGCGCGGTGCGGCGCAATGCGATGCAGCTTCGATGGCTTTGGTAGCATTGTCCTTTGAAAATCAAAATCCTCCGGATTTTGGTCGTGCCTATGCGTGGGCGAGCGCGGCAACGCAGCACAGCGACGGAAAGGCTCTTGAATTCGCTAACCGGGTGAAAGACCAGCTAGCGCAAAAAATTGACGCAAATGCTCGCTCCGCCGCCGAATTGCTGGCGAGAAAACTTCCGATCTGTCTGCCGCTTGAGGCGAGGAAGCGAAGCACAAGTAACGAGCCTAAGGGTCGTTAAATGATGCTGCCACGCGCGTTTTGCTGGCTGGGGGCACTAGCATTAGCTAGCGCATTCGTCAGCGCATCCGACTCTGCGCTCTCAGAGACGGCCAAACCGCCTAAGGGATGCCCCTTAGAGATTGCAATCCGGCAGGTGGACGATTTCGTTCGCCGTCAGATGGCTGACTATGCAGCAAAATCCGAACCGATTCTTCAAGAAATGGAGGCAATCGGCAACAAGGCTTCTAAACCCGGCGTCTCCATCGGTGACCAGCTTAGCGCCAAGGATCGTGATCGGTACAATCAATTGAGACACGCGAATATTGAGCTTGGTGCCGAGCGTGGGCAAATGAGCGACTTTCAGCGCGATGTGCACGTAATTGAACAAACTTACAAAGTCGCGGAATTGGCCGATCTTTACGAGGTAGGCATTGAAACTCTTGGTGATGCAGACCCCCGCCGATTTTATTTCACCATCCTTCAAGGGCTTCGTATTGCCCAGCCTCGAACTTCTCGAACGTCTTTAATTAACGTCGGCATCGAATGCGACCCCGAGGCCGGTCTATATTTTCAGGAGGAATTTTACCAGCAGCAACTGGCCCAGTCGGGAGCCGATCAGCGTCTAGTTGATCTTGTATTCGACATAGAACGCCTAAGAACCATGTATCAGCTAAGCTGGAATGTTTTTACTAAGGGAACCTCCGATCTACATGCTACCACTTGGAACGGCGATACTCCGAGCACCCCTGACAGCATTGCACCCATGATAGCTACATCGAGTGCAGCTACGCAAAATATCTACAAGGCGATTTTTCCGTACATCAAGAAGCAGTTTCCGTCAGAGATGACCTTTGAGAGTCGTTTTATGCAGAAGCAAGTACAACAAGCAACACGCGACTATCCTGTGCAAAAGAAGTAACAAAAAAGCGTGTTAGGTTTTAGATCGTGGCAAAGACAAAATTGTTAGTTTTGGCGGGCGCGGGGGCCGCAATGGATTTTGGCATGCCGTCATCAACATGCATACACGCCCTGTTTTTGAGTTTGGCTAGAGAAAAGTTCCCACTCAATGACTCTGCGAGGGTAAATCTCCTACATCTCCGTGATGATCACAACCTTATACGCAGCCTTTACAGCCACATGTACGACAAGTTGGTTCAATATTGGATGGCAGAGGGAGTGACCGACAAGCCAAATTTCGAGGACGCGCTGCATGTAATTACCCAACTCAGCGCATTGCCCCCGGAGTACGGCGGCAGGAAATTTACGCCTGCGCTTGGAGCTTTTGTCAACGTTTGCACGTTTCCAGAAGTAGGTTTCGGCTTAAATGGATGCGCTGTTGACAGCGCCACTTGGCGGAGCTTAGCCCAATGTTTGGTGTACGGCCTTATCGGGGAGTTTAGGAGGCGGTGTTCATGTGTTGAATCAGGTAGCATCTTAATACTTAAGAGCCTCTTCGATGTGCTGGCGAGCGAATTTGATGTTGCGGTCGTGACGACCAACTATGACGACCTTCTCCATCGCGCCGTGCCAAACTTGGAGATGGGTTTTGATAACAACGACGGCGGAGTATTCAAGGAAGAACGCATCCTGAGCAGAACAGCTTGGCCTTGTTTGCTTCACCTACATGGTTCCGTCCATTTTGATGAAACGCCTGACGTAGGCGGTCACGTTACTCGATGGGTTGATGACTTGTCAGGGAACTTCTACCAACAGGCCGGATCAAGAAGCACGCGTTACAACAATGCGGGCTACGCGTCCCCAGCATCTCCCATAATCGTGGGCTATGCGAAGCCAGAGAAAATCGGCGAACTTCCTTATAGGACCTACTATTCGGAACTGGACCGTTTGATTAGCGAGTCGCAGGCTTTGCTCATTTTGGGTCATAGCCTTGGATTGGGGGACACGCATTTAAGGGAAGCATTTACGGGCTACAGTGATGTTCGAGGCCGCCACGTCGTAGTCATTGATCTTGCTAGCGGCGGGTTGGATGAAACTTTCTCAGTAGCGCGCGCAGTGCGCGTCTTCGGCGCGGGGTCGTTGAGCTGGTTAGGCTCTCACTCTGACGGACAGAGAGTTGAAGAATTTAGGCGAGCCAAAGCGTTTGAAGTTTGTAACGACCAAGGACGCCGCCTGTCCATTTGGTACGATGGGATGCGCGAAGCTTGCGACCACGCCGATAAAATCGTTGCTGAATTGAAACGCTAAGCGATGGGCTGACGGGGATCACATCACTTGGCCTTGTCGAGAACAGCCTCGCGAAATTAGTTAGTCTGACCGCACCCCTCTCTCCGTTTCGTATCGCTAATATACTGACCCATCAGCGCCGTGCCGACTAGGTGAACGGCCACTGGCTCGGCGGGCCAGTTCACTTTGTGCGCAAGCCGCACGCTGGTCGCAGCTAACACGGTCGCCGCGCACATGAGTCCGCGCTTGTGGAAACGCGGAATGAACCTTGATGCGGCGCGAACAACGGCACGCGCCAAAATAGTTGAAAATGCCTAGCGCCACGGGCGTTTAACGCCGGTCTGAACGTGCACGAAGTCACAGGTTGCGAACTTGACCGCAAGCGGCTAAATGTCATCGTAGCGGACATGGGTCCGCCGGGCGGCATGCGTCGCCTGAGAACTGTCCCCCAAAACACATCACAGGCATAGCGCGAACCGCTCGCACGCGGGCGGTTCGCACGCCTCTAAGGACTCAAAACAATGCGCGAGCGTCGCCTATTCCCTATCGCAATGAGCGTCACCGAACTTTCGGACGCGCTCGGCATTGAACGCCGCGTGATTTATGACGCGATCAAAAACCACGGCTTGCCCGTGTACCGCCATGGCGTCAAGCGCCGGGTTTTGATTGCCGATGTTGTCAACTGGATTCGTGCAACTTGGAAACGCGAGGACCCCCATGACTGATTTTCCCGACGTGCCCACTGCTATCCGCGAAACGCTTAGCCGTTACGGTTCAAACGACGCGCAAACCGCCGACGCGACGCTTGTGCTCGCAAAAGACTTCGGCATGGTCAAGGGTGCCGTCGTGCACATTGCGACCGGGGCCGAAATCACAACGCCGGAAGTGAAAGCATGGCTTGAAGCAAACAAGCCGCATTTGCTCCCGCCGAAGTTTGAGCGGTCGCTCGCGGACAGAGCTTTTATTGACGGCAGTCTGAGAGCGCGCGGCGAGCTAGTGGCGCAAGTCGGCGAAGCGGAAGCAAACAAAATTGCGCAACGCTACGGACTCCGAACGTTTTTTGATACGCGGCGCGGCAAGCTCCCGGCCGACGCAATCGGAAAGCCGAACGGCGCGGACCACTCTAAGAACCCGTGGCATAAATCAAACTGGAATATCTCAAAACAGGGTGCGCTCTTGCGCGCAGTCGGCGAGGAAAAGGCCGCGCAGATTGCGGCTAGTGTCGGCTCGCGCATCGGAGCAACAAAACCAAATCCCGGCTACTGAGGCGCAACATGAGTCGGCAAACCGTCGTCGTTAAAGATGGCAAGCGAGTCGAACCGGCAAACTTGGATTTTTTGCCGCGAGAATATCGCGGCGTTCAGCCGCTCCGTCGTGCGCCGGACAAGTACGACGAAATGGCGAAGCGACTCGAAACGAAAACAACAGGGGGACAAAATGCAAAAACACAAACTACTCGGAACAAATAAAGACGGCAGCACGCCGAAACGCGACCGCCGCAGCGGCATACTCCAGCCGGACCATTTGGGGCGGCCGACGCCCGCTAAGATGGACCGAAACACCGTGCACCACATGAGCCACGGGCTAGGTGACGCGGTGAGGGGCCACGCGCACAGCGACATGGCAAGAAACGGTGCACCGAAACACGTTCACGCGGTCCCCATACACGGGGGTATGACTGAGAGACAGCACGCGCTCGCTGGCATGGGCCACGCGAACGCAACAGCGCCCGACGCGAACCCGGCAAGCCCGTTGTCGAAGGAACCGCAAGGCAAGGCATTCGTGGACCGTCAAGTCTCAGTGCATCCCGGCTCCGCTCGCAATCGCGCCGTGGTTCATGACCCCGGTCTAACCGACGCGATTTTCCGCGAAGCGATGGCCGCGAGCAACAAATAAGGGGGCGTGTCATGGCATGGTCCGATGCGGCGCGAGCCGCCGCGCTGGAGACTCGCCGCGCAAACGCGAAGGCGAAACCGCAACCGCAACAGCGCACCGGGCGCAAGCCCGGCCCGCAAACCGCCGCGCACCCGAACCCCGGCCAGCGCGTCGCGTTTGCTGTGCGCAATAAACTTGCCCACGACGCCGGAAAAGACGCGCGCATAGCCGCTTACAACGCCCGGCAAGCCGCCGGGAAGCAAATCGGCGGCGCGGTGACAACAAGCACTCACGTTGCGACCGGCGGCCGTATGTCGCCCGGAGCCGCCGCGCTAATCGGGACGCTTTTAGGTTTGGGCGGCTCGATTCTTCACGGAATGGCGATGAAACCAAGGGGAGGTAACCGCTAATGAGCAAGTGCAAAAACCCGCGCCCGTCCAGCACCGGGCACAAAGTGACGACGCATCGCGCGCCGAAACGAAGCGCGGCAAATGCCGCGACAAACGCGAAAATGCAACGCGCGGGCGCGGCGACGCCACGCAAGCAACCGACGCCCGGCCAAATGGTCGCGGCCGGTATCATCAACGCCCAGTGAGACGGGCCAACATGGAGTGACGACAATGGCGATCCAGCATGGTGAGAAAAGTCCGACAGCGGGCGCGGTGAAAACTCCCGCGCCGAGTGCAATGCAGCCGCGTAGCGGCGGCCAAGGGTACGGCGAGGCATCCTACAACGGCCCGTCGAGCCTTCCGCCCGGACAGGGCGGCCCGCAAAGCACGCTCGCCAAGAATCTAAAAGACAGCGTGACGGACCCGCTCCTTGACCGGATCATTTCCAAGGGCACGGCTAAAAGTGGCGACGCCGTGGACCTGCAAAGTCCGCAGACGCGGACGGTGAGCGACCACGGCTATCCGGCGGCGCACGGTCACCGCTCGCGCACCGCAGGCGATGGTTCTCCGGGCGGCACGGTCCCGTCGAAAACCGGCTACCAAGATGCGACGCCGATTCGGAAACTCGTCTAAGCGCGAACTAGACACGCGGCACGCAATCGAGCGCCGCGTATCCGATTTGCAGCTCGGGTTAGTGTTGGGGCGCGCAACGCCCCAATACTTCAAAGGCACAAACGCGCTTTATCAGGTCTTAGAAGCAACGGCCGATGAAGTGTTGCCATGGGAGTCTTGAACATGAGCCTAGAACTTTTTGACACACGCGGACGCTTCATAAAGCCGACGCCCGAACAGATAGCCCAACTGCCCGAACAAGTGCGCGAGCTTGTGCAGCACATTGCGGACGCTGCAACCGCACTTGAAGCGGCAACCGCTATTCGCGAAGCGGCCGACTTTGCGCTAAGCGACGCGCTTGCGCGGCAGCAAGCCGCCATAAAGGCGCGGCCGAAAATCACTCACACGGATATTGCTCGCGAATGGATTGCGAGCGAGCGGGCGCAAATCACGCGCTAAGCCATGGCTGAGACTTCGGACATGGAGTTAGGACGGAGGCGAGCTTAAATCCCGGTCGCCGTGTGGAAACCTCTACATGCGGCGGTCTGCCGGACGGACGCTCAGGGGGCGTTCGTCCGGCGCTATTTGGTGGCGGTTGGCGTCCAACTTTCCGCCGCCGAAACGGCCATCAACAAACGATAGGAAGTCCTATGATTGGAAACGGTGAAAAACGAGAGGACGCGGCGACAGTGTGCCGTCGCATTCTCGATTATCTGCTTACACATTCCCCGAAGTACGAACCGGCTTGCCGAGCGGCGGGACGTAATAGTAAGTGGATTTGGTCCGCCATCAAAAAGAGTGCCGATGGTCACCCGGACTATATGCTTTCATGGCCGGACCCGGACGATGAACCCGAACAGTTCTGTGATTTGTTGATCAAATGCCGCCGTCTCTGGAATCTTAGATTTGACGCGAGTCTAAGACACAGCGTCGAACAAACGGAACTGCCTTGCATAGTCAACGGTGAGCAACAATGGCGAAAGGACGCGCTGTTGCTCGCGAAATGGGACAACGCCGAAGATGCGTACCGCATCGGCGGAATCCAAGATTGGCCTTATGAGCACGACGAGCAGGGCGCTAGGATTCCTTTGATGGTTCCCATCCCCGCAGCGGCGGCCCTAAAAGTTCATGCGGCCCGTTCTCTGCTGGCGCATGGTGGTTGGAACCCGGCGGAAGCAAAAACCATTGATGCACACATAGGCGGCCAAGTTCTAGTCGTGCAAGCGCACCGGCCCGCGTATGCGCGCGACGTTGAACAGCCCGACACGCCTTTGCGCCGCGATCTTGCGACTCGCCTTGCGGAGCTTCGCGCCCGTGGTCCGGCAAATCCCGTGCCGCGCGACGCGAACGGCTTGCGCACGATTCCAAAAATAACCGCCGTGCCACCGGACCCGCCGGAAACGGAAAAACCGGACCCCGTGCCACGCCCCGGCGCACGCAACGCAACTGAGCGCACCGGGCCGAGCAAGCCGCCGCCCGGCGGAATCAGTTTGACCACGGGTAAGCACACATGAGCAAGCCGCGCGACTACATAGAAAAACTTTTTGAGCCGCCCGCATCAACCGAGCGGCCGAAAACAGTCGGCATGATTGTGCAAGCTCGCGCTTCAAGCTCGGAGGAAATCGACGCCGATGAGGCCGCCGAACATGAGGCGGAAAAATATCAGTGGCCGATTGCGTTCTGGAATGGCGAAAACGATGAACTTGAACCGCTCACAAAAGGCGATTTGAAAAAGCTCGAATCGCTCGGGGTCACACCTTGGGAATACGAAGTCTTGATGACTGAGAACTACCTCGAAATGAAGGAAAGGCAAAACCGATGACAAACGTTATCAGGAATCAAATGGTGCGCGTCGCCGTAAACATGGCGACCGAAAACGGCGAGCCGATTGATATTGAGCACGTCGCGAAGTACCTGCCCGGCCCGTGCAACACGCTCAAAATGTATGAGGATGACCCGAACGATTTTGAGCTAGGGCTTGATGACCTTGCGCCATACCTGCCGCCGGGTGTCGTCATGATCGAAGCGACGCCGGACGGGCGACCGTTCGCGGAAGCCGAGCCGGAAGCCGAGCCGCAACAGCTAAGCGTTACAGAGTCCGAACCGGAACCCGAGCCGGACTTGCGCGAGTTATGGCCGCCGGAATCTGTGAGCGTGCCCGTCGCGCCGACGCCTTTTGAACTGGGCGAGTTTAGACTCGCGCTCGCCGTCGCAAAGGACCGGGAAGCCATCGCACGATCCCGGCTCGGCAAGAGTGTCGAGGCTTACCAGCGGGCCAGCGGAACAAAGCCGCCAACGCCGGATGAACTATTCCGCCAGCACGCCCGCGAACAAAACGCATATCTCGCCGACATTAAGGCCGGGCGCGTGCCCGCGCCGACGCGCTCGCGCATCGGTGCATCGGTTGTGGACCGCATGGCCGCCGCGCAAATCGGTTCCGGCCAGCGCGCCGGGGGTGGCCGGGCCTATGCCAGAAAAGCCTATCCGGCCACCATGCGCGGCCAGCGGCTCAAACTACCTTCGGAGGCGTGAGCCATGCGACGCCTTCTAAGAACGATTTGGCTGATATGGGGTCCGCCCGCGTGGCGACGGGAGCGCGTGCGATGACTTCCGCGAATCCATTTCCGCGCACCGGCCGCATTGTTAGGACCGCGTGGACACGCGGCAAGAGTCATGCGCGTTCTATAGGGTGGGCGTTGGGGCGCGACACGGTGCGCAAACGTCCGCTGATTTGGCCCGAACAGAGGTTGCAGCGGGACCCGTCCGAACCGGCTAAGTGTTACGGCGACGCGCACCGTGCAAGCTTGCCAATGGGCCGCCCGGACGATGACGGCGGCAACGGGCGCGACTTTATCGAGACATGGGCCGAGCGGAAGGCGCGGAAGGCGGCCGAGCGGGCCGCAGCGGCTCGCGCGGCGGAAGCGGCGGCTAGGGTAGCACCGGCCCGGCGCAAAAAACGCATCAGGAACCGCCGCACGGATTTCGCTAAAAAGGACTCTCGCCGTTGTGTTTCGCGGGGAAGAGGATAAGAGAAAAGCGCCGGACGGCGGCAAACCGTCCCGGCGCTTGATGTGTCGTCACTCGGCAGTGACTTCGGAGGCCACGTTAATGAACGCTCAGACTCAGCATGTCAAGCCCGAACTCCGGGCCGAAATGCACCGGCTCGCGAACGCGCTAGACCGCGCGGAGTTTGTGGAACGTGCGCCCGGACTGGAACCGCCGCGCGTTTACGTGCACGATGATGGCAGCGTGTCTCGCGTCGCGTCCCCCTATGCTCCCATCCATCCGCTCAAATCCGCGTACTCGGAAGCGCGCAGACGCGGGACTGGCGCTTGCACTACATACTGCCTAACAACAACAGATAACCCGCCGTTTCCTGAAATCCCCGCGTCACAGTTAGCCGTTGCACTCGCCGACGCGCGGCGAGAGTATGACCGCGCCGTCCGCGCCGAAAACTTCCGCGTTCGCAACTATGCCGGACACCGCCGCTTGATTGATTGCGAAGTCCGGCGCGAGCACGCGCTTTATGTGTTGCGCCAAATCGAATCGCAAATCGGAAAACGGCGACGCATGATTGCGGAGAATGAACAGGCCGCAGGAATCGTGCGGCGCAATGTTTTCAATCAACGGCAACGCATCAATGCAGAGAATGAACAGGCCGCAGGAATCGTGCGGCGCTTCCCCCGGCGCAAGCCAAAAATGCGGAGTCTGTAACAATGAACAAGGAAATGAACCGAGCCGAGCGAGTCGGCGGCTTGCCGTTGCAAGCGAACTTTGTGGACTTTGAAGGCAAGAGCGACATTCCATCGCGGACGCTCACGAATGCGCGCATTGCGATTCACAAGCTCGGCTTGGTCTGTTGGCATGATTTGTTTTCCGGCAAAAAGTACA
>Ga0187884_10003829_pt1 | contig 11434 bp, 9 predicted proteins | sample June2016WEW_20_4_FD_132983 | JGI IMG/M metagenome (GOLD analysis project Ga0187884, IMG submission 132983) | Peatland microbial communities from SPRUCE experiment site at the Marcell Experimental Forest, Minnesota, USA - June2016WEW_20_40 | ecosystem: Environmental > Terrestrial > Soil >...
CCAGTGGAAAACCGGGGAGAAAACCGGCCAGAAAGGCAGAATCGAAATCCAAGCGCAGATCAAAGAAGAATGGTGTGTTAGATGGCGCGCCCTGAGAGATTCGAACTCCCGACCTACTGATTCGAAGTCAGTTGCTCTATCCAGCTGAGCTAAGGGCGCGTCGAGTACAAGGATACCGTTCCGGAATAGTCGAAAGCCAATGCAATCGACAAGCACTCGCAAAAAAAGCGCTCATGGATGAAAGGAGCCAGACCATGGAAAAGAGCTTAGAACGGACAAGAAAATGGTGCGCCCTGAGAGATTCGAACTCCCGACCCCTTGGTTCGTAGCCAAGTACTCTATCCAGCTGAGCTAAGGGCGCCCGTGAAGCAGCCAGCCAATTATAACAAAACATCTCAGCCACGCCGAGCCATACACCGCTCTGAACAGGCGCGATTGCCGAGTCCATTTACAGTGCTATCCGCACTGCCGCGCTGCTTTATGGGTTCAGGCACGCGAGAGCGTTACATCCATCTGATAGAACTTGAAGGTGTTTTCCTCTCCCGGCTGGTTGGCCACCTCCGCGCGATAACGATTCAGCACATCTTCCACGAACGCAGGCCGTTCTTCCTCAGGAACGTTCTTCGACCATTCGACGAAGGTTACCGATCCAAAGGCCTCAAACGCCTCGCGAGAGTGAAAATCCCAAGCCTTGTCGATAGTCGCGATGTGCTCGACGTGCAGGCCATTATTCTCCGCGAGAGCGCCATACCGCTCGGATGTGAGGTGGAGATAGGGATCGTGGAAGCCATCAAAATAACCGCGCCATCGCGGCGAAAGGCGTGTCTCTTCGAGAACATTCTCCAAGCTTTTGCGCGTTCCTGCAGGCACCAGTCGCAGTTGTGCAATTGCGTTTGGTTTCATTGCAGAGTGTATGGCGCGAAGAGCTTTGTCCTGCTCGGTTATCCAGTGCAGGGCATTGAAGGAGACGGCGAGGTCGAATTCCTCGTGAAACGGCAAATGGCGGATGTCGTGATTTTCGAAACGCAGATTCGGGTGAGCCGCGGGAGCGTACTGCTCAGCGGAGAAAGCAATCATCTGCGCGGATGCATCGACGCCCACGACCGAGCCATCAGGCACGCGGGCGGCAATCTGAGCTGTGATCTTGCCGTTGCCACAACCCAAATCCAGCACGCGCTCTGTTCCCTGCAAACGGAGAAGCGAGAGCGCTTCGGAAGCCATCAGCTGTTGCAGGGCGGCAATCCTCGCGTATCCGGGAGCATTCCATTCAGTCATGTTCAGTGATTTGGGCGCAGCTTCGAGTTCGGAATTCTGCCGTCCTAATGGTGTGTGTAAAACAACGCGGCGACAACGGCGATGACCACGCCGGCCCCGACGGCAATCACCACCCACATCTGCTTGTGGGAAGACGGCTCGGCTGGGGGTTTCGCCGGCGGCTCGCCAATCCTGGCCTTAGCCGCGCCCACAATCTGGCCGATCTGCGAGGGCGACTCGGTAATACGCGCGATGACCCGGGCGGCGATGTCGCGCTCGATGGCGGATGAATCGGAGAACGTGACCTTGGGCGCGGGGGCGGCCACCGTCTTGGAGACCACGGGCGCGATGAACCGATAGCCATGGAGGCGCAAGGTTTCGATATAAACCGGCTGGTTGGCGTTGTCGGCCAGGACCGTCCTGATCTGCTTGATGCACTGGTTGACGCGGCGCTCGAAGTCGAGGTCCGACTCATCGCCCCAGAGATGTCCTTCAATCTCCTCGCGGGTGACGACCTGCCCGGCGCGGCTGGCCAGGAACGCGAGCAGCTGAAAAGGTTGGGGAGGCAGACGAAGGATCGTTCCGGATTTCCGGAGTTCCTCGGTGCCGAGGTTCATCTCGAAGACGCCAAAGCGCAATAGTCGATGGTCGGGCAAATACAAACCTCAGCCGCAACGAATTATATCCCCATTCCGGCCCTGATTTCACCATCCCCTGTTAGATACATATCCAGATAACCCCATATATTTCAGCCAGCTGCACGAATACCTTTCACTCACGCACATATTACGCGCTGCGGCCTTGTACTGGAAATGGAATCCGGTGCATTGTGGCTCTCACAGCGGGACGTCGGTCATGAGAGTCTCGACGCCCATGCTTATCGGGGGCGCTGCCGGAGGTGGGAGAACAACCCCCCTCCGGTAAGCGAGTGATCCGGGGTTCCGGGGATCCAAGCTCCTGATCGGGCCAGCAGGTCGGACACATTTGTTCGTGGCTGCTGACTATAGGGCTCTATCTACTTCGTGTTGTCGGCCTCCCCGATAGCGATAGCGCTTGCCGACAACGAGCTTCCCTGAGGGGTGGGGAAGCGGAAAGCGCGACGGCGCTGTAAGGCGTCCCGTCCGGCGCACATGAGTTGTACTTCGTCTGAGATAGGAAGCGCGACGTGCTTCTGGCCGAAACATCGCCCGCGCTTCCGGCGGGGCAGCTTCCGCGGTGAAGCTGCTCCCAGCTCTAACACCTCTGTACCGCCCCAACCTAGACCAAAGGAGGTCACCATGAAATCCAGGTTCGTGTCACTGTTTGCCGGTGTTGTGATTGCCGTATTCGGCTTCGTGTCCGTTGCCGTGGCGCAGGATTGCGCGTCGCAGGGCGGGATCGTGGTTTCCCCGGGTCAAGGGGTAACATTTTCCCAGGTTTCGTATTCCTTCGCGGATGCGTACGACGCTAACTCGTCGACCGGGCAGGTGGACATCAATGTTCCCCAACTGAGCGCACAGATGGCGAACGGTTACATCAACGTTCTGACGAACGCCGGATGGGTGGCGCAGAATGTGCCGATAGTGCCGGGCTTCTCGAGCTTCGGCTACACCTACGTGTCGACTACTTTCAATTTGAACGTTCAGCCCGGGACGCCGGTGTCGAGTTTGAGTGCGGAAGTTTGCTATAGTCCGCAGCCGCTGGTTCAGATCGGCGACAACAATTTCTCTACCTTCACCGTGGTCTATGTCTCCTACAACGGAGAGGGCGTCGGTGACCTGAATCTCAGCCAAGCGCCGGATCCGCCGCAAGTGGCTGGGATGCAGTTCGATCCGCAAGGGCAGAATCAGTTCGCGATGCAAGCGAACCACCCCAATGTCCAAACGGCCTTCATGCAGTGCGGGCCTGCGGCTTTCGCCAACAATTTCAGCTGGCTGAATACCACGTGGGGCGTGCCAATTCCCGACGCCGACATCAAAGGTCTTCGTGCCTCGGTGCCAGGATCGCTGGTTGGCAAAATGGACATGAATATGCAGTCCTACAGAACACTCTACGGCCGATGCTACGGCGATATGGTCGGCCGCTGGGCTCTGAATCGCGGCGTGGGCACGGGCGTGCCGGTCATCTCCCAAGTCATGGGATCGATGCAGTACCTGGGAAAGAACGGCATCAACAATCTGACTCTGAAGCATCAGGGGCAATCGCCATTCCAATGCGACGGATTTACCGGCGCACGGAACTACTCGATTGCAGGTCTGACGTCGACTGGCCAGGGTACGAAGGTCGATCCTAACTTCATCATCAACGAGGTCACAGCCAACAGCGCGGTCGAGTACGACGGCGTTTGGACTAACGGGTTGGGTCAACCCCTGGGCGGACACGTGATGGACATCGTCGGCGCGGGTACCACTGCCGGCAGGCCGTGGATTATGTATGTGTCCGACCATCTGCAGACCAATGATGATCCGACCGACCGCTTCGGAACGGATAAGGTCGATTTCAGCTACCTTCAGCCAACTTCCGGTCAGCCCAAGATCGTCCAGGGACAGATGAACGGCGCGTATGCGGTCGCCGTGATTACGCAGCACCCGTAGCGAAGCGGGACGAGGGCAGCTACCGCATTGAAGCTGCCCTCGCCGTTGAATGTTTACGCGACCGGATCGATTCCGTACTTCTCGCCTAGAAATTTCTGCAGTGTTCCTGGAAGCGTTGTAGCCAATTCCTGCCACGTCAGAATCGCCAGCCTCGGTCGAAGTTGGCAACTCCGCACCGCACGAAGGACCGAGAACCATCCTTCTATCAGATCCGAGCGTCGCGAATCGCAAAGCACCAGGAAGGATTGACGGCAGTGGTGCGCCGCCAGCGCTCCTCGAATCAGCTGATAGTGACGGTACGTGCCTGCTGAAGTCGGAAGCTCTGGCGAGTCGAATACCTCATCAAGATCGCGATAACGAAGAACCAGTTCGCCCCGTGCGTTTTGGAAGCCGCCTTCGGTGAGCTTGGCTTCCACCAGCAGGTGGCCGAGACTCATATCCACTTCGGTGCGATCGGCGCGTCCGTTGATGAATGGTGTCTCAGGCCTGACGCCCAACTGCGGACGCAATCCGCGATCGACGCCCAGCAGGGAGCATAGCTTTGCGCGACTGGTGATGCCGGGATAACAGAAGATGTTCATCAGCAGCGCGTCGGAGCTGTTGGCGCAGTCCAATTCGCGCCTTACGCGGTCCGCAGGGCGTGCCAAACGCTTGCTGGCCGTATAGCACTTGGCCAGACGCCGTCGCCAATCTTCAGCGGCACAGATTCGGTGATACGACGCAGCGAGAAAGTTTCCATGGTGACCGTCGGTGTCGCGATACAGCACACTGGGAACTGTGCCGAAGGTCGATTCGTGCGGCAGTGCTTCAGCCCGTAGAAGGTTTCGGCCGCTGAGTTCGCGGCGAAGTTCGTTGGACGACAGTCGGACAGGTGTCGGGCTCAAGCTTAGAATTTCGCGATTCCGGCGTTTCGATGGCCGAGCCTCCATGGCGCTGTCATCTACAAAACGGGTGGCCCTGATTTTGAGGTCGCCGAATGCCATGCGGGCGAGTATATAACAGAATTCGCCTTTTCTTCGCCGTCGAGGGTCATTGTTCGGTCGACCCCGTTTCACTCTCCGGCGACTTTTCGAAATGCACCGCCGCGACGGCACATCTCTTTGCAATTTGGTTTTGCGCGCCTATAAATTTCCAGCCGTTTCGCTTTCAGTACAACTCATCTACATTCCTCCGGCTCTTAATGGACAGGCTCTAATTCGAACGGAGGATTTGTTTATGCTGAGGAAAGTTAGCGATTTGCAAGGCGACTATGTATCTGACCTAAAAGGGACAAATGTGTATGGAGCGGACGACGAGAAACTGGGTACGGTGAACGACGCGCTGCTTGACGACAATACGGGCGAGCTGCGTTACCTGTTAATCGATTCAGGCTGGTTGAGTTCGCGCCGATTCCTGGTTCCCGCCGACCAAGTGTACGCACGCGGCGACAGCGACGATTTCACTGTGAACTTGCGGAAGGCCGACGTTGAGTCGCTGCCTGAATTCCGCGATGACGTTTTACTCTCCGACACTGCATTCAACACTTACGAATCGAACTACCGCCGCGACTGGCGCTACGATGCCGATCCCACGCGCGTTCGGGCCAGCGGCCGATTGGAGCGCTTTCGCAACAGCGTCTATCACGTCATTGCTCGCGAACACCGTCCCGATAAACGTGCGGTGAGCAGCGCCGAAATTCCTCCCAGCTACGCGGCTGGTGGCACGCGCCCGACCGGCGTTTATGGCGTCTACTCCGATCGCGCCGAAGTCGAGAAGGCCATCGAGCGGCTGCGCAAAGATGGATTCGCCAGCACAGATATCTCGGTCGTTTTCCCCGATCGCGATATGAACAAGGAATTCGCGCTCGAGAAAAATACCAAGGCGCCAGAGGGCGCGATGGCAGGCGGAGGCACCGGCCTGCTTGTCGGTGGAGCCCTGGGCTGGCTGGTGGGCATTGGTACGCTGGCGATTCCCGGCGTCGGCCCACTCTTAGCTGCGGGACCAATCGTTGCGGCGCTCGCGGGCGCGGGAGTTGGCAGCGCGATCGGCGGCATCGCCGGCGCACTCATTGGCATGGGACTGCCGGAGATCGAGGCCAAGCGCTACGAAGAAGAGATTAAGCGGGGACGTATCCTGGTCTCCGTACACTGCGACAGCGTCCACATGGCGCAGAAGGCGCGCAAGGTGCTGGAAGATTCCGGCGCCAAGGATGTCTTCCTGTCCGGCGAACAACGCGCCGCCTAAGATCCAATTCCACCCGATCAAACTTCGCCTCACGAAAAGGACTCCGGGAGGCGATTTTTATTTGCGGATGATAGGAGATCAAGCAACTTACCATGCCCGTCGACCAAGCCAGCAATTTGAAATCTTTTACCAAATGATTGTGGGGGATGAGCGCAGCATGGTGGTCCTGAAGCCGGCCCAGCAATAACGGCCGCCACGATAGTTGCTCAGGGCTTGCTATCTGCTAGCATTCCCTCGTTATGAAAAGACAGACGTTCTTCCTGACCCTGGTTTTTCTGCTGCCGATCGTTATCCACGCTCAATCGCAATCACAGCCGATCGTGCTGCATGCGGCGCGCATGTTCGATGTCGAGCAGGGAAGCATCGTCACTCCCGGCGAGATCCTCGTGCAAGGCGAGCGCATCGTCGAGGCTGGACCGAAGGTCGGCCGTCCCGCGGGAGCTCAGGTCATCGACCTCGGCGACGTGACGTTGATGCCCGGGCTGATCGACGCCCACGTGCATCTGTTCTTGCATCCCGGTGCCGAAGATCTTCAGACGGTGCAGGAATCGGTGCCGCAGCGAACCATCGTGGCGACGCTTGCGGCCAAGGCCGATCTGATGGCCGGCTTCACCGCCGAGCGTGACATGGGCACCGAGGGTGCAGGTTCGGCGGACACGGCCGTGCGCAACGCGATCGACGATGGGTTGATTCCCGGACCGCGTCTGCGCATCAGCGGCAACGCGGTCGACATTCTCGGCGGACACGAAGACGCCAACGGCTTCAATCCTGCGCAGCACGTGCTCTCCAACGCCGACTACGCCAACAATTCCGAGCAGATTGTCGAGGTCATTCGTGAGCAGGTGAAGCAGGGCGCCGACTTCATCAAGATGTATGAAACCGGCTATGACGCGCTGGTCGACGGCAAGCTGCACACGCCGTATCAATACACCGAGGCGCAACTCGCCGCGGCTGTCACTGAAGCGGCGCGCACCGGACGCCGCGTCGCCGTGCATGCCACAGGTGAGCCGGGCACGCTGTACGCGGTGCAGGCGGGCGTTGAATCGGTCGATCACGCCTACCAGCTCAGCGAGGAGACGATGCGGTTGATGCATGAAAAAAATATTCCCGCGGTGCCGACTTTCGCGATCGCCGAATACTTTGCCGATCACGCGGCTACGCCGGCAGGCGCCGACCGCGAGCACAAGATACAGGCGATGCACGCCGCCGAGTTCAAGAAGCAACTTGCTGCGGGTGTGCCCATGGTGGTGGGTTCGGATGTCGGGCCGTTTCCGCATGGCACGCAGGCGCGGGAGTTCGAACTGATGGTGCAGTACGGGATGAGTCCCGTCGCCGTGCTGCAAGCTGACCTGCTGAACGGCGCGAAGCTGCTGGGATGGGAGGGCCAGATCGGCATGCTCAATCCCGGCTACTTCGCGGACGTGGTCGCCGTCCCAGGCGATCCTACGAAGGACATCAGCGCCGTGACCAAGGTTAGTTTCGTGATGAAGGGCGGCGTGGTGTACCGGAAGTAGTGTCCTGCCAACCCCCGCCAACGATGACAAGGCTTAGCGGCGGCCGGCGTTATAATCGGTGCCGTTTTGTGGCCGCTATCTCGCGACCAGTGCGCGATCCCTGGACGGGTCCGATTGCATCTATGAAATAGCTGCACTCGATCGCAATCAGCCGAGCCCAATGATCAGCATTTCGGGAAAGTTGGCGAAGAACGAACAGCGAAAAGCGAGCCTTTCCTCATGACCCTGACCTGCAAAAGTTGCAACACGAAAAACCGCGTTCCCGCAAAACATCTTTCTCACACCGGCACCTGCGGCAAATGCAAGGCGCCACTGCCTCCCGCTGACGAGCCGTTGAACGTCGATCCCGTCGAGTTCGACGAGATCGTGCGCGAATCTCCGGTACCGGTGCTGGCCGATTTCTGGGCGGCGTGGTGCGGTCCTTGCCGCATGGCCGCTCCCGAAGTAGCGCAGACGGCCAAGAACATGGCGGGCAAGGCGGTGGTTGTGAAGGTGGACACCGAACGTCACCAGGACCTGGCCGCACGCTTTCAGATCCGCGGCATCCCGTACTTTGCGGTTTTTTCCAACGGAAAGCCCGTGGTGCAGCAGGCCGGACTGGTCGATCACCATCAGATGGAAAGCTGGCTGAAGTCAGCGGCCTCTGCGCCGGCAGCGTAGCCGTTGAGGTTGGGTTCGGCTTGCAGTACCGGATCTCGCTTGCTGAGGACCGCTCAAAATACTTGGGGGGTATCGCGAACCCAGGTTAGCGTCCAACAACAGGACGCGAACCTGGGGCACCAGGCTTTGAATTTGGACGGCTTGCGACCCGAATATTGATAAGGTCACAGAGTTCGTCATATTGTTTGGATTCTGAGTCTCGATTGTTCCTGGTACGCCTGGTGAATTCGGGCTGCCAAATAAGAAGTGGCCGGACACGCCGCGCTTAGTGTCACTGATTACTTCCTTGGGCACCTGCGAGGCTGTACTCGGCGTTGCCAGTTGAGTCATAGCCGACGCCCGTGACAGTGCCATTGTTTGAGTTGATGTTATATTCCAAGAATCCGCCCCATAAGAACCGTCTATCCAATATCCCCCACCTTGCATGCAACCTGACGTGTCTCCGTCGTCGTCGATCTCCTCAACTCCGTCTCCTGCGTCGTTCAGGTACGCACAGTAGAGTCCCAGCGGATCTCTGGCATTGAGCGGGTTGTTGGCGAGATAGGCATAACGGTTCCAGGTCTCAGGTCATTTCAACTTGTAGAGCATGACCGATGACATGGCAATCAGGCCTAACCCGATCAGCCTTGCCGTGAGCAAGACTGATCGAATAGCCGCAAGCTCGGGATGCTTCTGCAATGTCCAACGCAACATCGGGGCCGGGATCACAAGGAATAGCAAACCGCTAATACCTAAACACAAGATCCAAAAAATCATAAGAGACTCTTAGGGTGCGACTTTGTTGTATGGGCGTTGCCGTCCCACGGCATGCCTACCAGAGTTTTGTGCAATATGAATTGGTCGATGCGATTGAGACACCAGGAAGACCGACGGTTGGTCCTCCCGCCATACCGGAGCCGTTTATCATGCCTTGTACCCCCACAAGGGCAGGTGTGTTATAGCCCCCTGACACTGACCAACCCCCAAGGATGTTATCAGCTCCATTTGGGTAATTTTGGCCGTTGAACATTTGCCCGTTTGTAAGTGGTCCACCAGCTATGTTTTTTCCAGCGGACGCTCCGATCCCTATGCCGATGCACGCCGTGTGCGTATCTGGGTTGAACTCAAGGTCTCCCGCTGGACCGATACCCGCGAGCACAGGAACTGGAGCAATGGGAATAATCCAGCTAACCACCCAAGGTTTATGAAGAATCGAGGACAAAAGACCCCCGCCACCACCCGTTCCACCGCCAGTTGTCAAATATGCTGAGCTGTTGCCCAGAGCAAACATCCCAATACTATAGGTGCCAGGGAGGTAGTTAAGTCCTACCATGCTAGTATTTATCGTTTCAGCGGGATCGTCAGGAAATCCAATCTGGTTCGGATCATAAGTGATTGAGCTCGCTACAGATGCGGGCGCCATGCCGTTTCCGTCAATCGACACGGGAAGAGTCATAACATCAAACTCTCCTGGCCCCCACCAGAAACCTCCGGCACCTTGGGTACAGCCGTTAAGAGTTCCACCAGTGTGGGGATTCACGGCACAGTAGAGGCCCAGCGGATCAGTCGCGTTCAGCGGATTGTTTGCCACATAGGCATAGCGATTCCAGGTCTGTGGGTTGGTGACATTCACAGCAGCCATACCAGCTGGATCGGGCACCATCCATCGACCCTGCGTCGCACTGTATTGCCGGAACAGGAAATCGTAAATCGGAGACGAACCAGCCCCGATCCCCATGTCCGCTGTCTGACCCGTGAACACATTCAAGCTGCTGCCGTTAACGTTGTAAGACTCGCCAAAAGGCCCATAAGCCTGATCGCCATCGAGCTTTCCAGAACCCGAGTTACTGCTGTTGTAGCCGAGCCGCGACGATCCCAGCCAGTCAGAGTGGAGAATGTACTGCGGTGCCGCTCCGGTGGCGGTGTACATCGCGGTGGTACCCGCCGTCAGCGGAAGCAGGGGTATTTCTGGAGCACCCTGCTGAACTCGTTTTGAAGCACGCTGGAAAGCGAGTGACACCTCACCGGTTCCGGGATAGCTTCGCTTACAAATGGTTGGAAAGCCATCCCGAAGATTATCTGACGTTGTCCAAGATCCTGTGGCATCGCAATGTTCAAACGACACTGGGGATCTACGGAGCGCAATTCGACGGATCGAACGGAGTGCGCCGGGTTGACGAATGGCTTTCACTGGAACTCCATGGCTGATGAAAACAACCCGTGACAGTCTTGGGTACGTCGGATTGCGGTGAACCCAGGTTAGCATCCAACAACAGGACGCGAACCTGGGGCACCAACACCGGGCAGTTCGTATTCCATGAGGGTGCGGACGCGTTTCTTGTTCGTACTGACCAGGTTGTCGTAGGGGAAAACGTTCTGCGGAGTTTGCCATCGTGTTGCTTGATCCATTCGTCCAGCGAACGCATGTTCTTCCAATTGCTTGAACCAAGTCACGCAATCACGGAGACGCAGCGTTGTTGGTTTGGGTCATTTGGTGCGGGTCGTCGCAGCGAACACGATCCGCCAATCCGGTCGATGATCGCGGAATCGCCCCCGATGCCACAACTCACGTGTCAGCCATCATAGACAGCTTGCTTCCTGCGCAATAGGCAGGAGAGAGCCAGGCCAAACGTGCATCCTAATAAGAGTGGGGTTTCGGGGGCGCGGCGTCGGTGCGAATCCCGCCACCGACACCTATACTGGAGTGAGAACTATGGCTTCCCTGGTTGGACATTCGTGGATTCGCAAACGGCTGGAGGGCGCGATTCGCGGCGCCTTCACCAAGGCTTACAAGACCATCAAGGTAAACCCTGAGAACTACCTCGAGCATCTCCGGATGGCCTACAACTTGCCAGCCTTGACCTATGACGGCGTCTATTCCGTCGATCCGGTTCTGCTCGATCGCATCGCCGAAGAAACCATTCGCTCCCACATGAAGATTGCCGCCGCTGAAGGCGCGGGCCTTGGCATGGGCGGCTTGTTCACCATGCTGCCCGACCTCGGAATTCTTGCGGCTATCACGCTGCGTATGATCCAGAAGCTCAGCCTGATTTACGGCTTCTCGTATAACACCGAGGAAGAAGAGGCCGAGTTGTGGATTGCTGCCGCCAGCGCAGCCGGTGTGGACATTGGCCGCGAGTTGGCGGAAAAGCAGTTTGTGTCGAAGTTTGTGCCGCGCGTGATTCAGCGTATCGCTGTCAGCGCCAGCGCGGAGATCGTAGAGAAGTGGAC
>Ga0187884_10003830_pt1 | contig 11428 bp, 9 predicted proteins | sample June2016WEW_20_4_FD_132983 | JGI IMG/M metagenome (GOLD analysis project Ga0187884, IMG submission 132983) | Peatland microbial communities from SPRUCE experiment site at the Marcell Experimental Forest, Minnesota, USA - June2016WEW_20_40 | ecosystem: Environmental > Terrestrial > Soil >...
CGCGATCAGCCTTGGTCAAGCGCACGCGAAGACGCCGATAAGCCCGCATGCCCCAGTATAGGCCAAAACATCTTGGATTGGAATTGTTTTAAATAACTTTTTCAGGCGGTCAAGGACCTAGTGGTTCACCCGTGTGTCCCACGTATAGACTTATACTCTCTGAGTCATCCGCATCATCAACATGGGGAGCATTCTCCCCGGACGAGGCATCGTCGTCACCGCGCTGGTTCTTCTCCCGCGAGGGCGCCGCAGCCGGGCAAGTACCAGCATGCGAGCGCTGTCTGCCCTGTACCCACGGCTCACGCGCCGGCCGGGAGTAAGCGTCGCGCAAACTCGCCACCATCTCGCGCTCCGTATAGGCCTCGGGCTGACCCTTCGCGTTGGTGGACGGCACCCGCGACCGGTAATCGCGCATGGCGGCCGCGCCGTCGCTGATGTTGTAGCCGTTGTCGCGAAGCTGACACGCCAGCCAAATGCCAGAGTTGTTGCGGCCGTCGCGGAGCGCCATCGTCAGCGCTTTGCGGATCAGGCGCTCTGAATTGACCCGGTTACGGCCACCGGTCATGGGTGGCTGAGTGGTTGCGGCCTCGGTCACTCTGTGGTTGCAGAGGAACTCGCGAACCTCCTCGGGCAGAGCATCGAAGGGGTCGGGCACGAGCTCGCGAAGCTGCTTGTAAGGGCCGTTCTGGTTTCGTCCCAACAACACAGCGAAGCCGCCATCGCCGCGGATGTCCAACCCAGGCCAAGGCCAAGACCTTTCGCTGCTCTTCGCGTTTAGCGTCGGTACGCGCCATCCAGGATGCCGCAAGTACCAGTGGAAGCCGCCCGATCCAGTGCGCACGTGTGGCTTGATGCGCCACTCTTTTATCAACTTCTGGCCCGCATCGCCATCGAAGTCCACAACCACGATGCCGGCCAACCTGCCGGTCACCAGGCCCCATCTCTCTGGCCTGAACTTCCGATCCCACTGGCGCAGTTGGTCGGCGGTAGGGAACTGGCCTTGGTATCTCTTCCAGGGGACACACGGCTTCTTCTGGTGGCCTGCCGAGGGGAGCATAGGCCACCGACTCTCCTTTAGGAACTGAATCGCCAGGTCGGTGAGGCTAGCGCTCGGAGTTACGATTGCAGACTCATGCGCTACTTGTACGATGCTCGACATTTAGTCGGTCCCCTCCTTCGATTTCTCTGCGTCGCGTTCCAATTCGCTTAGTCGCACATCGAGATCCTCTAGCTCGATGGCTTTCGCGGCATGGTCCAAAACCGACTCAGCGGCCCGCACCCGGCTGGCCACGGGCGCTCCCTGGTCCGTCATCACACGAAGCAGTGTTCCAACAGCCGCGGAGGAAGCCTGCTGGAGCCGTCCGATACACTGGGAGTAAGCCTGGCGGCGGGCCGAGCGCAAACGCACCTGAAACTCCCCCAGCTGCATCCACCGCCACAGAGTCACGGTGGAAATGCCCACCGCAACGGCAGCCTTCTCGATCGTCGGGCTTTGTAGCAGGGCTAGAATCGCCCGATCGAACCGGCTCTCGCGCCCGCGCCCACCAAGTTTGTTAACTCCCATCAATCACCTCTGTCTCTGTCGTAATTACAGTCCTAAAGGCACTACCATGTCTGAATCTTGGGCGCGATCAGGCTTCCCACTCAGCGGGGGTGAACCAAACGACAGGTCCAAATTCACCGAAATCCTGGAGCTGTGGCCCAGGGCCAGGCTTCTCCACGAAGGTGCACTCCAAAGACGCCGGGGGGCTGGTCATCTCAAGATGCCGTTCATCGCAGTCCTCGCCACACATCACAATGAGGGCCCCGCGCAAACCCGCATTTGCCCGTTTTTTCCGGAGTGATTCCAATCGCTCAACGCGTTTCCGGAGTGTCATCGCTGCTCCTTACCCTCCAGCCGATCCTCGATATCACCCACCGCAGGCCTACTACCGGGCACTAATACTGCTTCACGCCGTTTTCCCTTGCGCTGCTCTGCGACTTTCTCGAACGCACGCCCGTCGTCTGCCAGCACTGCAGGCGTTCCCGTGTATTCCTCAAACCGCCTGCAGATGCAGTCGGCATACCCTGGATCGATTTCCATGAGGCGAGCCTTCCGACCGCGCCGCAGGCAGCCGATCAGCGTTGAACCGGAGCCGCCGAACAAGTCAACAACGGTGTCACCCGCCTTGCTGCTATTTAGCAGTGCCCGTTCAATCAGCTCGACCGGCTTGGCCGTGGGATGAATCCGATTCGCTGCAGGTTTCTTTTCCGCCCACAGAGTGGATTGCGATCGATCGCCATACCAGGGATCGGTTTCCCCGGCCACGTGGGCGTAGAAGATGGGCTCGTGCTGAAACTTGTAACGACCAAAGCCCCAAGCGAATGTGTTCTTTGCCCAGATAATCTGGCAACGGACCTCGAAGCCGGCGACTTCCAGCGCATTCTGGAAGTCGCGCTGCCAAGATGACGAGTGGCAAACGTAGAGTGAAGCGCCAGCCTTAACGATTTGCCGGTAGCTGGCGAAGGTCCTTGCCAAGAAGGCCCGGAACTCTTCCGCGCTCATGCGATCGCCCCGGATCTTCAGCCGGTCGTCGGTATAGCCTTCATAGCCCACGTTGTAGGGTGGATCGGTAAAGACCAAATCGGCTGCCTCCCCAGCCATCAAGCGGTCGATGTCGTCGTGTACGGTAGCGTCACCGACATACAGCCGGTGGTCCCCCAGGATCCACAAATCGCCGGGAACGGTCACGGGCGCATCCGGGACCTCCGGAACAGCGTCCTCATCCGTAAGGCTGTTGGCAGAGTCCTCCGCGGCTAACAGCCGCGCCAGTTCGTCATCGTCGAAACCAATCACGTTCAAGTCGAACTCCGCGTCTTGCAGGGCCGCAAGCTGGACGCGCAGGATCTCGTCATCCCAGCCAGCATTCAGCGCCAGTTGATTGTCGGCAATCACCAAGGCGCGCTTCTGAGCCTGGGAAAGGTGTGCGAGTACGATCACCGGAACCTCGCTCATCTTCAGCTCCCGAGCAGCCAACAAGCGCCCGTGGCCGGCAATGATATCGCCGTCAGCCCCTGCCAGGATCGGGTTGGTCCACCCAAACTCCTGAATCGAGGCGGCGATCTGGGCCACCTGCTCCGAGGTGTGGGTGCGTGGGTTGGTCTCGAATGGAATAAGCCTTTCGATTGGCCAACGTTCGATTCGCAAGTCGAAAGTGTTCATTTTGATCTCCTCAATCGGAATCTGCCTGCTCACGGCGCTCCTCGGCCTGACAAGACAGAGAAGGTGTGGACGGCTAGCGGGGCCTTGCAGCTACTGCACCCCCGAGTCGCAAGGGCGTGCCTCGCCCACCAGGAACTTGATCGCTCGGCCGGTGAGGCTCGCGCTCAAAGTCTTGCTTACTTAGTGCGGACCTTGACGGCCAGAGCGCCCCACGCGCCGCATGACTCCTTGTGCTTCAGGTTCAAGTCGCTGCCAACCAGAGCGCCCCAGTCGTTACGAACGCGCTCCGTGGTCACCGTCGAGCGCCCGTGGCATTCGCCGAGATGCCCGCGGTCATCACCGTGTGAGAGAAGCCGAATGAGGCGTATGGAGCCGTCTTTCCGGCGCTTCACCTCGGCGTTCGGCGCGGCCAGGTAGGCAGCCAGTCGATCTGGCGTGCAGACGTCAACCAACAGATCGTCGTCACCCACCACCCGCACACCACCTCCTGCCTCGAACGCTCGTGGTTGCTTGTCGCGGGAACCACGGAAATCCGTATCGTGGGGCGGCCCCGAGGCCGGAGGCCCGGTCATGGCATCTCCCCGAGCGGCCACCCAACGGCGGCTGCGGCCTTCTGAACGGCGGCGTTTGCGTCAATCAGTTGCTCAGGCGCGTTGGGCAGCCGCCAGTTGTTCTCACGATTTGACACTTCTCTTGCCTCATCAAGTTAGTAGTGCGTCAAAAGGAGCTGATTCTCTCACAATATTTTTCCGAGATGTGATATCCCTGAGACTCTCATTTGGCGGGCCGCTGAACATGTGTCGCATAATTGGTGTGGATGGATCAAAGGTTCTCTGAACTTTTTTTGACGTTAGCTATCGGATCTGAAATAGGTCGAAGCTCATCACCGATCCTCGGGTCGATAGGAAAGAGGAATTGGTTCACTCGCGTCATCTACAAGATGTGGGTGTGGCGGGGCGTCTTCATCCTCAGAGCGAAGCGCAAGTGACCGGGGGCCGATGCCGTCGACGTCAAGCAGCGAATATGGCTCTCTTGAGCCGTCTCGGAACTTTGTCAGCGGCCTGCTAATCTGAATCGAAATTCCCTGCGATGATCGCTGCCCTAATTGCGTCGACGTATTGGGCGGCTTGTTCCGCACGTTGAGCGCACGTCGGGCAACTCAGTATGTGCTCTTCAATAGGGGCGAGTTCGGTTTCGTCTACAACCATTCCAAGGTGGTAGCGCTCGAGATCGTGATCGGAAATATGCTCCATGCTCGTTTAGTGTTGCGGCCCCCGAAAAGTTCTCAAAAAACTGCCAGTGAAAGTGGTATTTGAACTTCGGTAGCTGCTGCAAAGCTAAGTTACTGAGCCCGCTAGAGATCTCACACTCAACGAGCCCGAGTCATGAAGGAACTCATCCCAGCCGACCTCCGCAATCGGATTCTTTCCGAAGATGAAGTTCTGGAGCCGCTGGACGGATGCCCGATTTGACTGGCCCCCTGGCTCTGTCAGATCAGGCCCCCTTTTCGGCCGCCTCGCGCTGTAAGTACTTGAATTCGCTCCAGTTTGTTGGCTGATCGACATGACATGCAATGCTCAGGGATGTCGCGTTCGTCTAATTCATTGAATCCGCTCGAGTTGCTCCGATCAGGAATGCCAAGAACCTTTCAAAAGCTTTCACTCCGCTCTCTCTTGGTCCAGGGAGTTGCGGCTGTTGTGCCACGTTCGGCCCACGTTCGCTCGCGCGGCAACGACTTGACATATCGCCAAGGCCGCCGTGACTAGCGCGGAGCGGGCGGGAATCGGGGCCAGAAGCAGAAAAGCCCGCCGCGGCCGGGACCGGGCGGGCGGAAGGGAGGCTTTCGATGCTACGGGTTGATGCGGTAGGCGCGCTCTCCGCCCTCGGGCTTGAACGATTCGACGATGTAGCCGGCCTTCTTCATCGCGCCGGCCATGAAGCCGCGCACGGATGCTTCTGCCAGCCCATCTTGTCCATAATCTCGGCCAGAGTCGCGCCGTTCTTCCGCTGCAGCATGGCGACAACCTGGGCGGTCTTGCTGCCCTCGCGCGGCGCGGCGCTTTCCTTCGCTTTGGCGGCCTTTTTCGGCGTTTTGGCAGCCTTCTTGGCCGGGGTTGTTTTCTTGGGCGCGGCGGCCTTCGGCTTGCCGCCCTTGGCGCGTTTCTGGCCCTTGGGCGCGGCCTTCTTCGGGCTGGCACCCTTCTTCGAGGAAGCCTTCTCCGGCGCGACGTCGGCGCCCGGTTCCGCCACGGCGGCGCCTGTGTCGGTGGTCGCTGCGTTCTCGGTGGTCATTTTCGTTTAATCTCCTACTGCGGTGATTACCGCGGTCACCACATCGATCGCTCTGGTGCCGCCATAAAGCAAGTGGATTATTTGGGCTTGGGCGATGGAAAGGCGATGCGCCCGGCAGATTGCGATAGGTTGCGTCAAGTTGCCCTAGGCGGCCCATTGTCAGACGTTCGCGTGTACTTGCAGCGCCGGGCGGGCGGCCAGTAAGCTGACTTCGCTACCGATAAGAGGTGATATCGCTCGCGTGGATTGGGCGCCGCTCAAGGCTGGACCAGGTTGATGTTTTACGGAACCTTTGGTCCTGCAAACGCGTACCTCCTGATCGAACTCGTTCCGAGGCTGTCTTCAGCTTGTCTCGGAACAATGTGACCCCATCTAAAAGGAGCGTTCCACGTGACCAGAAGACTCTCTTTGTTGCTCGCTGCTCTGTCTGCTATCCCGGTTGCAGTACTCGCGCAAGGACCGGCATCAGCACCCGTCAAACCTGCTCCATCAGCACCCGCTAATCCCATTTCTGCCAGCCAAAACAAGATGTACACAATGCTCAGCGGCATTGTCATCGCTGCTGCTGAGAAAATGCCTGAAGAAAGCTATCCGTTTAAGCCGACCCCGGAGGTTCGGAGTTTCGGGCAACTGGTCGGCCACCTCGCCGATTCCCAGTACTTCTTTTGCTCGTCGGTTGCAGGCGAAACTGCGCCCGCTGGCGGGATCGAGAAAAGCAAGACCAGCAAAGCGGAGCTGGTAGCTGCGCTGAAGGAGGCGGTTGCCTATTGTAGTAAGACGTATGCCGGCATGACCGATACCAAGGGCAGCGAGATGATGAAAATGATGAACTTCGATTTCGCGAAGCTGACGGTGCTCTCGGCCAATACCGCACATGACTACGAACACTACGGGAACATGGTCACATACATGCGGCTAAAGGGAATCGTCCCTCCTACGAGCGAGAAGAGCGGCGGTCCGGGAGAGAAGTAAGGTCGCCGTGAAGAAAGGGCACCGTTGCGAAGGGACCTAAAGCGGGTGTCCCGACGATCACCAACAGTCACGTACTCGGGTCCCAGTTGCCGAGAAACGCCTTACCCGCGGATGGGGCCGACCGACGGATTCGCCCTTGCTGTCGGCCTCCGGGACGCGCAGCGCTGGCGTGTCGCTGGCGGAAAGCAGTTTCCGATAATGGTAATTAACGCTCGCGTGGATGGGGAGATGGCTCGAAAGAGGCTGGCGCGGAGACCAGCCATCGGTCAGAATGAAAGTATGAAGGCGGCGGGTGGCATCTTCGTTGGCGCGTTGTCCGCCTCCGCGCAGCGGACCGCCTCGGCTATGAAGCGGCAGCGACCTGGAATGTCGCCCGCGCTTCATCGTAAGCTCCGGCTCGCGTTGTTCCTCCTCGCGTTTCGCGGCGCCACAATGGCGCAAACCGACGTGCCTCCGGGCGCCGCCGAACAGGAGCGAATTCTGACATTGATGCGGCAGTACTTCGCGAGTTATCGACAGCCCGACGTCGCGTGGGATCAAACAATCACGGGATTCCAGGGCCGGGCTGGATCCGGTAAGTGGCACAAAGAATTCACGCTGTACTCGACTCGGATTGCCAAATATGATGAAGGGCGTGAGTACTGGCGTCCAGCGGGGGGAAACGGAAAGCCATTGCCCCACGCCAAATGGCATGCCACCATGCTCAATCACGCAGGATTCAAACCCTTGGAGGAAACCAGGGCCGCCTTCGTGTGGGATCGCTGGGACACTGTACGGGGCCACCGCGTTGCGGTCTTCGATTACAAGGTCAGCCAGCGGGATTCGGGGTGGGTTTATTGGAAAGTGTCCGGGACCGATTCGGCAATTGTTCCGTACTCGGGATACATCTGCGTCGACCCGGCCACGGGCGCTATCTGGCGCTTTTCCGATGTTGTCACCGAAATCCCGGCCCGCTTCCCGGACCGTTACGTATCCGGCGTCGAGGACTACGACCAAGTGACGATCGGAGCAACTCAATACCTGGTACGGATGACGCGTACCGTCACCATGATTCAGCGAGGGGAGGGTGGCGCGGTCCGCGATGAGTGGGTTTATCGGAACTACCAGAAGTTCGATGCAGCTTCATCGATCACCTTTTTCGGAGTAGATTCAACAATTACGTTTGATAAATAGCGCGGGGCGCTAAGGTTACCCGTCCGGGCCTGAAGGTCCGCGCACGACAGGGCTGCTACGCGCAATGATGGGTCAGCCGGCAATACTCTAACGCCGCCGCTACGGAGCCACGCTGCGAGCGGGCCGGGACGCTTTCACCTGCATGCCATCGCCGCGGGCGGCCAGGCCGGGGATGGAGACCGGCAAGTGGCCGCGACTATCGAATCATAACTCTAGGGGATTCAATTTGTGTCAGAAATGAGTCACGGAGGTCCCTTAATCTGACATGCTCCTCGCGGTTGCTCAACGGCGTTGTGGGGAAGTTCAATCCGGATGCGATCCACGTGAACGAGTAACGCGCCACCCGCGGATGTGGCCGATCGCGAGATTCGGCCCGGGCTGTCGGTGCTGCGGCGCGCACGCGGTCCACTGCCGGAAAACAGTGGCCGATAATAGCGATTAACGCCCACCGGGAACGAGCCTCTTATGCCTGTATACCTGGACGGGCCACATTCCACGGTTTGGCCGCTCGACCAAGTGAAACTTCCTACAAGCCGGCTTACTAGGCCCACTCCGAGCGGCTGGTCACATTGGAGCCATACAGGTGTTCCGGTAGCGATTGCCTCGGCCCACGACTGGGAGTAGACTCTGTCAGACGGATAACCAGATCTGAATCTGCGGGTGGCCCCCATGATCGGCCGCACCATCTCGCACTACGAAATCACCGAGAAGCTTGGCGAGGGCGGGATGGGTGTGGTCTACAAAGCCCGCGACAGCCATCTGAAGCGCTTCGTTGCCCTCAAGGTACTGCCTCCGGAGAAGGTCACCGACCCGGAGCGTAAACGGCGCTTCGTCCAGGAAGCCCGGTCAGCCTCGGCCCTGAACCATCCCAACATCGTCACGGTCCACGACATCGACCAGTCGGACGGCGTCGATTTCATCGCCATGGAGTACGTCGAGGGCAAGACGCTCGACGAATTGATCGGCCGCAAGGGGCTGAAGCTAAGCGAAGCCCTGAAGTACGCCATCCAGATCGCCGATGCGCTGGCCCGGGCGCATGCGGCCGGCATCGTGCATCGCGACCTCAAGCCGCGTAACGTCATGGTGACCGGCGACGGGCGGGCGAAGGTACTGGACTTTGGTCTCGCGAAGCTGACCGAGACCGCCCCGGTAGGCCCCGAAGACTCCACGCTGACGGAGCAGCCGTCGACGGAATTGGGCTTGATCGTGGGCACGGCCGCCTATATGTCGCCGGAGCAGGCCGAAGGGAAGAAGGTGGACGCCCGGAGCGACATCTTCAGCTTCGGGTCGTTGCTGTACGAGATGCTGACCGGGCGGCGGGCATTCCGGCGGGACAGCCCCGCCTTGACGCTGGCGGCGATTCTGAACCTGGAGCCTCCCCCACTCCCGGCGGAAGTCCCGGGCGACCTGAACAAGGTTATCGCTCGCTGCCTGCGCAAGGATCCCGCTCACCGCTTCCAGCACATGGACGACCTCAAAGTCGCGCTGGAGGAACTGAAAGAGGAATCGGATTCCGGCAAGCTGGCTGGCGTGCAAGTCCCGGCGCGCCCGCGCAACCGTCGCTTCCTGCGGCCCGCCCTAGCCGCGGCTGCCGTCGTCGCGCTGGCAGCGGGCAGTGTCTTCCTTTGGCGGCGTGTGCAAGCCAAGCCGCTCACCGACAAGGACGTGCTGGTGCTCGCCGATTTCACCAACACGACGGGCGACAGCGTTTTCGACGACACGCTGAAGCAGGGACTCTCGGTGCAGCTGGAGCAATCACCCTTTCTCAAACTGGTTTCCGAGCGCAAGGTGAATGAGACCTTGAAGTTGATGGGACGTTCGGCCGGTGGCCGGTTGACGCCGGAGGTCACCCGCGAGGTCTGCCAGCGCACGGGCAGCAAGGCCATGCTGGCGGGGTCGATTGCGGAGCTAGGCAGCCAGTACGTGATTGGCCTGAAGACAGTGAACTGTGACACGGGGGACGTGCTGGCGGAAGCGCAGGAGCAGGCGGCGGGCAAGGAAGCGGTGCTCAAGGCTCTGGACGCTGCAGCAGTCCGTTTGCGGAGCAAGCTGGGCGAGTCGCTCAGCTCGGTGCAGAAATACGCCACCCCGTTGGCGGCAGCCACCTCAACATCCCTGGATGCGCTGAAAGCCTACAGCCTGGGAGTAAAGACCTACTATGCGAAAGGGTTCACAGCCGCGCTGCCCTTCTACAAACGGGCGGTGGACCTTGATCCGAATTTTGCCATGGCCTACGCCGGGATGGGCACGGTTTACTTCGTCCTCAACGAAGGGGGGCGGGGGGCCGAATATATACGCAAGGCTTACGACCTGCGGGAGAAGGCAAGCGAACGGGAGCGGTTCTGGATCGAGGGGGACTACTACATGTTTGCGACGGGAGAGCTGGAGAAGGCGGCGCCGATTTTGGAGTTGTGGCAGCAGACCTACCCAAGAGACGACGTGCCTTACATATGGCTTGGATTAATCTCCGCCGATCTGGGAAACTGGGAAAAGGCATTGGAGCAGTTTCGAGAGGCGCTGCGCCTGGAGCCAAATAGGGGGGACAACTATGTCTCCCTCGGCATCGCCTACACGACCCTCAACCGGCTGGATGAAGCGGAGGCGGTGTACAAGCAGGCGGAAGAGCGCAAGCTGGAGAGCGAGATGCTGCTCCAGAGCCGCTACGGCCTGGCGTTTCTGAAGGGCGATGCGGCGCAGATGGCGCAGTTGGTCTCAGCCGCCATGGGAAAGCCGGGCTCGGAAGACCTGTTGCTGGCCGCGCAAGCGGACACCGAAGCTTGGTACGGCAAGCTGAAGAACGCGCACGAGCTGACCGGGCGGGCGATGGATTCAGCCCAGCGCAACGAAGCCAAGGAGAGTGCGGCAGAATATCAAGCAGCGGCAGCACTGCGCGAGGTGGAATCGGGAAACCGGGAGCAGGCGCGCGCCGAGGCCAATGCCGCAGTGAAGCTGGCCCCGAACCGGCATGTGCGGGCCATGGCGGCGCTGGCCTTGGCGCGGGCAGGCGATACGGCAGGGGCGGAGAAGCTGGCGGGAGAACTCGACAAGACCTTCCCGCTGGACACGCTGGTGCAGAGGTATTGGCTGCCCACCATCCGGGCGGGGGTGGCCCTGGAGCGCCAAGACCCGAACAGGGCCATCGACCTATTGAAGGTGGCGAGCACGATCGAACTTAGTCCAGGATCGCAATTAGCGACATCCCTGTGCCCAACTTATGTACGTGGGGAAGCCTATCTCATGCTGCATGACGGCAACCGGGCGGCAGCGGAGTTTCAGAAATTCATCGACTACCGAGGGCTAGTGGCGACCTTTCCATGGGGCGCGCTGGCCCGGCTGGGACTGGCGCGCGCTTACGCCTTGCAGAGCGACACGGCCAAAGCCCGCGCCGCGTATCAGGATTTCCTCACACTCTGGAAAGACGCCGACCCGGATGTTCCTATCCTGAAGGAAGCCAAGGCGGAATACGCGAACCTGCAATAACCGTCAGAGCCTGAGCCCCGCGTGGTTCTCAACCGAGCACATGCGCGTGGCGGGCGGCATGGTCGAGGTGCAGTTCGCGCGCCTGGGCGTCGATTGCGAACAGGTCATCGATCCGCGCCACAATGCGCGGTCTCCACGCCGCGTGCGCAGCCCTCGATGGAGAGCCTCGCTGACGGAAAACAGTGTCCGATATCGAACCATATCGTTCCGCAGGCCGGCGCGAAAGGAGTGCAGTTCGCTGTGATCGTGGCAAGGCGCTGCCGTGCACTATCATCGTTATTGTGACTCCAGTTCAACCAAAAGCGATCA
>Ga0187884_10003832_pt1 | contig 11426 bp, 8 predicted proteins | sample June2016WEW_20_4_FD_132983 | JGI IMG/M metagenome (GOLD analysis project Ga0187884, IMG submission 132983) | Peatland microbial communities from SPRUCE experiment site at the Marcell Experimental Forest, Minnesota, USA - June2016WEW_20_40 | ecosystem: Environmental > Terrestrial > Soil >...
GGCGCGACCTCGAACCAGCCGTCGCCCACTTTCCAGCGAGCGTCGACGAGCTTGCCGGCGTCCGCGCCCTTGCCGCGCTGCACCCAGCGGGAAAGATCGCCGCCGTCGAACAGGACCACGGCATCCGACGGTGGGCCGCCGGGAGTATTGGCGGGCTGAATGTGTTCGGGATGCGGCCGGTTGGGGTCGTGCACGTGCCAGGGCAGGCCCGGCAGCATGGGCGTATCGGTGAAACCAAGGTCGCGATTGGTCTGCGGGGCCGCGGCTTGCTGCGCGCGGAGAGCCGCGGCGGGAATCCCGGCGGCGGCAAGTTTGAGAAAAGTCTGGCGAGTCATGGAAGGCTTCGAGACGATCTTACCGCAGGCGTGGTGGCACAAGCTTTAGCCTGCCCTAAATGTCTTTCCTAGCGCCGGCGCCCTGCCCGTAGCGCCGGCGCTCTCGTTCGCCGGTGCTTTTGGAGTACTCGTGAAAGCTCAGTCCAAGAGGCCAATTTCCGAAGCCGAGACTCGCTGCCAGCAGGGATTGGCGGCTGGGCTGCTTGTGAAGCCGGCGGATTGGGTCCGCGGTTGAAAAAACAAAATTACGGCATAGGTAAACCTATTAATTTCTGTTGGTTAGGACCAGTTTTGGCCTCGCTCATTGGAGGGTGTCTTCTTGTGCAATTTGTGCATTTTATGGTGAAATCCGGTCTGTCGCCGTCCGCCGCCCCGTGGCAACCCCGCTCCACTCCCATTCCGGATGAACAAGGACGAGCCGCTCCGTGCATGAGGACGCGAATTACGTATATGTCGATTAAGATACGCTCGGGCTCTGATTTTGTGCATTTTCCTGCATTTACGCCTCTTTTGGCGCGGCAACGTGCCCGGATAGTCCCGACAACGGCAGGCACGGGAGCCCGCACCACTTTGTTTACCCTGACTGGCGAGTTTCCTCCCTCGACCATGATAGAACGGCGGGAAGAGGCTGTTTTTGGCTAGCGTTTTGTTTTCAGTAGGTTACGGGATTAAATGGGGCGTGACTCAGCGCTGCCGCGGTGGACCTTTATCGGAGCCGCGCCGACAAAAACTGGGGCTTGACGGATTGCCTCTCGTTCGTGATCATGAAGCAGCACGCTCTGACGGAGGCGCTCACTACCGATCGCCACTTCGAGCAGGCGGGCTTCAGAGCCAAGATGCTCGATCAGCCCTGAGCATTGTGGGCAGCCTGGCCGTCCCCGTCGCAAAGGCTGTTTGCGATGCCCCCACGATGCCCAGGTCCCACGATCCCCGTCACAGAAGTACGCAGAAAAACAGCGCAGTTCAGGCTGTCCCGCTTTTCCCCGACGCCACACATCCAAGGTAGGAGCCGTATGCGTTAGTAGCGCCCGTACGGATCTGTGCGGGGGGCGGCCAGCAATGGCCGTCCCTACCGCGACCGATTTCCCCGCGTTCCTGTCACCGCGTTTCTGTGCGAGCTTCTCTGACCTTCGATTCAAGCAATGTCACGGCCAGCGACAAACTCGATCCCAACTCTGTCACACCTGATTGCAGTGGCAGTCGAGCGGCAGTGTACTCAGCTTGAGCATCCTTCGCCAGTTGATATGCTTTTTTTAGGTGCGTCAATTAATCTTCAGTTATGAGCATGATAGTCTCTTTCCACGTTTCCGTTCCGCATTTTACCCGTGGGTCTGTTTCCTTCTGTTGGAGAGTTTCATATTGGTATGCTGATTAGCTATCGAATTTTAGACTCAGGGGGACGCACTACCCTGCGTACCCGTCGTCCTCGGTTGGAACATCTGGACGACGCCCAGGACCGTATTCAAATTTGTACGCCGTTCCGACCTCAGTGTCGCGCGAGGTCACCTTCCCCCGGCTGGCTTGCTTGATTCTCTTCAACACTTGGTGTATCTCAGCCATGAGGTTAGATCGCCCTTCCGCCTTGAAACCAGTCTCCAGCAGCAGATCCCGTACTTGGGCTGGGTATAGGTGTATCCCCTCGTTAGCCCGCAGAATCGCGCGGATGCGTGGCGTCATGCCCAGACGCTCTTCGACTTGAGGCGCGTGTAGCCTGGGTTCTTGCACGTCGGGATTGTTGTCATGCTTACCCTGGAGTGCTTCTAACGCCAGCGCGAGCCTCTCGCGCTTCATGTCGATTTCTGCTATTTGCCGCCACAAGCCTTGGCGGTCTTGCTTGAGCCTCTCGTCAAGTGCCTTCGTGTCTTCGAGGAGCTTCTTGCTCGCCTTTGCAGTCTCCGTATCCATTAGCGAAGGTATATTGTACAAAATGTACAAGCCAGTGTCAAGGGGGAATTCCGTTGGTGTACAAATGAGGGAACTGCAGTCCAGTCGTATTCTCTCCGCACCCGCTTGACTCCCGCCCTCAAATGTGTGATTATTCATTAGAGTGAATAAACATTCACCCGAGCTTCGCCCTATGGCCGCACTTGCCTCCTCCAACCCGATCCTGAAATGCGCCGCTCCGGATCTGTTGCGCGATCTGGATCTTACCGACGACGAGCTGACCTATCTGCTCGATCTGGCCGACGATGTCAAGCGCTCGCTGCAGGATTACAGCCAGGCGCTGGCCGGCAAATCGGTCGCGCTGCTGTTTGAAAAGCCGTCGCTGCGGACGCGTTTGACGTTCGAAATCGCCATCCTGCAGCTTGGCGGCGGAAGCGTATTCATCGAGGGACCGATCGGCGTGCGCGAGCCGCTCAAGGATGTGGCACGCAACGTGGACCGCTGGGTCAACGGGATCGTGGCGCGGGTCTTCGCGCAATCCACCGTGGAAGGTCTGGCCGAATGGTCGTCGGTGCCGGTCATCAACGCTCTGAGCGACGCGTACCACCCCTGCCAGGCGCTGGCTGACGTTCAGACCGTTCGGGAACATTTTGGCGCTCTGCGGGGTTTGAAGCTCGCCTTCGTCGGCGACGGCAACAACGTGGCGCATTCGCTCATGCTCACCTGTCTGCGCCTCGGAATGGATTTCGCCCTGGCGTGTCCCGAAGGGTATAACGCCAATCCGGACGTGGTGATGCAGGCCCAGGGATTGGCCGCCGTTTCGGGCGCCGCGCTGACGCTTACGCATGAGCCGGCCGAAGCGGTTGCTGGCGCGCATGTCATCTATACCGACGTATGGGCCAGTATGGGCCAGGAACAGGAAGCCGTGGAGCGGCGCGAGGCGTTTCGCGATTACCAGGTCAACGACGGGCTGTTCGCGGTGGCGCGCCCCGACGCCGTATTCATGCACTGCCTGCCCGCCAAGCGCGGCGAAGAGGTCACGGATTCCGTAATGGAAGCGGAGCGCTCGGTGGTGTTCGATCAGGCCGAGAATCGCCTGCATGCGCAGAAAGCGCTGTTGCTGATGCTGCTGAGTTAGTCGGCGGCAACCGCTCCCTTACGGTCGCGGCTCTGACTGGCCGCTCTGATACGCTAAAGATTCTTATGAGCAAACCAAAGAAAGTGGCGCTCGCCTACTCGGGCGGGCTGGATACTTCTGTCATCATTCCATGGCTGAAGGAGAATTACGGCTGCGAAGTCGTCGCGGTCTGCGGCGATATCGGCCAGGGAGCCGATGAGCTTACCGGCCTGGAAGCCAAGGCGCTCGCCACCGGCGCGGCTGAAGTCCATGTGGAAGACATGCGCGAGGAATTCGTCTCCCAGTATCTGTGGAAGCTGGTGCGTTCCGGCGGCGTCTACGAGCACAAATATCTGCTCGGCACTTCGATCGCCCGGCCGCTGTTGGCGAAAAAGCAGGTGGAAGTGGCGCTGGCCACCGGCTGCGACGCCCTGGCCCACGGCTGCACCGGCAAGGGCAACGACCAGGTGCGCTTCGAGCTCACCTACAAAGCCCTCGCGCCGGAACTCGCCGTGATCGCCCCGTGGCGCGAATGGAACATCGTCTCCCGCGAGGACGCCATCGAATACGCCCGCCTTCACCACGTGCCCATTTCGCAATCCACCACCAAAATCTATAGCCGCGACCGCAACATCTGGCACATCTCGCACGAAGGCGGCGAGCTGGAAAACCCGGCCAACGCCGCGCCGGAAGGCATCTGGATGTTGACCAAGAGTCCCGCCCAGGCGCCGAATACACCTGGCGAGGTCTCGATCGAGTTCGAAAAAGGCGTACCCGTTGCGGTGAACGGCAAGCGCATGAAGGCTTTCGAGCTGCTCGAAGCCCTGAACGCCATCGGCAGCGAGCATGCCATCGGCCGCATCGACCTGGTCGAGAACCGCTTCGTGGGCATGAAGTCCCGCGGCTGCTACGAGACCCCGGGCGGCACGCTGATCTACTTCGCCCTGCGCGAGCTCGAAGCGCTCACGCTCGACAAAAACACCCTCCACTACAAGCAGCAGCGCGCGCTCGAATATGCCGAGATGGTCTATAACGGCCTTTGGTTCACTCCCCTGCGCGAAGCGCTGGACGGATTCTTCGAAAGCGTCTGCTCGACTACCACCGGCGAAATCAAGCTGCGTCTCTACAAGGGCAACATCGAGCCCATCAGCCGCAAATCCCCCTACTCGCTCTATTCGCTCGATATCGCCAGCTTCACCATGGGCGCCAGTTACGACCAGAAAGACGCGCTCGGCTTCATCAACCTGATCGGCCTGCCCATCAAGGTCCGCGCGCTGGCCGCCAAATCCAAATGAAGCTCTGGGGCGGGCGTTTTGAGAGCGGGCCTTCGGAAGTGTTCGAGCGCTTCTCCGGCTCGCTCGATTTCGACCGGCGCCTGATCGACGCCGATATCCGCGGCTCGCAGGCTTTCGCCCGCGCGCTCGAACGCGTGGGTATTCTGAATGCCGGGGAGCGGGCGGCAATTGTATCCGCCTTCGACGCTATCCGCGCCGAATCCGCGTCTCCGGCATTCTATGAAGGCGCGTCGGACGAAGACGTGCATACGCTCGTCATCCGCAAGCTGAAAGAAAAGGCCGGCGCCGTGGCCGACAAGATCCACACCGGCCGTAGCCGCAATGAGCAGGTTTCGCTCGATACCCGCCTCTGGCTGCGCGAGGAGTGCGACCGGGCGCGCGCGCTGGTGGCCGCCGTGATGGAAGCGCTCGTCGTCCTGGCGGAATCTTACCCCGACGCCGTCGTTCCCGGCTATACCCACCTGCGCCGCGCCCAGGCGGTGCTCTGGCCGCATTATCTGCTGGCGTACTTCGAAATGTTCGCGCGCGATTGGGAGCGGCTGGGCGAAGCTCGTGCGCGCGCCAACCTACTGCCGTTGGGTTCCGGCGCCTTGGCCGGCTCGGGCTTCCCGTTCGACCGCGACGCCATCGCCCAGGACCTCGGTTTCGCCGGTATCACCCGCAATAGCATGGATGTTTCCGGCGACCGCGATTTCGCCCTCGATTTCCTCTACGCCGCCAGCCTCACCATGATCCACTTGAGCCGCCTGGCGGAGGATTGGATTCTCTACTCCAGCGAAGAATTCGGCTGGCTCGAACTGGGCGATGGCGTTACCAGCGGGTCGAGCCTCATGCCGCAGAAGAAAAATCCCGATTCGCTCGAGCTGATTCGCGGCAAATGCGGCCGCGTGATCGGCTCGCTGAATTCGCTCATGATCACCATGAAGGGCCTCCCGATGACCTACAACCGCGACATGCAGGAGGACAAGGTCCCGCTGTTCGAAGCCGCCGATCAACTGGCCGGCTCGCTCGAAATGGCGCGCGCGGCGATCGAATCCGTCCGCCTGAATCCCTTCCGCCCGGCGCGCGCCGTGGAAGAGAGTTGGGTGGTGGCCACGGACCTGGCCGAAGCGCTGGCGCGTGCCGGAACGCCGTTTCACCAAGCCCACCAGATTGTGGGCCGCTTCGTGTTGGAGAGCGTTCGCACCGGCAAGAAACCCTCGGATTGGACCGCGGCCGAAATGCAAGGCTTTGCGCCGGAATTCACCGGCGATCTGGCCGCGCTGCTCGACCCGAAGAAAGGAATGGCATCGCGCGAAATTGCCGGCGGCACCGGACCGGCTGCGGTTGCGGCCGCGCTCGAAGAAGCGCGCCGGCGCCTGGCGCGAATGAAGATATGACGAAGACCTATCGGCAGGGCCAGATCCTGAAGCTGATTCGCTCTATGCGCATCGGCACCCAGGAAGAACTGGCGCAGGAATTGAAGAACCAGGGTATCGCCGCCACGCAGGTGACGCTGTCGCGCGATATCCGCGATCTACGGCTGGTCAAGACCCGCGAGGGCTACCAGGAAATGGCGCCGGAGGAGACCGGCCCGCAGTTTTCGTTGTTGGCCGGCGAGTTTCTGCAGGATGTGCTGCGCGCCCAGAACCTGGTCGTGCTAAAAACGTCCCCCGGCCATGCCAACTCGGTGGCCGTCGCGCTCGACAACGAAAAATGGCCCGAGGTAGTCGGCACCATCGCCGGCGACGATACCATCCTGGTGATCGCCCCCGACAACCCCACTGCCGAAGCCGTACAGGAAAAACTGCTGGGCCTGCTCGAGCGCGGGTGAACCCCGTGGCGCGGGCTGTCAAGCCTTTCCTACTTTTGCCTGTTTACTGTTTTGAAGCCCGCATGGCGAGCACCCGCTGCACCTGTTGCAGCAGCGATTCCGCGCGCGGCATGCTCTCGATGGCCTTCTTGATCTCCGCGTCGTCCAGCCAGTTGGCGCGGTCGCCCGCCGGTTTATCGAACGCCCGGAAGTAGAACTCCCAGCGAATCTGCTGGCGAATCCAATCCTTGTTGGCATCGAATTCGGCGTCGGTGAACGTCACCTTTTGGGTCTTCAGGAAATCGCGGAAACGATCGAGCGCGGCATCGTCCGGCTGCCAGCCGGGAGCGATGGCCGGTTTGGCGCCGTTGAAGTACACATTGCCGAACCGGAAAAACATGAAGGTATAATACGGCGCCAGTTTTCGCTGAAACGCGTCGTAGATCGGGCTGGGATACTTCTCATCCGGCGTGATGCCGCCACCGCCGTATACCGTGCGGCCGCTGTCGGTCGTCTTCAGATCCTGCTTGTTGCTGGTATCGCCATGCTTGGCGTAGTAATAGTCGAAGAACGACTCGTGCGAGTAATCGCGCTGAATCAGCCGCCCGCTGGGCGTGTAGTAGTGGGCTATGGTGAGCAGCAGCGCCGCGCCTTCATTCAGCGGAAACTGCGCCTGCACGAGGCCCTTGCCGAATGTCGTTTCCCCCAGAATCCAGGCGCGGTCGTGATCCTGCAGCGCCCCGGAAACGATCTCGGCGGCCGATGCCGAATGGCTGTCCACCAGCACCACCATGGGGTACTTCTGCGCCGACGCTACCGCGTGGGCGCGGAATACCTGCTCGGTCTCGGCGCGGCCGTGATGCGAAACCACCAGTTGATTGTCCCGTAGGAACCGTCCCGCCACGCGCACGGCTTCGCTCACCAACCCGCCGGGATTGCCGCGCAGATCGAGGATCAGTCCCTTCACGTTCCCCTCGCCCAACTGGGCTATGTCCTTCTCTACGTCCTCGGCCACGTTCTGCGCTTCGAAGCTGTCAATCCGCAGAAAGGCGATGCCGGGTCTTACCCAGAACGCATCCACCAGGGTGGTTTCGATTTCTCCGCGCGTCACCTCCACCGTGACCGGCTGGTCCACTCCCACGCGGCGCACCGAAACGCTGACTTTCGTGTTACGGGGTCCGCGCAGCAGGTCCGCCACCTCGGGCGATTGCAGATTCGTCGTGTCCTTCCCGTCCACTCCCACAATCGTGTCGCCGCGCCGCAGGTCCGCCCGGTATGCCGGCGACCCCACGAATGGCCGATCCACAATCACCTTGGTGCCGTCCATCCCAATCTGCATGCCCACGCCGAAATACTGCGCCCGCTGCCGCCGCTGCATCTCGCGGTATTCGGCTGGATCTACGAAGCTGGAGTGCGGATCGAGCGTGTGCAGCATCCCAGGGATGGCCCCTTGATAGAAAGCGTGCTCCGACGACACCGGATCGGCAAAGTTCCTCTCGACCAGCGCGTACGCCGATGCCACTTCATGCATCGATTTGTCAAGCTCGTCTGGGGTTTGCGCCGCGCGCGCGCGGAAAACAGGCGTGAAAAAGAGCGCAAGAACGGCGAGCAATGCCGCCGCTAGGGTGAGCAATAGGCTACTGCGGGTTTTCATGGGTACCAGGGCCGGGTGCGGCCGGTGTCTCCCTTCCTTCGCCTCTATCATACCGTAATCTCAGGCCACGCCGCCCGGCCGAACGCGGTCGCGACGGTACTCGGGCGCACCGGCCCCGTACGTTAAGAGTTATAAGGGAAAAACCTCGGTACGGGTAACATACGGCAGCCTCTTTCGGCAGCTAGACAATCACGCCATAATGGTATCGGCTCTCTTATGATCCGAGGCTTATTAGGATGTGCCACCCTGGGAGGCAGCTTCCTGGTGATTTCACCGAAACTCCGGGAAGAGCTTTTCCTGGGTGCTCGCTTCCTCACCGGCAGGCTCAACTACTACAGCCCGTATTCTTACATAGCCGTGGCGCTGGGATTGTTCGCCTTCATCACCGCTTCCCTTTACCGCAGCACCGGCTTGCGCAGTTGAGATCGACCTGCCAACAAAGGCTATACGGCGGCACGGCTCCTGCGCACCGCCATGCCCGATTCGGACCGCGCCGGTTTCCGGTCCGCCATTTCGCTCAAGCGGTGTACCTGGTCGGTCACGCACACTAGAAACATCGGCTGGCGCGCGTTTTTCAGAAGATTGATGATCCGGTTGGGCGCGTCCTCGAGATAGATCGATTTGCCGTCCGTGAGCAAATGAATCTCCGAATTCGCCTCGATCGACTCCGCCAGGCGCTTCCCCATATCTTTCTGCAGAAATCGCAACACGCGCCGGATCTTCTGCAGCGAGAAACCCTTCCTTCGCAGTTCCGCGATTACGGAAATCTCCACCACCTCCGGCTTGGAGTAGATGCGCTTGTGTCCGTCCTGACGCGGTGAAACGACGTTGCGTTCGTCCCACCACTGCAACTGACGGAGGCTGACTCCGCAAATCCGCGCCACGTCGCTGCTGTTATAACCTTCGGCTTCCACTGGAGCCTCGGGACGGAGTTTCTTCCCTCTAAACATTCTGTGCCACTTCCGTTCTAAAAGAATTTCAGCGCCAGTCTGCATTTTACCCGCCTCATCGGCGGTGTCAATAGGGCACTCGACCGATCCTTTCCATTTAGCTGATTCTAAGCCAAAACGCTTCATCGAGAAAGGCGTCCCGGCGCCCGGCGATTCCTCCCGGCGCGCGGCTTCGCAGTGGGACAGACCATGGTTTTCGTGGTCTGCCGCCGCCCCATACCCTAACCTCTTCAGCCCTCAACGGCCTTTTGCCGGTTCGGAACCGTCCCCAAATTCCCTTTTCCCCACCCGATGAAAAAATACACACCAGGTGCTAAACTCCTAATTTCGATCACAAGGCCCCCGAAGGAGTATCCCAATGGCCACTCTAGTTGAAGGAAAACTCGACACGTTGCGCGCGCTCCCCGGCGACGACGTGCGCCAGATCTTGTGGCGATTCACCGACCGCTACGACCTGCAGATGCTGGTCCAGTCCGCTCGCGCCGTGGCGCGCGGCCCGGTTGCCCGCCTGGTAGCTGCCGGCGCCCGCAATACCCATGAATGGACCGCTGAAAAGGCCAGCCTCCTCCAAGCCTTCGACGAATCCGGCATCAGCGCCGTCTTCCTCGAGCCCGAAGAGGGCGGTTTCATCGCCGGCCCGAAAAACCTGGCCTTGGCCCTGGTCGCCTTCGAGCTGGCCTGGGTCGACGCCGGCTCCGCTACCGCCAGCCTCGCCGGATGCCTTGCCCTGTCGCCCATCCACGAGCGCGGCACGCCCGAACAGGTCCGGACTTACATGCGCCGCTGTGCTCCGCCCGCTCCCGGTGAAAACCGCGCGCCTTCGCGCGGAGCTTTCGCTCTCACCGAACCGTTGCCATACGTGGGCGTCGAAACCGGCATGCTCGGTGGCACGGTGCGCATCGCCGAATGGCCCGAGGGCGGCGAGCCCATCCTCCAGGTCGAAAAACGCGGCCGGTTCATCACCAACATGGGCTTTGCCAATTTCGTCACCGCCGCTGTCGATACCGGCGACCCGCGCATCAAGTCTTCCTGCATGGTGATCCTCGAAGAAACCGACCCCGGCATCTTCGACCGCGGCACTCCCACGCGCAAGCTGGTACACCAGCTTTCTTCCACCCAAGATCCGGTATTCAGCCTGAAAGTGCCTGCCAGCCGCATCATCGGCGGCTACACCGTCACCGACGGCGTCATCGTGCCCCGCTTCAGCCACGGCGAAATCATCGAAGCCGTCTTCCGCCGCACCCGCGTCACCGTGGCCATCATGACCTCGGCCAAGCTGCTCAGCGCCATCGAGCCCATCGTCCGCTACCACCGCGGGCGCTTCCGCGGCACCCAGCAGGTCTCCCCCGGCTCGCCGCGCTACGAGCTCGGCTTGCAGTTAAAGGCCGACGTTGTGCACCGCCTGGTGGATGTCTGGGCCACCGGCGAAGCTTCCGCCTCGCTGGGGTTCCAGGCCGCCAGGCTGTTCGACGAGCTCGATCCGCTCGAACGCCGCCGCGCCGAAATCTTCGCCGCGCAGGGTATCGCCGGCGGCTCGGCCACGCTCAAAGTCATGCGGCGCGCGCAGAAGCAGGCGCTCGAATCGCTCGGCGCCGCCACGCCTCCCGACGACCCGGTTGTCCACTGCGCCCTGCTCGACGCCGTCGCCAACGTTCTCTGCCCCGCCTGTAAGCTCTGGAATACCGGCCACGGCGCCAACACCATGCGCGAGGCCGTCAGCCTGATGGGCGGCTATGGAATCACCGAAGATTGCCCCGGCTTCCTGGGCCACAAATGGATGGATTCGCAGCTCGAGGCCACCTATGAAGGCCCCGAAGCCGTGCAGCGCCGCCAGCTCAGCGTCACCATGGCCGACGAGCTCTTCCTGGCCCAGTTCCGCCAGTGGATCGTCCGCCTGCGCGAAATCGCCGGCGCCCGTCCCGGCACCGGCGCCTGCACCGTCGCCACCGCCATGGAGATGTGGCTTTGGACGCTGCAACACCTGCAGCACACCACCGATGCCGATGGCGCCAAGCTCTATCAGAGCTCCCGCCAGGCGGTGACCTTCGCCCTCGCCGATGCGCTCTGCTGGCTGCTTGCCTCGCGAGCCCAGATCCTCGACCTGCTGGAGCTCGAACAGAAGGGTCCCCAAAATCCCGCCCTGGCCGAAGCCCTTCCCGGTCTCAACCGGTTCTTCACCGATCTCTGCCACGTGCAATCCGCCCGCGCCGCCGGCGAAGTGGGCCGCATCTGCGCCGAGTTGGTGTTCGGCTACCGCCGCCATCCCGCCTGGGATTCCAATGCCTGCCGCACCTGCTACCAGGCCGGCGACCTGGAAGACCTGGAATCGCTCATTCCCGGCATGGATAGCGTGGCGCGCGCCTGCACCGAGGTCATCGAGGCCGATGGCTCGCACCCCA
>Ga0187884_10003839_pt1 | contig 11409 bp, 12 predicted proteins | sample June2016WEW_20_4_FD_132983 | JGI IMG/M metagenome (GOLD analysis project Ga0187884, IMG submission 132983) | Peatland microbial communities from SPRUCE experiment site at the Marcell Experimental Forest, Minnesota, USA - June2016WEW_20_40 | ecosystem: Environmental > Terrestrial > Soil >...
CACTGCCTCCGCGAGGACCTGAACCGGCGCGCGCCGCGCGTGATGGGCGTGCTGCGCCCGCTGAAACTCGTGATCGAGAACTATCCCGAAGGCCAGGTCGAGGAACTCGACGCGGTCAACAACCCTGAGGACGCGAGCGCCGGGACGCGCAAGGTGCCGTTCTCGCGCGTGCTCTACATCGAGCAGGAGGACTTCCGCGAGGTGCCGCCGCCGAAGTATTTCCGGCTGTCACCGGGCGTCGAGGTGCGGCTGAGATACGCCTATTTCGTCAAGTGCGTCGGGGTGGTCAAGGACCCGGCGACCGGCGCGGTGACGGAACTGCGCTGTACGTACGACCCGGCGACGCGCGGCGGCGACTCGCCCGACGGGCGCAAGGTGAAGTCCACGCTGCATTGGGTCTCGGCCGCGCACGCGCTCGAGGCCGAGGTGCGCCTGTACAACCCGCTTTTCACCCAGGAGAACCCCGACGACGTGCCGGAGGGCGCGGATTGGAAGGCGGGCATCAATCCGAACTCGCTGGAGGTCCTGACCGGCTGCCGCGTCGAGCCTGTTCTGAAGGGCGCTGCGCCGGGCGGACGGTTCCAGTTCGAGCGCCTCGGCTACTTCTGCGTGGATCCCGATTCCGCGAAGGGCGGCCTGGTCTTCAATCGCACCGTGACGTTAAAAGACGAATGGGCGCGGATCGAGAAGGGCGGGAAGAAGGTACAATAGCGTTGACACGTGCTCGCTGGAGATCGTCCCTCGACTCGGACCCGCAGGCGGCGTAGAATGATCAGGGTGATCTCTCAAGTTGTTGACGCGAAGGAGGGTCATCGGGAATGACGAAGCAAGAATTGCTTTCCCGCATCCGAATCTCTCCGGACGTATGCTTCGGGAAGCCTTGCATCGCCGGCCATCGCATCTGGGTCTCTCTCATTCTGGACCTGCTGGCTAGCGGCGCGACGATCCCGGACGTCCTGAAGCAATATCCGGGTATCACCGAAGAGGACGTTCTCGCCTGCATCGCCTACGGCGCCGAGATGTCGCGCGAACGGTACGTTGAGATTCCGGCGGGCCAGAAGTGAAACTGAAGCTCGACGAGAATCTGGGAGCGCGCGGCGCGGAGATCTTGCGTCAGGCGGGGCATGACGTGGCCACGGTGCCGGATCAGCGGCTGTGCAAAGCAACGGACCGCTCGTTGATCGCAGCATGCTCGGCGGAGTCTCGATGTCTCGTAACGCTCGATCTGGATTTCTCCAATCCATTACTTTTCAAGCCATCGGATTACTGCGGCATCGCAGTGCTTCGTCTGCCGCCGCAAGCTTCAGCCGAGCACCTGTTTTCTGCGATTCGCGTACTGGCTGAAGGCCTCCATCGCACCGAAATTGCGGGAAGACTTTGGATCGTGGAAACGCAACACATCCGCGAGTACCAAGAAAATGCCGACTAGCAATCGGCATCCACTGGCGGCCGATGTCGGTTCGAGCGTCTCGGCTACTTCTGCGTGGACCCGGATTCCGCGAAAGGCGGCCCTGTCTTCAACCGCACCGTGACGCTCCGAGACGAATGGGCGCGGATCGAGAAGGGCGGGAAGAAGAAGCAGGAGTGATGATGGATGAGCAATGAAGTGGTTTCCATCGTCCATCATCATTCATCACTCGGACCTCTCACTTCCTGAGTTCCGCCGCTTTCCCGCACTTGACACTTCCGCCTCGCCCGTTTACCCTGTGTCCACCCAATTCCATTCAAGGCGATGAGTTATGGCAGAGACGGCGAACCGGCCGGTGCGCGTGCGCATCGCGCCGAGCCCTACCGGCGACCCGCACGTCGGGACCGCGTACGTGGCGCTTTTCAATTACGCCTTCGCGCGACGGAACGGGGGCAGGTTCCTGCTGCGCATCGAGGACACCGACCGCGAGCGCTCCACGCTGAAGTCCGAGCAGGCGATCCTGGATTCGCTGCGCTGGATCGGCCTGGCCTGGGACGAGGGCCCCGACGTCGGCGGGCCGTTCGCGCCGTACCGCCAGTCCGAGCGCGGCGAGATCTACCGCAAGTGGACCTCCGAGCTGGTGGCGAAGAAGGCGGCCTATCCCTGCTTCTGCTCGGCCGAGCGGCTCGACGCGCTCCGCCAGGAGCAGCGCGCGAAGAAGATGGACTTCGGCTATGACGGCGCCTGCCGCAGTCTGCCCGAGAGCGTCGTCCGCGAGAAGCTCTCCGCCGGCGCACCGCACGTCATCCGGCTGGCCGTGCCCAAAGAAGGCGAGACGCGCGTGCACGACCTGATCCGCGGCGAGGTGGTGTTCCAGAACGCTGGTGTGGACGACCAGGTGCTGCTGAAGTCCGACGGCTTCCCCACCTACCACCTGGCCAACGTGGTGGACGACCACCTGATGAAGATCACGCACGTGATCCGCGCGGAAGAGTGGATTTCCTCGACGCCGAAGCACGTCCTCCTCTACCGCGCGTTCGGCTGGGAGCCGCCGGTTTTCGTCCACATGCCGCTGCTGCGCAACAAGGACAAGAGCAAGATCAGCAAACGCAAGAACCCCACTTCGCTGCTGTGGTACCGCGAACAGGGATACCTGCCGGAGGCGCTGCTGAATTTCCTGGGGCTGATGGGCTGGTCCATCGCGGAGGACCGCGAGGTGTTCTCGCTCGACGAGATGATCCGCGAGTTCGCCTGGGAGCGCGTCTCGACCAGCGGGCCGGTGTTCGACCTGCAGAAGCTCGACTGGCTCAACGGCGTTTACATCCGCAAGCTGCCGCCGGCGGAATTGGTCCGGCGCATCCGCGAGAATGTGCTCAAGGAGGGCGCGCCAGACGACGCGGCGGTGCTCAGGACGATCCCGCTCGTGCAGGAGCGCATGAAGAAACTCAGCGACTGGATTCCGCTGACGCGGTTCCTTTTCTCCGACGAAGTGAAGCCTGCGCCGGCGGACCTGGTGCCGAAAAAGTGCACGGCCGAGGAGGCGCAAAAGTGCCTGGACGCGGTCGTCGCCGCGCTGCAAGCGGCGCCGGCGTGGGCCGCCGACGCCCTGGAGGCGCGTTGCCGCGCGCTGGCCGCCGTGATTCCCATGAAGGAAAAAGATATATTCATGTGCATGCGTGTGGCGGTGACCGGGACAGCGGTCTCTCCGCCGCTTTTCCAGAGCCTCGAGCTGCTGGGGCGCGAGCGGACGCTGGCCAGGCTCGGCGCCGCGCGGGCGGCGCTCGGGGGCGCGGCGTAGGCGCGGCGGGTTCTTTGAGTGCGAGGACACAGGAGATGAAGTTCGAGAGCGACCGGTTCATCTGCGAGATTCACGATGACGTGGCGCACGTGCGCTTCAAGGGACCGCAGGTGGTGGAGTACAGCCAGGCGAGCTACCTGGGTCCCGAGCTGCGGCGCGTGGTGAGTTCGTACGAGTTCCGCCTGCTGGTGCTCGATTGCGAGGGGCTGACGTTTCTGACGAGCACCGTGCTGGAGGCGTTCGTCACCGCCTACCTTCGCTGCCAGAAGCTCAGCCGCGCGGTGCGGATCGTCCACGCTGAGCCGCTCGTCCGCGAGACGCTCCGCACGACGCAGATTGACCTGCTGGTGCCGGTCCACGAGCGGCTCGACGAGGCGCTCAAGCTCGACTGAGCGCGCCGGGGTTAAAACCAAAGCTCCCCGCCGGATGTCGGCGGGGAGCTTTGTTATCCGAAGAGATGATTATGCCGGAATATAATGTCGAACGTCAGAGCTTCACGACTTTGTCAGCGCGCGGGCCTTTGGGTCCGGGGGCGAGCTCGAACTCGACCGCCTGGCCCTCGGCCAGCGTCTTGAAGCCTTCACCGACAATCGCAGTATGATGCACGAACACGTCTTCGCCGTTCTCCTGCGAGATGAAGCCGTAGCCTTTCTGGTCGCTGAACCATTTGACTTTGCCTTGAGGCACCTTTCCTCACCTCCTCTCGAAACCTGTAAAAACCCACCGGCCCGCGAGCGAGGCCGCCTTAAAGTTAGAAAGCCGCGAGGGCCACGCCCCTGCGGCTTGCCTTTCCACGCGCGACCGATATAAGCGGAATACCGAACATCCACGCCCTCTGCAAACTCATCGGCTGCGGTACGAGTATAGCACGCCGGGCTTCGCAGTCAAGGGGCGGCGCGGAATTTTCTTTTGCAGGAGATCGGCGGCGGCCGGGATGGAAAAACGGCCTGCGGTCGCCGGTCGAAGGCGCAACCGCAGGCCGTTCCTATGCTGCGCAACCGGCGACAGGCGCCGGTCAATTCCCCATGTCGAGGCCGGAGGCGCGGTCGAAGAGGTTCCAGACCAGTTGGCTGGTCGGCGAGCTGATCGTCAGGTCGTCCACGCCGTTGTTGGAACTGTAGGTGGTGCTGACTCCAGTTACAACGTCGTTGTAGGTGTAGTACCATCGGGTGAAGTTGCGGATCTGGTGGTCCGAGTCATCGTACCACTTGACGTGGTTGTCGCCATAGAGAACGTTGTAGCCGTCCTGGTGGCACTTTGACGAGCGGCCGCCGCCATCCGCCACGAACTCGGGTATGCCGGGGATGGCGCCGTTCGCTTTCGGGTTGGCATAGTCGAAGCTGTCCGAGCAGATGGCCCGGTCCCCCAGCACGCGGTGGGTCTTGAACGCCGGCGTCATGAACTGGGGAAATATCTGGTAGGGGGAATTCGGGTGTCCCACCGAGTCCAGCGGCACGATGCACTGGCCGGGATGCTTCGGATCATCCATGCTCGGATAGCCCGGCTGCGGATCGTTGACGGTTCCAGGATAATAAAAAGGCGTATCGCGGTAGGCGTAGCTGGAAAGCATGCCGACCACGCTGGGGACGGGCGGCGGAGGCTGCTGGCCTTTCTGCAAGGGCGGCGGCGGCGTCAGAATGGGCGTCAGCGGCGTCTGCAACAACTGAGTGCCGTCGCCGGTCAGGAACACGTCCTCGGCCGGACCGAGCGGGGGGTTGCCGACGATCTTCTGCCATTCGGCGGCGTCGTAATAGTATTGGTTTGCGCCGCCGTTGCTGTTGCTGCCATACCAGGTATTGGCGCCGCCTTTCATGGACGGGCAATCGAGCACGCGCGCGTCGCCCAGATAGTTGCGCGCGAGGAGGATTCCGAGTCCCACCGGCATGAAGTTCGGCTGGTGCACCGGCGGAGTGGTATTCGCCACCACCGACGGCGCCAGATTGTCGGCGGTGACTAGCGTCCCGTTGTTGAGAGTCACGGTGGAGGGAAACTCAAAACTGTAGGCGATCATCATGTTCCGGCTGGGGCCCTGGTGGCCCGCGTAATTCAGGAACGAATTAGAATTGTCAATATTGCCTGCAGCGTCGCGCCCCGGCCGTACGGTGGCTTGGGTGGAGCCGTAGCTGGCCCAGCTCGGCAGATAGTCGTCCATCGCTACGCAGTAGATGGCCAGCGTCTTGCCGATCTGGTCGAGGTTGCTCGTGCAATGCGCCCGGCGGGCTTGTTCGCGGGCCTTGGTGAGCGCCGGCAGCAGCATGCCCGCCAGAATGCCGATGATCGCGATCACGACCAGCATCTCGATCAGCGTAAATGCCCCGGAATGCCTGCGGATCATGCGGCGGAGCTTCCGGTAAGAAGGCGTGTGGCGCCGGCTCATGAACTTCTCCTTTCAACACTTTCGGGGAACATCCGACCCCTGCTTACTATAATCATAGGGGCGCACAGCCGGACAGTCAAGCGGAATTCGCGTCGGAGCGCCACGCGCCGGACATCCGGCGAGGCGGCTTCGCTTCGGATGAATCGGAACACAGCGGGGACTTGGCTGACGAAGCGGTTGCGGCGTATCGGAAACAAGCAGCGGCGGCGGCAGGGCGACTCTTTACGCCGGACCATCGCCGGCTGGTCAGCCGGCACGAATGAAGCGGCGCGCCGGCGGGGTGCAGACTCTCGGGCACCCCGGCAGGCGCGCCGTTCGCTCTATCAGCCGCGTTGCGGTCACTTGGACTCGGGCGGGGGCGTCGTCGGGTTCCACGCTTCCTTCCCGCACCTCGGGCACTTGTAGTCGTGCAGCACTTTCAACATTGCCTGCCCCTGCGCTTGGCTGTATTCCCGTTGTTCCGGGGTTGGTTGTCCCCTGACGGTCGCCTTCGCCGGGAGTGGCGGCAGGAGGCTCGCCGGAACCTCCGGCACAGGAATGAGTTGGCCGCACGACGAGCACTTCATCGCTCTCACGATCGTATAGTCGCCGGTCTTGGGGTTCTTGAAGTGGCCGGACGAGTCGGCTTTATATTTGCCAGCCCAATCGGAGGATGTCTCTGTGAAAACTTCAAGAGACTTCATGTCAATCATTTGGACCTTCTCGTTCTGCCCCGTCGCCAGCACCGCCGGCTCTTCATTCGAGGTCCGCTTCACGGCGAGCACCACTGCGATAACGATGACGACGACCAGCACGACCATGATCACGAGCTTCTTACTGTCCATACCTCATTTCCTCCCATAAGTTCCCGCGGAATCCAACTGCACCCACTATACACACGGCCCATTACCGGAATGTGACGCTCAAACTTTCCCCTTCAGCCCGCCTGAGAATAGTCGGTGTCTTGAGCGCGGTCGAAAAACCACGGATTGCGTTCCCTTGTCCGCTGCCCATGATGCGCAACGCCGCAGCCTTTTCGTTTCCGACCTGTTACATGTTATCTTTGCGTGAAGGAATAGTCAACCTTTTAATGGCAGATTTTGGCGGCAATGTCGGGTCCTGTCATCGGCGATTTGCCTGCGCGGCATGGCCTGTTGGAGTTGGCGTTTCCGGCCGGCCTCGGCATTGCCGTTCTTGCCGTATCGTGCTATAAAATGATTCCCGTCGCCGCCAACGCCGCACGGGTACTTCCATGGGTTTACAGCCTTGCGACCATTGCGGAAAACCCATCACCGGCAGAGGCAAGCGTTACTGCTCCATCGCCTGTTTCTACGCGCACCGGCGCGCTGAGGGCAAGTGCGCCGTTTGCCGCAATTGCGGCCGCGAGTACCGCCCGCGCCACGGCGCCCGGCAGCCGAAGTTCTGCTCGCCGGCCTGTTTCGAAGCCCACCGCCGCGCGAATCCGCGGCAGTACTGGACCCGTCTGCGCCTGCGCGTCCAATGCGAAAGCTGCGGCTGCGAATTCGAAAAGAAACAGAGCCAGTGCCGCGTCAGCGCGCACCATTTCTGCTCGCGCGCCTGCGCCAACCGCGCCCACTCGCGCGCGGTCAGGGAGAACCCGCAGGCGTACCGCGCCGGCCGGACCGCCGCCGTGTGCCAGGGCTGCGGGAAAACGTTCCACGTCGCCCGATACCGGGCCGCCACCGCCCGGTACTGCTCGAAAGCCTGCATGTTCATCCATCGCTTCGCGCCGAAGGGCGGCGGGGGCGCGCCGGAGCGGGCCGGCTCGAATAACCTCCACACCGCGCGCGACAGCGCTCGCAGGCACCTGGGCGAGAAGTGCCTGCTCTGCGGCTTCGATGTCTTCGTCGAGACCCATCACATCGTCGCGCGGCGCGACGGCGGCACCAACCGGATCGAGAACCTGAGCATCCTCTGTCCGAACCATCACAAGATGGCGCACCTCGGGTTCATCGCCCCTGCAGAGCTGAAGCGTCTGACGCTCGCCGCCCTCGCCCGCCGCTCCGGCCGCCTGCCGCTGTTCGAGCCGCCGGGCGGATGAGGCGAGTATCCGCAAGTGATCTGCTTGCCCCACTAAAAGTTCCGCTCAGCGGAGATGGAGAACCGCTTTGGCTGCAAGCAATTGTGCGATACTTTTCCTCTCCGATTTCTCAGCGGGCCAACCGGTAATGTGAGCATGGTTTGGGCAATCAGCATCCGGCGCGGCTTCGGTATGCAAGGCCTGCTTCGAGACGTCGTAAACATGTAGGTCTGCTCGGCCATGCAGGATCACTCGCGGGTTCGTCTTGGCCGCTTCGTCAGCAATTCTTTGACCGACTTTCCACAGTTCATCTTCCGACAGGCTGATGTGGCGAATGACGGAAAGTTGAAGATCAGGGGGCGGGATGAAGGCGTCTGGCTTTACGGTCCGGTCCGTTCGCCTGAACCATCGTTCAAACTTGATGAAGCGGGCCAGCAACTCGTCGGCGGCAACTGGCTGGAGGGCTGTTTCGCTCATGCAGCATAAACTTGCTGAATCAGGTTCAGAATAGCCGGCGGGACATCAGCGACGAATGGTTCTGTGCCGAAGGCTTTGCTATCGTTGAACAATGCGGCGTAATGCAGATAGCCATCGGGGCCAACGCTGACCGACAGAGTGCGCCGAGGGGCGACGTACCATTCGAGCGCCAGCTCACCATCTGCCTCTGCACCAACCGACGGAGTGGGCGTTCTCAACGAAAGCGACTCCAGAAACCGGCTTGCAATGCGATAGGTTTCATCCTTGATGGCTGCGGCACCGTAACCGTCCCAATTCCCCTCTCGGCATTGCTCGTAGATGACGCACAGTTCGTCGAAGACACCGCCGAAATAAACGGACCGCTGCAGATGCTCGCGGCTTTGATCGCACTGCCTTGCGACGAACCCCGCCGCCGGACTGGTAGCACGTGACGGATTCGGTTTACACATGAGCGAAGCGGACAGAACCACTTCTGGGATCATGTGAAAATCCCTTTCGTTTTCGGTGTAATACTGTCAAAAAAGACCCTGTTTTTCAACCACTGCATCTCGACCAGTCGTTTCTTGAGCGGCGCTTCGTCCAAATCCATCGGCTCGTAGATAAAAACATCGATGTCCAGGATGAGGGGGACCTTCGCTGGCGTTCCTTCGGCCGGTTGCATGGTTCGAATGAGGTTTACCATGTAACTGGTCTCCGGCAGCCGCAACGCGTCTTGATGCAAGAACCACCCGCGAGCCAACCCCAACGATGCCAAAGGCTGCGGCGAGCCAATCAGGTAATCTTCCAGCCGGAAACCGTCATTGGGGAACAACATCCGGTTAATGAACCGAACGCCTATTCGTTGGATCACATCGGGAAGGGTAAGTTCGACGTAGGCCTTCCACAACCGAAGCGCCTCTTCCTCAAACGCTTTCCAATTTTGGTACGGCTCCAGTCTGCTGAACGCGAAACCATCCTTCTCAAACTTCGCTACGTTGTGTTGATCCTTCGACCAAAACTGCAGCCCGGTCCAACCGATATCAACGACGCGGTGTTCAGGGAGCTTTCCCGCTTCCGCCGTCAGCTGCCCCTGAAACTGTCGCAACTGCTGCGCGGTTGGATAATCCGGCAACTTCTCCTTCAGGCGTTTCTGAAAGGCCTCCTGATCCCAGGGCACTGACGGCTTGGCGCGCAGGTCAATAACCGCCTCGACAATCGGAGCGCGCGGCAGATGCGGAAACGTTTCTGAAAAATCAATGTTCATGGAATTGGAGGTGATTCTATCATATTGAAGGACGGATTTGAAAGCGTCGCGGCGTACTCGTCGTCGGGCTGCCCACCTCAGCGGCCGAGGCCGAGGGCGACGACGAGGACGAGTACGACATGCGCAGAATACTTTTCACTTCGTCCGCTTGATGATGTGGAACCCGAACGGGGTCTCGACCACGCCGGAGATCTCGCCGACCTTGAGTTGGAAGGCGGCGTCCTCGAAGGGCTTGGCCATGGCGCCTTTCTTGAACGCGCCCAGGTCGCCGCCGCGCTCCTTGGCGCCGGGCTCGTCGGAGTATTCCCTGGCCAGCGCCGCGAAGTCCGCGCCGGGGGCCTGGGCTTTGGCCAGGACCTCATCGGCCAGTTTCCGCGCCTCCTCTTTGGTCCGCGTCGCCGAGGAACGCTCCGCGCCCTGGTAGCTGATCAGGATGTGACTGGCGGCGATCTCGTCGGTGGGGATGTCCTCGACGAGGTCGCTGAGCGGATGGCGCATCTTCTCCGCGGTCCAACCGGGCAGTTCATAGACCCACGGCGCGTTTCGCGGAGTGAAGTCGCGCGCTTTCTCCACGGCCTGCAGCAGGGCGTCTTTCTTCTTCAGTTCCTGCTCGGCCTCGGTCGGGGTGATCTGGACGCTCTCAATGTTCGGCGCGGAGGCGGAGAACTTCGCGTAATACTGGTCTCCCTTTTTCGCGAGCTGGACGGTGTAGACCAGGTTGCTGGCGAGCCGGCAGGTGTAGGTCGTGTCCCATTCCAGCGGCATCTTGTCGGCGGGGGAGACGTCGCTGAACTCCAGGTCGGTCAGCGCCGTGGCTACGGTGTCGCAGACGGAGGACTTCGCGCGCTTCCCCTCGGGGATTTTTTCCAGCGTCACGACGCCCTTCTCGTCGCGCGAGAGGGCGTACTGGTCCTTTCCGGTCTGGACCTCGACGCGCCGGATGTCGTCCGCCTTGACGTCAATGATCTTCTTGTCGAGATAAGCCATCGGCGTCGGGTCAATCGCCGGGTTGGTCTCGGAGGCGTAGACGGCGCTCTGGTCGAGCAGCCGCACGTACGCGCCGCCGCCCTCGGCGTTCTTGCCGCGCACGAAGCCGAACAGCGTGCCGCCGGAGCTGTCCTTGAACGTCACCGCGACCGCGTCGTCGGCGCCTTCCTCGACGCCCAGTTCCCGGTAGTTCTCCTTCGCGTCGGTCACCTTCGACCGGCACCGGATTTCCAGGCAGGCGAGCAGCAGCTCGTTGATCCGCTTCACCGACGCGGGATAGTCGTTCCGCTCGGCCAGGACGAAGCCTTTGTCCGGGCGGCGCTCCAGCGTGACGGTTTCCTTGCCATGAACGATGGAGATCGTCTGGATCTTCTCCGGCGCAACGCCCTGGATCAGCAGCGAGCCGGGCTGGAATTCCTGCTTCGCGGGGCGGTTGCCGGAATACAGGGCGAGCACGGCGACGACCATTGCGGCCGTCACGGCCAACAGGACGGCGAGGCTCTTGTTGCCGGTCATCAGGATGCCCTCCGAGCGATGTAGCGTCGCGCGCGAACGAAGCGGACGACGGCCAGGACGATGGCGATGAGAAGGACGGCGGCCGGCGCCCAGACGAGGTTGTGAGTCTCGATCTTCACGCCGAGCGCTTCGATCCGCGAGCGTTTCCCCGCGTTCAGGCGGCGCAGCTCCTTTTGGGCCTGGCGGATGTCCTCCTCCACCTTCTTGCGTTGAGCGACCGCTTCGCCGGCGATCAGTTTCTCGTTGCCCTCCGTGGCCGACGCGCCCAGCTTGGCGAGCTGGTCCTGATACGCTTTGATCCGCTCGTTGAGCGCATTGACCTGGTCGCCGGTGGCGGCTTCGGCTTCGCGGTCAATCCGGTCCACCACCGTGAACGGCCGGTTGAAGCCGCCGCGCGAGCGGATGGCGATCAAGTCGGACGATCCGGCGAGGAAATCCAGCGCATTGAAGACCAGCGGCGCGTTGTCGCCCTGTTGCTCGGCGCCGAAGAACGCCTCGCGGTACGCCACCATGTCCGAGATCATGTCCACGTCCGCGAAGACCAGGATCACGCCCTCGCCGGGCGCTTCCTTGACCGCCTCGA
>Ga0187884_10003841_pt1 | contig 11392 bp, 7 predicted proteins | sample June2016WEW_20_4_FD_132983 | JGI IMG/M metagenome (GOLD analysis project Ga0187884, IMG submission 132983) | Peatland microbial communities from SPRUCE experiment site at the Marcell Experimental Forest, Minnesota, USA - June2016WEW_20_40 | ecosystem: Environmental > Terrestrial > Soil >...
ACGGCTGGCCCAGCCTCTCCGAAAAGCCCTCCGATCAGATCATTGACCTCGCCGCATGATCCGATAATCTCAAACCGCTGGAGAACGCCTCAAGCCAATTTCAACACAAATCGCGACGGCACCTTGTTCGCCTGGATAGAACGGTGTTGGAACACCGGAGTCCTTTGATCAAAGTCAATGAAAGTTTCTCGTTCGCTGTTAAGTGCGTAAAAGTCATTTAAGCGTGAGGGAGGCGGTGATGGCTGTTCAGGAAGTTTCGGCGCCCCCAGTGGCATCGCGAGGCTTTCACTGGGCTTTTGTGGTCGCGTGGGCTTTTTGTCTGCTGTTTTATTTCACGCAATATGCGGTGCGTTCTGCGCCGGGCGTCATGATCCCCGAACTGACAGCGGCATTCGGCTTGTCGGCTCTGGGCGTGAGTTCACTGCTCGGTGTCTATTATTACACCTATTCGACATTCGCGATTGTCGCAGGCGCCTCGCTCGACCGCTGGGGCGCGAAATACACCATTCCAGTCGGCGTCACTCTTCTCGCCGTCGGGATTGCGATGTTCGGCCTTGGTATCGAGTGGGCGGCGAACGTCGGGCGTTTGTTGCAGGGCGCTGGCGCAGCTTTTGCGTTTGTGGGTGCGGTGTACTTGGCGGCTCATGGATTCCCAGCCCGTTATCTGGCAACGGCCGTGGGATTTACACAGTGTATTGGGATGCTCGGGGGATCGGCGGGACAATTCGGCGTAGCGCCGCTGATCCATGGGCCGATTACTTGGCAGCAATTCTGGCTTTACGGGGGCCTCGTTACGCTTGTCATCGCGCTTGCGCTGGTGCTGGTCACGCCGCGGCAAGCTCCATCCGAGCATTCGAAGAGCAGCATCTGGCGCATGTTCGATCCGTACAAGACGGTGCTGACCAACCCGCAATCCTATCTTTGCGGCTTCTGCGCCGGGCTCTTGTTTTTGCCGACGACAATCGGCGACATGATCTGGGGCTTACCCTTCCTGCGCGAGGGTTGGCATGTTGAATATGGCGCGGCGGTCAACCAAGCCTCGATGGTGCCTCTCGGTTGGGTAATCGGTGCTCCGGTGCTGGGCTTTATCGCCGACCGTATCGGCCGCCGCAAACCGGTTCTTATTGGCGGGGCGGCGCTGATGCTCGTGACGACATTCGCGATCCTTTATCTGCCTCCCAACACGCTGGATCTGCCACCCCACACCTTGCAGCCCTACGTCCTCGGCTTCGTGCTCGGCTTCGGCTCCGGCGCTGCCATGATCCCGTACAGCTCGATCAAGGAGGTCAACCCGGATGAGGTGAAGGGCAGTGCGACGGGAGCGATCAACTTTATCGTGTTCGTAATCAGTGCCCTTGTGGCCCCGGGCTATGGCTGGTTGTTGATGAAGCTTTCGGCCGGCGCTCCGATGACGCTTAAAGTCTTCGAGGAGGGCGGCGCCACCGGCATCGCAGCGATCGTGGTCGCGATCATCCTGGCCTTCTTCATCAAAGAAACCGGCGCAGCCGTTAGCCACCCGCGTTGAGCAAGCCGGCTTGGTTGCTACGACCAGTGAAAATGTTTGGAGAAGTTCACTGCGCTGAACGTCAAGGGTGGGTGCGCCACCATCGAAACGGCACTCACCCAAGATGAAACAAGGCCAGCGTACCTCAAGACGGATCAACACGTCACCAACAAGGATCCAGTTCCATGGAACGAGATACATTACACCGCTTGCTTCGTGACATGCTGCTGGCCCGAGCCTTCGAGGAGCGGGCTGCAGAAGAGTACACGAAGGGCAATATCGTCGGCTTCCTTCACCTCTATCCGGGCGAGGAGGCGGTCGGCGCGGGCATCATCAACGCGGCCGGCCCGTCCGATTATATCGTCAGCACCTATCGCGAGCACGCGCATGCTCTGATGCGTGGAACGCCAGCACGCAAAGTTATGGCCGAGCTGTTCGGTCGCGCTACCGGCATGAGCGGCGGGATGGGCGGCTCCATGCATATGTTCGACAGCAAGCTGCGCTTCATGGGGGGATACGCCATCGTCGGCGAATCCTGCCCGATTGCCCTCGGCATCGCCTATGCCGTCGCGATGCGCGGTCTTCCCGAGGCGGTGATCTGCTTCTTCGGCGACGGGGCGGTCAACCAGGGCACGTTCCACGAATCGCTCAACATGGCCGGCTTGTGGCGGTTACCGTTGCTATTCGTCTGCGAAAACAATCACTATGCCATTGGCACCGAGATTCATCGTCACTCGGCGGTCGTCGAGGTCTTCAAGCGCGCCGCTGCCTACAACATCCCGGCCGAAAAGGTCGATGGGATGGACGTGCAGAAAGTCTACGAGGCGGCGCGCCGTGCACTCGATCGGATTCGCTCTGGCGGCGGGCCGCAATTCATCGAATGCGACACGTACCGCTATGGCGGCCATTCCATGGCAGACCCCGGGAGCTACCGGCCGGCCGTGGAAGTCAAGGCTCAGAAGGCGTGGGATCCGATATCCGCGGCGATCCGAGAGGTCGAGTACCCAACGCGGGCCGTACTGGCCGAAGTCGGTCCTGACAATATCGGCCAAATGACGGCGCACATGGTCGAGGCCGGACATCTGGCCGAGGCCGACGTCGAAGCCCTCAAGAAGGAGGTCCAGGCAATCGTGGAAGATGCGGCGCAATTCGCTTTGCAAAGCCCGCAGCCAACCATGGAGGCCGCTTGGGCACACATGAATTGCAACCGACACCACGAAGTCCTGATTTAGGAGGCTACCATGTCAGAGGAACTACTCTATTGGCAGGCTCTTAATCGGGCCATGGACGCCGAACTGGCGGCCGACGCGTCGGTGTTCACACTCGGTGAGGACGTCGGCCTCTACGGCGGCAGCTATCGTGTCACCGAGGGTCTCTACGCCAAATACGGCGAATGGCGCGTTCGCGATACTCCGATTTCCGAGAACAGCTTCACCGGGCTTGGCGTGGGCGCCGCGTTGGCGGGGTTGCGGCCGGTGGTCGAGATCATGACCATCAACTTCATGCTGCTCGCCTTGGACTCCATCATCAACGCGGCCGCCAAGATCCCATTCATGTCGGGCGGTCAGTTCAGCATGCCGCTGGTCGTGCGCGTTCCCGGCGGGGTCGCGCACCAGCTCGGGGCGCAACATTCTCAGCGGCTGGAGTATACCCTGATGAACGTTCCGGGCCTGCGCGTCGCCGTACCGTCGACGCCGCAGGACGCCTATTGGCAGCTTCGCCAAGCGATCGTCAGCGACGAGCCGATCATCGTCCTGGAGCACGAGCTGCTTTATTTCAGTAAGGGCCCAGTGGACGTTCTTGCCGAGGCGCCTCCAATGCATCGTGCATTGGTGCGACGTGAAGGCCACGATCTGACGATCGTGAGCTATTCGCGGCACGCAGTTCTCTCGCAGGAAGCCGCAGTCGAACTCTCCAAGGAAGGCATCGAGGCGGAGGTCATCGATCTGCGCAGCCTGAAGCCGATCGACTGGGACACGTGCGCAGCATCGCTTGCGAAGACACACCGCATGTTGGTGGTCGAAGAAGATTGCCGTTTTGCGGGTGCGGGAGCTGAGATCGTGGCGACGCTGACCGAGCGCTGCTTCGACTCTCTCGATGCTCCGGTGCAACGGCTGGCCGGACTCGACATTTCGACCCCGTTCAATGGGGCGCTCGAGGCCGCAACTATTCCCCGGGTCCCCGACATTGTGGCCGGCGCACGAGCGTTGTGTCGGCCCGCCCAAGGAAGCAACGCAGGAACGAAGTCTGCGCCAAGCCCAAAATCCACTAGTACTGGCGAAGCCGCTGCCGGGGTAGCGCAGGCCACTACCGCTGCGCCCAAAACTGCGCCGCTAGAGACCGCAGGTGCACCGAAGGCCCCTGCGGCGGCAGCGGGCAAAGGCGTGCCGGTTCCGGCCGCGAAACCAGCGGCAGCTCCGGCCAAAACAAAAGATGCCTGAACCCCATCACCCCAGCCCTCCCCTCAAAAGGGGAGAGAAGGCAACCTAGCTCATGAGCGAATCAATCACGATGCCGGCGCTGTCCGACACGATGAATACCGGGCGCTTGGTCAAATGGGTCAAGAAACTCGGCGATACGATCAAGAAGGGCGAGACGATTGCCGAGGTCGAAACCGACAAGGCCGTCATGGAAGTCGAGGCCTTTCACGATGGCTATCTGGCGGGCCCGCTAGCGCCGGAAGGCGCCGAAATGCCTGTAGGGAAAATCATTGGTTATATCGCCGATAGTCCTGGCGAAGCTCCCGCCGGGGCAGCGCAAGCCACTCCCGCTGCGCCCAAGACCGCGCCGCCAGTGACAGTACGTGCGGCAGATGTGCCGGCGGAGGAGGAAGAGGGTCCGAAGGCCGCCGCGGCTGCGGCGGCCAAAGGCGCGCCGGCTCCAGCCGCGAAGCCAGCGGCAGCTTCGGCCAAAACGACGGATGTCCGTCCCCCCTCAGCCGCGGCCTCTTCACAAATGGGAGAGGGGGCAGGAACGAAGTCTGCGCCAAGCCCTCAATCAACCTCTACCCAACGGGGAGAGGGAGCACGCGGCGCCCCGCTACCCGTTCAGAGTTCTTCACCTCAGCCCGCCGAGGAGATGTCGGCGCCGAAGGCGCCGGGCGAGGGGGCTCAAACTTCTGATGCAAACCGCATCTCTTCCTCGCCGCTGGCGCGGCGGCTGGCCGAGGAATCCGGCGTCGACCTCGCGCGCATCCAGGGCTCCGGCCCCCATGGGCGCATCATCGCGGCCGACGTGGAAGCGGCGAAATCCGGCAAGGGCGTCATGACGCCGGCAGCGGCCGGAGGAGCGGGGCCGGCAGCGGCTGCGGGGGCTGCACCCGCCGTTCACGGCATGTCCGACCAACAGATCCGCGCGCTCTATCCGGAAGGTTCCTACGAGATCGTGCCGCACGACAGCATGCGCAAGATCATCGCGCAGCGGTTGGAGCAATCCAACCTCACCATCCCGCGCTTTTACCTCACGATCGATTGCGACATCGGTAGGCTCGTAGCCGCGCGTGAGGAGGTCAACAGCACCGCACCTCAGGACAAGGATGGCAAGCCTCTATGGAAGCTCTCGGTCAATGATTTCGTCATCAAGGCGCTGGCGCTCGCGCTGCAGCGCGTGCCTGACGCCAACGCCACCTGGACCGAGAGTGGCATGCTCAAACACAGGCATTCCGACATCGGCGTCGCAGTGGCGATCCAGGGCGGCCTGATCACGCCGGTGGTGCGCAACGCGGAGACTAAGTCCTTGTCGGCCATCTCCAATGAGATGAAGGAATTGGCCGCGCGCGCCCGCGCACGCAAGCTGAAACCCGAGGAATATCAGGGCGGCGCCAGTGCGGTCTCCAATCTCGGTATGCACGGCATCAGGGATTTCACCGCGGTGATCAATCCGCCCCAGGCGAGCATTCTCGCGGTCGGCGCCGGCGAGGAGCGTCCCGTCGTGCGCTCCGGCAAGATCGAGATCGCCACGGTCTTGACGGTGACGCTCTCATGCGATCACCGCGTCGTCGATGGCGTGCTTGGCGCCAAACTGCTCGGCGCCTTCAAGGCGCTGATCGAGACCCCGGTGATGTTGGCGGTGTGAGCGCCCGCGGCAAGCTCCTGCGCAGTCAGGCCTGCAGCCGAGCCGAAGAAACCGGGGCCCGAGAGCATGCTGCGCATGCGGGAGACGAGAGATGGCTGAGACGAGTTTCGACATTGTGATCATCGGCTCCGGCCCCGGCGGCTATGTCACCGCCATCCGTGCGGCACAGCTCGGCTTCAAGACAGCGATAGTCGAGCGCAACTATCTGGGTGGCATCTGCCTCAACTGGGGCTGCATCCCAACCAAGGCGTTGCTGCGCTCGGCGGAAATTTTCCATTACATGCAGCACGCCAAGGAATTCGGGCTATCCGCCGAGAAAATCGGCTACGACGCGAGCGCCATCGTCAAGCGCTCGCGCGCGGTATCCAAGCGCCTCAACGACGGCGTTGGTTTTTTAATGAAGAAGAACAAAGTTTCGGTGATCTGGGGCGAGGCGTTCATCGACGCGCCCGGCAAGGTGACGGTGAAGCCGTCGAAAAGCGAGGCACCAAAGGGCGTGCTCGGCGCCGGCTCCTATCAGGCCAAGCACATCATCATCGCTACCGGCGCGCGCCCGCGGGTGCTGCCCGGCATCGAGCCGGACAAAAAATTGGTCTGGACCTATTTCGAGGCCATGGCGCCCGACCGCATGCCGAAATCGCTTCTGGTGATCGGTTCCGGCGCCATCGGCATCGAGTTCGCCTCGTTCTATTGCACGCTCGGCGCCGAGGTCACCGTGGTGGAAGTGCTGCCGCAGATCTTGCCGGTCGAGGACGCGGAGATCGCTGCACTGGCGCGCAAGAGCTTCGAGAAGCAGGGCATCAAGATCTTGACCAATGCCAAAGTCACCAAGATCGACAAAAAGAGCGATAGTGTCACCGCGACCATCGAGGAGGGCGGCAAATCACAGACCGTTACGGCCGAGCGCGTCATTTCGGCGGTCGGCGTGGTCGGCAATATCGAAAATCTCGGACTGGAAAAGCTCGGCGTCAAAACCGAACGCGGCATCATCGCCGTCGATCAATTCAACAAGACCAATGTTCCGGGCATCTATGCCATCGGCGACGTGTCCGGCCCGCCGATGCTGGCGCACAAGGCCGAGCACGAGGGCGTCGTCTGCATTGAGGCGATCAAGGGCCTGCACCCGCATCCGATCAACAAACGGATGATCCCCGGCTGCACCTATTGCTCGCCGCAGATCGCTTCGGTCGGCCTCACCGAGCAGGCGGCGAAGGATAAGAAGCTGGACATCCGCATCGGCCGTTTTCCGTTCATGGCCAACGGCAAGGCAATCGCGCTCGGCGAGGATCAGGGCCTGGTCAAGGTGATCTTCGACAGCAAGACCGGCGCGCTGATCGGCGCCCACATGGTCGGCGCCGAGGTTACCGAACTCATCCAGGGCTATGTGGTGGCGATGAATCTCGAGACCACGGAAGAGGAGCTGATGCAAACCGTGTTCCCGCATCCCACGCTCTCGGAAGCAATGGGGGAAGCCGTGCTCGATGCCTATGGACGCGCGCTGAATATTTGAACCAGTCGCCTGCGCAAAGACTGAAGGAATGCCCGTTATGGAACCCAATGCCAACCAGCCCAAGGCTCCCGAATCGAAGCCCGGATCGAACCCCAATGCGAAGGACGATTTGAAATCTCTGCCTCTGGCTGAGGTGGAGAAGAAATTGGGGTCGTCGCCGGATGGTCTTACGCAAGCCGAGGCGCAGAAGCGGCTGACCCAATATGGCCCCAACGAAATCGAAGAGAAGAAGACCAACGAAGTCCTGAAATTCCTCAGCTACTTCTGGGGTCCCATCCCGTGGATGATCGAAGCGGCGGTGATCCTTTCGGCGGTAGACCGGCATTGGCCGGATTTCGGCATCATCCTCGTTCTGCTTCTGGCCAACGCCATGGTCGGATTCTGGGAAGAGCACGAGGCGGGCAACGCCATCGCCGCCTTGAAGGCCACCCTGGCGATCAAGGCCAGAGTGAAGCGTGACGGGAAGTGGGTCACGCCGGCGGCGCGTGAGTTGGTGCCGGGAGACGTCATACGCGTCCGCCTCGGTGACATCGTGCCGGCGGACGCGCGCCTGCTGGAAGGCGACCCGGTGGAGGTGGATCAGTCCGCGCTGACGGGAGAGTCGTTGCCCGCCACGCGCAAATCCGGCGAGGCGATCTTTTCCGGTTCGATCATTCGCCAGGGTGAAATCGGCGCACTGGTCTATGCCACTGGCGCCAACACTTACTTCGGCAAGACCGCGGAGCTGGTGCAGGGGGCCAAGACCGTCAGCCACTTTCAACGCGCGGTGCTGAAGATCGGCAATTACCTGATCATCCTCGCGGTGATTCTGGTTGCGGTGATTATCGGCGTCGCGCTCTTCCGCGGCGACCCTATCCTCACGACTTTGCAGTTCGCCTTGGTGCTGACCGTGGCCGCGATTCCTGTGGCGATGCCCACGGTGCTGTCGGTGACGATGGCGGTCGGCGCGCGCCTGCTCGCGAAGAAAAAAGCGATCGTGACCCGGTTGGTGGCAATCGAGGAATTGGCGGGCGTTGACGTGCTGTGCGCCGACAAGACCGGTACCCTGACCCAGAACAAGCTGACCTTGGGCGACCCGTTCGGCGTGAACGATGTCCCCGCCGAGCAGGTGATCCTTGCTGGCGCGCTGGCGTCGCGCGCGGACAATAACGACACCATCGATCTGGCCGTTCTGGGCGGCCTGAAAAATGATCAGGCCCTCAAAGGTTACAAGGTGGGCCATTTCCAGCCATTCGACCCAGTGCATAAGCGCACCGAGGCCGCCGTCACGGGCGCGGACGGAAAGGCGTTCAAGGTGACCAAGGGCGCGCCGCAGGTGATCTTGGAATTGTCGGCCAATGCCGGTGAGGTGAAGCCCGCCGTCGACAAGGCGGTCAACGAATTTGCGGCGCGCGGCTTTCGTTCATTGGGCGTGGCGCGGGCCGAGGGTGAAGGCCAATGGCAGTTTCTCGGTGTGTTGCCCCTGTTCGATCCGCCACGGGACGACGCCAAGGCAACCATCGCGACCGCGCAACACATGGGTGTGAAGGTCAAGATGGTGACCGGCGATGCGCTGGCCATCGCCCAGGAAACCGCCAAGAAACTCGGGATGGGCACAAATATCCTCGATGCCGGCAGCCTGGGCGACGAAAAGCAGCAAAAGACGGCGGCGGTGGCCAAGGCCATCGAGAACGCCGACGGTTTCGCCCAGGTGTTCCCTGAACACAAGTTCCATATCGTCGATGACTTGCAAAAGTGCGGCCACATCGTCGGTATGACCGGAGACGGGGTGAACGACGCCCCGGCGCTGAAGAAAGCCGACTGCGGCATCGCCGTTTCGGGGGCTACGGACGCAGCGCGCGCGGCGGCGGCCATCGTGCTGATGACGCCAGGCCTGTCGGTGATCATCGACGCGATCAAGGAGAGCCGGAAAATCTTCCAGCGGATGAACAGCTACGCGATCTACCGCATCGCCGAGACGCTGCGCGTTCTGTTCTTCATGACGCTCTCGATCCTGATCTTCAACTTCTATCCATTGACAGCGGTGATGATCGTGATGTTGGCGCTGCTCAACGACGGCGCCATCCTGTCCATCGCCTACGACAACGTTCATTACAAGGATCAGCCCGAGGCATGGAACATGCGCGTGGTGCTGGGCATCGCCACGGTGCTGGGCCTCATCGGGGTTGTCTCCGCGTTCGGCCTGTTTTATCTCGGCGAGCGCGTCTTTCACCTCGACCGCGCGCACATCCAGACGCTGATGTACCTGAAGCTGTCCGTGGCCGGACATCTGACGATTTTCCTGACGCGCACACGCGGCCCGTGGTGGTCGATACGCCCCGCGCGGGTTCTATGGGTGGCCGTGCTCGGCACCCAAGCGCTGGCGACTCTGATCGCGGTCTATGGGCTGTTTATGACCCCCCTCGGCTGGGGTTGGGCAGCGTTCGTTTGGGCCTATGCTCTGGCGTGGTTCCTCGTGAACGACCGCGTGAAACTGCTCGCGTATCGGATTCTCGATCCGGTCAAAGCCGAGCCTCAGCCTGCAGCGAAAGCTGCGCTTAAGCCTGAAGCCAAGGTCGAGTCTAAGCCTGAAGCCAAAGCCGAGCCTCAGCCGGAAGCCAGGGCCGAGGCTAAGCCCGTAGCTAAAGCCGAGCCCAAGCCTGATGCCAAAGCCGTGCCTCAGCCTGAAGCTAAGGCCGAGCCTGAGCCGGAAGCCAAGGCCGAGCCTGAGCCGGAAGCCAAGACCGAGGCCAAGCCCGTAGCTAAAGCTGTGCCTCAGCCGGAAGCCAAGACCGAACCCAAGCCCAAGCCCAAGCCCGAAACCGAGCCTAAACCTGAAGCCAAAGCCGGCGTCGCGACACTGCTAAACACGTCGCTCGGTGATCTCCTCCTAGCTGGCCTCGTCAAAGACCCGGAGGATGCCGGGCGTATCATCGCCGCGGCCATCACCCAGGCCGAGGCGCCCAACGCGGCCGCGAAGGCGCCTGAAACCAAAGCCGAGGCTGAACCTGAAACCGAGGTCGAGCCTGAGCCGGGGGCCAAAGCGAAGACGCCGTCGGATTCGACGCCGCGGACCGCCAAGTAAGCCAATGAACCCTATGAGCCGCGCGACCGCTGGAAGGAAGACGATGACAATACACACAAAGGACTTTCGCGTGCGCGAAGGAGACGAGGTCGATCTCGACAAGTGGCCGACGAAGGTCGATCCCGTGTACAAATCGAAGGAGCAATACCAAGAACTTCTGGAAGAGCACGTTGCGCAACTGAGCGCGCTGCAGCATCTTCATTATGCATCAAACCGCTATGCCATCCTGCTGATCTTTCAGGCGATGGATGCGGCTGGAAAAGACGGCGCCATCAGGCACGTGATGTCCGGGGTCAACCCCCAGGGCTGCCAGGTGTTCAGTTTCAAACATCCCAGCGCCGCCGAATTGGAACACGATTTTCTCTGGCGCACCTCGCGCGATCTGCCAGAACGCGGTCGGATCGGCATCTTCAACCGATCCTATTACGAGGAAGTGCTGATCGTCCGCGTGCATCCCGAGATTCTCCTCGGCGAAGGGCTCCCGGACACGCCGCACGACGACAAGACAGTCTGGCGCGACCGATATCGATCGATCGTGGATTGGGAAAAGCATCTGCACGTCAACGGAACCCGCATCGTGAAGTTCTACCTCCACCTCTCGAAGGAAGAGCAGCGAAAGCGTTTCCTCGAACGCATCGACGAGCCGGAAAAGAACTGGAAATTCAGCCTTGCGGACATCGAGGAGAGGAAATTCTGGAAGCACTATATGAAGGCCTATGAGGAATGCCTCAGTGCGACAAGCACAGCCGGCTCCCCCTGGTACGTCGTTCCCGCCGACGACAAAGAGAACGCTCGGCTGATCGTATCCCAAATTGTCCTCGACGCGTTCGAAGGACTCAAAATGGCCTACCCGAAAACCAGCGCAAAGCGAGAGCAGGAATTGCAGTCGATCCGCAGACGGCTCGCGAAGTGAGGCATTGATACCAGGTCTCGCGGGACGTGACTCGGCGGGGGTTTTCGAATCGGCCGCGGTCTGATTCAAGGTGGCGAACGAATGAGGTTCGCCATGCCGATAGCGCTTCGGGCCGATTTTGACGCAGACCGTCGGTCTGACTCTCGGCTCGCAGAAGAACGAGCAAACCGCCACAGTGAGCGACTCGCAGAATGTGACCACGCATCTAGAGCGCTCGGACGTTAGGCTGAATCGGGAGGGATTCCCAAATCGACGCGGCTCTGATTCAACCTGCTGGCTGGATGGAGGCCAGCGGGGATGGCTGGAGCTTACTCTCAGGATTTGCGC
>Ga0187884_10003843_pt1 | contig 11387 bp, 14 predicted proteins | sample June2016WEW_20_4_FD_132983 | JGI IMG/M metagenome (GOLD analysis project Ga0187884, IMG submission 132983) | Peatland microbial communities from SPRUCE experiment site at the Marcell Experimental Forest, Minnesota, USA - June2016WEW_20_40 | ecosystem: Environmental > Terrestrial > Soil >...
GACCAACTGCACCTTGAGCGGCAACTCCGCCCCGAACGACCTCGGCGGTGGCGGGGTCTACAGCGACGGTACGCTGACGCTGACCGGCTGCACGCTGAACGGCAACTCGGGCGTCGATGGCGGCGGCGTCTTCAACGACGTCGACGGTACGGCGACGCTGACCAACTGTACCCTGAGCGGCAACTCCGCCTTGAACGACGTCGGCGGCGGCGGGGTCTACAGCGACGGTACGGCAACGCTGACCAACTGTACCCTGAGCGGCAACTCCGCCTTGAACGACGTCGGCGGCGGCGGGGTCTACAGCGACGGTGCGCTGACACTGACCGGTTGCACGCTAAGCGGCGACTCGGGCGTCGACGGCGGTGGCGTTTACAACGACATCGACGGTACGGCGACGCTGACCAACTGTACCCTGAGCAGTAACTCCGCCCCTGACGACGTCGGCGGCGGCGGGGTCTACAGCGACGGTGCGCTGACACTGACCGGCTGCATGCTGAACGCCAACTCGGGCGTCGATGGCGGCGGCGTCTTCAACGACGTCGACGGTACGGCAACGCTGACCAACTGTACCCTGAGCAGTAACTCCGCCCCTGACGACGTCGGCGGCGGCGGGGTCTACAGCGACGGTGCGCTGACACTGACCGGTTGCACGCTAAGCGGTAACTCGGCCACCGACGGCGGCGGCGTCTACGACGACGTCGACGGTACGGTGACGCTGACCAACTGCACCTTGAGCGGCAACTCGGCCACCGGCAGCGACTTCGGCGGCGGCGGGCTCTACAACGATGGGACAGTAGCACTGACCAATTGCACGTTGAATGGCAACTCGGCTCCCAGCAGCAACGGTGGCGGCCTCTACAACGATAGCGACGGTATGGCAACGCTGATCAACACTATTGTCGCGAACAGCCCCAGCGGCCAGAACTGTGCTGGGACGGGTATTGAGGAAGGCGATCACAATCTGAGCAGCGACGCCACGTGCTTCTTGAGCTCCGAGCTGCTGAGCACCGACCCACACCTGGCACCGTTGGCGAACTACGGCGGGCCGACCGCGACGCTGGCGCTGTGCACGGCGGAGGGGAGTCCGGACCCGTCGTGTAGCGGGCCGAGTCCGGCCATCGATGCCGGGGATGATTCGGTCACCGCGCCGCCGCTCAATCTCAGCACCGATCAACGCGGCCGGCCGCGCAAGTGGGGCTTGCATGTAGACATCGGCGCCTACGAGGCACAGCAGGCGACCACGCCGATGTGCGTGGGCGACTGCGATGGCCACGGCCAGGTCGCGCTTGACGACATCCTGACTATGGTGAATATCGCCCTCGGCAACGCAGGACTGTGGGTGTGTGAGCTTGGCGACAGCAATAAGGATGGCCTGATCACCGTGGATGAGATCCTCACGGCGGTGAACAACGCCTTGAACGGGTGCGATGGAAACGGAGGCAATCCAGGCGAGTGAAGCGATGACCGGCACCGGCACGGCCGCCTCTTTCTGCCAACCAGCTGCTGCGCCTCGAGGCTGCTTTGGGGTTACTTTGTGGTTCAGGGAGGGTAGAGACACCACGTGATTCGTGCCGTGGTGGCTCGCGCGCTTGCCGTGCTGCTCGTCGCGGCCACATGGTCACCGCGGCCGGCGCGGGCCGATGCCGTCGTCGGGACGGGCACAGCCGATAGCTGCACTGAAGCGGCGTTGGACGCAGCCCTTGCGACCGGTGGCAACATCACCTTCAACTGCGGTGGCGCCGCCACGATTACCGTCACGAGCACCGAGACCATTAGCGCCGTGTAGAAGGGTTTTCAGGGGCCGTTTCGAAGGGCGAGACATCCGGTGCTTTCATCTATCCTTCGTATCCCCGCTCGATGTCCTCTGTACCCTCGGTGGTTGGTCCCGGCTGTTCTGTGGCGCTGGCGAGAGTGGTAGCAAAGTGGTACCAGTGGGTGCATCCGATTCTGACCCGAGCGACGTAAGTGGTGGAAACTAGAACGCCCCCGCCGCGAATCGAACGCGGACTACAGGTTCCGGAGACCTGTGTGATATCCTTTTCACCACGGGGGCACTGCCTAAAGGCACCCCTCTCTTTACCAAAGGCCCTCCGGATGATCAACGCGAGTGCAGCCAATGCATGGCTTGCCTGCGTGGGTTCTCGGCATAGCCGAGCAGGTCTCGCGGGTCACGCTGCCGGCGTTGCGCTAGCTGGTCGTGCGCTGGCCTCAATACTCCCTACCGACCGAGCTGGTTTACGGGCGTGTGGAGGTTTCGTTGACAAGCTCCGCCGTGGCCAGTAACATCTGTGATCTCTTCAGTGGTGGTAAGCCGAACCCGCGGCTTTTTGTAAACGATCTTGAGGGAGCGGCGGCTCAAATTCATCCTGAGGTGCTGGCTTTGAAATCGCGGCTTATCGAAGAGGGTACAATCGGTGCGCTGATGACGGGAAGCGGTGCGGCAGTTTTTGGTATGTGGCCAGATGTCCGGTCGACCTCCGGCGCCGCTGTGCGGCTGCGTGAGCATGGGCTGTGGGCAGAGCTGGTCGAGATGCTGGCCGTATCGCCCGCTGCAGCACGGTGATGGGCGGTCGCCAAGCGGTAAGGCCCCGGACTTTGGATCCGGTATCGAAGGTTCGAATCCTTCCCGCCCAGTACTCATGGACAGTTTCTGCATAGGCGAGCGGTGAAAGACGAGATCAAGATCTTTGCCGGCAACTCCAATCCGGCCTTGGTGACTGCAGTGTGTGCCTATCTCGGGGTGCCGCGCGGCGCCGCCGACGTGCGTCGCTTCAGCGATGGCGAAATCCTGGTTGAGATCGATGAGAACGTCCGCGGCGGCGACGTGTTTGTGGTTCAATCCACCTGCACACCGGTGAACGACAATCTGATCGAGCTCTTGCTCATGCTCGACGCCTTTCGGCGCGCCTCGGCCAAACGCATCACCGCCGTCGTACCGTACTACGGCTATGCGCGACAGGACCGTAAAGTCTCGCCGCGCGTGCCGATCAGCGCCAAACTGGTCGCGGATTTGATCACCACCGCCGGCGCCTCGCGCGTCCTTACGGTCGATCTGCACGCTGGACAGATTCAGGGTTTTTTCAACATCCCGGTCGACAACCTGTTCGCCACTCCCGTGCTGCTCACGTACGTGCGCCAGCGCTTGAATGAACACGATGTCAGCGTCGTCTCTCCAGATGCCGGCGGCGTCGAACGGGCCCGCGCGTTCGCGAAACATCTGGATGCGGGGCTTGCTATCATTGATAAGCGCCGGACGCGGGCAAATGAAGTGGCAGAGATGCATATCGTCGGTGAGGTCCGTGGCCGTGCCGCCGTGCTGGTCGATGACATGGTCGACACGGCCGGAACATTGGTCGCAGCGGCTGGGGCGCTCAAACAAAACGGAGCACTCACGGTGATGGCCTGCTGTACACATCCGGTGCTCTCGGGCGAGGCCATCAGTCGCATCGAGCAATCGGTGCTGAGCGAGCTGATCGTTACCGATACCATTCCGCTCTCGCCACACGCGCAAGCGTGCGCCAAGATCAAAGTTCTCTCAGTGGCCCATCTGCTCGGAGAGGCCATTCGGCGTACGCATGACGAGGAATCGATCAGTTCGCTTTTCGTATCGGGCGATGACCGGTAATTCGCGGAGTCGAAAATGGAAACAGTTGAGCTAGAAGCAGAGCTTCGGTCGAACGGGGGCAAGAGTGCAGCGCGGCAGCTGCGACGAACCGGCAAAGTGCCCGCCATTTTCTATGGCCCCAAGCGGCGGCCGACGCCGATCGCCGTCGATGCCAAAGCGTTCTCACAGAACATGTCAACCGTCGGAAGTTCGCACCTGATTCGCTTGCGCTCTAGCGCAGAGGAAGTCGCCAATAGGGTCGCGTTGGTCAAAGAGACCCAGTACCATCCAGTGACAGGAGCGGTGCTGCACGCTGACTTCTATGAGGTCGACATGGCAGAGAAGCTGCACTTGCGTGTCCCACTCCATTTCAGCGGCAAGGCCGTCGGTGTTGCCCTTGGTGGCATACTTCAGCCCGTGCAACGGGAAGTCGAAGTCGAGTGCCTCCCCGGCGATATCCCCGAGTTCATCAATGTCGACGTCAGTGCGCTGAATATTCATGACGCCATTCATGTCAGCGAGTTGCAGGCGCCGGAGGGGGTCAGCATCTGTTACGAAAGGGACACGACGTTGGTAACCGTGCTGCCGCCGACGGTGGAAGAAGTCAAAGTCGAAGAGGCTGCAGTTGCCGCCGAGGGTGCGCCGGCGGAAGGCGCACCGGCACCGGAGGCTGCGAAACCCGAGCCAGAGAAGAAAGGTGGGGCAGCCTAACAAACGATGCGTGCCATCGTCGGGCTCGGGAACCCCGGCAGCCAGTACGCGGGCAGCCGCCACAATGTCGGCTTTTCCGTGGTGGAAGAGCTGTCGCGCCGCTGGCGACTGCCGCTGGGGCGTGTTCGACACGGTCTGCGGGTGGCAAGGGGAAAGGTCGCCGGCCAACACGTTGCGCTGATTGAACCGCAGATGTACATGAACGTCAGCGGTCCGGCTTTGGGCCGCGCCGGACAGCATATCGAAGCTAAGCGGTTGATTGTGGTTCACGACGATCTCGATTTGGAGCTCGGTTCCGTCCGGGTGAAATGTGGCGGTGGCACCGCTGGCCACCATGGGCTGGATTCCATCGTGGACTGTTACGGACCCGATTTCGTCCGCGTGCGTGTGGGGGTAGGACGGCCACCACACAGCGAAGATGGTGTCGATTACGTGCTGTCGAGATTCCGTGAGGAGGAACGTGAGGCCGTCGACGCGGCCATCGACCGCGCGGCCGCCGCGGTCGAACGCATCATAACCGCAGGCGAACAGGCGGCCATGAACACCTTCAATACCCGTCCGGGCAAGCGTTCGCCGCTGCCGGCCGAGCCAGTTGGGAGGAACTAGATGCATCGTTACGAAACCTTGTTTATCGTGCACCCCGAGCTCCCGGAAGCCCAAGTGCGCGAAACCGTCGACCGGATCCGCCGGCTGATCGAAGGCATGGGAGGGGAGGTGACGGAGTTTCAGGAATGGGGCATGCGCGACCTCGCCTACCCCATCCGGAAGCAGCCGCGCGGGATTTACGCCCTGGTGCAGTATGCGGCACGGCCCGAAGTAGTGAAGGAACTAGAGCGAGCGATGAAACTCTCAGATGAGATCCTCCGATTCGTTTCCGTGCGCATGCCCGAAACGCGAACGACCGGCCGGCGCGTACAACGACCGCGGCCCGCGCCCCCGCCCGAGGAAACGTCCGCAACAGAACAGGAGGAGTGACCATGCCAGCGGGTAGGAGCGGCCCGAGACGCGGCCGGCCGACGGGCGATGACAAGACGGCCTTCCGGCGCCGTGGACCGGTGCGGCGGAAGGTATGCCGGTTCTGTGCCGATAAGGATAGTACTATCGATTACAAGGACACCCGCACGCTGTCCAGCTTCGTCACCGAACGCGGCAAGGTCGTGCCCAGCCGCATCACCGGCAACTGCGCCAAACATCAGCGGCAGCTGACGACCGCGATCAAGCGGGCACGCGCGGTCGCGTTGTTGCCCTTCACCACGGTTCACGTTTGATGCAATTTGCCCTCGATCGCGATGCTTCCGGTTCGCGCCTGGTCCAACTGGCGCTGCATGTGACACTGGCGGTGGTGGTCAGTGCCGGCCTGTACACCGCTGGCCTCACCGTGAGCCCTTACGCCGGGCCGTTGCTGCTCGCTGCGCCGCTTCCCGGTCTGATACTGGCTGAGCGTGGTACCCTGGAATGCGCTTTGTGGTTGCTGCTGACGACCGCTGTCGTGAGCGTCGGGCTCGGGCCGGATGCCGCGGCCGGTTTCGTGCTGTTGTTTGGCACCCCCGCCTGCACGGTGGCAGTGGGCCTTCGGCAGCGCTGGAGCATTGAGCGGGCGGTGCTGGCCGGCATGGTGGCATGGTCTGTGAGCGTTGCTGCTTTGGCCTTTCTCGCGTACGGCGATTTGACAACGCTGAGCGCGGCGGCACACCAACAGCTCGCGCACGGCTTCGATGTGGCATTGTCGACGTACGGATCGTTCGGCGCGCCGGAGAGTACGCTCGCGACTGCGACCGCCGAGCGCGAGCCGTTGATCACAGGGCTTCTCGAGATCCTGCCGGCGCTGGCCGTGCTCTGTGGCGCATTGATGATACTCACCAATGTCGTGCTACTGCGGAGTTGGACCAACAGAACGCACGACGTTGACCTGCGCCTCTGGCGCACACCCGAGAGCCTCATTTGGGCGCTCATCGGGACCGGTTTCGGTATGTTCCTGCCCTGGGTGCTGCTTGCGCTGCTGGCGCGCAACATTTTCGTGGTGCTGCTCGGGGGCTATTTCTGCCAAGGGCTCGCAATCGTCAGCTACTTTCTCGAGCGCCTGCGGCTGCCCCGTGGCGTGCGCGTCGCCGGATACGTGCTGATTGCAGTGCAGCACATCGTTGCAGGGATTGTCCTGGCGCTCGGGGTCTTCGATCTGTGGGGGAATTTCCGGGGCCTGAGCGCTGGTTCTGCCAGGTATCCGGATCCCAACTGACAGCGACTGACGGAGACGACCAATGAAAGTGATTCTACGTGAAGACGTTCCTGACCTCGGCAGCGTGGGAGACATCGTGAAGGTGAAGCCGGGTTTCGCGCGCAACTATTTGCTGCCGCGCGGCTTGGCCCTCGTCGCCGACAAACGCAACATCCGCGTCCTGGAACACCAGAAGAGGGTAGTGGCTGACAAGCGCGAGCGCGACCGCAAGCGAGCCCAGGGCGCCGCCGAGCGGCTCAGCAATCTCCGCCTCACCATCAAGGCCCGTGCAGGTGAGGAAGGCAAACTCTTCGGCTCGGTAACCAACCTCGATATCGAGAGAGCGCTAGCAACCCAAGGCTTCTCCATCGAACGGCGCCGTATCCGAATCGAGGAACCCATCAAATCAATCGGCGAGCACACCGTACCGATCCACCTCGGCGTCGGCATCGATGCCAAAATCACGGTGATCGTCGAAGCCGAGGCCTAATTCCGCGCGTCATCGCCTCCGAACCTGCCCGGAAGCGAACCGGCCCCGTCCAGAACCAAGTTGAAGCAGGCCCGCGGCCCGGTGGATTACCAGCGCTGCCGGTACAAGCGCTCGTCCACGACCGACACCATCGCGTCGAGGTCCAGCCCTCTTCCCAGGAAATCTCGGCCCCGAGCCAGCTGCTGGGCTGGGGCGCGCAACACGTCGTGGTAGTCGACGTAGAGCACACTAATGTTCGGCTGCCGCGCGATCCACGCGCTCACGTCGGTCAGATGCCGCGCAAAAAGCGGTAGGACGGTGGTATCATCCGAGCCTCCCTGTGCCCCCTGCCTGCGCAGCATTGCCTGCTGCGAGGCCAGCACCTCGTTGAGTGGCCGTCGCATGAAGATGATCTTGTACTGGTACTCCCGCGGAAGGTGGCGCAACAAGGCGGAGACTACCTTCACTGCCTTGCCCCGTGCCTGGGGCAGCCAGCTATGGTCGTGCGCGATCTTCTTTGCCGGCTCGAACTCGAAGTAGCCGCGCGGGTTGTCGTCATCTGGCGGGCGCTGGTGGTCGGTGAGCACCGCCATGCCCCCGGCCTGCAACGCCTGCATCATCATGGACGTCCCAGAGCGGGGTAATCCGCTAACGATAGCGATCGCTTCGGGTTGCATCCTCAAGGCTCCTGTAGTCACCCTCTTCCGTCCGCAGCGCAGCGTTCCCGCGCAGCCCAGTCGATAGGGTCAGGATCCTTACGCGCCACGCATTCGTGCTTCACACGGAGAGTGAGGATACCTGTTTGGCGGGTCGATTTCGAGTCGACTCCGATCAGGATACGATCGCTAGTGTACTGCGTCATAAATAGAGCAACGTTTACTCTTGCCGCGCGCTTGGCTATTCGGGAGGTCAAACATGCGGGTTGCGCCGGGAATTATGCTGACCGACGAGGAACGTACGCAGTTGGAGCGCTATGCGCGAGGACGCAGCACGCCGATGCGCCTGGTGACACGGGCGCGCATTGTGTTGCGCGCGGCGGCAGATGAACAGAACCGCGAGATCGCGCTGGCGCTTGGCACCACGCGGCGCGCAGTTGGGCGCTGGCGCACCCGGTTTGCGCAGCTGCGGCTGGCGGGCATCGAAAGGACGCGCCGGGGCGCGGGCGCCCGGCGCGCGTGAGCAAACGTCGCATCGCGCAGGTTGTGCGGATGACGTTGGAAGAGAAACCGGACGGCGCCACGCACTGGAGCACGCGGCGCATGGCACGAGCTGCTCGCCTCAGTGAGACCAGCATCCGACGCATCTGGAAGGCACACGGTCTCAAGCCGCATCTGGCCCGGACCTTCAAGATCAGCCGGGACCAGCGCTTTGCCGAGAAGCTGGCCGATGTCGTCGGGTTGTACCTCGCGCCACCCGAGCACGCCTTGGTCCTGTCGCTGGACGAGAAGAGCCAGATTCAGGCCCTGGATCGGATTCAGCCCGGCTTGCCACTCAAGCAGGGCCGGGCGAGCACTTTCACGCACGACTACAAGCGCAACGGGACGACCACGCTGTTTGCCGCGCTCAATGTGCTGCAAGGCACGGTCATCGGCACCTGCATGCCGAAGCATCGGCATCAGGAGTGGTTGAAATTTCTCCAGTTGATCGATCAGCAAACCCCGTCCGGGCCCACCAAGGCCAGGCGGTCGCCCGGCAGGAACTCGCCGCGGGCAATTCGTTTGGCGAGATAGCGCTGCAACCGTTCCGCGCGGGTCACAACGACCGCGGTTGGGAAATTGTCGAAGTAGTGGACTACGGCCTGCGCGTTTGGATGCCGCTTGAGCCAGTGGCGGAACATAGGCGTGACCCCGGCGTAGTATTCGAGCTGGCCCAAAGGGTCGAACCCGGCGAAACCGGGGATCAGGACGACGTGCAAGCGGCTGCTGGACGAGGCGCGTTGAGGTATGCGGTGTCGGCTACCCTTCAGTACTCCTGCCGGAGGCTAAGGCTACCACCATCACGTCCGGTGCGCTAACGTAACAGAGTGCAAATGACAGTGGTAGTGGCCTACGCAAGCCGCGTCGACTGCTACTGATTCGCCTAACCAGCAGCCCATTGAGACTGACAGCGGTGCCAGTCGTGACGCTGGGTGAGGTGACCCCAGCTGACATTTCGGTCGACAAGGACCGACTCTAGCACAGCGCCAGCGGATTAAGCGCCACGCGGCGCGGCAGGGCGAAATACCGCGGTCAACCAAACGCGAGAGCGGTTCGTCAGGATACGTGAGTTAGATTGAATAGGGAGGCTCATATGAAAGTGTTTGAGGTCATCACCTTGATTGTGCTGCTTGCCCTATCACTTGCTGCGGCACCGGCTTTGGCACACGGGCCGGGTGGTGGAGGCGCCTGTCGTCCGCTGATACAGCAGCTTTGCCACAGCGTAACGCCCGGTCCCGGTCCAGGTGGTTACGGCAGCTGTCTGAAGGCGCTTTGCGGCACGGACGCCACGCCCGGTCCAGTTGGGTTTGCCAGCTGTCTTCTCAAGCAGTCTCAGATTTCCAATTTCCCGAACTGCCAGGCGCAGCTAACCAAGATGCAAGCTAAGATTGCCACATGGCAAGCTGCGTTCAACACCGCCTGCGCTAACGACGTCTCGCAGTTCTGCTCCAATGTGACCACCGGCCCGCGGGGCCAAATCCAGTGTCTGCGCCAAGCGGTCAAAAACAATCAAAAGGTGTCGGCAACTTGTCAGGCTTTTCTCGTTAAGGGTCACGGGCGTCGGCATCACGCGCATCGCTGCTACGAGAGTACTACTGGGTCGAGCAACGACTAATAGGGCAAGCACAATCGGCCGAACCGCGTAGGCCCGCCTTTTTGGGGGCTCATCGTGCCGTGAAGGAACCGAGGAGGATCAGATGAGAGCAATAGAAAACAAGGGCTTCACGTTGATCGAGCTACTGGTGGTGGTGGCCATCATCGGCATCCTGGCCGCGATCGCCATCCCACAATTCGCCGCTTACCGCTAGCGGGCGTTCGATGCGCAAGCGCAGTCGGACCTGCGCAACGCAGCGACCGCCCAAGAGGCGTACTTTGTGACCAATCCCAATGTGGGATACATGAGCTGCACCAACAGCGCTTGTACTGGCGCCAACGGGTTGCCTGGGCTGTCGCTCGCGAGCGCGACGCAGATATCTATGGTCGGCGGTGGAACTACGTTCAGTGGGACGGCCAGCAGCATAAGTGGCACCGGCAAGGTCTTCACCTATTTGAGCACGGGCGGTGGCATGCAGCCTTAACCGATTACGTGTCTTGCAGTGGCGGAACACACCGCAGGTCACTGGCGCGAGCGTGCGAAGGCGCGCACGGCCCAGATGAGGAGCTTGAGGAGCAGCAGCATCGCTGCACGATGCGAGGGCACCTGTTCGATTGCAATGGAAGCGAGCGATTCTCGGTTCAAAGCGCGCGGACGGAATATTGGCGAGGTACAGGCGCGCAACAGCAAGAGCAGCGCCGCTGTTGCGCGTCCCCTGGAATCCCTTGTTGGGCGGCGCTAGTCGATCCGCCACCACCACACTGACCGATAGATCTGGAGGTTATTCATATCTGTCCAGTTTGCAGCCTCCCAGATCGACTGCCGTTCGAGAACTTCAGTTCGTCCCGGAGCCTGTCATAGACGTACTTTGTGATCCCCGACGGGTAGTCGCTCGAGAGGTCAGATAGTTTCGCCGCGTAGTTTGCGGCGCGCCCGACCCAAACTAGCACTGGCGGTTTAGAGTATCAAAAATGGTGCAAGGGCCGCTCCATCTTATGCAGGCGTGCGCGGCGCGATAGCGCAACTGCCACCCCCGGCCGTCACGCCGACGTTTGAGGGCTACCCGGCAACTTCTGCAGTTTTAATGAGGACCGCGGTGGGCATCATGCTGGCGGCCCCTGGCGACCCGGCGGCTAGCGCCATCGGTCTCGTGTAATAGCGGTGTGGTTCCGACGTGCACGTCAAGCTCGGCGACCGCGCTGACGTTGCCGGCTGTGTCGCGGACTCGTGCGGCCACCACTGTGTCACCGGAGGGGAAGCTCAGCGGCTGGTCGACAAAGGCACAAAACTGGATGGTGCTGTCGGGATCGACGAAATGATACTCCGCCTCGGGCAGAAAGAGGGTGCAGGCGTCGCTGCTATCGCGGCGGCCCACCGGCTGGCCCTGCCCGTCTTGGAACCGGCACGCCAAGTCATTGATCGCAGCGGCTGCTGCCGGCGAAAAATCGAACGGGTTGACGGCGGGCACTCCACCTTGAGTGGCGCCGCTGTCATCACACACCGCCGGGCTGCCGTTCCCGAGCGCGCGCGAGGCCTCGATCTGGAGATCGGGCAACTGGGTCACGTCACTGCTGAAGGCACTGGCGCCGAGCACCGCC
>Ga0187884_10003845_pt1 | contig 11384 bp, 7 predicted proteins | sample June2016WEW_20_4_FD_132983 | JGI IMG/M metagenome (GOLD analysis project Ga0187884, IMG submission 132983) | Peatland microbial communities from SPRUCE experiment site at the Marcell Experimental Forest, Minnesota, USA - June2016WEW_20_40 | ecosystem: Environmental > Terrestrial > Soil >...
CCGCGATGAGCGGGTCGGGCAGGAGAGGGGGGATTTATATGGCACCGCAAGCGCGGGCGGGAGCGACACATGTCAGGCGGGCGGGTGCGGTGTGGTGTGGGAGATCACGCCGTAGCTGAAACTCGGCGGCTAACTGTCGTAACATCCCATATCGCAAGTTATGGAGGCGGGTGTTATCGTTTCGGGGTGATGGTGCCATGGCCCTGATCACAACCCGATCCCTGCCGGTGGGACTCAGCCGAGAGTTGGCTACAGAAAGGACCCGAAGAACGGCAACCGTCATTGGTCGCGTAACTGAAGGAGATCATCATGACAAATCCGGTACAAATCCTCAGCCCGATTCTCTCCCGCAGCATCCGCTTCTTAAGCCTGAGTCTTGCATTCGCATGTGTGCTCCTACCGATGACCCTCTCGATGCAGGCACAAACCTTCAGCGTGCTTCACTATTTCACCGGCGGAACAGATGGAGCAAGTCCTTATGCCGGGGTCACCATCGCACCTTCAGGCGTCCTGTATGGAACGGCGGAAGGCGGCGGAACCTACGGCGCGGGCACAGTTTTCAAGCTAAGACAGGTTAATTCAAGTTGGCTTTACACTCCCTTGTATGAATTTACCGGGGTTAGCGGTGAGTCCTTTCCGCAGGGCGGAGTAGTGTTCGGTCCAAATGGTGCTTTATATGGCACGACCTTTGGCGATCTAGAAACCTACGGGACAGTGTTCGAACTGACACCTCCGCCTACGTTTTGCGGAACGGTATTGTGCTATTGGAACCAAACCGTACTTCACACCTTTACGGGGACTGCGGGTGGGGGCGGACCCCAAGTCGAGAATTTAGTCTTCGACAGCTCTGGAAACATCTACGGCACAACACAGGCCGGAGGTATGTATAACGCAGGAACTATGTTCGAATTGACCCCTTCAGGCGGAGGATACACGGAGAGCATCCTTCATAGCTTCGGCCACGGCACTGACGGAAGGAACCCACTGGAAGGCGTGGTCTTCGATACGGCAGGCAATATGTACGGAACCGCACCCTACGGAGGAACCGGAAATCCAGAAGAGTGCACGGGCAGCTGCGGAATGGTTTACCAACTCGTACCTTCCAACGGGGGGTGGGTGGAGAACGTCCTGGTTAACTTCGACGTAACGAATGGAAAAAATCCCTTTGCAAACCTGATCATCGATAGTTCCGGCAACCTCTATGGCACCACGGCGAGTGGCGGACAAAATGGAGGTGGCGTAGTTTACAACCTGGCGCCCTCAGGTGGAGGGTTCTCCTACTCTGTGCTTTACTCCTTTAGCTCCTGCGGGTCCAAGGGTGGCTTAGCCTTGGACGCTGCCAGTAACTTTTTTGGGGTCTGTTCTGGTGGCGGCGCCCATCAGGACGGCTGGGTTTTCGAGCTGACAAATTGCAGCCAGGGCTGCAGCGTGATCGATCTCCACGACTTCAGCGGTAGTGATGGCAGCGGCCCTTATGGCGCCCCGGTGCTCGACGCGAACGGCAATCTCTACGGCACAACGACTTCGGGAGGTACCGGGAACTGCAATGGCAGTGGCTGCGGCGTGGTATGGGAGATCACGCCTTAACTGGCGTAATGTATGGTCCGCCATCGAACTGCACGAGGAAATTGGGTGGGCGAGAACAGTCTGTGAAAATGTATCCGCCCTCTAGTGGAGAATATCTCCGGGCACTCGATGATGATGCGCGCGTGCCTGTCCTTGTTAATCCCCACGGTCGTGAAAGACCTCGTTACGTCACAGGTTTCAGGCACGTCGTTTGACGGTGTTTTCGTCGTTCCTATTCTTTTGCAGAACTTTTCAGAGCCGAATCTCAGAGCCCCACTTCGTCTAGCCACCTTGTGCAGTGGGTGGTGGTTACCGCTGGCCAAAACTGCCCAGCTAATTCTGGCCATGGCGACCGTGGCGATCTTCCGTCCTCGGCGCATCATCAGGTCAAAGTATCGGCGGCGCCATTCCGGAAGACTGAGCACTGTAACCTGCGCCGCCTCCACCGGCAAGAAGCGCAAGATCGAACTCCCTTGTTTGGTGATGTGCCCCAGCCATCTTCGATTCCGGCTGGAGTCTTCCACCGGAACCAGGCCGAGATAGCTGGCCACCTGCTTGCCACACTGAAAGCGTTCGGCTTCGCCGATGATCAGCACAAACGCCACTGCGGTAAGTGGACCGACTCCGGGATGTGTCGCACCGGTCGGTTTTGGGGTATCTGTGAATTGCCCGCCTTCAATAATTAATCACAGACAATTCCCTGGGCATTGGTGTAAGTTGCTTAACACTGGCAGCCCTACACTTGATGTAGGCTTGCAGCGCCATAAGAGCTTCCGGGACGGCCATGCTCCGTCCGATAAGGAAACGACCATGCCACTTCGTCGTCGTCAGCCCCTGGTATCGCTTCGTCACATATTTTTATATCTGGCCGTCATGACCTTCCCCCCTTTCAGCGCTCTACGCTCAGACGCCTACTACTCTCTATACCTTCACCGGGGCAACGGACGGCGGTTATCCCAAATCCACCCTAGTGATGGATGCCGCGGGTAATCTGTTCGGCACCACCACAGCCGCCGGTTCGTACGGCAATGGCACCGTGTTCAAGATCGACACCTCGAATAACTTTTCTGTAGTGCACAACTTCGGTATTGGCGAGGGTAGCCCCGTCTATGGTGTGGTGTTGGATTCAGCGCAGAACCTCTACGGCACCACGTTCCAGGGCGGCTCTTCCGACCTGGGAACGGTATTCAAGATCGATTCGGCCGGCAATTTTTCTGTGCTGTATAACTTTGATGGAAGCGGAGGGAGCAATCCTTACGGCCATTGATCATCGACTCCGCGGGAAACCTCTACGGCACCGCTTCCGCCGGCGGGGCCTCGGGACTCGGGACCGTGTTCAAGATCGATACCTCGAATAATTACTCCGTACTGCATAGCTTCGCTGGCGGAAGTAGCGACGGCAGCACTCCTTATGGCGGCCTGGTTATGGATTCTTCGGGGAATCTGTACGGAACAACCTATTTGGGCGGTTCCGCTGCGGCCGGCACGATATTCGAAATCAATACTGCAACCGGCTTCAGCCTGCTCTACAGCTTTACTGCCGGATCCGACGGCGCAAACCCCATGGCCGGGCCAATGACGGACCCTTCAGGCAATTTGTACGGAACCGCCAGCGCAGGTGGTTCGGGAAACGGAACCGTCTTCAAGTTCAGCACCACGGCGGGCTTCTCAGTACTGCATAGCTTCTCTGGCGGTGCGGACGGCTCGACTCCCTATGCTGCTCCGGTCATGGATGCATACGGAAATCTCTACGGCACTACATACTACGGAGGCAGTGGGGCCGAGGGAACGGTCTTCAGGATTAACTCTCTGAACAGTTACGCGACAGTTTATAGTTTCACCAACAGCGCGGGCATCAATCCCGGCGGCCTGAGCATTGACACCGCCAACAACCTTTATGGCGTCACGACCAACGGCGGCACTTTGCTGTATGGCACGGTATACAAATTCTTAGTGAACGCCGGGATCACCGCACCGCCAACGCATTCTGTGCTGAGCGGCAGCACGGTGAACTTTACCTGGACGCCGGAGAGCGGAGCGACTTCCTATCAGCTGTGGCTAGGTTCAAATCCCGGAGCGCATGACCTGGGCTACGTTGGAACCAGCAGCCTGAATGCTTCGTTCAACTCGGTGCCGACGGACGGACGCGCCATTTACGCAACTCTCTACGGCTACGCCAATAACACATGGTCAGTGCAAGATTCAGCGTCCTATCAAGCCGCATCACTCAGTCAAGCTCAAATCACCAGTCCTACCAAGGGCTCGACTCTGCCCGGCAGCGTGGCCAGCTTTACTTGGACGGCGGAGACGGGTGCCACGTCGTATCAGTTATGGCTGGGCTCGATCTCCGGTGCCTACGACTTAGGCACGGTTGGAACTTCTGGTCTGCAGGGCAGCATCGCGAACCTGCCGACCGACGGGCGAGCGATTTATGCCACTCTCTGGGGATATGACAGTGCGGGCAACTGGTCGGTGCAGGACACGGCGACCTACTGGGCCGCTGCGCTCACCAAAGCTCAGATCACCTCTCCGCCAAAGGGAAGCACGTTGCCAGGCTTGGTGGTATTTACCTGGACGGCGGAGACCGGAGCTACGTCCTACCAGATATGGGTGGGCAATGCTCCGGGAACGCACGACATAACCTACGCCGAATCGAGCGGCCTGTCGGTCAGCGTTACCGGGTTGCCGCGGGATGGACGGCCGCTCTACGTCACGTTGTGGGGCTATATGGGCGGTGCTTGGACGGTGCAGGACACAGGTACCTACACATCCCTTCTGGACAGAGTCGTTCTGTCACTTGTGTTGGATCGATCAGGCTCGATGACCTCAGACGGTGGAGCATCGGCCCTGCAGGCCGCAGTTCCACAATTCATAAACTATTTCACGAATGGCTTGGACGAACTCTCGCTGATTACCTTCGCCGACAATGCGGAAATTGACGTTCCCATCAGTACCAACTTCCTGTCGCCAATCGTCACGGCTGTCGGAAATATGGTGTTCGGAGGCGGCACATTCGGTACGGGAGCGGGGAGTCAGCCGATCCAGAGCACGACCGTGGGGCCGCCCATCTCGCTGGCCGATTTGCAAAACAACAGCGTAGGGATTCCTCCCGGGACAAGCATTGTCAAAGTTATGGTTTATTTCACGGATGGTTTGGTGAATACCATTCAAGACACTTTTTCGTGTCCGAATCAGGTGCTGTTGAATTACGGGGGTTTTGATACTCAAGGGACGCAATACGGAGACATCTTCGATCCCAACAGCGCAACAACGATCTTCGGCACCGCGACCAGTTCTGGCTTCCCCTATGACAGCCACGGCGACAAGTGCAGGAACAGCAACGGTGTCTTGGTAACCACCTTCACCTCTCAGCAGAATGGACAACAAGAGTCGTTCCTCCAGTCGAATATCACAACTGAAGCTCAGTATCGCGCGTTGTATACGGCCAATCTCATGCGAAGCGAGAGCCCCGTCCCGACTTACATTTACACGATTGGCCTGGGCAGCAACCTTCCTACAGGGGCGCAGACTTTTCTGGAAGAGCTGGCCAATGATCCGTCCTCTCCCACCCACAATTCGAACCAACCGACAGGACAGTACTTTCCTATACCCAACTGCCCTTCATCGCAATGCACGCAAGAACTGATAATGGCGTTTGAAGTTATCGCTGCCAGGTTGTTGTGAGCAGCAATTCGCGGATAAGCGAATTCCTGAATCCTAACTGACCGAATCGCACGAGCATTTCGGGGCTGGATGTAAGGGTTGCCGGGCTCTGAACCCCGGTCGCTGGATATTTGTCGTGCTCGATTCGCGGCGCCGCGCCTATGGCGAAGAAAAGGGAGCTGTATGACGGAGACTGACGCCTGTAGCGACTTGGCTCACACCTGATCTCTATAGTTTTCAAGAGCGACGCGCACCAACTGGCCCCGCGTGCGGGCTCCCGTCTTTCGAAAAAGCTGCTGCATCGTGCCCTTGACTGAGCTTTCAGAGAGCTGTAATCGATCGCTAATCTCTTTGTTCGTCAAGCCTTCAAACACCAATGAGAGGACTTGACGTTCTCGTTCCGTCAAGGTGCTCGACTGGTCCAGATCGTTTGCTTTTTGTTGAGCAGGTCCAATAATTCTTTGAAGCTGGCCGTGGTCGAACGAGGCCTTTCCTGATAACACATCATGGATTGCCTCCGAGAGCAGCTCAGGGGGCTGGTGTTTTGGAAAGATTCCTGCGATCCCCCGCCTCACCAGGTTGGCTGCGTCGGAGTCGTTGATCCCAGCGGTCACAAGCAGCACCTTTCCTCTAAAGTGAAGATCTTCTGCAACGCGCATCAAGTCAAGGCCGTTCCGCTCGCCAAGATCAAAGTCCAGGAGCACGAGATCGATTGCATCTCGCTGCAAAATGTCTCGCGCTTCGTCGATGGTTCCGCAGCCTGCCACCACCCTTAATCCTGGCTCTCCATCCAGGAAGCGAGCCAAGCTCTCTCGAAAAAGCGCATGGTCGTCGATGATCAAAATGCGGGCATTGCATTCGGGTTCAGGCATGTATTGGTCCTTGAGATTCACGTACCGCTTGGAGCTCGACGGCAAAGCAGCATCCTTCCGGGCGTGGCACAAAAACGAGGTCGCCGCCGAAACTCTTCAACAGAGCACGAGAGACGTATAGACCTAAGCCCGTGCCTTTGGCATCCCGCGGAAACGAACGGAAAAGTGTCTCCGGATGGGCGATGCCCACGCCTGTGTCCTCGAACCGAACCGCTACCGTTTCATTTCTAATCGATGTACTGATCGTCAGGCGTTTTGTCTTGGTATCCTGCATGGCTCGGCGGCTATTTTTTACCAGATTGAGAAATACCTGCATCAGGCCGTAGCGATCGGCCCACGTCAGAGGTAGAACATCCTCGACCATCCAGATCACCTCGATACCAGCTTCATGGTAGGAGACGTCGATTAGCACTCTCAATTCATCCAGCACGGATGTCAACTCAATAGACGAGCGATCCTGGTCGGCCAAATCAGACAACTCCATGGAGGAGAGCTTTTCCAGGCCTTGAATCACCGTACCAAGCGCCTCAAAGTCGGCATTGTCTTGCAGGATGTCCACCTTGGCCAGGTTTGTGTGCACGACCAGGGCGGCACCGCAAAGGTTGCGGATCTCATGGGAAACCGCGCTCATCAGAATTCGGGTGTTCTTTAAAAGGTAATCGAGGCTAAGATCCTCTCGGTTGCGAAGATCTTCCGAGAGATCAACAATGATCGCCGCCAGTCGATTGCCGGAGAGTGTGGAATACGTTGAAAACCAAGCTCCAGCCAGAAAGACCTCGCCATCGCTGCGCTTGCCACGGCATTGCAGACTCGTGCGGAAGCCCTGCGGCCGCTTGGATTGCACCGCGGCGAGCAAAGCCGGAAGATAAAGCTGCACGTTGCTGCCAGGCAGACCCCGCCCTGAAGGGGTCAAGAGGTGTTGGGCAGCCTCGTTGGCAAGAATAATCGTACCTTCCGAGTCTAGGGTGATGATCGCCGCAGGGCTGCTGTCCACTAGTGCACGTACCTGCTCTTCAGCTTCCCGACGAAGTTGTACTTGATTCTCCAGCTCTTCCACATGCTTCAGAGCAATACGGCGATTAGCAAGCAGTTCAAAAACTAAAAGCCCCGTCCCGATGAAACCAGCCGAGGAAAGCACCAGACGCGGGATCGCATCGGCTGGAGGTAGATTGCTGAACTCTTCCTGCAAGAATGCGCACAAAACCGCAACCCCTGTGATCTGTGTGCGCGAAAGAAAACCACCCGCGATCATGATAGGAAACAGGTAAAGAAAGCCCAACGAAATGTAGGGCGCAGTCCACCAGTCAACGAGCGCGATGAGCACGACCAGAACCCCTGCCAGAGACAGCAAGCTGGTGCGGTTTTCGGGAGCGTAGATGGAGAGCGCATTAGGCAGCCGCATCATTTCCTTCCGCGAGTATGGTGTCAAATCTCAAGGTACGCTGTAACTACATATTGAACAAAAGACCGAAAGATAGATGGCGTTGGCCAAAAGATACCCTGCCGCGTCCAAAAGATAGCCTTTCGTTGTCACTAAGTTAAGAGATCATCGTTACACAGACACTTGCGGACGCGAGGCGGGCGACAGCGGGAGGCTTTGTTTCGTTACGCCCCAAGCTTGTGTGCCAAGAACTCATGAGCGACTGCACCCCGTCTTAACTCTTGAGCGCGCAATGACCTCGGAGGACGCCTAACCGAGGGCGGCATGACACGAAGGGGTCGTCAGCCGCTTATCGCGGCTCCGCGGCGAGTGTGATGGTGGTTTTCGGTTTTGAGCGACCCAATGAGTGAGAACAGCACCAGCCTGTCAGATGCTGCTCCCGTCCACAGGCCGAAGAAGAACGAGTCCATGAAGAAGAGTGCATTGTTCCGGAGAACTGTCAGCTGCTGTGCAATCTGCCTTTTACTCACCGCATGCGAAAAGAAGTTCAACCCCGCAGATGGCGCTGCTCCTCCGGCACAAGTCTCTGAGGCTAGCAATACAGGCCTTGTGACGGTTGAGAGACCGGAGCAATTCTCTTTGGTCGCGGCCGGCCAGATTGAGGCTCCGGCTCAGCTGAACGTAACCGGATCTGTAAACCCCGATGTCGCTCGTGAGGTGCCGGCCATCTCACTTGCAAGCGGTCGAATCGTCTCCATAAAGGCTCGCCTGGATGACAACGTCACCAAGGGCCAGTTGCTCTTACAGGTGCAGAGCACCGATGCCACGAACGCATTCGACGCCTACCTGAAGGCGGTGAACGATGAGCAACTCACCAACAAGACATATCTCCGCACCAAAGATCTCTACGAGCATGGCGCGGCACCGTTGAGCCAGTTAGAACAGGCCGATGACGCAGAGAAAGACGCCAAAGCTGACCTTGTTGCCGCCGAGGAGCAACTCAAGACGTTGGGCGTCGACAAGAACCATCCGTCCAGCGTGGTGAACGTGTATGCACCAATCTCGGGCGTCATTGTGGCACAAAATGTAACCAATGCCGCTGCTGCTGGCGTCACGTACTCCGGGACATCGACGCTGTTCACGATTGCTGACCTATCTGTTGTTTGGATCTTATGCGACGTCTATGAAAACGACATTCCCAAGATTCACCTTGGACAAGAGGCGCTGATTCGAGCGAACGCTTACCCCAATACCGTGCTGACAGGCCGAATCACGGACATAGGTCCCGTCCTCGACCCTAATATCCGAACCGCCAAGGTGCGCATAGAGATACGCAATCCCGGCCTTCTCAAGCTCGGGATGTTCGTAACCGCGACCTTCGAGAGCCGAACCAAAGAGGCGTTTGCGGTTGTACCTTCCTCGGCAATCTTGCATTTACACGATCGTGATTGGGTTTTCGTCCCGGCCGGAGGCAAGGAATTTAAGCGTGTCGAGGTGGACGCTGGCGACATGTTGCCAGGAAACAACCAGCAGATCCTCTCCGGAATTAAGCCCGGACAGCAGGTTGTATCGAATGTTCTCCAATTGGAAACCACCTTGGAGACGCAATGATTCGTCGGCTGGTCGACTTTGCTCTGCAAAACCGCTTTCTGGTGCTGGTGGGGACGATACTGCTTTTTGCGTGGGGCATCGTTTCGTTTCATCGCCTGCCCGTCGAAGCCTATCCGGATGTGGCGAACAACTACGTCGACGTGATCGCGCAGTGGCCGGGAATCTCCGCGGAGCAGATCGAGCAACAAGTCACCATTCCCATCGAAACCGTCATGAACGGTATTCCGGGAGTGGTTCATGTCCGGTCGTGGTCGATCTTCGGCCTTTCGACAGTGGAGATGGTTTTCGGTGAAGAAACCACAAACTTCGAGAACCGCGAACGAGTCTTGGAGCGCCTTTCCCAGGTAAGTTTGCCGGCGGGAGTCACTCCGCAGATGGGCACCGACTGGAGCCCGGTCGGACAGATCTACTTCTACACGCTGCAGAGTACGAACCCAGAATACGACCCGATGAATTTGAAGTCGCTCGAAGACTGGGTGGTGGAGAAGAATCTAAAGTCCGTCCCCGGCGTGCCGGACACCAATCCATTCGGCGGCCCCACGCGCGAATATCAGGTTCGCCTTGATCCGGACAAACTGGTGTCGTACGGCCTCAGCATCGCGCAAGTTGAGCAGCAGCTCACCAACAACAACGCAAACGCGGGCGGCAGCTTCATCGAGGCCGGGCTGCAGCAGATCAACATTCGGGAAGTGGGGCAGGTCAAAGACATTCAGGATATCGCCAACACCGTCATCATGACCAAGGCCGGTACGGCGCTTCGGGTGAAGGACATTGCCACCGTGACCCAGGGTCCGAAGATTCGCCTTGGTCAGTTTGGCCAGGCCTTCCACCGTGAAGATGGAAAGATTGTCGACAACGACGACGTGGTTTCAGGTATCGCGGTTCTACAAAAAGGGGCGGACGCCCAGCCTGTCCTGGAAGGCATTCATAAAAAAGTTGAGGAGCTAAATGCTCACATTCTGCCGCAGGGTGTGAAGCTTGTCCCGTTCATCGACAGAAGCGACCTTCTGCGCTTTACAACCCACACCGTTCTGCACAACCTGACTGAAGGGATCGTCTTAGTCGTCATTATTCTCTTTCTCTTTCTCGGCAATGTTCGCGGCGCGATCATCGTGGCGCTCACAATCCCATTCTCTTTACTATTCGCCTCAATTTGTCTCGATCTAAGACATATTCCAGCCAACTTGCTCTCGCTGGGTGCACTCGATTTTGGCATGGTGGTGGATGGCGCGGTGGTTATGGTGGAAAACATCGTTCGTCATCTCCAGCGTGGCAATGGAACGCATACTCCGGAAGAGAAAATCCGCGACGCGGCCCATGAGGTCCAACGGCCGGTCTTCTATGCAATCCTCATCATCATTACGGCTTACTTACCGATTTTCACGTTACAGGCCGTGGAAGGCCGACTCTTCAGGCCCATGGCGTGGACAGTGGCCTTTGCGCTCCTGGGAGCTCTGATTTTCTCCATGATCATTGCTCCGGTGCTGGCCAGTTTTCTGTTCCGCAAAGGCGCCAAGGAATGGAAGAACCCAGTCATGGAATTCCTTACGGCGCGCTACCGTAAGAGCGTTCATTGGACCATCCACCACCGCGGTCTTACGGTTGGCGTGGGCGTAGTCGGCCTGGCAATAGCAATCTACCTCGCCTTCGGCGGCGTCATCGGCTCCGAATTCCTCCCGCATCTCGACGAAGGCGCACTCTGGGTGCGGGGAACGCTTGCCCAAAGCGCAGGGCCCAATGAAGGCGTTGCCATCGCTAATCAAGCCAGAATTCTGCTTTGCTCTTTTCCGGAAGTCACCGACTGCACCAGTCAAACTGGCCGTCCGGATGATGGGACCGACCACACAGGATTCTTTAATACCGAATACTTCGTAGGTCTGAAGCCGAAAGAACAGTGGCGATCCGTGTTTCATCAGAACAAAGACGAACTGATCGCCTCCATGCAGATGCAGCTCGAGAAGAACATTCCGGGAGTGCTATGGGGTTTCTCACAGCCCATCGAAGACAACATGGAGGAAGCGGTTAGCGGAGTCAAGGGCGAGCTTGCCACCAAAGTCTATGGTGAAGATTTGCATGTGCTCGAGGATAAGGCCAATCAGGTTGCCGACATTATGCGCGGGGTTAACGGCATTACCGACCTGGGAGTCTTCCAGGTTACAGGGCAGCCGGACCTCGATTTCGTGGTGGATCGCGAAAAGGCGGCTCGGTGGCAGATCAATGTTGCGGACGTACAGGATGCCATCCAGACCGCGGTCGGAGGCAACGCTCTGACCCAGGTTCTAAAGGGCGAG